>Ga0182013_10002096_pt1 | contig 26539 bp, 27 predicted proteins | sample 612S2MmetaG_FD_120487 | JGI IMG/M metagenome (GOLD analysis project Ga0182013, IMG submission 120487) | Permafrost microbial communities from Stordalen Mire, Sweden - 612S2M metaG | ecosystem: Environmental > Terrestrial > Soil > Wetlands > Permafrost | place: Sweden: Stordalen | collected...
AAGGACCCGCGCCGCGCTGCGCCTCGAGCCGTGCTGTCCTCGGTCGGCGGGGCGTTCATCATCGGTGGCATCTTCCTCTTGGCGATGCTGATGGCGATCCCTCACCTCGGCTTCGCCATCAAGAACGCGTGGGGACCGGCGCAGATCATCGAAGCGAACTTCTCCAAGCCGTGGGCCATCATCTACCTCGCGGTCGTCTCCGCCGCCATCCTCGTGTGCTGCCTCAGCATCATGACCGCGACCATTCGACTCTGCTTCGGGATGGCGCGCGACAACCGTCTACCGGGATCAAAGGCGATGGCGAAGGTGCACCCGAATCTGCACACGCCGATTCTCTCCTGCGTGGTCGTCGCCGTGCTCGCCGCGATCCCGCTCCTCAAGTACGCCGGTGCGGGCTACGTCGCGATCGCGGCAACGGGCATGATCTACCTGGCCTACTTCTTGGGCAACCTGGCGGTGTTGCGCGCTCGTCTCAAGGGTTGGCCGCGCGAGAAGACACCGTTCACGCTCGGCAAGTGGGGAATTCCTGTCAATATCCTCGCGCTGTGTTGGGGCGGCGCAATGTTGGTGAACTTCGCGTGGCCCCGCGCCGCGAGCAACCCGACGCCGAACCAGACCGCCGGTTCCCTGAGTACGGGACTTTCCTTCCTCAACAAGGTGCCCATCCTGTACACGGTGCTCGGCCTCATCTTGCTCATTGGAGTCCTCTACTACTTCATCGTCGAGGTGCACAAGACGCTGCCGGTGAATCCACCGTCCGAGACCGGGACGTTCACCATCCCGAGCGAGTCCCTGCCACCCAGCGAAGTCACCGACTAGGGCGAAGCGACGGATTACTTCGAAGGAAGTTCGAAGCTCCAGACCAACATCCGACTTCGGTCGGCGCGCAGAATGTCGCGCGCGCTCTCGACGGGAATGCCGTTCACGTCGAAGGCAACGCGCTCGACGCGTAGCAGTGGCGTGCCGCGCGTGACGCCGAGCAGGCGCGCGGTCTTGACGTTGGCGTTCACCGGGGTGATCCGTTCGACCGCGCGTACGGGACGGGCGTCGTAACGGCGGTCGAGTACTTCGTAGATCGATCCGTGCAGCGGCTCGCCGAGCAGGCCCGAGAAGCGTTCCGCGGGGAAGCTCGAGTGCTCGAGCAGCACCGGTAGTTCGTCGGCGAAACGCAAACGGTAGACCTCGTAGACCTCGGCGCCCTCGACCAGTTGTAACTCGTCGAGTGTCGTCGGGTCGGCGACCACCTTCTCGGTGTGGAGGATTCGTGCACTCGCCACGTGACCCAGACGACGCGCCTGTTCGGAGAATCCGGCGAAGGTCGTGAGGTCGTATTCGATGACGGGTTCGGCGATGAACGTGCCGCCGTTGCGTCCGGTACGACGGTGAATGAGTTTGCGAATCTGCAACTCGGCGAGGGCTTGGCGCACCGTCAATCGGTTGACGCCGAACTCCTTGGCCAGTTCGCGCTCGGGTGGCAATCGGTCGCCGGAGCGGAAGTGTCCGAGGGTGATTGACGACGCCACCGCGTTGGCGATCTGCGTGTGCAGCAGCCCTTTGGAGCGAGAGATCTTGGGCGGCCACTGCGCTTCTTTCGCCATGGTGCCTCCTTTCGAAGTGGGACGTGTGCCCTTACAACCGTTTGCCACGTCCACTATTTATGGTATAGACAGTTCGGAACTTACGTGCGTCGGGGGGGCGAGGATGATCGATCGAGCACGGGTTGTCGTTATTGGCGGCGGCATCGGCGGTTGCTCGATCCTCTACTGGTTGACACGACTCGGCTGGAGCGACGTCGCCCTCGTCGAGCGCTCAGAACTCACGAGCGGCTCGACCTTCCATTCGGCCGGCCTGGTGGGACAGCTCCGTGGTTCGCTGTCGCTCACCCAGATGATGATGAACTCCGTCGATCTCTACCGGACGCTCGGCGACGAGGTGGACCTCGAGACCGGGTGGCGCGAAGTCGGATCACTACGACTGGCGTCATCGCGCGAACACATGGAGGAACTCGAACGTCAGGCCGCGTGGGCCGAGACCTTCGGGCTCCCGTTGCACCTCGTCTCGCCCGACGAAGCGCAGGGGATGTTCCCACCGATGTCGACCGAGGGAGTCCTCGGCGCGGCGTTCCTGCCCTCGGACGGTTACGTCGACCCCAGTCAATTGACGTTGGCGCTGGCGCGCGGCGCTCGTCAGCGCGGCGCGACGATCCTCACCTCGACGCGCGTGACCGGCATCCGCGTAGAGCGAAATCGAGTGCGCGGTGTCGACACCGATCAAGGCTTCATCGAGTGCGAGATCGTCGTCAACGCGGGTGGTATCTACGCCCACGAAATCGGACGACTCGCCGGAGTGCACGTGCCGCTGGTCGCCATGGCTCACCAGTACGCGATCACCAAGCCGACGGGACTGTCGCGCGATATGCCCACGTTGCGCGACCCCGCACGACTGGTCTACTTCCGAGCCGAGAGCGGTGGACTGGTCGTCGGTGGCTACGAGCGAAACCCCTCGGTGTGGGCACTCGGCGGCATTGCGCCAGACTTCAACTCGCGGCTGCTCGAGCCCGATTGGGACCGCTTCGCGCCGCTCTATGAAGCGGCGACGACGCGCGTGCCCGAACTGGTCGACGCGGAGATCGTCACGTTGATCAACGGTCCCGAGGCCTTCACCCCCGACGGAGAGTTCATCCTCGGCGAGAGCGGCGTCGCCGGCTTCTGGGTCGCGGCGGGCTTCTGCGCCCACGGCATCGCCGGGTCGGGCGGTATGGGCAAGGTCATGGCCGAGTGGATCATCGACGGTCAGCCCTCGATCGACGCGTGGGCGCTGGACCAGCGACGCTTCGGTCCGCAGTACCGCAGTCGCCAGTACACGCTCTTGCGGACCAATGAGATCTACGCGACCTACTACGACGTCAAGTACCCGGGACACGAACGAGAAGCCGGTCGTCCCCTCAAGGTGTCGCCGGCCAACGCGCGACACCGCGACCTCGGGGCGGCCTTCGGCGAGAAGTCTGGATGGGAGCGCGTCAACTGGTACGAGTCGAACGCGAAGGACGGTGATGAAGCGACGAGACCGCAGGGGTGGGCGGGCATGTTGTGGTCGCCGGCGATCGGAGCGGAACATCGCGCCTGTCGCGAATCGGCGGCGTTGTTCGACGAGAGTTCGTTCTCGAAGCTCGACGTGACCGGTCGTGACGCGGCCGTGTTCCTCGATCACCTTTGTGCCAACGCGGTGGCCCGACGCGTCGGTGCCGTCACGTACACCCAACTGCTCAACCCTCGCGGCGGCGTGGAGTGCGACCTCACGGTGACCCGGCTGGCCGAGGACCGTTTTCGCCTCGTCACCGGCACGGCCTTCGGTAATCACGACGCCGCGTGGATCCGTCAACACCTGGATGACGAGATGGACGTGGCCGTCGACGACGTGACGTCCAAGTACGCCTGCTTCGCGCTGTGGGGCCCGCGCTCGAGGGAGATCCTCGAGTCGCTTACCGAATCTGATGTGTCCAATGACGCGTTCCCGTATCTCAGTTGTGCGGAGATAAACGTCGGCGCGGTTCCGTGCCTCGCCGTGCGCGTGACGTTCGTGGGAGAACTCGGCTGGGAGTTCTACTGTCCGAGCGAATACGCGCTCGGTCTCTGGGATGAGCTCGTGCGCGCCGGTCAACCGTACGGCCTCGTGCCCGGCGGGTACCGCGCCATCGAATCACTGCGGCTCGAGAAGGGGTATCGCGTGTGGGGCAGTGACGTGACCACCACCGACTCACCGTTCGAAGCCGGACTCGGCTTCGCCGTGAAGATGAAGAAGGAGGAGTTCATCGGACGTGACGCGTTAGCGCAGTCCGGTCCTCCGACGAGACGTCTCGCGTGCCTGGTACTCGACGAGCCGTCGTCGGTCGTGCTCGGCTCTGAGCCCGTGCGTTCAAATGGTGCGCCGGTTGGGCGCGTCACCAGTGGCGGTTACGGCTACACGCTCGACGCATCCATCGCGTACGCCTACCTTCCCGCTGAACTCGTCGAGCCGGGAACACGCGTGAGCGTGGGGATCTTCGGACGCGATGTCGGAGCGGTCGTCATGCGAGAGCCGCTCTTTGATCCGAAGAACGAAAAGGTGAAGGCCTAGCCGCTTCGCGCGTAGTCGCTGGCGGCAGCGAGTTGGCCGTCGAGGTCATCGTCGTCGGCCAACGCGAGCGCGTGGTTGCCCCGTGCGGCGGCGTAGGCGGTGAAGTCGACGTCGAGTTTCGATATCGCCATCTGCACGACGCCCCACATCGCTTCGCGCAACTCCGAGACGATCTTCATGACGGCGAGCGTCGCCATGCGTGCGCGGTCATCCTCGCCGAAGTAATGGCGAACGAGCGAATGCTCGGCATCGTCGGGGAAGAAGTTGTTGACGGAGACGTTGGCGAGGTCGAAGAAGGGATCGGACATGCCCGCGTACTCCCAGTCGACGATTCGAAGTCGGCCGTCGAAGAGGAAATTTGCGTTGAGCAGGTCGTTGTGACCGAGTACGGTCGCTCGAAACGGTCGGGCGACCTCGATGGCGTCGAGGAGGGCGAAGGCGCGCTCCGCGTCGAATGGTGCGCGCACCTCGCGCGACGCCGCGACGTCACGATGATCGCGGATGACGTCGTAGGGATTCCATATCGTCGGCGCGGTGCCCGCGGCGTGCACGACGCGCAGCGTCTGCACGAAGTGGCTGAGCATCGGCTCTTCGCAGAGCTCCGTCGCAGGGACGGGACGGCCGTCGATGAAGCGAAAGACGATGCACCCGGTCGCTTCGTCGGTGGTCAGCACCTCGGGGCCGACGCCAGCCGCGGCGGCGAGTCCACCGGCGATGACCTCGTTGGTCCGGTCTATGCCGAGCATCTGGGTGTTGGCACCGGGCACGCGCACGACGACGCGTTCGTCGCCGAGGTCCACGACGTAGTTCGAATTGGTGATGCCGTGCGCGAGTACCTCGATCGACTGGACTCGACCCGGCCAGAGACGCGACGCCAGTTCGTCGACGACTTCCCCCATTCACGAAGATTAGTAATGCGCCGAGGCCGCGCGGAACGGTTCGCGAGTGTGTGACGGACCCGATGCTCTTTCGGCGCCTTGACTATCGCGCTCCTAGGATATGGAAAAACCGGGGGGAATAATGGAGAACTTCACTGGACGCATTGCCGTCGTCACGGGTGGCGGCACCGGTATGGGACGCGAGCTCGTACGCCAACTCGCGAAGGAGGGCTGTCACGTGGCGACGTGCGACGTCGCCAGCGCGGCTCTGGAAGAGACGAAGTCGTTGGCGTTGGAGGACGCCCCGTCGGGCACTCGCGTGACGACCTTCATCGCGGACGTTGCGAACGAGAGCCAACTGATCGCCTTTCGTGGCGCCGTCGAGAAGGATCATTCGACGACGTCGATCAACCTTCTCTTCAACAACGCTGGCGTCGCCGGTGGAGGAAGTTTCGTCGACGACGAACGCTCGTCTTGGGAGCGCACCTTCGCCATCGACTGGGGCGGCGTCTACCTGGGCACGCGGACGTTCCTTCCCCTGCTGATGGAAGCGACAGAGGGCCATATCGTCAACACGAGTTCAATCAACGGAATCTTTGCGTCGATCGGTCCGACGATTCCGCACACCGCCTACTCCGCCGCCAAGTTCGCCGTGCGGGGATTCAGCGAGGCGCTGATCACCGACCTGCGTATCAACGCGCCACACGTCAAGGTCTCGGTCGTCATGCCCGGTCACGTCGGCACCTCGATCGTCATCAACTCGGGCATCGTCCACGGCAAGGAACCTGATGATCTCAATGAGGAGGACCTCGTGAAGATTCGTCGCCAACTCTTCCAAGGCGGCGTACCCGTGGACGACGTTGCGGACGAAGACCTGCGCAAGGGCGTGGCAATGTTCGGTGAGGCCTTTCGTGACCTCGCACCGCTCAGTGCGGCGTCCGCGGCCACGATCATCCTCGACGGCGTTCGAAAGAATCAGTGGCGGATCCTCGTCGGCGACGACGCCGTGGTCATCGACCAGATGGTGCGCTCGACGCCGGAGTTGGCGTACGAGCCGGAGTTCTGGCAGTCACTGCAGGCCCAGGGACTCTTCCAAGGTTTCGGCGTCTGAAGACGAGAACATCTAACGTCGAGCGCTGAGACGTTCGAGATCGAAGAAGGTTGCTAATGGAACTCAAAGGGAAAACTGCCGTCATCACTGGTGGGGCGAGCGGCATAGGCCTCGCGACCGCCAGAAGGTTTGCGTCATCGGGGGCGAATCTCGTACTTGGTGACATCGAGGACCAACCGCTCCAAGCGGCAGTGGCCTCGTTACGCCACGATGGTGCGAACGTGATCGGGGTCCGGGGCGACGTCTCGATCGAAGCCGACGTGGTAGCGATGCGCGAGGCGGCCCTCGCAGAGTTCGGTGCGGCGCACGTGGTGTTCAACAACGCCGGCGTCGGCGGCGGCATGGCGATCGGCACGCCCAAGGCAGTGTGGGACTGGGTGCTCGACATCAACCTGGGTGGTGTCATCAACGGTGTCAACGCTTTCGTGCCGCTCTTCCTCGAACAGAACGAGGGACACGTCGTGAACACCGCTTCGGAGTCGGGACTCGTCGGTAGCGCCGGTTCTGGTCCCTACTGTGCGAGCAAATTCGCCGTCGTCGGACTGTCCGAGGCACTCTTCCAAGAACTGGCCCTGAGCGGCAAGGACGTCCACGTCACGGTGCTCTGTCCCAATTTCGTACGCACTCGTATCAACGACTCTCAGCGCAACATGCCGGCCGAGCTTCGCGGCGATCCCGATGACCCCATGACCAAGATGGTGAAGAAGATCGCCGACGATCTCGTCAACGCCGGTATCGAAGCTGACGAAGTTGCCCTGGCCGTCGAGGACGCGATTCAGCAGAACAAGTTCTGGATTCTCACCAACGAGCACTCCGCAACCCGGATCACCGAGCAACGTCTCGAGTGGATGCGCGGCGGGCGTCCTCCACGGGCCAAGAAGTTCACGACGCCCGAAAGTTAGCGATCGATACCACTCGGTAGTTGATCTTCGGGCCAGTCGAGCAACGTCACCGCGCTACGACAGGCGAAGCGGTCGGTCATCCCTGCCACGTAGGCGACGCTGAGGCGCATCGCCGCCGACGCACTCTCGACGTCGCTGCTCGAGTCCGCAACGTCGGGAATGAGCCAGGGATGTTGGGCGAAGTATTCGACGAGGGCGCGCAGCATGGACACGACGGCCTGCGCCTGTTGGCGCGACGCTCCGCGCAGGTAGATCGACTCGTAATTGAAGGTGCGAAAGGCGGCCAGTGCCTCTGAGTGTCGTGCGTCCATCCCGATGACGCCCGTCGTGCGGATCGTGTTGATCATGGCGTTGATGAACGAGCCGAGTTGTTGGCTCCGGCGTGTGCCGCAACGTTCGGCGACGACGGCGGGAAGACCGTCGGCCTTGACGATGGCCGCCGAGACGGCGTCTTCGAAGTCGTGGCAGCTGTAGGCGATACGGTCGGCCCAACTGACGACCTCGCCCTCGGGCGTGCTCGGCGCCGGCCGCGACCAGGAGTGGTTGCGGATGCCGTCGAGCGTCTCCACGCAGAGGTTGAGGCTCACGAGCGAAACGTCCGCGCCCCAGGTGGCGTGATCGAAGCCGCCGAGTACGAAGGGGTCGAGGGCTTCCTCACTCGCGTGGCCGCCGGGCCCGTGGCCGCAGTCGTGTCCGAGGGCGATCGCTTCGGTGAGCGCGACGTTGAGTCCGACGGCGCGCGCGACACCGGTGGCCACCTGGGCGACTTCGAGCGCGTGGGTGAGCCGTGTACGCATGTGGTCGTCGGGGAAGACGAAGACCTGGGTCTTGCCGGCCAGTCGACGAAAGGCGCTCGAGTGCAGTATCCGGTCGCGGTCGCGCTCGAAGCACGTCCGAAACTCGTCGGGCTCCTCGGGCCGCGCACGATTCCCGGCCCCGTGACCCCGGGTGGCGCCACCGGCGAGCAAGGCGTCGATCTGTTCTTCACGCTCTCGAAGCGTTCCGGCCACACTGGCCGAGCCATTGGCCACGTCGATCGAGGCGGAGGAGTCCTTGTGGGCCACGGTGACGTCGTCGGCCGAGCCCTCGTAGCCCTCCATCGTCGCAGCCCACCGGCGACTGCGTTCGGAGATTGGTTCGTTCGTCTCGTTTTCCATAATGCGTCAGCCCCGTAGCATAGAGAGCATCGTCAACGTTTCAGAGGGGTCGCAATGGAAGTACGCATAGGCATCGTGCAGTCGATGAAGGAGATCGAGGTCTTGCTTCCCGAGGACGCCAAGCGCGAGAAGGTCATGAAGGACATCGAATCCGCCATGAGCGATGACACGGTGCTGTGGCTCACCGACCGCAAAGGTCGCCGCGTCGGCGTCCCCGCCGCTCGAATTGCCTACGTCGAGCTCGGTACGTCCTCGAGCGAACGCATCGTCGGTTTCGGCTCGGCCTGATAGCGACTGGTTCCGTGCGGTGATCGACTACCACCTGCACCTGTGGCCCCACTCGGAGTCGTCCGTCTGGTTCAAACTCGATCAGATCGCCGCCTACTGCGATGAAGCGGCGGCCCAGGGCGTCACTGAGTTGGCGCTCACCGAACACACGAGTCGCTTCGTCGACGTGCTCTCGGCCGTCGGGCCGTTCTGGCTCAAATCCGGCCACGAGCCAACGAGCCCCGTGCTGGCCAACTATCTCGACTTTCACGCGCGCAACTCACTCGAGGAGTACGTCGAGCTCGCCCAACGGGCGAAGGATGAAGGCCTACCCGTCAAGGTCGGCCTGGAAGTCGACTATTACGCGGACCAGATGGACGTGGTGTCGCCACTGCTCGCGCAGTACCCCTTCGACGTGCTGATTGGATCGATTCATTGGCTCGGCACCTGGCAGTTCGACGACTACGACGTACCTGAACACCTTCGCGAATGGAGCGTGCGCGACGTCGATCAGTGCTGGGCCGACTACGCCCGGGCCTTCGAGGAGCTCTGCGCGTCAAACTCTGTCGACGTCCTGGCGCACCCCGATCTCATCAAGGTCGCGGGATTCATCGCGACCAAACCGGCCGAGTACTGGGACCTCATGGTCCAGTCGGCGCAACGGTCCGACCTCTCGATCGAGTGTTCGTCGGCGGGATGGAAGAAACCAGTGGGGGAGCAGTACCCCGCGGAGGGGTTCCTCGATCGTTGCGTGTCAAAGGGTCTGACCTTCACGACCGCCAGTGACGCCCACAGTCTCGAGCGAGTTGGCGAACGCAGCAACGATCTCGCACTGTTGCTCGAAGCGCGCGGCGTGCACGAGGTCGCCTCCTACGAAGGTCGACAGCGCACCATGATTCCCCTGCGGGCGACCTAGTGGCGACGCTGGCCGAACTGGCCGCGCAACAGACGTCGCTCGGTGAACCGGTGATCGACCATCTGCTGCGACTCACCGCCTCGTGGTCACTCCTCTCGGACCTTTCCTTCTCCGACATGTTGCTGATGGCCCGCGTCGACGAACCGAACAATCGCTACGACCAGCACTTCGTCGTGCTCGGCCAGATGCGCCCGAACAACCGCTCGACGATGATCAACGACGACCTCGTCGGCACGTTGCAGGGACCGGACGCCTGGCCCCTCGTCCAGTTGGCGTTCGACAGTGGTACGCGGATCATTGGTGAGGTGAACGTCGACGCGATTGACGACGTGGTCCCGGTGTGGTGCGTGCCCGTTCGCTTCGACGGGAAGATCGTGGCGGTGATGGTCCGTCTCCAGGGGCCGCTGCGGGGACCGGCCTCCCTCTACGAACAGGCCTACCTCTCGATCTTTGAACGGCTGTGCGTGATGGTCGCCGACTCCACGTTCCCCTTTCGTGAGGAGGGCGTGGCCGGACCGGGACTGCCACGGGTCGGCGACGGCATCATCCTCATCGACGGAGACGGACGAGTCGAGTTCGCCACGCCCAATGCGTCAAATGCGTTGCACCGAATGGGCGTCTACGGAGCGGCGGAGGGACAGACGCTGACCGAACTCGGACTTCGCGTGCGCGTCGTCGAACGATCCCTCGAGTTCGCGATCCCCGCGATGGAGGAGATCGACCGGGGTCACGACGTCGCAATCCTCTTTCATTGCGTGCCGTTGTTGGAACACGGACTCGTTACCGGCGTCGTCACAATGCTGCGCGACGTCTCGGATCTTCGTCAACTGAATCGGCTGGTCCTCAACAAAGAGGCGGCCGTTCGAGAGGTCCACCATCGGGTGAAGAACAACCTGCAGACGATCTCTTCGCTCCTACGTCTCCAGGCCCGTCGAAGCGACGAGGAGGAGACGCGCATCGCCCTCGGCGAGGCCGAGCGACGCGTTCGCTCCATCGCCGTCGTGCACGAGGTGCTCAGTCGAGAGCCGGGCGAAGAGGTCTCGTTCGACGAAATCGTGCGCTCACTGGTCCTGTTGGTCGAGGACACCGTCTTGGCGTTGCATCCCGTCGAGATCAACGTCAACGGGGGACTCGGCACGTTGTCCACCGACCTCGCGACGCCCCTCGCCGTCGCGCTGGCGGAACTCTTGACCAACGCAGTCGAACACGCGTTCATCGACTTCGGCGGGGCGAACAACGACCACGTCGGCGTCGTCACCCTCAACCTCTACCTGCAGGACGGAAACGCCATCGCGGAGATCCGCGACAATGGTCGCGGTCTCGGCGACGACTTCTCGCTGGACGTGCCGACGAGCCTCGGACTCTCAATCGTTCGTGACATCATCCGAGCCCAACTGCACGGCACGATCGACATGAAGAGCGTGGGCTACGCCGGCGGTGGCGGGACCTTCGTCAAGGTCGCAGTACCCCTGTCGCCGCGGCCCTGAAACCTTCGATACACGAGAAAGCGGGAGTCGATGCAAGAGTTCGTAGCCCAGCCATGCACGACGGACACGTACTACCTCGGCGAATGCTGCCGTTGGGACGAGGTGCGTCGCGAACTCTCGTGGGTGAACGTCGACGCCGGCGAGTTCTATCGCGCGACGGCCGACGGGCCGACCGTCGACATCGTGCAACGCTACGAACTCGGTGCCTTCGCCACGGCGGTCGCGCCGATGCAGGAACGCCGTGACGGATGGATCGTGGCCCGCGGACAGTCAATCGTGGCGTTGAGCGAAGCCGGTGCGATCACCCCGCTCGCTGAACCCGAAGCGCGTAACGTCGGCATCGTTCGCATGAACGACGGATCGGCCGATCCGTGGGGGAGGTTCTGGATCGGGTCGATGGCCTTTGACTACGAGCCGGGTCGCGCCAGCCTGTACCGCTATCACCAGACCACGGGGTCGCAAACCATTCTCAGCGACGTCACAATCTCGAACGGCATCGGATGGAGCCCCGATGAGCGCACGATGTATTACGTCGACAGCGCGCCCGGGACCATCTCTACCTATGACGTCGACGAGCGCGGAGAGATCAGCAGTCCCAGGCACTTCGCACAGTTCGACGTTGCGACCGAGGGCGCGCCCGACGGACTCTGCGTCGACAGCGAAGGAGCCCTGTGGGTCGCGGTGTGGGGGGGTTACGAAGTCCGCCGTTATGCGCCGACCGGCGAGCTGATCGGCCGTGTGCACATCGGAACGGCGCAACCTTCGTGCTGTGCGATTGGTGGCGCCAATGGAACGACGCTCTACGTCACCACCGCGCGCGAACACATGACGCCCGAGCAGCTCGAACGAGAGCCGGACGCCGGACGACTGTTTTGCGTCGATGTTGGCGTCGCGGGTCTGTCGATCAATTCGTATCGCCCATCACTTCGCGCGTAGCAGTTTCCCCGTCACTTCGAAGTACGGCGTTTGGTCAGAGCGTGAGTGGTTTCATGGTCGGCGTTGACCACAACGACGGATCGTTCCAATCGACGCCCGGTACGTCGATGTACAGCTCGATCTCGTTGCCGTCGGGGTCCTCGATGTAGAGGCTGTGGGTCATTCCGTGGTCCGTCGCACCCACGATCCTCACGTGGTTCTCGCGAAGGCGCTCGAGCGCTTCACGCAACTCGTCGTCACTGTCGCCAACCTTGAGTCCGAAATGATAGAGGCCGACGCGACGGCCCGGCGTTATCGGCGCCGCCTGGGGACCGACCTCGATCAGCAACAGTTCGTGGTGCGTGCGATGGGACGATGAGTTGAACGCCATGGCGGGGAAGGCAAACTCCTCTCCGGGATCGAGAATGGGTTGCCAGCCGAGCACGTCGCGGTAAAAGTGGGCCGACGCGTTCAAGTCGCGCACGTACAACACGAGGTGACCGAGTTCTTTGACTTCCATGGAACCTCCCGGGTCGGATTTTGCAACGAGGGTGCTCGACGGGCGTTGAAAACGACCCGCGGAAACGGCGGAAAGTAGCGCGGTTAGTTTGCGCTCGCGCGTCGCCGTGCCGCCAGCCACTGCTTGCGAAGCTTGCGACGCTCGTCCTCGGTCGTGCCACCCCACACGCCCGATTCCTGGTTGGTCGCCAACGCGAACTCGAGGCAGGCCTTCTGCGCGTCGCAGTTGAGACAGACACGCTTGGCCGATTCAATCTGGTCGGTCGCCATTCCGGTGGTGCCAATGGGGAAGAACAACTCCGGCTCGGTGTCTCGGCACGCTGCATCGGAACGCCAGTCAGCGTCGTCCCAGGCGTGAGTACGGTTCCAGATCAACGACATTTCAAATCCTTACATTGGGGGGTAATTCCACGGCATTTTTCCTGAGAAATGTACGGTGGTGGGAGTCCAATTTTAACGAATTTGAAACATAAATACAAGGGCAGATTCACGAATAATCAAGATGACGTCCATGTAATTCGGATTCGCCTCTGCCAAACTCGTGCGGTGATTGCCGTCTATGCGCACCGTGGTCTGCACTCGGACGAACGTGAGAACACGCTCGCAGCGTTCGCCGCCGCGGTGGCACTCGGCGTCGATGGCGTCGAACTGGACGTTCGTCGGACCCTCGACGGGACCCTCGTGGTCCACCATGATCCATCGGTTGACGACCAGATCATCACTCACAGCGACCGCTGGGGCCTGCCTTCCTACGTCCCGACGCTCGAAGAGGCTCTGAACTCCTTGAACGGAGTGCGGGTGAACGTCGAGATTAAGAACATTCGTGACCCCCGCGAGCCCAGCTACGACGAGACGGGCGACGTGGCGCGCCAGGTGGTGACGACGGTTCGAGAGATGGGCTGGCATGAATCAGTGAGCATCTCGTGTTTTGACCTCACGACGTGCGCTGTCGTCCGGTCCTTCGACCGCGACATCACTGTCGATTGGCTCCTGTGGGACGTTGAATTGGGCGAGGCGATGATTCGCGCGCACGTGCTCGGGTTCGACGCCATCAACCCGCACTTCTCGGTCGTCGACGCCAGCGCGGTCGCCCGGGCGCGCGAACTGGAATTGGACGTGAACGTCTGGACCGTCAACAGCCTCGAAGACCTCGAGCGGATGGCCTCGTTCGGCGTCGCGAGCATCATCACCGATGAGCCGGCGCTGGCGCGTAGGGTCGTGCGCTGACTCGAGGAGGGCTCCGCGCCAATGGCCTAGATTGAATGCCATGAATATCGTCGTATGCGTAAAGCAAATACCAGACCCGGCCGCGCCCCAATCCTTTGACGCGCAGCACAACCTCAATCGAACGGGGAAGTTGATCCTGGACGAGGCCGACACCTTCGGTGTCGAGATGGCATTGCAGTTGGTCGACAAGGCCGGCGATGGGGAGGTCACGGTCGTATCGATGGGTTCAGCGGACGACGTCGGCGGCATTCGCAACGCCCTCGCCATGGGCGCCGCGAAGGCGGTCATCGTGAGTGACGTGTCGCTGCGCGGTACCGACGCGCTGGGCACCGCCAAGGTGCTCGCCGCGGTCATCGAGCGCATCTCGCCCGACCTGGTACTCGCCGCCACCGAGTCATCTGATGGTTACACCGGCACGACGCCGGTCCAGATCGCTGAATTGCTCGGCCTACCGTCGATCACCTTTGCCAAGTCGGTGGCGATCGACGGGTCGACCGTCAAGGTCGAACGTCAGACCGATTCTGGTTACGACGAAGTCACCGTTCCCCTACCGGCGCTCGTGACGGTCACCGCCGGCGTCGTGGAACCGCGTTACGCGTCGTTCAAGGGCATCATGGCCGCCAAGTCCAAGCCGCTCGAAGTGCTGAGTGTCGCTGACCTTTCACTCGGCGCCGAGACCGGCCAAGCCGGCGCGCGCGAAGAGATCACCGAGATCGTTGCCGCCGAGGCGCGCGCCTCGGGTGAGAAGTACGTCGATGATGGAGACGGCGCCGAGAAAATCGTCGCGTTCCTCGAGTCAATCAAAGTTCTGTAGGGAGATCGAAATGCCATTGTCAACTATCTGGGTCGTTGCCGAGCCGTCGAATGGTTCCTTCACCACGACATCGCTCGAACTGCTCTGCCAGGCGCGAACGTATGGCGCGACGGTGTCGGCCATCACGTGGGGCGAGGACGTCACGTCATTGGCGGCACAGGCTGGAGAGTATGGAGGGGCCGCGACGCTGTACAACGTCGGTGCGTTGGGTGGCGCCCTACCGGGCGTGCCGGTCGCATCGGCAATCGCCGCGCTCGTGGCGAGCGTCGGTGCACCGGACGCGATCCTCATCCCGACGAGCTACGACGGGCGCGACATCGCCGGACGGCTTTCGGCACGTTTGGACCGACCGGTCCTCACCAACGTCACTGGTCTGAGTGACCAAAGTGGCCTCGTGACCGAGCACCCCGTCTTTGGTGGATCCCAGACCGTCAAGGCGCGCTTCACCGGCGAAGGTCCGGGCATCGTCGTCGTGCGAGCCAAGTCATTCCTCGCCGAACCGGCCGGTGGCTCGCCCGCGGCAATTGTCGCCGCGGCGCCGGGTGACCTCGGTTCGACCGGCGGCGCGACGATTGTGACCAGTCACGTCGAAGAGCGCGTTGGTCCAAAGCTTGAAGAGGCCGCCGTCGTGGTGTCGGGTGGTCGAGGACTGGGAGAGTCCGACAAGTACGCGCTCATCGAAGAGACGGCGAAGTTGCTGAAGGGCGCTGCGGGCGCCAGTCGCGCCATCGTCGACGCCGGATGGGTGCCCTACAGCCACCAAGTCGGCCAGACCGGCAAGACCGTCAAACCCACCGTGTATATCGCGTGTGGCATCTCGGGCGCGACCCAGCACATGGTGGGCATGAAGGGTTCGAAGAACATCGTCGCGATCAACAAGGATCCCGACGCGCCCATCTTCCAGATCGCCGACCTCGGCATCGTCGGTGACGTCCACAAGGTGCTGCCGGCGCTGATCGAGGCTCTAAAGGCGCGCGGGTAGCGAATCGTTGCCATTTCGCGGAGAATTACGGTTCGTCCGTAGTCGTGCGCATCGTTCATCGGCGCACGCCGCCTACTTAGGCTGTTGGCACGATGAGTAGCGCCCCCGCGACGTCACCTACTACTCGGTGGTGGGCACTCGGCGTCTTGAGCATCACCCAGTTGATGGTGGCCCTCGACGCGACCGTGATCAATATTGCACTACCGCATGCGCAGCGCGATCTGCATTTCTCCCTGGCGAATCGACAGTGGCTGATCACTGCCTACGCACTCTCCTTCGGTTCGTTGCTCCTCCTCGGAGGACGTCTGTCGGACCTCTGGGGCCGACGCACGTCGCTCTACGTGGGCTTGGCGGGCTTTGCGCTCGCCTCCGCGGTTGGCGGTACCGCGCACAGCTTCACGACGTTGGTCGCCGCCCGGGCCGTGCAAGGAGCGTTCGGTGCACTGCTCGCGCCGGCCGCCCTCGCCGCCCTCTCAACGACGTTCGGCGATCCCCGAGAGCGCGCCAAGGCCTTCTCGATCTACGGCGCCATCGGTGGGTCCGGTGCGGCGATCGGGCTGCTCCTCGGTGGCGCGCTGACCCAGTGGGCCTCGTGGCGCTGGTGCCTCTTCATCAACCTCTTCTTCGCGGGCTTCGCCATCATTGGTGTGGCGCTCTTCATTTCGGGTGGCCGGCGCGAGCACGAGACCCGTCTCGACGTGCTCGGCACCCTGCTCGCCAGCGCCGGTCTCTTCTTCGTCGTCTACGGCTTCGCGCACGCCGTCACCACCAGTTGGGCGAACTACGCGACATGGGGGAGTCTCTTTTTGGGCGTCGCATTCCTCACCGCCTTCGTCTTCTGGCAGCAGCGCACGAAGTATCCACTCTTGCCACTTCGACTGCTACTGAACCGGGCGCGCGGCGGTTCGCTCATCGCGCTCTTCCTCACGAGCATCGGCATCTTTGGCATCTCGCTCTTCCTCGCGTACTACTTGCAAGGCACGCTCGGCTACTCGCCACTTCGCACCGGCGTCGCGTTCTTGCCGTTGGTCGCGGCAATCGCGCTCTCCGCGTTCATTGCCAGCGCCCGGCTCCTCGCGGTTTCGGGACCGCGGCCCTTGGTACCCGCTGGGATGTTGCTGTCGATGATGGGCATGATCTTGTTCACCCGATTGTCGCCGGGCAACGACTATTTCTCGAACGTGCTGCCGGGACTCGTCGTGACGGGGCTCGGCCTCGGGCTCATCTTCGCGCCCGCGGTCGCGACGGCAACGTCAGGCGTGCGCCCCAGTGACGCCGGTGCCGCCTCCGCACTCGTCAACACGACCCAGCAGATTGGTGGCTCGATGGGCGTCGCGTTGCTCAACACCATCGCGGTATCGGTCACGGCTCGAGCGGCCAACCACAGTGTTCCTTCAGGCGCGGCAAGGTCCGTTTTGATTCACGCCACGCTGCACGGCTACGCCGTCGCGTTTTGGTGGGCGGCAGGATTCTTCGGCGTCGGTGCGATGCTCACCCTCGGCTTGATGCCATCTGGCGTGCCCGAGGGTGAGACGGGGCTCGTTCCTGCGACCTAGATCAGTGGCCACGGATAGGGCGGCCAGTCGGCGTGTTCGTCGGGAATCGGGTAGTACGCGTTCTCCACGAGTCCGTGCGCGCGCGCCTGCGCCAGTGCGAGTTCAATCGGATTGAGCCAGTCGCCGACGTGGCCCGTCTCACCGTTCGCGAAGCGCGACAGTCGCTCGAGGAGGTGACCCTCCACTTCGAGTCCCGCGTACTCCCAGATGACGGTTCGCAGTTTGTCCTGTTCGTGGAAGCAGAGGCCGTTGTCGATTGCCCAACAGCGCTCACCGTCATAGATGACGTGGCCGGCCTTGCGATCGGCGTTGTTGGCCACCACGTCAAAGGCCGCTAACTCGGCGAACCAGTCGTGGAACTCGGGGTTCTCGCGAAGCGTGAAGTAGTGGTCCTCCAAGTTGTCATCGACCCACCACTGCAGCGACCCGACACCGAAGGGGCCATCGTCGCGGCCGACCGTTGGGGGCACGAGGTTCGTCGCCAAGACGACGTCGAGTTCATAGGCCGCCACTTCGCGTCGCCACAGTCCGTCGGGGAAGTCCCACAGTGGCCGCTCGCCGGCTTCCGCCTTGTAACAGGCCTGCGCTTCGACGCCGTCGAGCGAGACGGTCACGAGCAGCGCTTGGTTGGACGATCCGACGACGCGACCTTCGACTTCAATGGCCCCTTTCAACAGCAAGGTCTGCTGCTCGTCGCGGTCCATGCTCTACCTGATCGGGGGGGCGTGGCCGTTCGTGCGTGGACAGTCGTGACCCCGAGGGTCCAGTGGTCCTGCGCAGAGAGGGCAAATCGGTCGACCGGCTTCGACGAGACGGGTGATGGCGATCGCGAGTCCGCCGGCCCACTCTCGCGAGAGTGTCAGGGTCAACTCGTCCTCACCTTCGAGTGACTCGAACGTGACCTCGACGCTGTGCGCATCTTCGTCGATCGCCACGGCGATGTCCCCGGCGACGAAGTCCGATTCGTACTCCGGTTCGAGGGCGAAGTCGTCGGGCAGGTGCCCCGGTCGCCCGAGCTCGGCAATCACCTGGGCGAGCCACTCGCCGAGTGCCTGGAGCTGTTGCTTCTCACATTTGACGATGACGAGGCGGCGACCTTCGCGAACCTGCAAGAGGAAGAGCCGGTTGCCGACTTCGCCGCGCACGCCGACCATGACCTTGTCGGGGTTCTCGAAGACGTAGTTCATGACGGCGCCAGCTCTTTGAGCGATCCCGTGTTGTTGACGGTCAAGACCACGGGTGTCGAATTCGTGAAACCAATGGCGCTGATCGAGCAGGTTGAGATGACCGTGCGCTGAAAGAGGTCGAGGGGTACGCCCTGGGCGTAGGTGACCGCGGCCTTGATCGGGTCGGCGTGGCTCACGACGACGATGGTCTTGTTGCGATGCTTGTGGGCCAGTCGTTCGAGCGTCGTCCAGATCCGTAGTTGCATCTCCGTGAACGATTCGCCCTCGGGGAAGCGAAACGTACTCGGAGCGTTCTGGACGGCGCGCCACTCGGGCTTCTTCGCCAAGAGGCTGAGTCGTTTGCCCGTCCACAGTCCGAAGTCGCATTCGAACAGTCCACGCTCGATGAGTGGACGAAGTCGAAGTGCTGTCGCGATCGGTGCCGCGGTCTCACGAGCGCGTTCGAGGGGTGAGACGTAGAGGGCGACGGGTTTCCGAGTGAGCTCGGCGATCCGCGCGGCGACCGCTTCGGCCTGGGCGACACCGCGTTCAGAGAGGTGGAGTCCGGGCGCTCGTCCCGGCAGCACGATGCCGGTCGTGGCGGTGTTGCCATGTCGCACGAGGAGCACGGTGGTGAAAGTTGGACGAGCCGGCACAACTGGACCTTACCGGCGCTTTATTTGATGTGGTCTCGTAGGGCCGGACGTGCCTCTTCGGGCTCTGGAGTCGACGATCCCACCGCCGAGTGTCTCGGGGCCAGAAGGTCTGGTTACAACTTGCCGTGGAGGCTCACCACCAGTGGCACGTGTGATCCGGCGCCATTGGCGCCGACCGCTCCAGACCCCACCGCGACGCAACTGTCCGTGAGGCACGACAGCGCCCGTAACGAGGGTGCGGAGTATTTGCCAAGTTTCGCAAGATTCAGCGTATCGACGACGGACCAGTGACCCGCACCGCGCATCGTGGCGACGCCGATGGGATATCCAGCCGTTCCTCCAGTGACCAGGCCACTGCAGTCGGTGTCGCTCACGCACGATACGACCGGCATTTGTGTTGCCGCCGCATAAGGACCGGCCGGGTAGGGGGACGCCAAGGTGATGGGCGCCGCCCACCGCCCGGCGGACTCCGACATGATCAGGGGGTCCCCATCGAGGGGATTCGTCTTGTTCACGGTCTGACCAGTGGCAACACACGTGCCGGGCGCCACACACGACACCGAGGTCAGTTCATTGATATTCGTGGTGCTGTGATATCCCTTGTGCGCTGTCAACGGCCCCCATTTCCCTTTCGCCATCGACACACTCAAGGGCGTTGTCGATCCACGATCACCGGAGAACTGGCCCACCGCGGTACAGAACGAGATGGAGGGGCACGAGAGCGCCATCTCCGCCACGCTGGCCCCTTTGCCCAGCGCCGAGACGGAGAAGATATGTGCTGCGCCCCATTTTCCGTTCTGCCACGTTTGAGCGAACGGCGAAGATGCGTCAACGGTGATGTTGGTCAATCCGAGGATCACGCAAGCGTTCTTCGAGGGGCACTGTAGGGCCGTGATGAAGTAGCTGGCGGCTCCCAACCCCATGAGGGGAATTGGCTGCACAGTCGACCACCCGGAACCGTGCTGGAGGGCCAAGAAGCCTGAGTAGCGATCGTTACCAGTCACTGGCACTACGTGATCGTAGACACCAACGGCCACGCACGATCCGGGAACTGGACACGCGATACCGCCGATTCTCGAGGTAGTGCTGCCCGTCAGAGCCGGCCCTACACCCTGCGCCGGACCCCACACTCCACGTTGCTCGGTCGCTACCATGGCTCGCGATACCCGGCCCGATATCTCCGTCCCGCCCGCGGCGCACGACCCGGCGGACGAACAACTCACAAAACTCAGCGCAGCGTACGTGGAGCCGGTCGGAACATGAAGTGCAACCACCGTGGGAGGGGCCGTTGCGCCGGCGTGAGACGAACTCGCTGCGGCCGTGCTCACGCAAGCGAGTGAACTCAACGCGAGTAGCCCGCTGGCAAGACAAGCTGCGCGACGCGCGAGGGTGGCCATTGGTGAGATTGTACGCCGGTCAAATGCAATGGCACTGAGGGCCACCATGGCTCGCACCGTCCCAATCGTCTGGCGCGGCAACGCCACGAGCCAACTGAGGCTCAGGATCGATGGACTCAAGAGACTCGACGGGCCCTGCTACTGCACTCAGACGGACAGTGCCCTCACCTGATGACGACGGGAATGCGACGTGGCGCGGGCGCCGCGTCAGCGGGCCAGCGTTTTCTCGACACCACCGCCAACTTGTGCAAGAGCGCAACGGCACCGGGATCGTCATCGCCGGGCCGCGTCTCTATGAGACCCTGGTCCTTCATGGCGGTTATCAAGTCGCGGCCGATGTCGGTGCGTACGATGACGAGGGTCCAGTCACCAAAAGCGCCGATGCCACCCGTTGAGATGTCGGCGTGTTCGGCCGCGAAGTCGGGGCATTCCTTACAGCCCTCTCGGGTGTACGCGTGCGCCTCCTTCAGTGGCACTTCGTGGAACGTACCGTCGTGCGTCCAGATCTGAAAGACGCCCTTGATGTTCATCTTCGCGATGTCGGCTCGCTTGATCCCGTACTTCTCTTCGAAGAGTTCCTCGAAGATTGCGTCGTCAAACGTCTTGGAGCACATGAGGCCGATCGTGAGACTCAGTCGACGCGCGATCTTGCCGGCCTTGCGCGACTGCATCGCTCCGGGTGCGGACGCCATGCAACCCATGCCCACGACCGCGATCCTCTCCGCACCGCCCTCTGCCGCTTCGGGATAAGCGAGCAGATTGGCGCTGTAGGTGTAACGAGACTTCGCGGTCTCGATCACGTCGAAGCGGGTGCGCGCGACGCGTGGCACCGCGCGCCACGTTGAGCCATCGCCCTCGAGACCGCTCACGAGCGCCGCGTCGATGACGTCGTTCTCCAATGCGTAGATCAACAACGCCGACACGAAACCGCCGTCCTGGCCGTTCTCGACGAGCGTGTCATCGCTCGCGCGAGCGAGCATCACGTCACCGATACCCCAAACTTCGTCCTCGGTGCGCTCGCGAGCGAACTTGTGGGTGTCGATCTCACTCTCCCAATTGCGAAAGCGCGGACAGGCCCGCGTGCACATCGTGCAGCCCTTCTGACCGTGCGTGCAGTCCGCCGGTCCGCCATCGATGTCGAGGTGGAATGGCTTGTAGACCCCATTGGCGGTCTCGTAGTCGAGTACCGGGTGCGGACAGGCGATCACGCACGCCGCGCAACCCGTGCACAGTCCCGAGGTCACGACCTCGCTGAAGAGTTCTTTCCACTGCGGCTTCTCAATTGCCATGGAGCAACCTTACCGACGAGGCCAAATGGGGATTCCCGATACGCTCGCGCAATGCCCGAAATTCTCGAGGTCGAGTCCTATCGACGACTGGCTGATCGCGTCGTGGGGGCGACCGTCGTGCGCGGCTGGGCCGACGCGTACAGCGCCAAGAAGTTGACGAGTGTCACCGCCTGGAATCGCGCGGTGAAGAACCTGACCGTGACGGGGACCGGTCGGCGGGGCAAACTGATGCTCCTCGACACGAGCGGCGTGCAACTGGGGATCCGTTTCGGCATGACCGGGGTGCTGCTGATCGACGACGACGCCGGGATCGACGGACTCTTCTACGGGCCGCACACGTTCAAGCGCGAATGGGTCCGAGGGGGTTTGGAGTTCTCCGACGGACGCAAGCTCTTGCTCCACGATCCGCGTCGCCTTGGTCGTTTCGAAGTCGATCCGGACATGAGTGAACTCGGTCCGGACGCCCTGTCCTTGACGCGCAAGGAGTTCAACGCAGTCGTGACGACTCGCGGTGACGGGCCGGCAATCAAAGCCCGGCTACTCGACCAGTCGGCCGTGGCGGGCGTCGGGAACCTCCTCGCCGATGAGATTCTCTTCCGGGCCGGCATCGACCCGCGGACGCCCGCGGGGACGCTCAGCGAGGCACAGCGCACCGCGCTCTACAAGAGCTTCACGCAGACCATGCGTACGCTCCAACGTCGTGGCGGCTCACATTTGGGCGATCACATGGATGCTCGATTCCCCGGTTCGTACTGTCCGCGCGATGGCGCACCAATGCTCATCGCCACCATTGGCGGGCGAACGACCTACTGGTGCTCGAAACACCAGGTCTAGGCGCCGTCGAGTAGTCCCCTGAGACCGGTCGGCGCGTAGGGGCCGACGACGAGCTGCTCGAGGACGCCGAGCCCGACCTCGTCGGCGCGCGTCGCACGCACCACGTGCTGCACGTGGATGTTGGGATAGTCAAGCGGGTCGAGCTGATCGAGATTCAAGTGGTCGTCGCCCGTGATCGGTCCACCGTGCCATCGTCCGTGCGCGTACTGCGGGTGGTTGTAGCCCGCACCGCGCATCTGGAATCGCAGCAGTGGCTCGAGGTAGATCTCCTCATCGCCCATCGTGAGGACCGCGTCCTTCATCCACCGCGTCCCTGGTTGCATCGTCAGCGCCAACGATCCCTGTGTTGACGTCGCACTTGCGTCGTAAGGGAGATAGCTCGCCGCGCGACTGACCGGGGTGCCGTTCGAGTCATCGAACGTCATGAAGTGCAGTGCGCCGTCGTCAAAGTTGAGTGGGGCCCAGAAGAAACAGAGTTGGGGAACGCGAACGCCCGGCGCACCGGGCAGGGGTTCGCCGACGGGCCGTACGCCCCACGAGCGATCCTTCGTTCCGAGGAGGGGAGCTTCCAGGTCGACGCGGCCGTTGGGCGTCTCGTACCAGCCGCTCCATGTGCCGAGCTGCGTCGCGCGCGTCACGTCCATGAAGATGCGCGGTCCGTCGTGCATTGTCTGGCGGGGCTCTTCACTGACGGCGGAGCGTCTCGTATAGGTGAGGTCAGCGCGCAGTCCCTGTTCGGGTGCGTTGACGAGAAGTCGGTTGACGCGCAGCGGTTCGACGATCTCGACGCGCAGTGGGCCAACCTCGGTCGGACGGCCGCGCAGCGCATCACTCGCGAAGACCGAGTACTGACGATGTCCCTGCACGACGGAGAAGGCCCCATCGATGACACCGCGGTTGGGATAGAGACCGAGGGCGAAGGCGAAGTAGGACTCCTCGTTGTAACCGTTGAACCAGAAGCGGTCGTAGGCGTTGGGGTGGCCGTCCATGACGTGGGCCAAGGGCAGCGCGCTCTGGTGGAGGGGGTAGTCGTCCTCAGGAAGCAGCATGATGCTCCAACTCTTCGAGTGCATTCCAACGAGACGCCGCCACGACGGCGCGCGCGATCATCGACAGAAACATCTCGTCACCTCGCGCCGTCTGTTCGACGATGACCGAGGCTGCGACCAGCATGACGATGGGTTGCAAGGTGTAGCGCGCGAACTCATGGTGCGCAACGGTACGCGAGATACGAACCTGTTGGTCACACATCGCGTCGAGGTAGTAGTCGATGAGTTCTGTCTCGTGCCGGATACAGTCCTCGGGAGAGAGACTGGTCGTGAGGAAGTACGCGACGTCGAGGAGCGGACTGCCAACGCCGACGGTCTGCCAATCGACGACGGCGAGCGGCACGACGCCGTCGCAGGCGTCGATCAAGAGGTTGTCGGTGCGAAAGTCGCCGTGGGTGACGCAGGGATGTGGCGTCGTGTAACCGCTGAACTGGGTCAGTCGCTCGCGCAGTGTCGTCACCATCGCGCGAACGTCGTCGTCGAGTCGTCCGTCGTAGCGGACGAGGAACTGGTCGAAGAGCGCGGGCAGCACACTCGCGTAGAGCGGGGCGAGCGCTTCACTGACCCCGCGAAGCCACGACGAGCGGTGGAGGTCCTCGAGCGCGTGCGTCGGACCGTGAAGTCCGGCGAGCGCAGTGAGACCGTGGCGAGCCATCTCCACGTCGATCCCGCCAAACTGATCGATCAACGCGGCCGGACTGAGGTCCTCGAGGATCAGGAGAAAGTCGTCATTCTCGTCACGGCGCGCAAAGAAGCATTCAGGTGTTCGAATCGAGACCTTCGAGGCCAGGAGTTGGTAGAAGGAGACCTCTCGTTCGTAGAGGCGCTGGAGCGCTGCGGTCGAGCGACTTACCGCGTCGAGCGAGGGGACTTTGGCGATGAAACTCGTAGGCCGGGCGTCGCCGCGCTCAACCTCGAGGCGATAGCAGTTCGCCACTTGGCCGTGACCAACGCTCGAGGTCGTGACCTGCGTGACGTCGCGCAACGTCAGGTGCTCCGCGAGCCAGCGCGCGTCAATCTCGTCAATCGTCGGCACTCGCGCCATGCGATCCCCCCGGTCAGTCTGCCCGAGATTAGGACGTTTCGTTCGTGCACGCTGTAGCGATAAGAATGGCCCGATGCAGTCCTTCATCCAGCACTACGGCTACTACGCGCTGTTCGCGTTGTCGGTGCTCTCCTCGGCGTGCATTCCGATTCCCTCCGAGGTGGCGTACGGCTTCGCCGGCGCGCTGTGCACGGCGGCCGTTACCGGCCACGTTCGCTTCACTCTGTGGGGCGTCATTCTGGTGGGGACGATCGGCTCATTGGTGGGAGCGATCATTGCCTACGAGATCGGGCGAAGTGCGGGCCGCACGATTGTGGACCGTTGGGGCAAATGGATCCTCGTCACGCACAAGGACCTGGACCGCGGCGAGCGCTGGTTCGAGAAGTACGGCGACGCCTCGGTGCTGATCAGCCGGGTCCTGCCGGTCGTCCGCAGTTTCATCTCGGTGCCCGCGGGTATGGCCGAGATGAATCGAGCGCGCTTTGCGGTGCTCACGACCATTGGTTCTGCGGTGTGGGTCGCGCTACTCGCGGGCCTCGGTTACGCCGCCGGGAAGAACTGGAATCACGTGAGTGGCGACTTCAAGACGGCGGAGTATCCCATCATCGCGATCGTCGTGCTGGGCTTGGCCTTCGGACTTTGGCACCGGATCCGCTCGGTTCGTCGCGACAACGAACCTAACCCTCGAGCGAGCTGAGGACCTTGGCGGCGTGGCCGTCAGCGCGCACGCCGTACCACGCCTGTTCGATCTTCCCGGTCGGTCCAATGACGAACGTCGAGCGGATGACGCCGGTCACCAACTTGCCGTACATCATCTTCTCGCCGTAGGCGCCGTACTTCGCCATCACCTTCTTCTCGGGGTCGCTCAGCAGGTCGAACTTGAGTCCGTACTTCGTGCGAAAGGCGACGTGCTTCTCGGCGCCGTCAGGCGACACACCGACGACCTTCACGGACAGTTTGCGAAAAGCGGCCAATCCGTCGTTGAACTGACAGGCCTCTTTGGTGCAACCCGGGGTGTCGTCTGCGGGGTAGAAGTAGAGGACGAACCGCTCTCCGGCGAAGTCCTTGAGTGAAATGGGTCGACCGCCCTGATTTTGGAGGGTGAAAGCCGGTGCCTTGGTGCCAATTCCCAGTCGTGCCATAGTCTTTCCTCCTAAATTATGGAAAATGTCGACTTCTACGCTCTAGACTGTAATTGAAGCTCTAGGAATTGAGCTTGGGCCCACACTTTCGAACGCCGGTTCCGGGTCCAACCGAGAAACGTCGTCCCCGTGAGCAGTGAAACCAAGCAGTCGGTGCCGTCGGCACCCGATTCGTACGCAACCAATAAGACGTTTGCCGAACTCGGCGTCGCCCCAGAGCTCGTGAAAGTCCTGGAAGAACAGGGCATCACGACCGCCTTCCCGATCCAGGCGCTCACCATCAGTGACGCCCTCGCCGGTCGCGACGTCTGCGGCAAGGCCAAGACCGGATCAGGCAAGACGCTGGGATTCGGCCTCCCGATGCTCCAGCGAATCTCCGCTGGCGAAACCTTCAAGGCCAAAGAAGGCGGTCCGGCGCGACCCAGGGGACTGGTGTTGTTGCCGACCCGTGAACTGGCCGTCCAGGTCCACGAAGTCTTGAAGCCCCTGGGCGCCGCACTCGGGCTGCACGTCAACGCCGTCTACGGCGGCGCGGATATCGAGAAGCAGGTCAAGTCACTGCGCAAGGGTTGCGACGTCATCATCGCGACGCCGGGACGGCTCATCGACCTGGGCGACCGGGGCGAGGTGAACGTCGAGAACCTTGACGTGCTGGTCCTCGACGAAGCCGACCGCATGGCGGACATGGGCTTCATGCCCCAAGTCGAATGGGTACTTCGACGCATTGCCGAGCACCCCCACCAGACGCTGCTCTTCTCGGCCACCCTCGACGGTGCCATTGACCGACTCGTCAAGCGCTACCTCACCGATCCCGTGTTCCACGAGGTCGCCAGTGATACCCAGACCGTCTCACTGATGGTCCACCACTTCTTGAACGTCCATCAAATGGACCGCATCAAGGTCGCCGCGACGATCTGCGCCTCCTTCGACAAGACGCTCATCTTCTGTCGCACCAAGCGCGGGGCCGACCGACTGGTCGAGCAGCTCCAGAAGGAGGGCGTCGACGCCGCGGCGATTCACGGTGACCTTCGTCAAAGTCAGCGCGAAAAGGCCCTGGCCGACTTCTCGGGGGACCGCCTGGCGGTCCTGGTCGCCACCGACGTCGCTGCCCGCG
>Ga0182013_10002097_pt1 | contig 26533 bp, 16 predicted proteins | sample 612S2MmetaG_FD_120487 | JGI IMG/M metagenome (GOLD analysis project Ga0182013, IMG submission 120487) | Permafrost microbial communities from Stordalen Mire, Sweden - 612S2M metaG | ecosystem: Environmental > Terrestrial > Soil > Wetlands > Permafrost | place: Sweden: Stordalen | collected...
ATCATGCTGCGGGCTCACCTCCCGCAGCATGGGTTTATGCGGAGCGATTGGGTGTCTGAGCAAAGCATCTACACGGTATTTCCGAAGAAACTCCACATAATCGCGCCCTCCACATAATGAGCATTATGCGGTGCACTGCATAATGCTCACTACAACCGTGCTCAATTCTACGTGGAGTATGCCTGCGTCAATTGCGGTCAAATCTGCGGTTGCTCGTGAATGTCTGTGTTGGAACTGGCCCCAACAGGATCAGACCCTGAGAATATGGAGACATGGCGGAGCTGGAAACGCGCATCGAGCTGTTGGCAGCAAAGGTGATTCAAGTCGTTGCATTCCAATAGATTATCTCGAATGATAGGCACCGATCAAAGAACGTCAGTTGTCAGCGGTCAGTTTTCAGTCGTCGGCCGCTTCGCGCCAGCCCCTCAGCCCGCCCGAGCCTCGCCATCGCACTTCTCGCAGGAGGCACGCGCCTCTGCTGACCGCTGGCAATGATCGTTCACTGACCACTGTTCTACAATTCATCCGTGACTACGAGTCTTTTCGACCTTTACAAGATCGGTGTCGGCCCGTCGAGTTCGCATACCATGGGGCCGATGCGCGCGGCGTGCCGGTTTGCGCGCGGGCTTGCGCCGCGCGGCGTGCTTGAACGTGTCGAACGGGTGCGGGCCGAGCTTTACGGATCACTGGCACTGACCGGACTGGGACACGCAACGGACCGCGCCGTACTGCTGGGTCTGGCCGGCAATGAGCCTGCCGCGATCGATCCTGCGGTCATTGAATCGACCGTTGCCGCGATTCGCTCGGCGGGGCGGATTGAGTTGGCCGGCGTGCGGAGGATTGAATTTCAGGAAGCGCGCGACCTAATATTTGAAAGCGCGACGATGTATCCTCCCGGCGCCGCGACGCAGCATCCCAACGGACTACGGCTCAAGGCGTACGACGGGGCGGGCGCGATGTTGGATGAGCGCACCTTCTTTTCCATTGGCGGTGGATTCATCACCGAGGACAGTGCGACGGGAAGGCCGATGACCGCCGAGAAGCCGCAGGCCGCCATTCCCTTCCCCTTTCATAGCGCCGCCGAATTGCTGGCCGCGGCCGATGCCAACGAGATTTCAATCGGCCAACTGATGCTGGAGAATGAGTGCGCTCTGGTGGATCGCGATGCGGCGGTAGCGCCTGTCGAGGTGGTGCGCGCGGGCATCGACCACATCTGGCGCGTAATGCAGGGTTGCGTTGAGCGCGGCATTGCGACGGAAGGGATTTTGCCCGGCGGCCTGAACGTGCGGCGGCGCGCGCACCGGCTGGCGGAACGGTTGCGCGAGAAGGATGCGGACGGGCTGCGCGGCGATCCGCTGGCCCCGCTGGACTGGGTGACGGTGTGGGCGATGGCGGTGAACGAGGAGAATGCTGCCGGGGGGCGGGTGGTGACCGCGCCGACCAACGGCGCGGCGGGTGTGGTTCCGGCGGTGGCGCACTACTACGAACGCTTCGCGCCCGGGGCGGACCATGAAGGGCTGGTGCGCTTCTTTCTGACGTCGGCGGCGATCGGGATTCTGTACAAGGAGAATGCTTCAATCAGCGGCGCGGAGGTGGGTTGCCAGGGCGAGGTCGGCGTGGCCTGCTCGATGGCCGCGGGCGGGCTGACGGCGGCGCTGGGCGGGACGAATGGACAGGTGGAGCACGCGGCGGAGATTGCCATGGAGCACAACCTGGGCATGACCTGCGATCCCATCGGCGGGCTGGTGCAGATTCCGTGCATTGAGCGCAATGCGATGGGCGCGGCCAAGGCGGTTCATGCCTCGCGCATCGCCATGAACGAGTCCGAGGCGCACAAGGTTTCGCTGGACCAGGTGATTCGCACCATGTACCTGACCGGGCTGGACATGCAGTCGCGCTACAAGGAGACCAGCCTGGCCGGGCTGGCCTTGAATATCATCGAGTGCTGATGGTGGAGCGGCGAGGGCCAGGCAAGGTGCGGAAAAAGCCACTTGGTTTCGAGGTTTCTTGAAAGAGCGGAATCCGAGACGCCGCAGGCGGCGACACGCGCCGGAAAAGCGGGATTTTGGGTTAAAAACGGGTTTCTGGGCCCCAAAAGACCGGTTTTTGGGGCGGTTCTGTTTACCATTCAAGCAACAGGTAGGCCACCGACACGATCCTGTAAGTGATTGATTATATGTTTGTTATAAGGAAATCTTGCGCGGGGATGCCCCCGAAAAAGGAGGTGTTTTCAATAGGGGGGGTGGGGTCGACGCATTTTCCTCCCGGAAACCGGGTTTCGCATCCATTTCTCCCTATCTGCCAGTGTGAGCCAGGGGAGGGTTATTTTCTGCAAAACGGGCCGGGCGCTTTCATGTGTGCACATTTTGTGCATATAATGAGGACGGTATGGGCTTCGAGTGGAACGTTCGCAAGGCAGAGGCCAATTACAAAGAGTCCGCTTTTCCTCGGCGCTGCCGGTTTTCAAAGACGATTACGCGATCACCATTACGGACGATGAGTCCGACCCGCTGGAGCAGCGGTTTGTGTCGATGGGAATGGGCGTGAAGGGGCGGGTGCTGGTGGTGGTTTACACCTATCGCGGCAGAAACATTCGCATCATTTCAGCGCGGCTGGCGGAAGGGCAGGAACGCGGCCAATACGAAGAGGCCCGATGAAGCAGAGCTACGATTTCAGCCAGGGAAAGCGGGGACGAATTGCCGCTCTGGAGCCAGAGCCGCGCGGCAAGACGCGGATCACGATTCGTCTGGATGAGGATTTGGTGGATCACTTTCTGAAAGAGGCCGAGGCGTCGGGCGGAGCCATTGGCTACCAGACACTCATCAACGAGGCCCTGCGGCAGCACGTGGAAGGCAAAGCACCGAAGCTGGAAGAAACGCTGCGGCGGGTTTTGCGGGAAGAGATGCGGGCGGCTAGCTAGTGTGATGGAATCCCAGGTCCCAAAGGCGGGACCTGGGGCACCCGGTCGATTTTCCCTTTGAAGCTCTGGTTGGGGACAGTATACTTGGCGGCAAATGTCAAGCTCAGGTTTGAACCCACTTGTCCCTGCGGCCATTCCTCCTTTTACAGGGTCTGGAGTCTTGCCGCCGTTCGTTGGTGCCGACCCGGCACAGATTGCGGGAGTATCCCCATACGAGACAACGTTGTCCGAATTGGTAATGCGCTTTGGAACTTCCCCAGAGCGGAGGGACATCCTGCGCGGATATCTGGCACACCGTCAGTTGCTCATTGGATATGGTATCAATGGTGTGCAGTGGCTTGATGGGAGTTTCGTAGAGAATGTCGAGGCCACTCAAGGACGAAGCCCCAACGACATTGATATCGTCACTTTTTTTGCCAGGCCACCAGCGCTGGCCGATCAGTCTGCTTGGGACGCCTTTTGGGCGGCAAATGAGGGAATCTTCAAGCCGCAACTGGCGAAGGTCCAATTCAGGACCGATCCATATTTCGTGGATGTCTCTTTTGGTCCACTTTATGTGATCGACTATGCGACATACTTTTCAGGGCTCTTTTCTCACCAGAGAATCACGAGCCTCTGGAAGGGGCTTGTGAAGGTCTGGCTCGATCCACAGCGGGACGACGCTAACGCACTTCAGTTGTTGGGTACGATGTGATATGGCGCACTTCCTGAAATCCGCCTCCCTCTCTTCAGAGATAGCCCAGATTGAGGGCCTTCTTCGAAGGATACCCCGCGAGGATTCTCTTGGGCGCATGGGCCTCACTTCGCGCCGTGACGAGCTGTCGGCGCAATTGGCGTCATTGAAAGAGGGCGTTGATACTTTGGCCTCAACAGCGCTCTATTTCGGCGGCAAGCCTGTCATCGGGAGTTCGGCTATCCGAGCGGATTTTACCGCAGAGATCATCTCGGGATTTAAAGACTTAGTTGTGAAGATGTGGGCCACATCGAACGCAGTAGAGATGGGTGCGCGTGGGCCGATTCAGAACCAGGGTGAAGTGGAGTTGCACTTAACGGGACTTCTGCATGGCTCAATGGGGTTCCTAATTGAGGAGGTTGACTTGAAGGGCCAGCCGCTCTTCGACTCTCCAACGAAACTAGCGGCAGACAAGGCCGCACACCTGCTGGTCGATGTTGCCGACGCCGAAGACGAAAAGTTCCAGAGGAGTATCGAGACCATCCATCCACGGGTGTTCCAATCCGCCCTAAGCTTCTTTGGCTGTCTCCATCGCGCCGAGGCGACAATACGCGTTGTCGACAATTCTCGGGATGTCGCGATCGACAAATCGTCTGTCGATCGCGCATATGTGCGCCTAGAGGAAACAAAAGTTGACGAGGATGAAGATATAGTGTCTGGACAACTGATCGGGCTCATTCCATACGGTGGGCGGTTTGAATTTCAGCCTCGCGCAGGCCGCTTAATCCGAGGTAAGGTTGCACCAACGATGAGCGAGAGTTTTTTGCAGAGGCTGCAAGACGAACAAGGGATAGGTAAGTGGTTTCAAGCAACGATTCGTCGTCGGACTGTTACGAGGTTTGCGCAAACGACCGAAGAATTTGTGCTGATGGAACTGCGCGATGCCGCTGAATCTCTGGATGGCAGTTCCGAGGGCTAGAGCTGAACCTCCTCTATGCTTCATCTGTGACTTGACCAAATTCGTGTCTTGACACAAAACCTGCTCTTGAAACCTGAGTTGCAACACGAACGCGGACCTTTCGGTCCGCGTTCGTGTGTTTGGGATGGGTTGTGTCGGTTTGTGTCCGGGATGAATTCCGGACCTACCAGCTGTTGAGTTAGGCCTTGGCGGGGACGGTGGCGGCGAGGCGCTCTTTTAGGAGGTCGTGGCCGTGGGCGAAGAGGTCGGCGAGGGGCAGGGTTCCGGCATCGACTTCTGCAAGGATTGCCTTCTGGGCCTGGTATTCGCGGTTGACGATGCCTGCTTTGGACTGCAACATGCGCCAGGCTTTGCGGCGTTCGACGCAGAACATGACCAATTGACGGCTGAGGGCGTAGTTGGTGATATTGCCTTCGTTCTCGACGGTGATATAGACGCCGAAGTCGGGGATGAAGGCGCGGTGGCCTGGGGTGAGGTAGCGGCGGTAGACGACGTCCTGCTGGGTGATGCGGACCAGCATGTTGTCGAGCGGCAGTAGCTTGGTTGCCGCGTCGGGCTTGACCTTCTTGAGGTGGTTGCGGAAGCGGGCTTCGGTGGTGCACCAGTGAGCGACGGTGTAGCGCGTAGTTTCGCCGGTGGCCTTGTTTTTGGTCTCGTACCAATCCAAATCAATGGACGGGTTGCCCTTGAGGTCCAGGGCTTCCTGGTAGGTTTCGCCGAGGCGGGGGTTGAAGACGAACTCGGGGACGCCGCGGGAGTCGCGCACGCGCTGGGCCTGGAAGAGGGCCATGTCGTCGGCGACGCCGTGCTCGGGCTGGCAGGTGGTGAAGGCCTGGAGGAACATGGTGCCGCGATACTCCAAACCATCCAGAATGGCGCGGTAGAGCTTGGGGGCGTTGGCCATGGAGACCTGGGCGACGAAGGGCGAACCGTGGCCGCCGAGGAAGGTTTCAGCCACCGTCTTCTTCTCGGTGTTCTTGCCCTGGGTGGCCGCGCCGTAGACGTTCATGTCGCCGCCGCCGAGCATGGGGGTGGAGTCGGAGTTCTGGCCGCCGGTGTTGGAGTAGACCTGGGTGTCGAGCATCAGGACCTTGACGTTGGGGCGGTTCTGGAGCATGACCTTGGAGGTGTTCTGGTAGCCGATGTCGCCGATGCCGCCGTCGCCGCCGACCACCCAGACCTTGGGCAGCTCGACGATTTCCTGATCGGTCATGAGGGCGTCGGTGAAGTGGCTGAGGTGGTAATACTGCTCGGCGTCGATGACGTCGGTGTCGCGGGTGAGGAGGATGTCGGCCAGGCGCTCGGGGATGACGGAGCGGCGGGCGTGATCGACGATGAAGCTCTCGCCCATGAGCCAGCCGACGGTGACGCCGTCCTGGAAGAGGGAGTTCATCCAAGGGTAGGGGTGGGGGTTGTTGGGGGCGGTGGAGCCGTAGACGGTGTTGCAGCCGGTGTGGGCGGCCATGGCCATGACGGACATGCCGTTGGCCAGGCGGCCATCGACCGGCTGCAGGTTCTTGTGGTTGAAGGCCTCGGTGAGCAGGACGGCGGCGATGGCCTCGACCAGTTCGGCGTCGCTGATGGGGCCGTGCTTGAGCTCGTAAGCGGCGATGCGGGCGCGGGTGTCGTTTTCGTCTTCGCCGCCGAGGCCGAGGACCAGGTGAGCGATGGCCTGGCGGAGGAGGTCGTATTCGGCGAGGCTGCGGGCCTTGAGGACGGCGAGGCGGGCGACGCCGGCTTTTTCAAGCTGGCCGGCCTTGGCCAGGAAGCGGTCGCTCTTGGCGTGATAGACGGGGCGCATGTAGGCCTCGGTGACGGCGGCGATGGAGCGCAGGACGGACTTTTCACCGCAACCGGCGCAGGCGCCGTCGCCGGAGACCAGGGCGTCGTAGGTGGAGCGGACCATGAGCATGTTGCGCAGGGTGGCGGTTTTGGAGTCGGCCGGGTTGGAGGCGTTGAAGAGGCCGAGGTACTTTTGCGCGGTGTCGGGGAGCAGGTCAAGGAAGCCGGTTCCGGAGGTGTGCTCGGCGTTGACCAGCTCGGTCTCAGCGACCATGCGCAGGGCGTCGTGGTCGCCGCAGGCCGTGACGCAGGCGGCGCAGCCCTTGCAAAGGTCGGAGACGAAGATGGAGAAGATGCCGCCGGAGCCGGGGGATTTGCGCTCCGGTGAGCTGAAGATGGCGTTCACCTTCTGGTAGGCCATGGGGACCTTGCTGAGGACCGCGAAGAACTGCTCCTTGGCCGCGGTGCTGAAACCGGCCTGCTGCGTTGAGACGAGGGACTCGGTGACTTCGCGGAGGATGGTGGGCAGCGGGGTGCCGATTTTGACTTCGGCGACCATGCGCTGGCGGGCGAGCTTTTCGATTTCCGGCAGGGCGCGGAGGAGCTTCGCTCTGTCCTCGCCGTTGGCAACATAGTAGCTGACGGCAGTGGTGAGGAGGGTGGACAGGTCCTGCGAGGTGTTGGGCAGGGCGGTGTCGGGGCAGACGGAGATGCAGTCCATGCACTGGGTGCAGTTTTCGGGAATGTAGAGCGGGGTTTCGCGGCGGGCCACGTATTTTGAGGCGGTGTCGCCGGTGGCGGCGGCGATCATGCCGACGGCGGAGAGGGGGGTGGAGGGCTGGTCATAGCCGTAGGTGGAGCGGAACTGGGCGTCGAAGTTGGCCACGCTGGCTAGAGGCGTGCGCGCGGCCTGTCCGGGGGGCAGGGGTGTGGAACGGCAGCCGGTGCCGCAGGAGCCGCCGGCGGTGGCCAGCTCAAGGATGGGCATGAGGGCCGCGCCGCGGAGGGTGGAGTGGTCGGCGGCGGAAAGCGCGCCGATCTTGATTTCGCTGACCTGTTCGTAGCCCTGCATCATGACTTCCATGTTGGACGAGACGACGGCGTCGCCCAGCTTGCCGAACTTTTTGACGTATTGCTTGTGGACCACGTCGCGATACTGCTCCTGCGTGATGCCGAACTCCTGAAGCAGGGAGCTGACGGCGAAGAAAGCGCCCAGGAAGGCGTTGCCCTGCATGCGGAGCTGAAGGTCGGCGCGGTCGGTGGCTTTTTTGGCGATTTCAAAGCCGGGCAGGGTGAAGACGCGGATGTTGTTATCGATGATCTGCTTGCGGGCCCAGAGGGGGAGCTGCTCCCAGGCTTTTTCGCCGGTCTGGTCGGACTCCCAGATGAGGCTTCCGCCGGGGGCCATTCCGTCGAGGGGGTTGCAGTGGGTGAAGGCCTTGGGGTCGCAGCAGAGGACGACGGTGACGTGGCGCAGGTCGCAGTTGACGCGGATGCGGTCTTTGGCGGCGACCATGAAGTAGGATGTGGGCGCGCCTTTTTTCTCGGAACCGTACTTGGGATTGGCGGAGACGTGAATGACTTCCTTGGGGTTGCCGAGCGAGTCGCGCTCTCCATCCCGCTCGAAGATCAGGTCGTTGAGGTCGCCGAGGATGGCGCCGAGGTTCTTGCCGGTGGTGATGGCGCCCCATCCGCCGATGGAGTGGAAGCGGACGGCGACCGCGCCTTCGGGCAAGAGGGAGGGGGTTTCGTCGCCGATGACGGCGTAGGGGTGGTCGATGCCGAGGACGAAGAAGCTGACGCCGTCGGAGGCGCGCTTGCCGTCCTGGCGGGCGCGGTTGGCGGTGGCGAACTCGTAGGCTCCGAGAATGTGCTCGGGGCGGAAGTCGCGGGAGCCGAGGCCGTAGGCGCCGGAGTAGATGTGGGGCACCTGATCGATGGCCAGGGCGGGCAGGCCTTCGGCGGCGGGGTGGCCTTCGTATTGGATGGCCTTGGAGAGCGCGGTGCGGATGTCGCGGCCGAGGGGGTTGTCGCCGGCCAGGGCTTCGTCGGTGCGCTCGAGGATGATGACGTTCTTCTTGCCCTTGAGGGCGGCGACGATGGCGGCTTCGGGGAAGGGGCGAATGACGTTGACGTGGATGGAGCCGACGGATGCGCCGCGGGTTTGGCGCAGGTAATCGACGGCGGCCTCGACGTTTTCAGCGGCCGAGCCGAGGGAGACGAAGACGGTTTCGGCGTCGTCGGTTTTGTATTTCGAGAGCAGGCCGTAGCGGCGGCCGGTCAGCTCGGCGAACTGCTCGTAGGCGGCCTCAAGGAAGTCGAGGATGGGCTCGGCGAAGTTGTTGCGCCGGGCGACGATGCCCTGCATGTAGTGTTCCTGGTTCTGGACGGGGCCGAGGAGGATGGGGTTGGCCAGGTCCATCATCTTGGGAACGCGGCGGCGGGTGGGTCCGAAGAGGGCGCGCTGGGCTTCGGTTGGACAATCGATGAGGTCTTCGGGGGAACCGAGGTATTCGCGAATGAGCCCGGACTCGTGCTTGTAGAAGGTGCGCTCGAGGTGCGAGGTAAGGAAGCCGTCCATGATGTTCATGCCGGGGGTGAGGGCGAGTTCGGTGACGCGGCGGAGGATGAGGGCCTGGTCGGCGGCCTGCTGGGCGTCCTTGCCGAAGAGCATGATCCAGCCGGTGTCGAGGGCGCCGTAGATGTCGTCGTGTCCGCAGTGGACGTTGAGGGCGTGCTTGGTGAGGGCGCGGGCGCCAACTTCGAGGACCATGGTGGAACCCTTGCCGGGGGCATGGTAATACTGTTCGACGCCGTAGACGACGCCTTGGCCGGAGGTGAAGTTGACCACGCGTTTGCCGCAGACGGAGTGGGCGATGGCTCCGCCCTGGGCGGCGTGCTCGCCTTCGGTCTCGATGGCGATGGTGTTGTGCCCGAAGACGTTGAGGTGTCCTTCGGCATAGGCCTGCTGGAAGAGTTCGCCGCCCTCGGTGGAAGGGGTGATGGGATAGAAGACGCCGGCGTCGGCGATCCGGGTCTCGGTGTGGTAGGAGACCAACTGATTTCCATTTGCAGTAACGCGAATGCCAGGATAGCGAGCAGCAACGGTCATAAATCCCTCTCTGTGGGTGCGACTTCTTGCCATCATTGTGTGTGCCGCGCGGTGGATGGCGGTTCGCGTTTTCAGGCGGGTAGGCCGTTGAAAACAAGCGCGAAGCGACCCCACCGCGAACGGGTAGGTGCGATCTTGCGGCGCCGGTGGACTGGACCTGACGCTGCGTTGATTCGAATGTCCACCGCGCCGCGTACGGGGAGCGATCGCGGGTGGAATGCACTTGCCAGTGTAAAGGCCGAAGGGGATATGAGGAAACCCAAGGGGGAGTTGTCCTCAAAAAACGGTCTATCCGTTAGTATGCTCCTCGGCGCGGCGGGGCGCACTTGGCTGGGACGGGCGGAGTCCCAAGGGGTGGGATTGGGGGCGCTTGCAAAGATGGCGGGCTGCGGGAACGGCTGCCCGGCTTCAGAGGGGCGGGGCGGGCCATTCTTGGAGAAAAAGCAGATTTTGAGCAGATTTGAACAGAATGGCGGCTGAACATTTGCGATTCTAATAGGGAGTGTATTTTTTGCCCGGGTAGGACGGAGATCGGCCTGAGATCGACGATGCCGGAAGGCCGGCGGGCGGGGCGCGTCGCGAAGCGGAATTCACTCTGATCGCCGGAGGCGATTGCAGTTGACAGATTGCCGAAAGCACGGGCTCCTTCGCTCTACTCAGCGATGAAAGTTTTTTGTGTAACGAATCGACCGCTCATCACACCATTGAGTCAGGTTCGTTTGGGGCTGATCCGCTTATCAACGGGGCGGCTCAGGGAGATCGCCGGGATAAAGGACGCTGAACGACCGGGACGCGCGAGAGGCCGAATTGATTTGCGTGGGTGGCATGGGCGAGGCTGAAGGGCAAATCGCCGTGGCGCGGTCACGCAGCGGGCCTCAACCTTGGATTGACCAGCGCAGTCATCGGCAAGGCTGATTTGCACGCCAAAGCACGGGTTTCCATTTTCCTGCCATCCGCCGCTCGGTGAGCCCATGGCAAAGCACGCCATGCAGGAAAACGCCGGGAAGCCAAACTCGACCAGGGCCAGACAAGAACCGCAAAAGATCGTGCGGAAGAGGGCAGGACGCGGTGGGGCGGAAGCTCACCGGGGGGAGCGCCATGGGGTAGAAATGGCGCCGCCCGAGTGACTCACTGCTTCATCAAGGAATGTTATTCCCTGGGAAGGTTCGATGGTATGCTGTTCAGCCCTGGCCGACACATGGATATCCGCACAGACAAGATGCACTCCTCCTCCAGGCGGGTGGGCATTCTTGCCGGGTTCGCGTTGCTGCTGATGCTGATGGCCGGCATTACGTATGTTCTGCGGCAACAGCTTAACGATCTGATTATTTATCAGCAACTGGTCACCCATACGCGCCAGGTGAGATTCGAGCTGGGGAGGACCCAAGCGCTGCTCATCGACAGCGAGACCGGTCAGCGCGGCTTTCTTTATACCGGGGACCCCAAGTTTCTGGCGCCCTATAACCTGGCCATCGCCCAGGTTGAGCCAAGCATCGAAATCCTGGCGCAATTGACCGCGGACGATCCTCGGCAACAGGCGCGGATTCCCGCACTGCGCAGCCTGGCGCGGGCTCGGCTGGTTGAACTGGGCCAGGCCATCTCCCTCTACAGCTCAGGTCATCGGAAAGAGGCCAAGGCGCTGGTGACGGCAGAGAACGGGGGGGCCGCGACGAGCAACATCCGCATGCTGATTGAACAGATGGAGCAGGAAGAGACTTCGGAGGAGCTTTCCCACGGCAGTTCATTGCAGGCCAGCAGCCGGACAACCATCCTGAGCATCTATCTGACCGGTCTGATCAAGGTTCTGGGGCTGATCGCGCTGGCTTATTACATTCTGCTGCAAATGAATCGCCGCGAAAAATACCTGGATGAGATCAGGAAGCGCGAGGAGCTTTTCAGGGTGACGCTGACCTCGATTGACGACGCAGTGATCTGCGTCAACGCCGAGGGAAGAATCACATTTCTGAATATGGTGGCGGAGCGGCTGACCGGCTGGCAACTGGCCGAAGCCCAAGAGTTGCCGATGGACGCGGTTTTTCAGATGCTGGATCCCGCGACAGGCAAGACGGTGGCCGATCCGGTGGGAGAGGCAGCCAGGCAAGACTGGCCCCTGCGGCTGCCGGTAAACGCTATCCTGGTCCGGCGCGACGGGAGCCCCATGTTCATCGGGAGTTCCATCGCTCCGTTGCGCGACCGGGAGGGGAAGGCATCAGGAGCGGTGATCGCATTTCGCGACGTGAGCGAGGCCAGGGAACTGGAGGCGCAGATCGTTCATGCGTCGCAGCATGACTCTCTGACCGGGCTGCCCAACCGGGTGCTACTGAACGACCGGCTGGGCCAGGCCCTCGCGCTGGCGCGACGCGGGATGGGACAGGCCGCGGTGCTGTTCATGGATATTGACGGGTTCAAGCATATCAACGATTCGCTGGGACACCCGACCGGCGACCTGCTGCTTCAATCGATTGCCAGACGCCTGCAGGAATGCGTACGGGCGCCGGACACGGTGAGCCGACTGGGCGGGGATGAATTCGTGGTGGTGCTGCAGGGCGTGCTGAGGCCGGAAGACGCGGGCATCACCGCGGGGAGAGTGCTGAAGGCGGTGTCGGAAGCCCATCCGGTCGACCACCAGCAACTTTACGTGACAGCAAGCATCGGGGTGAGCATGTATCCCGAGGATGGAGCCGACGCGGAGACGCTCTTGAAGAATGCCGACACGGCGATGTACAGCGCCAAGTTCAATGGGCGTCAGTGTTACCGGTTCTTCAAGCCTTCGATGAGCGATCAGGCAGTGGAAGAGCGGACCATCGAGGAAGATTTGCGGCTGGCCCTCCAGCGGAACGAATTTTCGCTGCACTACCAGCCGACGATCAATCTGCGGACGGGCTCGATTACCGGGGCGGAGGCTCTGCTGCGCTGGACGCACCCCAGGCGAGGAATGGTTCCCCCGGCGGAGTTCATTCCGGTAGCAGAACGCACGGGCCTGATTCAGCCCATCGGCGCCTGGGTGCTGCGGGAGGCCTGCAGGCAGGCGAGGGCCTGGGCCGATCAAGGGCTGCCCATTACCACCATGACGGTGAATGTCTCGGGAGTTCAGTTCCGCGACGACAAGTTTCTGGAAGAAATCCTGTCCACTTTGGGCGAAACCGGCATGAACCCAGGGTCTCTGGATCTGGATTTGACCGAGAGCGTGCTGATGCAACAGCCCGAGGTCGCGCTGGCCATCCTGCTCAGCCTGAGAGAGAAGGGCGTGCGGGTGTCAGTGGACGATTTCGGGAAGGGTCACTCCAGCTTGAGTTCGCTGAGGATGCTTCCCCTGGACTCGTTGAAGATCGACCAGTCGTTTATGCACCAACTGAATGACACTCCCGGCGATGCGGCCATCGCCAGCGCCATGATCAGCATGGGCCGCAGCCTGAACCTCCGGGTGGTGGCCGAGGGGGTGGAAACGGCCCAGGACATGGCGTTCCTGAAGGCGCACGATTGCGACAATGCGCAGGGGTTCTTTTTCAGCCGCCCGGTTCCGGCCGAGGAGTTTTCCAAGTTATTCCGCTGTGCGACGGATGCCACGGCGCAAGTGAATTGATGGACGCGGAGGAGAAGGGAAAGAAAAGGGCGAGCGGGGAACCCTGGGACGATAAAAGGGGCATAAAGCAGATAGAGATGTGAATATAAAGCGGCGCTATCGTGGCGGAAGAAACTCCTTTGGGGCTATACATGCTGCGGCGTTTACGGCACGGGGCCCAGAGGGCACCCCGGCCGTGCCCTTTCAAAGCAACGAGTTTTTCCGCAGCCTGCCAAGCCGGGCACTTTCAAAACCCGACGATTGCCGCAGGCTAACCGCCGGGCTTGACGAATTTCCGGTTCTGGACGGCAACGTGCTGGTTGCAGGCCTTGCAGTCAAAGCCGCGCGCGTTGAGGATGCTGCTGACCGTGGTTCCGCACCAGGGGCATTTACCCTTGAGTGCGCCGAAGCCGATCATGGGGCCGGCGAGCGGGGCAACCACGGCGCCGACAATGAGCGGAACTCCGAGAAATGCGCCCAGGCCAGTGAGGCAAAGCAGGGTGCCGACAATGATCATCATGGGCGCGACCAGGGCTCCAAAGAGCAATCCGGCGAACGCGTTTTGCACGGGGGCTTTTTCGGGCGCGGCGGAAGCAGCCTGGGCCGCACTTGCCGAGACTTCGTGTTCCGGGGCCTGGAGCGATGGGGATTGGGGCGCGATTGCGACGCCGCAATGGGGACAGAAGCGCCAGGGCGCGGCGAGTTGCGCTCCGCACTTCAGACATAGCTCATTCATCAGACTGTCCCTCCTTGAGAGGCAGCGATTATAGCACCCTGCGCGATGCAAATCAGGGCCATGGCGAACGTGGAAACAGCGGCCCGCGGGCGAGCGGTTGTATAGTTGGGGCGACCGATTTCAAACCCTTTTCCGGTACGGTTGCGGCGGGGGATGGGAGACGATGGAAATGCGGAAACTGCGCTCGCAAGCCTGGTTTGGCGGCCAGGACAAGGATGGGTTCATCCACCGCAGCTGGATGCGGAACCAGGGGTTCCCAGGGGACGTGTTCGATGGGCGGCCGGTGATTGGGATCTGCAACACGTGGAGCGAGCTGACCCCGTGCAATGCGCACTTTCGGGAGCTGGCTCAGAAGGTAAAGAACGGGGTGTGGGAGGCGGGGGGGCTGCCGCTGGAGTTTCCGGTGACCTCGCTGGGGGAATCCAACATGCGGCCCACGGCGATGCTGTTCAGGAACCTGGCCAGCATGGACGTGGAGGAGTCGATCCGGGCCAACCCCATCGACGGGGTGGTTTTGATGTGCGGCTGCGACAAGACGACGCCGTCGCTGGTGATGGGCGCGGCGAGTTGCGACGTGCCGGCGATTGTGCTGAGCGGGGGGCCGATGCTGAACGGGCGGTATCGCGGGCAGAGCATTGGCTCCGGGACCGAGGTTTGGCGGTTCAGCGAGGCGGTGAAGGCGGGGACGATGACCGGGCAGGAGTTCATGGACGCGGAGAGCTGCATGAGCCGGTCGGCGGGTCACTGCATGACCATGGGGACGGCCTCGACGATGGCCTGTATGGTGGAGTCTCTGGGGCTTTCGCTGCCGGGGAATGCTGCGATTCCGGCGGTGGATGCGCGGCGCGGGGCGCTGGCGCAGGAGACGGGGCGGCGCGCGGTGGCCATGGCGCAGGAGGATTTGCGGATTTCGAAGATTCTGACGCGGGAGGCGTTTTTGAACGCCATTCGCGCCAATGCGGCCGTCGGCGGCTCGACCAACGCGGTGATTCACCTGATTGCCTTTGCCGGGAGGGTGGGGGTGGAGCTGACGCTGGAAGACTGGGACCGCTATGGGCGCGCGGTGAGCACCATTGTGGACATGAAGCCGGCGGGACGGTTCCTGATGGAGGAGTTCTACTATGCGGGCGGGCTGCCGGCGGTGTTGTGGGAACTGGCCCGGCATGGACAGCTCGATGAGGGCGCGCTGACGGTGAATGGGCGGACCATCGGCGAGAACGTGAAAGACGCGCCGAAGTGGGACAGCGAGGTGATTCGCGACTATGCCAAGCCGCTGGTGGAGTCGGGGGGCATCGCGGTTTTGCGGGGCAACCTGTGCCCGGATGGCGCGGTGCTGAAGCCCTCGGCCGCGTCGCCGGAGCTGATGCGGCATCGCGGGCGGGCGGTGGTGTTTGAGAGCATCGAGCACTACAAGGAGCGCATCGACGACCCCGCGCTGGAGGTGGACGAGACCAGCGTGCTGGTGCTGAAGAACTGCGGGCCGCGCGGGTATCCGGGGATGGGGGAGGTGGGGAACATGGGGCTTCCGCCGAAGCTGCTGGTGCGCGGGATTACGGATATGGTGCGGATCTCGGACGCGCGGATGAGCGGGACGGCGTATGGGACGGTGGTGCTGCATGTGTGCCCGGAGGCGGCGCTGGGCGGTCCGCTGGCGCTGGTGAGGGAGGGGGACTGGATTGATCTGGACGTGGAGGCGCGGCGGCTGAACCTGGAAGTGGACGAGACGGAACTGGCGCGGAGGCGGGCCGAGTGGATTCAGCCGGAGCCGGCTTTCCAGAGCGGCTACCAGTCGCTGTATGTGAAGCATGTGCTGCAGGCGGATCGCGGCGCCGATTTCGATTTTCTGGTGGGTTGCAGGGGGCATGCGGTGCCGAGGGAGTCGCATTGAGCTGAGGGGGTAGAGGAAGATGGACGAGGGCAAGAGGCAGTTTGCGCGCTATCCGAGCCTGGAGGGGCGGGTGGTGGTGGTGACGGGCGGAGCGAGCGGTATCGGCGAGTCGATGGTGACACAGTTTGCGCGGCAGGGCGCGCGCGTGGCTTTCCTTGACATTCAGGATGAGGCGGCGGGCAGGCTGGTGGACGCGCTGGCGGCAGAGGGCTGCACCGCGCCTCTTTACATGCATTGCGACTTGACGGATCTGACGGCATTGAAAGGCGCGGTGGAGCAGATTGTGGCGGCGCTGGGGGCCGTGGATGTGCTGGTGAACAACGCCGCCAACGACCAGCGGCACACGATCGAAGAGGTCACGCCGGAGTACTGGGACCGGTCGATGGCCACGAATCTTCGGCCGCAGTTCTTCATGGTCCAGGCGGTGCTGCCGGGGATGAAGGCCGCGGGGCGGGGGTCGATTATCAATATGAGCTCGATTTCGTGGATGATTCCGTCGACCGGGATGCCGCTTTATATCGCGGCCAAGGCGGCGATTGTGGGGCTGACGCGCACCCTGGCGCACGAGCTGGGGCCGAGCGGGATTCGGGTGAATGCAGTGCTGCCTGGCGGCATTTTTACGGAACGCCAGCAGCGGCTGTGGTTTACGCCGGAATTGAAGGCGGAGATTCGCGCCCGGCAGGCGCTGAAGCACGAGATTCAGCCCGACGAGGTGGCGCGGCTGGCGCTGTTTCTGGCCGCCGACGATGCGAGCGCGATCACCAATCAGAGTTACATTGTGGACGGCGGCTGGGTGTAGGGGCCGGGCACGAGGCTATTTTCATCGAAGGGCGAATGGCCGGAGCGGGAGCTGCGGAGTGCAGGGAGGGGTCGAGATGTCTTACCATGCAGCGGAGGGTATCTCCGCGATGAATTGTGTTTTGAAGATGCGTTTTGTGCGTTTTGCGAGCCTGGCGATGATGGCCGGGATCATGCTGTTTGGCTCATGCGGCTGGGGACAGAGCGCTGCCGATGCGGCCAGGATCAGCGCCAACCTGACGCCGGCATCCCAAGCCGTGATTGCCCGGCTTTCAGGGCTGCACGAGCTGCCCGACGGGGCCTGGAAGATGCATGCCGGGGATCTGGCGCACGGAGAGGCCGTGGGCCTGGACGAGAGCGGATGGCAGGCGATAGCCAAGAGGAGCAAGGCTCCCAACGATGCGGTGTGGTTTCGTCAGACGTTTCAGGTGCCGGAGACCCTGGGGGGCTACGACCTGACGGGGGCGCGAATCTGGTTTCAATTCCACGCCACGGCGAACGGGCCGATGCCGCAGATTCTCTACTTCAACGGGCGGCGGGTGGCGATGGGTGACGATCTGGAGCCGGTTGTGCTGTTCGATCAGGCCAAGCCCGGCGACAAGGTGACGGTAGCTGTGAAGCTGCTGCACACGGTGGACGCAAAGACCTTCGAGGGGGCGACGCTGCGGATTGAATTTCCGGAGAGCCGGCCCAATCCCGAGGACCTGCGCCTGGAGTTTCTGTCGGCGGCGCTGCTGGTTCCGGCGCTCGCTCCCGGCGACGCGGCGAAGCTGGCCACACTGAACGAGTCCGCCGAACAGGTGGACTTGAAGGCTCTGGACGCGCACGATCAGGCGAAATTCGATGCCAGCCTGAAGGCGGCGCACGCAAAGCTCGAAGCCCTGCTGCCGCTGATGCAGACGGCCACGTTTCATTTGACGGGCAACTCGCACATCGACGCGGCCTGGCTGTGGCCCTGGACCGAGACGGTGGACGTGGTGAAGCGGACCTTCGGGACCGCTCTGCAACTGATGTACGAATACCCGGAGTACACCTACACGCAGTCGGCCGCCGCGTATAACGAGTGGCTGGCGCAGAAGTATCCCGACATGAACGCCGAGATTGCGCAGCGCATCAAGGAAGGCCGCTGGGAGATTGTGGGCGGCATGTGGGTGGAGCCGGACCTGAACATGCCGGACGGCGAGAGCCTGGTGCGGCAGTTCCTGGTGGGCAAGCGCTGGTACAAGCAGGCCTACGGCGTGGACGTGCGCATCGGCTGGAACCCGGATTCGTTTGGCTACACGTGGCAGTTGCCGCAGATCATGAAGAAGAGCGGCGTGGACTACTTTGTGACGCAGAAGATGGCCTGGAACGACACCAACCAGTTGCCGTTCAAGTTTTTCTGGTGGGAGTCGCCGGACGGGTCGAAGGTGCTGAGTTATTTCCCGCACGACTACGCCAACGACAACCTGAACCCGGTGCGTCTGGCGCGGGACTTCACCATTGCGCAGAAACAGGCCACGGGGCTGCCGGGCATCATGGACCTCTACGGCATCGGCGACCACGGCGGCGGACCGACGCGGGCGATTCTGGACGAGGGCAAGCATTGGGCTTACCCTGCGCTTCCCGCCTACGTGATGCCGAAGATCGAGTTTGGCACGGCGCAGAGTTACTTCACGGGACTGGAAAAGCAGATTGCGCCGGATAGCCCGTCCTGGGATTACGTTTCGATCGCAAAAGGTTACACACCACCGCCGGCGGTTGCGGGCAAGGTGAATATTCCCACATGGAAGAGCGAGCTTTACTTCGAATATCACCGCGGGGTGATGACCACGCAGGCCAACCACAAAAAGAACATGCGCGAAAGCGAAGAGGAAGTGCTGAACGCGGAGAAGTGGGCTTCGCTGGCATGGCTGGATGGTCGCGCCTATCCGGCGAATGAGCTGACTGAGGATTGGAAGAAGGTGCTGTTCAACCAGTTCCACGATCTGGCCGCGGGGTCGGGCATCGGCGTCATTTACAAGGATGCGCAGAAGGACTACGACGTGGTGCGGTGGTCGACGAACGAGATCGACGCCGGGGCGTTGGGGACGGTGGCGGAGAGGGTTGATACACAGGCAAAGCGCACCGATGCTGCCTCCGTCGTGGTTTTCAATTCATTGGGATGGAAGAGATCGGGAACTGTGACCGTGAAGGTGCAGTTACCCGGCGCGAATCCCAAAGGCATTCACGTTGACGATGTTGCCAGCGGAAAGATCGACGGATCTGAGTTAGTATCGTTCGATCCACAAACCGGAGTGACCGAAGCGCGCATCTTTGTCCGTGACATTCCGGCGATGGGATACAAGACCTACAGGGTCTATTCCGAAGCGGCGGATGGCCCGGAGTTCCATGCAGCGCAGGCGCACGACGCAGCTGACAGCTTCACCGTTGAAAACGCAGATGTGCGCGTTTCCATCGATAAGAAAAGCGGGTGCGTTACGAGCTTGTTCGACAAGCATGGCAACTTCGAGGCGCTCGCACCAGGCGCCTGCGGCAATCAACTTCAGTTCTTCAAGGACACGCCGAAGGATTACGATGCGTGGAACGTGGACTCCGGGACCTTCGACAAACAGATTGATGTGCCTGCCAAGGCGGATTCGGTTGAGTTGATTGGAAAGGACTCTCCGAAGCCGGCCGTTCGCGTGACGCGCAATTGGCAGAGTTCGAAGTTTGTGCAGACCATCAGCATCGCGCCGGGTTCAGATCAGGTGGACATCGACAACGAGATTGATTGGCACGAGTCGCATGTTTTGCTGAAGGCGGCGTTTCCGCTGGCGGCTGCGGGGCCGTTTGCTACGTACGAGATTCCTTATGGAACGATCGACCGGCCGACCACGCGGAACAACAGTTGGGAGAAGGCGCAGTTTGAGGTTCCGGCCATGCGCTGGGCGGATTTGGGAGACGGCAAGCATGGGCTGAGCGTCATCAACGACACCAAGTATGGGTACGACGCGGTGGGCAACCAACTGCGGTTGACGCTGCTGCGCTCGCCCAAATGGCCCGACCCCGACGCCGACATGGGACACCACCACTTCCACTACGCGCTCTATCCGCACGCGGGGACGTGGAAGGACGCTCTGACCGTGCGCCACGGCTACGAGTACAACTATCCGCTGACGGCTGTGGTCACGACGGCTCATGCGGGTTCTCTGCCGGCCGAGCACTCGTTTGCTTCCGTTACGCCGGAGAACGTGGTGCTGACGGCGGTGAAAAAAGCCGAAGACGCCAAGGGGCTGATCTTCCGCGTGTACGAGTGGGCGGGGAAGAGCTCGACGGTGGAGTTCCACGTGCCCGCGGGCGCTACGGGAGCCACGGTGACCAACCTGATGGAAACGCCGGAGGGCGGGCCGCTGACGGTGACGGGCGACGTGGTGAAGGCGCCAATCAAGCCGTTTGAGATTCTGACCATTCGCGTGGATTATCCGGCGGGTGGGCCAAAGGAGTAGGGGCTGCGAGTGGGGAAGGACGTACGGCACGGGACCCAGAGGGTACCGCGCCGTGCCGTTTCAAAGATGGGATGATTGGGGTTCGTGGTTTCCCACCCTTGCGACAAGAACAAAGACGTCGCAAGGATGGGGCACCCGGCCACCCGCCGCTTTCAAAGGTGGGATCATTTGGGTTCGTGGTATCCCACCCTTGAATCAAAAAGCGATTCAAGGATGGGGCACCCGAGCCCCATGAACAAAAGGTTGAATGAAGAGTCTTGTAAACAGAATCAGCAAGTTAGCTTCCGCTTCGCGGAAATCGCGAGTTAGCGAGTTGGCGGCGGTTCATTCCAGCCGTAACTCGCCGATGGGAGTCAAGATGCTCAGGATGACAGAGTTGTTTTGTCTGAAGGATTGATAACTCACCAGGGAAATCATCGGCACGGCTTCGGCCGTGCCGATGACGTTTTGAGGCCGGTTCGGAGCGGGGCTATTTCTTGGCTGGCTCCGCGGGGGGAACTGCGCCGGGGAAGACGTCGAGGGGGGCGCGCTTCTTCTCGTCGAGGTCGGGCTGGGGCAGGGGCTTGCGGGGCAGCATCTGGTCGCGCTGGGCCGTGTTGTAAACGAAGATGGCCTCGACGACGGCGATCTGTTTGAGGTCGGCGGGCTGGAGGCGCTCGACCACATCCTCGTTGGAGTGATGGGTCCGCGACTCGTAGTCCAGCATGTCCTGGATGAACTGGAAGCCGGGGATGCCGACGGCGTCGAAGCTGAGGTGATCGGTGCCGCCGGTGTTGCGGTTGGTGATGGTGGTGACGCCAAGGTCCTTGAGCGGGGCGATCCACTGGGAGAAGATGGGCGCGATGGCCGCGTTGCCCTGGGTGTAGACGCCGCGAATCTTGCCGGTGCCGTTATCGACGTTGAAGTAGCCGGAGATGAGCTTCTGCTCGGGCTTGACCTCGAGGGGGCCGACGGCGCGGCGCATGAACTCCGGCAACTGCATCTGGTCGGGCTCGGTGGAGAGCTTGGCGGAGCCGAAATGCTGGGTGACGTAGCCCTTGGAGCCGAAGATGCCCTCTTCCTCGCCGGTCCAGAGGGCGATGCGGATGGTACGGCGGGGCTTGATGTCGAGGGCCTTGAGGATGCGCACGGCCTCCATGGCCACGATGGTTCCCGCGCCGTTGTCGGTGGCGCCGGTACCGGCGATCCAACTGTCGAGGTGGCCGCCGAGCATCACGACCTGCTCCTTGAGTTTGGGGTCGGCGCCGGGAATCTCGGCGATGGTGTTGAAGCCGTGCTCGTGCTCGCCTGTGATCTTGGTTTCGACGTCGATTTCGACCGTGACCGGAGCGTGGGCCTGGGTGAGCCGGTAAAGGCGGCCATAGCTCTCGATGGCCGCGACGACGACGGGAATCTTGACCCGCTTGTCGGCGATGTAGGGGGTGCGGCCGAGGGCTGCGCCGTTGTCGTCAAAGATGGTGCCGCCGGAGCCGCCGCCGTTTTTGCCGTCGCGGCTGGGCTCGATGACCGCGGCGACCTTTTCGTCAAAGAAGAACTGCGCCACCTTGTCGACCAGGCGCAGGCGCTCCATATAAGTGTGCAGCCGCGCCTGCATCTCCGGAGAGACGCCGGTAGCGCTGGCGCTCACCTGGAAGTCGGCGATGTCCGCGAGTTCTTTTTCCGTGTAGCGGTCGAAGAGAGCCTTGTCGACGGGGGGAGCGTCGCGCATGGGGCCGTAGAGCACGATCTTTCCGGCGAGCTGGCCCTTCAACTTGTCGAAGTCCTTATCGTCCTGGAGGCTGACGAAGACCACATCGCCGGTGACGGGGCCGGCGGTGGGGGGCGACCAGGGCGTCGCCTGGACGATAAGGACGGCGGTGTCGGGCGTGACCATGCGCGCCCAGGTGTTGAGCTGCTGCCAGCCGAGGCCGAACTCGCCCCAATCCTCAAGGTGGGCATTTTCAAGGCCGATTTTGGTGAGGGTGTCGCGGGTCCAGGCGTTGGCTTTGGCCAAGTTGGGGGAGCCGGTGAGGCGGGGGCCGATGCCGTCCATCAGGGCGGTGGCGAATTCCATGACGTGCGAGTTGTTGAGGCCCTCGTTGCGAATGCGCTGGTACATGGCCAGGTCGAGGGTCTCGGTGGCCGGCTGTACCTCGGTGTAGGGGTCGGCGGCGGGCGGCGCGGGGGGCTTGGGCTTTTCGGCCGCATGGAGCGAGAGGGCCGCGGCCAGCAACGCCGCGGGGAGGAAGCGAAGGTAGTTCACTGACATTGAGGTTGGCTCCGGTGGGATGGGGTGTGTTTCCCTTTGGAGGAATTGTAGGGCATCCATTGGAAGGACGGCCTGATAATTGCGTGCCGCCTCGGAGCGATTCTCTCAACGAAGGGCAGCCGCTCGTCGTCAGACTGGATGATTTGGTCATCATGACCGGACTAGCGCGGGCGGGGACGCCCGCGCTACAGCCGGCCGGGAGGCCAGCGCTACGGTCAGTTCATGCGGTCGTGGTGCTAGTCGCTCTTTCCGGAGTCCTTGTCCAGGCCGGAGGGCAGATCTAGGGCGACCAGGGCAAAGCGGGTCTTGCCGGCCTTGGGATTCTCAAAGCCCACGATATGCTGGTGGCGCTTGGAACCGGCTTTCAGCTCCAGGCTGTTCTTGCCGGAGCCGTAGTCGCCGCGGTCGATCTTGACATGGCCGTGCTCAGAATCCTCGGCGCAGGTGAGTCCCTCGGAGGTGGCAATGGGCGTGCCCACCGGAGAGTTGCCCTGGCAGGTGATGACGTCGCCATAGCGGCCCAGGGCTTTCTTGTAGAAAGCGGTGACCTTTTCCTGGGAGTCGGACGACTCATAGGAGACGGCGCGAACGCGCAGTTCCCACTCGCCGAAGCCGAGGTGGACGTCGGCGGATTTGTGCTTGTCGTCGTCGGTGACCGCGACCGCTCCCGGATAGGCGGGGAGGCCCAGGTCGACGGCCGAAGTCTGATCGGTATTGACGTGGACGCCGCCGAAGGGCGTGTCCACCTGGACGTTCTTTTCCTGGCCGTTGGCGTCCTTGTCGACGTGGACCCTGCATCCGGCCAGTCCGGCGGCCAAAGCCAGGCCTATGAGCAAACCCGTTGCTTTCCTTATCATGGCAATTGCCCCTCTAGCCCCGTTATACGCCCGCATGGGTTGAAAGGTTCCTGGAATCGACCAGCCGCCGACTCCATCTTTTTGCGACTTTGCCCCTGAAGGCGGGTTACCATCCTCAATGATGCGGTTGGCATCCAAGAGACCACGGTGGTTTGCGCTCCGGCCAGCCGCGATGACGACAAAACGGCGACCGGCCTTGCGAATCTCCTGTGAAGTCCGCTTGACCGCAGACTGAAACCTACGCCGCACGAAAGGAAAAAAGCCTCCATGCAATTCTTTGCTCTCTCTGCTCACCGAAAACTTCTGTTGACCGTAGCCGCCGCCGCTCTACTGGCGCTGGCGTCCACACCTTCGCGCGCCCAGGAGGACGCACCGCTTCAGGCTGGGCGGATCTCCGCCGTGTCCGGCGCGGTATCGATTCAGCAAGTGGGCTCCGACGACTGGGGCCAGGCAGTTCCGAACTTTCCGCTTGGACCCGGCGACCGGGTATTCACCGACTCCGACGGCCGGGCCGAGATCCAGGTCGGCAAGACCCTGCTGCACCTTGGGCCAAGATCGGACGTGAGCGTTGTCGAATTGAGCACCACGTCACTTTCCTTTGGCGTTGCCCAGGGCTCCATTCACGTCATCACGTACGGAGTGTGGCCGGGCCAGACGCTTCACTTCAACACGCCCAACGGCAGCGCGGGTATCGTCCACAACGGAGAGTTTCGGGTGGATGTGCTGCCCGGCGATGACGCGACCGTCGTGACCAATTATTCCAACGCCGTGTCGGTGGCAGGCGCGGGCGGATTTTACCAGGACCTCTATAACGGACAGGCCCTGGAACTGGTTGGCTCGAATCCGGTGTACCCGCAGTGGTTGCAACCCGCGGGGCCGGACGACCTGGACGTCTGGAGCCAGCGTCGCGACGAGATGATCTCCCACTCGGCGTCCTTCCAGTATGTGAGCGCCGAGATTCCGGGGGCCTATGAACTGGATGCGGCCGGGACCTGGCAGCCCGGCACGCCCTACGGCAACATCTGGTTTCCCAACGACGTTCCCGGCGGCTGGGCGCCCTATCATTACGGCCACTGGGTCAACCATGCGCCCTGGGGATGGGTGTGGGTTGAGGATGAATCCTGGGGTTACGCGCCCTTCCACTATGGGCGCTGGGTGTCGTTCAACGGCCGCTGGGGCTGGGTCCCCGGAGCTCCGGCCGCGCACCCGGTCTGGTCGCCGGCGCTGGTGGTTTTTGCCGGCGGCATTCATGTCGGCGGAGCGGGCGTCTCGGCCTGGTTCCCGCTGGGGCCCGGCGAGCCCTACCGGCCCTGGTATCACGCCAGCCCCGCGTACATTGACCAGGTGAACATCAGCAACATTTCCGAGAGTCCGCGGGTTCACATACAAACCACGTATGTGAATGTGAATGTGGTCAACATTACCTATGTGAACCGCGCCAACGGCTACTCGGCGATGAACACGGCGGACTTTGCCGCGGGCCGCCCGGCGCACCAGGCTTCGGTAGTCGTGGATGTCCACGCATTCGATCATGTGCAGGTGCTGGAGCGTCCCGAAGCCCAACCGAGTCCGCACCCGTTTGCCGGACATCCGCCGGTTCGCCCGGTGCCGGTGAAAGCCGAGCGCCCAGCGGTGATCAACGAGTCGGGAAACCTGGTATCCGCCAAGCCGGGCGTCCGGCCGATGGCGCCTCCGGTGAAGCCTGCGCCGCAGGTCCGGCCTTTGCCTGGCCGCGCGGTTGTTGCTCCGCCTCCGGGAGCCAAAACTCCGCCCACAGCGCCGGGCGCTTCTGCCGCGCCGGGAGCAAAACCCGCGCCGGCCGCGGCTCCAGCCGCGAGGCCTCAAGTGCAGCCGGAAGGCCGGGGAGCCAAGCCGACCGCACCCGTGGAAGCCACGCCTGCCCAGAAGCCGGGTGAAAAGCCCGCGGCTCAGCCAACGGCCAAGCCGGCAGCCGAGCCCGCAGGCAAACCGGCGGCACAGCCAACGGCCCAGCCGGCGCAGAAGCCAGCAGCAAAGCCGGCGGCCCAGCCAACGGCCAAGCCGGCAGCCGAGCCCGCAGGCAAGCCTCCTGCGCAACCCGCGGCCAAGCCTGCGGCCAAACCGGCGGCGCAGCCTGCGGCAAAGCCTGCGGCGCCAGAGGTCGCCAAGCCTCAGGTTGACAAGAAGGCCGCCAAGGACAAGAAGAAGGACGAGAAGAAGCCTGAGAATTAAGGACCTGATTGATACGACGGAAGGAGGGCCGCGGCGCGAAAGCGCGGCGGCCCTCCTTTTTCAGGCGGAAGCCCGCGAGAGGTTGGCAGGCGTTTGGTGAGGCCCGAATGCGCCGGCTTCGAATGCGGTGGGGACGGCCCGCGGAGGGAGCCGAGTCGCGCATGGATCAATGTGTGGAGTGGCCGTCTTCCTTGCTGCTGGTGGCGAACAGGATGGCCACGATGAAGACGATGACGATGACAGGGACGACGAAGAAGGGTGAGGTGATGTGCATGGTGCAGGCTCCCTGCGGGTAGAGTATCAAAACGCGGGGGCGGGCAGTGGAAATGCGCAGAGGAGGCCCTGAACAAGTCTCCCTCTGAAAACTCGTATTTCCTCGGGGCGGCTCTGTCTAAGAAGCGGCCAAAACGGCCTTCCAGGCTAAGGAGTCAGGGGCTTTTCCAGAATCTCCGCAACACCGCGTGCGTCCGGGCTCGCGGGGTGCTGGATTACTGTGCAAGTGAACCTTACTGAAATGGAAATTTCCGGATTAGCGGTCACTCGGGAACAAACCCAAGTTGAGGTACAGTGGCGATAGAATCTGCCTATGCCAAATGCTAAACTTCGCCGGTTCTGGAGCATCGCGTCTATTTCAAGCTCCATTCTTCTAGTCGGTGGACTCGGCGCAATGTGCCTCGATTACGCGCTAAATGGAGGCATCGATTTTATTGACGATCACTTCCAGTTATTCCTCTGGGCCAATCTGGTCGGTATAGTTCTTTGCATCGTCAGCATTTTGGGCTGGGTAAGGCATTCGGATCGACGGGGTCGTACAGTCATTGGCGCAGCGACGTTTCTTCTCTCTGTCGGGATTAGTGTCTTTGGGAACCTGATTCGTCCTTATGATGTGCATGGTCCATTTTCCATGCTCTTCTTGACGTTGCTGCCAACGGCCACACTGGGCCTCGTTCTTTGGCTCCGTGCAGTACGTTCCAAGGCATGAATCCGATCAAACGCTATTAGCGTCGGTCCGTTCTGAGCGAGTCGTGGCCGACTCGGAAGTTACCCTGTGGTCACCTTGGACCGGCCGGCAGAATTTGGACAACTCCGGCGGAACCTGGCTCAGCCGGCCCGCGCACGGCCGCACCGCAAAACCCGTGGATTCTGCTACACTGGTTCAAGCGCAATCAAGGGGCTAGAAGCGCCAGGCCGCGCCCCAACGATACGCTTCCGCAACCCTAGTTCGGGGAGTGGCTCAGCCTGGTAGAGCACCTGGTTCGGGACCAGGGGGTCGGAGGTTCAAATCCTCTCTCCCCGACCA
>Ga0182013_10002099_pt1 | contig 26502 bp, 24 predicted proteins | sample 612S2MmetaG_FD_120487 | JGI IMG/M metagenome (GOLD analysis project Ga0182013, IMG submission 120487) | Permafrost microbial communities from Stordalen Mire, Sweden - 612S2M metaG | ecosystem: Environmental > Terrestrial > Soil > Wetlands > Permafrost | place: Sweden: Stordalen | collected...
GCAGCCCAGGACCGGGCAGCCCAGGACCGGGCAGCCCAGGACCGGGCAGCCCAGGACCGGGCAGCCCAGGACCGGCCGACCCCGAGGTTGGTACTCGAGTGCCCGCTGGGCGGCGGCGGCCGCCTTGTCTACCGGCATCGTCGCAGCCGCCCTGCCCGTCCGCGGCCAGGCCGCCCTGCCGTTTTTGGGCCGCCTGGCACTGGCCGTTTGGGCCGGTGCACTGGCGATTTTAGCGCTGATAGACCATGAAAGCCTTGTTATACCTACCAAAGTGGTCCGAAGTGCCATATTGGCAACGATTGCGCTACTTTTTTCCGGCAGCGTGGCTGCAGGGGACTGGGATTATCTCTGGCAAAGCGCGGTCTGTGCAGGTACCGCTGCCGGCTTGTTCGCCGCGTGGGCGGCCATTAGCCCCCGCGGGTTGGGGTTCGGCGATGTGCGGATGGCGGCGCTCGTCGCCCTGGGAACGGGCGCCTTGTCCGTCCCGGGATCGCTCACTGCCTTGGCGTGTTCGCCATTGGTCGCCGGTTTGGTGAGCAGGCTCCAACCTGGGCCGCGGCCCGACGGGAAAGGTGCAGCCGTGGCGCTGGGGCCTTACCTGGCCGCCGGTGGTTTGACGATGGTGATGGCCCATGCTGCGTACTGAGCAATTGCCGCCCACTTCGCGACCCGCTACGGTCGCATTTTCAGCGGACGGAGAGCCGGCCAAGATGGGGCGGCCCCGGCGGTGGACGACCGGCAGCGTCGTCCCGGTCGTCCTGGCCGTGCTGGCCGGTGGTTTCGCATACGCGGCGCTGCAAGACCGTTCGGCGCTGACGACCGTCGTCGTCGCCAGTGAGCCCGTGCCCGCCGGCTCGTCGGTCGGCTCTGGCAATACCCGGCTGGTGAAGGTCCATGCCGGCGACACCGCCCTCGTCCACGGCGTCCTTTCTCCTTCATCACTGGCGGGCGGGTGGGTCGCGGCTGTTGCCGTGAGCGCCGGAGAGCCGATAACCGATAGCGAAGTCGTGAGGCCGGCACGGACGCCGGTCTTGGGAGAGATGAGCATTTCGGTACCCGTCCAGCAAGCTGCCGGGGGAAAGATCGGGCCCGGTGACCTCGTCGACGTGATCGTCGCCAGCGGGGCTGGCGGCGCCCACTATGTCGCCCAGGGCCTGCGTGTACTTTCGGTTGCGCCGACGTCGGCTGCCGGCGGGGTGCTCGGTGGTCTGTCCACGAATTACTACGTGATCGTGGCCGTGGACAAACAGACGGCCTTACACCTGGCCGCCGCCCTGGGCCTTGACAGCGCTGGGAGCACGGGGGCCCAGATCGAGATAGTGCGGTCGACGGGGGAGCCTGGGACTACCCAGAAGGATTATGAGATGGGCCCCTCTGGTCCCGCTACGGCGCCCGGAGGGACGCGAGGGTGACCCTTTCCGTCGGCGTGGGCGCCACGAAGGCACCCTGGAGCGGGACCCTCAGGTCTCACGTGCGCGACCACGGCCAGGGTCTCTCGGTGCGGGTGATCATGGACAGGGGTGAGCTCGAGCGGGCGGCGACCGGGCTCGACGTGTTGGTGATCGACGATGTGATGCGGACCTTCTCCATATCGGACGTAGCGCGCGCCCAGGACCATGGCACCCATGTAGTCGGCCTTTTCGACCAGGGTTCGGGTGTGGGCCGTGAGTACCTCGTCGGTCTGGGGGTCGACGAGACCCTGTCCGCAACTACTCCGCCGGCGGAGCTGTCGGCCCATTTGTTGCGGCTGGGCCCCCGGCGAGGCTCCTCCGCGACCACCAGTGGCCGGGCCGCTTTTGCGTTCGGCACCGCCGCGGGCCGGCCGGCGAGACACAGAGGCAAGCTCAATGCCTGGACCAAGGTGAGCGGCGGCAGTGGGTTGACCGAAGCCGTGGTGGCCGCGGCGGAACACATGTCCAAACGCGCCCGGGTATTGCTCGTCGAAGCCGAGGAACTGTCGCCTATTTTGGTCTCCCGCCTTTTGCGTTCCCCCGAGACTGGGCTGCCCTGGGCTGTCTCGCGTGCCGGCCAGGGGCTTCGGGCCCTGCCCGAGGCGCTGTCGGGGCCGCGGGAGGACGGTACGGCCCCGGTCGGCCACTTCGACGTGATCTGCGCGTCGCCCGGTGCCCCGCAACCTCTCAACCCCGCCCATCTGAACGGGTTATTGACCGAGGCGCTTGATGTTTACGACGAAGTCTTCGTCGAAACAGGGTGGTTGGTGGCACCGTCGTCCGGGCGTGAGCGTTTCGGCGCGGTGCGGGACGTGCTCGTGGGAGCCGACCGGGTCGTCGTGGTGGCATCGGCTGATCCCGAAGGCGCGGCGCGGCTGGTGGAATGGAGGGCGGCAGCCGAGACCGCCGGGGTCGGCGCCCCCAGCGTGGCGGTGTTCGGCCGTGCCCGGGAGAGCGCCTTTGAATCGGACTATTTGGCCCGTGTCGTGGTCGCCAACACCGGACGCCGGTCGTTCGCGGGCCTGTGCTTCTTGCCCGAGGACAAAACCGTGGCCCGGGCTCGCTGGAACGCAGAAATGGTGTGGCGCTGCCCCTGGCTCAAAGCGGTGAAGGACCTGCTGGTGGTCTCGGTTTCTCCGTCGGTCGCCCCGGCGCGCGGTGAGGGCCGCTCGGACGGGTACGCGGGGAGGCAACGGTACCCCGACGCGGCGCGGCGTGAAGCGGCCGTCATATGAGCATGACGGCTTTCGACCAGCTCCGGGCGCGGGTCTTATCTCTGGTCGCGGCGCGCGACATGGACGTCCCGGCCCAGCCCGGTCTGGCCCGACAGCTCGTCGAGTCGGAAACGGAACGTTTCCAGAGAGATTTGATGCGGGGCATGCAGCACGGCTCGGAGCCCTTTTCCGACCCGCCCGATGTCGTCGACCGCATCATGCGCGAGCTCGTCGGGATAGGGGCGCAGCTGGACCAACTTGTATCCGATGCCCGTGTGGAAGAGATCTATGGCGTAGACGGCGATATCACGGCCCGCCTCACCGGAGGCGAGACCAGGTGCGTCGAGAGCCCGGCACAGCCCGAGGCAGTGGTGGCCGTGTTGCAGAGGCTCATCGCCGCCGCGGGGGAGAACATGGACGCGTCGCACCCAAAGGTGGACGGGGCCCGGGTCATGTTGCCGAGCGGCCGCCAGGCGCGGCTGTCCGTCTCCATACCGCCTCGCATCGATGGTTCCGTATCGTTCAGCCTGCGCGTGCCGCAAAAGCGCAATACCACGCTCACGGACCTGGTGTCTTTCGGCTCCCTGACGTCGCCGGCAGCCACTTGTCTGGAGGTCTTCATGAAGGTCCGCAGGACACGCGTCCTGGTGGCGGGCCCGCCCGGCGCGGGCAAGACCACTTTGGTCGAGGCATTGTTGCGGGCTGTTCCCGGCCGGCGTCGCGTGATATGCGCCGAAGAGCAAAGAGAGCTGAACGCGCCGCTGCTGAACGGCGAGTACTGGCAGAGCTCAAAAGTCGAGACCCTGACCGACCTCATACGCTCGGCCAGGGTCGCCTCGCCCGAGCTGATAGTCCTGGGCGAGCTGAAGGGGCCAGAGGCCTGGGAATTGCTCATGGCGGGGACGTTGGGCGTCGGTGTCGTGGCCGCGGTCCATGCTGAGGACACGGCCGGCGCTTTTGAAGCACTCGCCGTTTGTGCCACTAAGGCCGTGCCCGCGACGCCGTTTGTCGAGCTAGAAGCTCGCTTTGCAGCCATGTTCGATGTGGTTGTCTACTGCGACGTCGACGACTCCGGTGACGCTGTAGAGCGCCAGGTGACCGAAATCTCGGTTGTCCCGCCCCAGCTGACCACGGCGGCGGGCGGGGTGGCGGTTACCCCGATTTTCAGCCGGAGCGATATCGGTGAAGACATGGAGCTGCGGACCGGGGCGGTCGGCGAGCGCCTGGAGCGCCGCTGCGACCGGCTGCTGGCTCGTTACGGCCTCAACCTGGCTGAAGTCCTGAAGGGAGCGGAGGTCCGGTGGTGAAACTGCTCGCCGCAGTGTGGCTCGGGGCGTTTTGCTTTGCCATTGCCCGCCGGGTGACCGGGGGCGGGACGGTCACGCGGAGCCACGAGCGAGCGGCAATGAGACAACTCATGCTCGGGCGTGGCCGGGGGGCCAGGCACGGCGCGGCGGGCTTCCAAGTGTGGCTTTCGCAAGTGGGCGCCGGGGTTACACCAACTCAGTTCTGGGTGGTCTCGGCCGGTGTGGGCGTCGTGGCGTTCGGCCTGTTCATGGTCGTCTCGAGGACGGTCGTCGTAGCGGTCTTGCCCGCCGCCGCCTGTGCCGGGGCACCGTACTCATACTGGTCGGCGCAACGCCACAAGCAGGCGACAGCGCGCAGCGCGGCTTGGCCCGACGCTCTGCGCTACCTCGTCGGTGCCCTAGGGGCGGGCATAACCACGCTTCATGACGGCCTCGAGGAGTTGGCGAGATCCGGGCCGGAGCCCTTGCGGGCACCGATGGCCCGGTATGTCCGTGTGTCCGCCCGGCTGGGTGACCGCCAAGCCCTGGAGGCGGTGCGCGCCGAACTGGCCGACCCCATATCGGACCCGGTCCTCCTGGCCTTTGCCGGTGCTATCGAGGAGGGCACCGAGACGGTGCTCCGCGTCCTCGCCGACCTCGGCTCGCAGATAACCGCCGACATTCAACTGACCGAGAAGATCAGGACCATCCAGACCCAGTCCCGGGCGGCCAACTGGGGCTGTTTCGCCATGCCCTACGTGGTCCTGGTCTTCCTGTGCGCCACGAACCCATCGTACAGACAGTTCTTTTCCGAACCCGTGGGACTGGTCCTGGTCGTCGCCGGGGCCATCATGTCCGTTGTCGGGCTGGTGGCGTCCCGCCGTCTGGTCCGGCCCATAGGCACCACGGAAAGGGTTTTCGTGGAAGGAGGGCCGCAATGGGCCCGGTAACGACCTATGCCGCCCTGTCGGGCGTCCTCGGTGGGGGAGCCGTCTGCTGGATGGTGAGGCGCCTGGCTCATCCGCGCCGGTCGCCGCTCGGGCGGATGTCGCTGTACCTGGAAGGGGCGCGGGTGCGCCTCGGGGGCAGACCCGCCATGGCCACAGGCCCTCTTCTGGCCAGTGACGCCCTCCGCAGGGTCCTGGGCCCACTGGTTGGTGGAGCGGTATCCCGGCTGGCCAGAGTGGGCCGGCTCGGCCCGGCGGAGAACCTGGAGCTTTCGCTGCGCCAGGCGGGCCTGAAGCTGACGCCGGAGGCCTACAGGCGGGAGTACCTACGCTGGCTGATCGGTACGCCGCTCGTCCTCGGCCTAGTCGGTGCTTTGACCGGAAAGGCCGCGTTCGTAGTCCTGTTTTTCATGGCCGGCGTTTTCGTCGGTGCCCGGCGTCTACCCGAACGCCTGAGGGTGCAGGCCAGACGGCGATCGGAGCGGGTACGGAGCGACTTGCCGACCGTGGCTTCCATGATGGCCTTGAAAATAGAGAACAACAAAAGCCTGGTCGTCGCCGTATCTGATGTGGTCGCCCAGGGCTCGGGCCCGGTGGTGGAGGAACTGGGACGGGTCGTCCATCTGATCAACGCAGGGTTCGGAGAAGCACCGGCCTTCGAGCTTGTGGCCAAAGAGTCGGCCGAGCCGGCCGCCTCCCGCTTCTATCGGTTCCTGGCGGCGGCGACCGGCGGCGGCCTGGACCTGGCCAAAGCACTGCTCGACCAGGCCAATGAACTTCGGGCCCAGCGTCGTGAGGAGGTTGAACGCAGCGCTGCGCAACGTCAGATGGCGCTGATAATCCCGAACCTCGTGTTCATGGCGCCGGTCCTGTTCGCCTTTCTCCTCGCACCTCTCCCGCAACTCCTGTTCGCAAAGTAGTTCCAACAAATGAGCATGTGCTCTGACCTGAAAGGACACTCCATGGCACACATTGCCCGGGCCGCTTCGGCCCTGCACGCAGGTCCCGGCCGGTCCCCGCGCCGAAGGGGCGTCGTCTGGCTCCGTCAACTGCTCCGGGACCAGCGCGGGAGCCAGATCACTGACAACCTGGGCCTGATCGTGGTCGGCATCGTCGCCGTCGTGGCCATCGGAGGTTTGATCTCGGGCCTAGACACGACGGTATTCAACTGGGTGAGCACCCAGCTTGGACTGGGTTGAGCGAGCCTCGGGCGTGCGACGTTTTCCTGAAACCGGCTCAGCCGTGGTAACCGGGGTGATCGGGATCGTGCTGCTCCTCGTGGTTTTCATTGGGGCTCTCAGCGTGGTGGTCGACGAGTACGCCAAGGGTGCGCTCCGTACCGCCGTGGACGAGGCCGCTCAAGCTGGGGCCACAGCCGGTGGCTCGGTAACGAGTTGCGAGACAAAGGCTCGCCAAGTTGGCGACAATCTTTTACCGGGCCAGTTCGCAGGAGCGGTGATAGTTGATTGCCGCGTCGAAGGCGACGAAATGGTGGCCTCTTTCGCCGGCACCGTACATGGGTTTTCGCCGCCGGTGCCTCCGGTGCGTATCTCAGTCACCGGTTTTTCGGTCATAGAGGAGGTGCCGGCGCAATGAGCTCAAACCGGCCGCAGTCGTCCGAGCGGGGGACGGCCACCCCGCTTAGCCTTGTGCTCGGCCTGGGCTTGATCGTCATGCCCGTACTGGTCCTGGTGCTCACGCTGCCGACATGGGAACAAAGGACCGTTGACGCACAGGACGCCGCTCGCAACGGGGCACGAGCGCTGGTAATGGCCGACGATTGGGACGATGGCGTGGCGGCCGCGGACCAGACCGTGTACGAGATCGTAAGCAGTGACGGCCTAGTGGCGGGCGACGTCAGTCTTCGTCTGGCCGGCTCTTTGGCGCCCGGGGCTACGGTGACGGCGTCGGTGACCGTCCTCGTGCCCGCCGGCAACTTCCCCGGGCTGGGTTTCATCGGAACGCTCCATTACACGGCCAGTTCCACCGAGCATGTTGACGCTTACAGGGGCTCAGCCTCGTGAGCGGCGCCAGTCGGCCCCGACGACGGGGGAGAGCCGCCCATGAAGAGCGCGGCGACGCCATGATCGTGTGGTGCCTGCTGATAGCGGTGATGTTGCTCCCCCTGGGCGGCCTTTCAGTCGACCTGTGGCACGGCATCGAGGTCCAGCGCCACTTGCAATCGGCGGCCGAAGACGCGGCCGTGGCTGGTGCCTCCGGGATCGACGTGGTCGAGTACCGCCAAACGGGCTGCATTGTCCTGGACCCGGTGCTCGCCGTCCCCCTGGCTGAGGCCAATATTGCCTCTCAAGCGCTGGGGCCAATCGCCGGAGCCGACATCGTCGTGAGCCCCGATCGGCGGGAGGTGTCAGTGGAGTTAAGAGAAGATGTCCGCCTGACCCTTCTTTCCTGGGTCGAGGGCAGAAGGCCTCTGGTGGTCGTGGCGACGGCAACAAGCGGCCCCGAAGGTACGGTGTCGGGAAGTGGGTGCGCATGAAGCCACGGGTGGGACCGACGCGGGCGTGGCGGTTACGTTGGCCGAGGCGGTCGATGAGGCGTGCGGTCTTGGTGGCGGGGGTACTTTTAGTGTTCGCGGCAGGAGCGCGGGCCGAAGCCCTCAGCGGCTATCGAGCTGACAGCGCCGGTGTAAATAGCCGAATTGTAACTAGTGAGAAGGTCAATAGTTGCGGCGGCTCGGGGAGCCTTGGTCCCGTCGTAGGTGCCCGGCTCAGCTGCCCGGGCACGCGGACCGTCACCACTACGCCGGGCACCACTACGCCGGGCACCACTACGCCGGGCACCACTACGCCGGGCACTGGCACGCCGGGCACGACGGCCCGGACGGAAGGTCCGGGCGGTGGCCCGGGACAAACATCCGCGCCGACTCCAAACGATTGGGGCTACGCGTCCTGCCCTAGCGGAGCCGGAGCGAATGTAGTCCTAGCTGTAAACCAGTACGGCCGGGGTGGGAGGCCGACGGGTTCGAAGTCCGTCATCTGCCCGGCCGGGCAAACTTCTACGACCCCTGCCCCACCGCCACCACCATCGGCCGGCCAGGTGTGGTCGGACGTCCCTCTGCCCGTCCCGGTCCCGGGTATAAATCCCGCCACCGCCGGCATCACGCAACTTGCGAGCTGGTTTTGGGTGAGGGGGGGCGGAGGCCCCGTCAGTGTGACGGCCGAAATGGGCCTCTATACCGTTACCGCAACGGCCAGTCCCGTGGCGTACCAATGGGAGTTCGGCGACGGTGCCAGTGCGGTCAGCGCCAGCGCCGGTGGCGAGGGTGCGCCCTCTGTGACCCATACGTACCTTGAGAAGGGCACGTACATCGTTGACCTGGCGGTGGAATACGCCGGCAGTTACAGCTTTGCCGGGCCGGCGGGGGCGGGATCGGCCTCTCTCGGCTCGTACTGGCAGCCACGGGTCTCCACCCCGTACACGGTGCAAGAGGTCCGTTCGGTGCTCCTTCCCCCAGGGGCTGCTCAAAGGTGACGTCGGCTCCCTCGCTGTGGCAGCTCGCTCAGGTCGAAGACCAAGCGTTCCGGGGCGCTGACCGGAGCGGCACGCCATCGAGGCTGGCTTTCGGTGCCGCGACCCTTGTCGCCCTGGCCGCGTTTGACCGTCGTGTGCATTCCTCCGGGCAGGCTGTTTGCTTGCTGGGCCCGCGCTGGGCCCGGGTGGCCTTGTGCTTGACGGGAGCCGTCGTGCTGGCCGGGGTGACCGGGGCCGTAGTGCCGGTGCTCGGTTGGGCGTTGTTGGCGCTGACCGTGCTGGTGTTCTTGCCACTGGCGGGACGGGCGACGAGGGCGCTGCCGGCCAAGGTCCGGTTGTGCCGGTTAGGGCCACGCGGTCGGCGTCGGCGTGTGTATGTGCATTCGGTGGCCAGCACACGTCCGGGCGCGGGTGCCGAACTGATGACCTCGTTGGCGGGCGAGGCTGATCAAAAGGGATGGTTGCTGGTCCTGGACGCCGGCAATGAGAGATTAGGGACCTACTACTCCAGGTTCGGCTTTGCGCGTGGCGGTGCGGTGAAGATGCCCGACGGGACTCTCCGGGTGCGCATGTGGAGGCAGCCCCAGGACTGGCGGGGGAGCCGGTGATGAGGCCGAGGCGGTTACGCGCGTTGCTTGACGTCGTCGGCGTCGTTGCCTGCGAACTGGCCTTGCTCGTCTTCTTCTGGAAGGCAGGTGGTCTTTTGGGCTCGGTGGACGTGGCCCACCTTGCCACCTGGGTGCAGCAGGCGAGCCCGGAGGCGGCTCTCACGGCCCTTGTCCGCGTCCTGGGCATGTGCGTGCCCACCTGGTTGCTGGTGAGCACGGCGGTCTACGGTGCCGGAGCCCTCACGGGCAGTCGTCGCCTTCTCGAGCATTCACGCCTGGTAACGCCCGCACTGGTGAGGAGGGCCCTGGACACCCTGGCGGCGGCGTCTGTGGCAGCTTCCTCGATCGGCAGCTCGGCCGCCGTGGCGGGCGCCTCTGCTGTGCCCCACGTCGTCTCCGTGGCACGGGCGGCGGATATCTCCCCGCCCCCTGGCAGGGTGGCTGCTAGAGCGGTGGCACCCTCGGTCGCACCGGCGCGTGTGAGCGTAACGGCGTTGGGCCGCCATTTCCCGCACCCGGGCGAGGTGCCTCACGGTCTGCCGGCGACGACGCCCGCCGGAATGGACGACGACCAAACCCCGAGCCTGGAGAACGGTTTCGCCGGCCTTTCAGCGGGGACGAAGGTGATCGTCGTGCGCCCCGGCGATTGCCTTTCTGTCCTGGCCGAGCGACATCTAGGCGACTGGCGCCTTGACAGCGAGATCGAGGCGCTCAATTATGGCCGGCCGCAGGCGGACGGCCGGGCGCTCGTCGACGACCACTGGATTTATCCGGGCTGGGTCCTCGTGATGCCGGCCAACGCCGTGGGGGCAACGGTCGTGGGAGCGGGCGAGGCGGCGGCGATGGCGTCCAGGGCCGGGCCGGCGCCGTCCGGGCCGGGTGCTGGCAAACCCGCTCGGCCAGGCCATGGCAACACCCTTGCCGACAGAACACCCAGGGCTGGGGTTGGCGTTGCGGGGGCTCCAACCCCTAAACCCGTTCCGAGGGCTCCCAGTGCCGCCTCCTTTCGCGAACCGGCGCCGGTCGCCCCACCCCCGACGCCGGTCGCCCCACCCCCGACGATGGCGCCCACGACGGTGCCCCCAGCGGTCCGACCAAGCGCCGAGGTGAGCAGGGGCCATGACGACGCTCGGGCCGCCGTCCTGGCCATCGGGGCCGTGGCCGCGGCCGGAGCGCTGTGGAGGCTTGACGGCATGCGTCGTGAGCTGAGGCACGATCGGCCTCGGGGCTCGATTATTTCTCGGAATAGGGCGATGGTGGAGGCGGCGGAACGCCGTTCCCGGGCCATCGCCGACACTGAGGCGATGCGGTGGGTCGACCTCGGCTTGCGCTATTTGAGCGGGATGGTCGAACAGCTCTCCAGCGAGGACCATGAGGACGTTCCTTCCGTGGTACTGGTCAAAGTGGGTAAAGCGGGACTCGAGGTCGTCTTGTCGGCCCCCCCCAAGGGACGGTTGGGGTGGTTCTCGCCGACCGCCGACGGAGCTGGTCTCGTGCTCGACTCGGACCTCGAGATCGAGGATCTCGAACTGCTGGCCGCCGACCACTGGCCGGCTTGGCCGGTCGTGGTGAGCGTGGGAGAGAGCGATGGCGGGACAGTGCTCATGAACCTCGAGTACGCCGGTTGCTTGTCGGTGGAGGGTGACAGTGGGGCCGTGCGCGGTGCGTTGGCGGCGGTCCTGTTGCAACTGGTTAGCCAACCGTGGTCTCAGGAGATGCTGGCCGGGTTATACACCGTCGGCGAGCGGGTGTTGGACGACCGGCTCGCGCTCGTGCACCAGGTCGAGGCGGACGATGCCATCGACCTGGCCGAGAAGCTGGACGGCATTGCCTGCGCCCGCCAGGAGCTGGCCGGGCACCTGTCGCTTTCCGTCCTGCGAGCCGTCGCCAGCGAGGCACTTCCGAATGTTGTCGTCGCCTTTGCCGGTACCCCCGATGGAGCGCGGCAGTGCCTGGCTGAAGCGGCCGTTCCCGAACGCAGCGGCGTCGTAATGGTCGGATCCGGGCCTGTTCCCGGTGCTCGATGGCGGTTGCTGGTGAGCGGCGAGGCCGGGTCGCTGGAGGGCGATGTCGGAGGCCGTCCGGTTTCGTGGAAGTTGAAAACAGATTGGGATCTCGAGGAGGTTGCTCTGGTGGCTGAAGCATTAGCGAGCGCTACCGATCGCGATGGGGCGATGGTGGTCGCCGCCCCAGGCCTGCCGACGGGGAGCGACGCCCGTGCAGACAGCGACGCCCGTGCAGACAGCGACGCCCGTGCAGACAGCGACGCCCGTGCAGACAGCGACGCCCGTGCAGGCAGCGACGCCCGTGCAGACGTGGAGATCCTTGTCCTGGGCCCGGTCGACGTGACGGGGGGCGCAACCGGGGCCGTGGAGCCGTCCCGACGGATGGCCGCCCTTGGGCTGCTGGCCTATATGGCGTCACACGACCGGCCCGTCACCGCCGACCAACTGGCCGGCGCGCTGTGGCCCCTCGATGCCACGCGGGACAATGTCGCCGGCCCACAGCGGAAAACCGTTATGAACGTGGTCTCACGGGCCAGGGCTGTCCTCGGTTATGGTACCGGCGGGCACGAACGCCTTGTGCATACCCCTCAGGGCTATCGGCTCTCGGCCGACGTGAGCTCGGACTGGTCGAGGTTCGAGAGGCTGGTGAGCGACGCCCGTTCCCAGCCCCCGCAGCAGGCCATGGCCCACCTGCGACGCGCCCTGGAACTGGTGCGAGGCGAACCCTTTAGCGGCGCCCTTTCGAGCCAGTTTTTCGAGTGGGTGGCCAGCGAGCACCTTGACCTGACCCTTTCGGCCAAGATCGTTGACGTCGCTCAGGACCTGGGGGAACTGGCGCTCGAGGCCGATGACTACGAGACCGTCGTCTGGGCGGTCGAAAAGGGCCTCCTGCTCGAGCCCACCCGCGAGGAGATGTTCCGCCTCTGGATGCACGCCCTCGGCCGCCAGGGCCGGTCCGGACGGGTGGACGATATCTACCGCCGGCTCAAGCTGGTCTTGCGCCAACGCATCCACCCGCTGCAAGAGCCTCAGGCCGAGAGTTACGGCGTGTGGCGTAGCTACATGGCCGGGGAGCTGGCCGGCACACCGGGTTAGCCCTGGCCACGGCCTCAAAAACACGGGGGGCCCCGCACCGGAGCCGGCCCGCCAAAAGCGCCTGACCGGAGTCGTCGGTCCGCAGCCCGAGGTCTGGTAGCTTGAAACCGTTATGTGCACGGCTATTACATGCCCCGACTGTGGGCGGCCTACTTGGCAGGGGTGTGGTCTACATATCGAGCAAGCGCTGGGCCACGTACCACCTGCGGAGCGCTGCCAGTGCGACAGGGGCCAACCGAGCCCAGGTGCCAAGAGCGGTCAAGCTTTCTCCCCGGTACGCCCTGACTGACGCCGGCCCGACAATTTAGGTGGTAGGCCCATGCCTCAACGTGTTGTCATCGTCGGCGGAGTTGCCGGCGGGATGTCCGCCGCGACGCGTCTGCGACGTCTCGACGCCGAGGCCAGCATCGTGGTGCTGGAGAGGTCTGGGCATGTCTCGTTCGCCAACTGCGGCCTGCCCTATTACGTAGGTGGGGTGATCGAGGAGGAAGAGGACCTTACCCTCCAGACGCCCCGTTCTCTCTTAGACCGGTTCCGCCTCGACATCAGGCTGGAGGTGGAGGTCGTTTCCATCGACCGGACCGCGCATACCGTAACGGCCCGGTCCACGCTGACCGGTCAGCAGAGCGTTCTCGGCTTCGACAAGCTGGTCCTGAGCATGGGGGCGGCACCGGTGCGCCCGCCCATCCCGGGGTACGAGCGAGTGCGGACTTTGCGCACCGTGGAGGACGCTGTCCACCTGGCGGAAGACCTGGAAACGGCGCCAGTGGACGCAGTGGTCATAGGTGCCGGTTTCATCGGCCTGGAGATGGCGGAAAACCTGGTTGCCCAGGGCGTAGGCGTGACGGTGATCGAAGCTGCGTCGCAGGTGCTGCCGCCATTGGATCCCGAGATGGCCGTCCTCGTGCAGGACGAGCTGATCGCCCAAGGGGTGGACCTCAGGCTGAGGGCGAAGGTCGCGGCGATCGGGAACCGCACCGTCACCCTCGAGGACGGAAGGGTGCTCCCCGCCGATCTCGTGGTCGGTGCCATAGGTGTGCGGCCTGAGGTCGGGCTGGCCGAGGGCGCCGGCCTCCGGCTCGGGCCGCAAGGTGGGATCGCCGTCAACGAGGCCAACCAAACCAGCGACCCCTACATCTACGCCGTGGGGGACGCGGTCGAAAAGCCCGACGCCATTTCTCATGCCACCTCGCTCATCGCCCTCGCGAACGTGGCCAACCGCCAGGGCCGGCGCGTGGCCGACCACATCGCCGGGCGGCCGTCGCACCTCGTCCCGTCCCTCGGGACGGCCATCGTGAAGGTGTTCAACGTCGTGGCGGCCACCGTGGGTTGGAACGAGCAACGCTTGAGGGCGGCCGGCCGGCCCTACCGGGCCATCCATTCCCACCCCTTCGACCACGCCACCTATTACCCGGGGGCCGCCCGGATGTCCATGAAGTTGCTGTTCGACCCGGCCAACGGGACGTTGCTAGGCGCTCAGGTGGTGGGGGCCAGCGGCGTCGACAAACGCATCGACGTGATAGCCACCGCCATGGCCGCGGGCCTGCCGGCGGAACGCCTGGCCGACCTGGAGCTGGCCTATGCCCCGCCGTTCTCGTCGGCCAAGGACCCCGTCAACCAGCTCGGTTACATGGCCGAAAACGTGCTCAACCGGGACTGCGACGTGGTCAGCCCGGACGACCTCGAAGACCTGGTGGGCCAGGGCTGGTTGCTGGTGGACGTGCGCACCGAAAAAGAGCATGCCGAAGGAGCTATCCCCGCCGCCATCAACTTGCCCCTTGACCAGCTTCGGGACCAGCTCGACCTACTGGGGCAGGGCCCGGTGGTCGTGTACTGCGAGGCCGGCCAACGAGGGCACACCGCCACCGCGTTACTTCAGGAAATGGGCGTGCGGACGCGCAACCTCGACGGCGGTTACCGCACGTGGACGGCCTGGGTACACGCCCACTCAGGTAACCGCTAGGCCTTAGCGCGGACCTACTGGGCACAGCGCGCAACGGGGCAACTCCTAGCGCCGGTCACGAACCCCGGAAGGGGGTGCGGGGGTACGTGACCGGCGCAAGCCCAGGGGCGAGGGTTCCCTGGGGGGAGGACCTCATTTCCTTACGAGGTCCTTTGCAAGCTACCCGAGCGAGGTTTCGGCGGTGCGACGGCTGTGTTGCGGCCAAGTGAACACTTGTCGGCGACTTGGTAAACGGCGCCGGGGAGGTACGGGTGCCGTGACCGCACCCCTTGACTTGACAAAAGAGACCGTCTGCCTAGGGGCGGGAGGAGCCCGCAGGCAGACGGCCCATCCCCGGTCGGAGCGGCAAAGGGGGTGGCTCCAGGGGAATGGTGGAGGAGATGTCCCTAATTATCCTCGGCCGAGCTCAAGGGGCCCTGAAGGCAGGCTGAGCTTTGCCTGAGAGAGCCTCGGAGGTAAATCATGGAGGAAAGACCCTCTTTCGCCTAGCGTGGTAGCAGAGCCTCTGGCCCGGGGCCGTCGGGGAGCTTCCAGGCGCCCGGGGCCGACTGTTTGCCGTGCGGTGGGCGGGGGGCTGGCGGCGCACAAGCCGAGAGGGTGGTCCGACGCGAGACCCGCATTAGCAAACGGACAGCAGGCCGGCGTGGCTGGTCTGGAGCGCCCGCCCAAGGTCGTCGACGTGACGGCCAGGTCCGGGCGTGCGGAGGTCGACGAGAGTAGGCGCCGAGCGCGCGAGGGCTGGGTGTTCATGCGCGACGCCATGACCGGCCACTGGGGGGTGCTGTTCACGTCAATGACGGCGGCGCTGATATCAGCGGCCGCCGTGGCGACCATACCCCTGCTCGTCGGTAACGCCGTCAACGAGGGCCTCGTAGCCCATCAGTGGACGCGCTTCGGCACTTACGTCGGCATAGTTGCCGTCCTGGGCGTGGTCCAGGCGGTGGCGTCGGGGGCCCGGCGGTGGTTCAACGGGGTCGCCTCCCGCCGTGTCGAATCGGAGATGCGGCGTAGCTTCCACGACCACCTTCTCTTCCTCGACGTGGCGTACCACACCAACATCAACCGTGGCCAGCTTTTGTCCCGGGTGACGAGCGACCTGTTCCAGATCCAGGCCGTGGTCGCGTCCGCCCCGTTCTGGGTGGCCAACGCCGCCCTCGCTTTGGCCGTGGGCGTGATCCTCATCCTGCTCAATCCTCTGCTCGGCATCGTGGCCATCGCCGCTTTGCCGGTGGTGGTCGTAACCTCCAACCGTTTTTCCCGCCGGGTGCGCGAAGCCATCTCCGACCTACAGCGCCAGCGGGGCGCGCTCGCCGGCGTGGTGGAGGAGACCATCTCGGGGGTGAGGGCGGTCAAGGGCTTCGGGGCCGAGCCGATGATGGAGGCCCGCATGGCCGGCTCGGCCGGCGCGGTCTGGACGGAAGCCATGCGGGTGGTGCGGACCAGGGCGCGTTACCTCCCGACACTCAACACGGTCCCGATGATGGAGCTGGCCGCCGTCAACTGGCTCGGGGGCTACCTGGTGATCCACCATCGCCTGAGCATCGGGATGCTGGTGGCCTACAACGCGTACCTTGCCACGTTGACGGGGCCGCTCCAGTCCATAGGCGCCTACATCGTCATGATGCAGCGGGCGGTGGTCTCGGGGTACCGCCTGCACAGCATCATCGCCCGGCCCAGCGCGGTGCAGGAGCCGGCCGAGCCCGAACCGTTGCCTGCCGGGCCGGGGGCGGTCCGCTTCGACGGGGTCAGCTTCTTTTACGGCCGGCCCGCTACGCCTACGGGCGACCCGGTCACAGGGCCCGTCACCGTGGCGGTCCCCGGCGCATTTATGGGACCGGGAGCAAAAGAGCGGGGGCGCGCGGTGCTCGACCGCTTCGACCTGTCGATAGCAGGGGGAGAGGTGGTCGCAGTGGTGGGGGCCACTGGTTCGGGCAAGACTACCGTGCTGTCGCTCCTGGCCCGTCTCTACGACCCACAGGCGGGGTCGGTGACCCTCGACGGGGTGGACGTTCGCCGGCTCAGCCTGCCCGTGCTGCGTCAGGCGGTGGCTGTCGTGTTCGAGGACAGCTTCCTGTTCAACGACACCATCGCCGCCAACTTGCGGGTCGGGCGCCCCTCGGCCACCGACGAAGAGCTGCGGGCAGCGGCACATTTGGCCCAGGCGGACGAGTTCGTAGACGAGCTGCCATTGGGCTACGGCACGGCGGTGGGCGAACGGGGCTTCGGTCTGTCCGGCGGGCAGCGCCAGCGCATCGCCGTGGCCCGGGCCTTGCTGGCTGACCCAAGGGTCCTCATCCTGGACGACGCCACGTCGTCGGTGGACGCGCCCCGGGAGCTGGAGGTGGTGCGGGCTCTCGCCGGTGCCCGGACAGGCAAGACGACGATCATCATTTCCCATCGCCCGGCGACCATCGCCGTGGCCGACCGCGTGGTGCTGGTCGAGGACGGTCGGCCCGTGGCTGCCGGTACGCACGAGGACCTGGTCGCCACTTCTGAGCGTTACCGTCAGGTCCTCAACCTGGAGCACCTCGAAGACCAGTTCGCGGCCGGGCCGGCAGCTAACAACGATGCCCCGGGCCCCGCCTCATGACCCGCCGCTCACGCCTTAGGCGACAGACGGCGGCCCCGTCGGGCCCGCCCCGGCTGTGGACGGCGGTGTTCCACTCGTTGCGCCCTTACCGCGCCCGAATAGCCGTGGCTCTGGTCGTGTTACTGGCCGGCCTGGCCACCACCCTGGCCGGCCCGGCCCTGGTGGGTTACGCCATCGATGACGGGCTAGTCCTGCACCACTCCATTAGGACCGTCAATATCGCCGGTGCCGCCTACGTGGCGGTGTCGATCGCCTATTTCGTGCTCACCCGCCTCCAGACGCTCCAGGTCTCGGGTATCGGCGAATCGTTCCTCAACGACCTGCGCCGACAGGTCTTCTCCCACCTCCTGGCCCAGCCCCTGGCCTTCTTCGAGGCCGAAAGCTCGGGCCAGTTGCTGTCACGGATGACCGCTGACATCGACACGCTGGAGAGCCTGGTGCAGAGCGGGCTGTCCAGCTTCGTCACCAGCATCGGCTTGTTCGTCGCCTCCCTGATCGTCCTGGTGGTCATGTCGCCGTTGATGTGCGCGGTGGTGATCGTTTCGTTGATGCCCACGCTGATCGCCTCGGCCCGGTACCGGACGGCCTCGACCCGGGCTTATCGCCTGGTACGCGACCTGATCGGAGGCGCCCTGGCAGCGCTGGACGAAGACTTGGCCGGCGTCCGGGTGGTCCAGGCGTTCCGCCAAGAAGAGGCGACCATAGAGCGTTTCCGGGAAGTCAACCAGGTCCAGCTGGAAGGCGAGCTGGCGACCGTCCGGCTGTCGTCGCGCTTTTTTCCCAAGATCGAGCTGTCGGGGGTCTCGTCGACGGTAATAGTCCTGGTGGTGGGGGCCTTGCTCGTACAGGCGCACCTCACGACGGTGGGGATCATCGCCGCCTTCGTGCTGTACTTGGCCAACCTGTTCAACGCCATCACCAGCCTCTCGGCCCTGTTCGACCTCCTCCAGTCCTCGGGCGCGGCGATGGCCACTGTCTTCGGGCTGCTCGAAGTGGGCCCGGCCATGGTCGACCCCGAGCGCCCGTCGCCCCTGCCACGGCGGGGCAGTTTGGAGCTGAGGTCAGTGCACTTCGCCTACGGCGTCGGTGCCGACGACGACCTTGGCCCCGAGGAGCTCGATGAGCGCCTGGTGCTGGAAGGAGTTGACTTGAGGGTCGAGGCGGGCGAGCGCCTGGCCCTGGTTGGCCCCACCGGCGGGGGCAAGTCCACCCTGGCCAAGCTGGCCGGTCGCCTGTACGACCCCACGTCGGGGTCGGTCCGCTTCGGCGGAGTGGACCTGCGCGAGGCATTGCTGTCCCACATCCGGGAGCGGATCGTCGTGCTGCCCCAAGAGGGCTTCCTCTTCCGAGGCACGGTGCTGGAGAACGTGGCCCTGGGACGGCCGGGGGCGACGCCTGAGGAGGCCCGGGAGGCCATCGCCCGCCTGGGCCTGACCGACTGGGTGGCGAGCCTGCCCCGGGGCGAGGACACCGACGTGGGCGAGAGAGGCGCGCACCTCTCGGCGGGCGAACGTCAATTGGTCAGCCTGGCCCGCGCCGCGCTCACGGACCCGGCCGTGCTCATCATGGACGAATCGACTTCGAGCATCGATCCCGGGACCGAGCGCCAGGCGGAAGCTGCCCTGGCCGTCCTGGTCGAGGGCCGCACCGTCATCGTGGTGGCCCATCGGATGCCGCTGGCCGAGCGGGCTGACCGCGTGGCCGTGATGCGCGCGGGCGAGCTGGTCGAGATAGGCAGCCACAACGAGCTCATTGAGGCCGACGGTCATTACGCCCGTCTCTTCGAGGCATGGAGCGGGGCCGGCCTGGCCAACTAGTGGTGGCACTATTCCATCATTCGGCCTACCCGCCGTCCCGGGGCCCGCCGTCCCGGGGCCCGCCGTCCCGGGGCCCTGTGTCCCCGGCCCGGAGCTCAGAGAGTGCTCGCATGGCGGCTTCGTCCAGGTCGTGGTCATGGCGGCGGCTCATGAGGACGGCGACACCGGCAAGGCGGGGCAGGTCGAAGCCGATGAAGCTGCCGAAGCCAGCCGTACCCCCGTTGTGCCAGTGCACCGGTCCCGTGTCGGTGTCGCGCACGAGCCAGCCCAGAGCCACCTGCATACCGGGCCCGGCGGGGAGGCGGGGCTCGTGGGCAAGTTCCAATGCCTGGCGTAGCGGGGTCGTGCCGGGGGCCAGGTTGACGACGAGGTAACGGTGCATGCCCTGGATGCTGGAGAACAACGAGCCGGCCCCGGCCAGGGCCGGGTTGCGCCAGTGCTCGATCTCGGCCCCCGAGCCGTCCCGACCGAACAATCGTCGCCCGCCAGGGTCGGGATCGGTCTCCGAGGTGACTTCTGCTAGGTCGAGCGGCGCCAGCACCTCCTGGCGCAGCAGTGCACCGAAGGACTTCCCGCCCGCCGCGGCCAGAGCGCGGGACAGCACCCCGTAGCCGAAATTGGAATACTCGAACGGGCGGGGAGGGGCTTCGCGGTCGCGGCTGAGCCTACGTAGTGCCCGGTCGACGTCGCCGTCCCGCACCCGGGAGTAGGGGTCCCGGAGCCGCAGCAGCATTCGCGCCTTGAGGTTGCGGGGGATCCGCGGGTAGCCCGAGGTATGGGTAGCCAGGTCGACGAGCCTGGTGGGCGAGCCCGAGGCCGCGGGGAGGTAGCGGCTGACCGGGTCTTCCAAACCGACCTGGCCGGAGGCCGCCATGGTCGCCAACAGAAGGGCGGTGAAGGTCTTGGTGACTGAACCGATATGGAAACCTGATGTCAGCGCGGCGCCCGAAGCCCAGGTCCCGGTGCGCTCCCCGGCGACTGCTACTGCGGCCAGCGGCCAGCCGTCATCAGCGGCGAGGGGCGAGAACGTGTCGCGCAGTACCCCGGTAAGCCACTCGTCGCTCAGGTCGCCGGTACTGCCCACGCCCCGGCCATGTCTGCGGCGGCCAGAATGGCCTCGGCCAGGGCCCGCGCCGAGGCCGGGTCCAGCTCGACGGCGACCCGCGCCCCCGGGCCCAAGGCGGGGTTGATGAAGTCCACATTGAGGGTGTGTTCGGCCGCGGCGTGTACGGGGTGGTCGAAGTAGACGGTGGCCGCTGACAACGTGAACCACCCGTCGGCGCCCTTCCCGCTGCCGCTGAGAGCCACGTGATCGGTGTGGTAGGTGCACATGGCGGGCCTAGGAGGCGAGGTAGCGGCCGTAGAAGGCGTCGACGCGGTGCCAACCGTCGACAGCCGCCTCGGGGCGGTAAGCGGGGCGGTCGACGGCGAAGAACGCGTGCCCCGCGCCCGGGTAGGAGTGGAACTCGTGCGTCTTGCCCAGCTGGGCCAGCTCCTTGTCGAGGGTCGCGACGTCGTCGGGCGAGGGGTTCTGGTCCTCTTCGCCGAACAGCCCTAGAAGAGGGCAATGAAGATCCTTGGCCAGGTGGAGGATGGGGCCGACCTTCAGGTTGTACTGGGGCGGAGGCGGCTTGACCACCATGCCCGGGTAACAGGCCACGGCCGCGTCGAGGGGGAGCGAACAAGCGGACAGGAACGACTGGCGTCCGCCTGAGCAATACCCGATGGTGCCCAGCTTGCCATTGGCGCTCGGCAGCGAATTGATCCGTTCCCCGGCGCCCTTGACGTCGCCTACGAGGCGTTCGTCGGGCACGCCCCCTTGGGCGCGGGCGGCGGCGGCCGCATCGTCAGGGGCCGCGCCAGGCGCTTCGCGCGAGTAAAGGTTGGGCATAAGGGCGATATAGCCTCGAGCAGCGAAACGTCGGGTGATCTCCTTCGTCGGTTCGTCGTAACCGGGCATATGGTGAATGACCACCACGCCGCCGTAAGGGCCTTTATCGAGGGGTTGGGCCAGGTAGGCCTCGATCTCGTCACCGCCGTAACCGGTGATCGTGACGGTCTCTGCTTTCAGGTCGTAAGTCATGGGCCGAGACTATCCAGCGTCTATTAGCTCTGTGACAGAGGTATTATGTGGGGGGTGAGGTTGATTCTGGCCGACCGGACGCTGGCTGACGAACTGGTTGACGCGATGTCGTCGGTCCGCCGGGCCGTGCGTCGCCACGCCGGCCAGGTCGAAGAGACGGCCCGGCTCAGCAACGCCCAGCTACAGCTGGTCAGGGTGGTGCGGCGCCGGCCCGGGATCTCGGTGGCGGAGGCGGCAGCGGAGATGGGCGTGGCCCCCAATACCGTCAGCACCCTGGTGCGCCAATTGGTGGAGACGGGCGTGATGTTGCGCCGGAACGACCCCGGGGACCGCCGGGTGGCCCGCCTGTCCCTGGCACCGCGGGTGGCCGAGGGCATGGAGGTGTGGTTGGAGAAGCGGTCGTCGGCGTTAGCCGAGGCTCTGGCCAGCCTGACCCCTGAGGACCGCCGAGCCCTCGCCGGGGCACTCGGCCCGCTGAGCCGGTTGGCTGTCGCCTTGGGGAGAACTGACTGACTTCAGCAGCCAGCTAGGCCGCGCCCGGATCCGTGGTGGTGGTCGTGGTCGTGCTCGTCGTGGTCGTGCTCGTCGTGGCCGCGGCGGGGGCGGGGGCTGCGGTCCCCGGGCCATGGCCCCAGGCCGGGCGGTTGGCCTGCAACTGGGTCACGTCCTGCACCCGCTGCGCCGTGATGCTGGAGCCGTCCACCAGAGCCTGGACGCTGACCGTGTCGCCCACCTTCACAGAGAGGATGCCCTCGTAGTCGGCGTCGACGATCGTCGAGGTGGTGATGTCGTAGGTCTGGCTGAAGCCGTCGGCGCTCTTCACCGTGAGCGAACCGGCACTGACGTCCTCGGCCGTACCCACCTGGGTGTCGATGGTCTCGTAGGTGCCATTGCCGTCCTTCAAGGTGTAGCTGGCGTGGACGATGCCGCCGCCACCGAGAGCCCCTAAGAAGCCGCCCGGCCCTCCGAAGGCGCTCGGGCCACGCCCGACGAACCCTCCCGCTCCCCCAGGACCGCCGAAGCCTCCTCCTCCGCCGCCGGGAAAGGCACGCCGCACCTTTGGGGCCGGTGTCGTCGTGGCGGACGCCGAGACGGTGCCCGCCGTGCTGGTCGCGCTAGAGGCCGAGGCGGGAACAGTCCCGGAGGAGGTAGCCAGGGCGACCGCGGCGGCGCCCGTCCCCGTGCCCAGGATGACGACCAGGCCCGCCGCCGTCTTGGTCAGGCGGGAGCGGCGGGGCCGGCGGCGCCGGACGGAGTTACCTGCAACGGTGGGATCCGGTGGGGCAGGAGTGAAGGGATAGAGGTTTTCGTCTCGCTCGTCGCTCATCCTGTGACTTCTCCTTGCTCCCAAACGGGGCGGCAACCCGAGTATCGGTGGCCTATATGAAGGGAAGATGAGTTTCTTATAAATCCTGGATGTTTCGAGCCCCTTGAAGGGCTCGTAAGACCATCCCGGTGCGGAGCTTGGGCCAGAAGAACGTAGTCTTGGGCGGCATGCGCTCCCCGCCATGCGCGGTGCGGGCTATCTGGTCGATGCCGGCCGGGCGGCACAGTACGGCGAAATCGGCTGCACCAGAGCTGACCGCCGCCAGGGCGGCCGGGACGTCGTGCTCGTAGGTGAGCTGGTGGGCGGGGAGACTGGCGACAGCGGCGTCGGCGCGCCGAGAGTCGAGATCCGCCCCCGCGTCCAGTCTGTCAGCTCGAGGGGAGGCCAGATACGCGCTCTCGCGGGTGATTACCGCCAGCGCCTTGGCGTCGGCCATACGGGCCAGGAGCGTGCCGCCTTGGGCGTCCGTCGGGGTGAGCTCGAAGGCGGGCGCCAGGGCGCTGACCACGTCCGTACCCTGAGGGAGACCGGACACGACCCGGTGGATGGCCAGGACCTGGAGGTGCTCTTCGGCCAGCTCGACCACAAAACACAGCAGGGCGTCGTAGCCTTCCAGCGCTCGGGCGGGGACGGCGCCGTTACTGCGCTGCTCCGCCTGGTAGGCGAGGGCCGTCTCGTAGCGGTGGTGACCATCGGCCACCAGGAGCGGGCGCGCCGCGATCACCTGCGCCACGGCCTGATGAACGCCAGGCGAGACGATGGGCCAGAGCTCGTGGAGGGTGCCATCGTCATCAGTGGCACGGGCATAATCGGGGGCACGGGCATAGTCGGGGGCACGGGCGGGGCCGGCGCCGGGCTCAGCCGACGTCTCTGGCCCGTCCGAGGCGTCCCCGCCATCTGGGACGGGCCCTAGGGCCTGGGCCAGGCCCGGTTCGGAGCATAGGCACCAGATGGGCGAGGTATTGCAACGCGTGGCCCTAATGAGCTCCAAGCGGTCGCTTTTAGCCTTGGGTGTGGTGTGCTCATGGGGGAGGATGCCGTGCCCCGGCGGTTCGAGTACCAGTGCTCCTATCACGCCCAGTGTGTGACGGGCCCGGCCGTCAGGCGCCCGGTAGCTCATGCGGTAGCCGTACAAGACGGGCCCCTGCTCGAGCGCCAGCACTCCGGCGGCCCTCCACTGGTCGAGCAATCGCGCCGCTCCCGTGTAATCGCCGTCGGGGAGCTCCACTCGCACGACGTTGTAGGGACTGCGCTCCACGAGGGCCTGGCGTTGGTTGTCGCTGATGACGTCGTAAGGCGGGCAGACCACATCGTCCAGTGGCCCGGCGACGGAGGGGACAGGGCGCAGGCCGGCAAAGGGGAGGAGCTCTGGCACGCCCCGACTTTAGGGCCTGCGCCCGGGAGAACTCGATCTCAGCCTCTTTCGTCCCGCCCGTGGAACAGGGTGGTCCGGCGTGCACCGGCGGTACCGGTATCGTGGCCCCATGCAAAGGGTGTGGCCCAGGGCCGGTGAAAAGTGGAACTGAGCGGTCCTCGTTGGAACGATGACCGTGCCCGGGCCGGTGATGGGGCCCGGGAGGGTGATGGGGCCCGGGAGGGTGATGGGGACGGCACTGACGAGCCCCGCTGGCCGACCGCGGTTGGTGTCCCCGCGCGGTTTTCCGGGACAGGGCCCGCTGTGGCGGCAGGCGATGGCGCGACCGGCGCCGGCGGTACGGGGGCGGGCACGGCCGAGGGTGGCCTCTGGGCGCCTGCGGGCCATGGTGCCGAGCCGCCGTCTTACTGGTGGCCGGACGCCGAGGGCCACCCGCCCGTGGGCAGCGGCCTCGCCGGGCCCGGCGGGCCGGGCCGCTCGACAGTCCCCGCGGGGAGGGGGGCCGGCGGCGGGAACGAGAAGCAACCGGGCCCGTTGCGGCGGGCGTGGCAACGGGTGGGAGCCACGCTTGCGGCCATAGCCGCATTTCTGGCGAAGTTCGGTGCTCTGCTGATCAAGCTCAAGTACATCGGTTTGGTCCTGTCCATGCTCGTGTCGATCGTGGCCTATTCGTTCCTTTTTGGCTGGTCGTTCGCGGTCGGGATCGTCCTGTTGATCCTGGTGCACGAGATGGGCCATGTGTTTGAGCTCCGCCGCCAGGGCGTGCCGGCGTCGGCCCCACTTTTCATCCCGTTCATGGGTGCCTTCGTCAGCATGAAATCGGCGCCCCGCAGCGCCTTCCAGGAGGCCATGTCCGGCCTGGCCGGTCCCCTGGTCGGGACGGCCGCCTCTGGCGTGGTGGCTTTCTGGGCCAATGCCACCGGTTCCAGGTTCTTGATGGCGCTGGCTTTTTTCGGGTTCTTCGTCAACCTGTTCAACCTTTTGCCCGTGCTCCCGCTGGACGGTGGTCGGGCCGTGGCTGCCCTACACCCCGTGTTGTGGTTGGTGGGACTTGTGTGCCTGGTCGCCTTCGAGGTCCTGTTCCCGAGCCCCGTCGTCCTGATCGTCCTCGTCCTCGGTGGCTTTGAGCTCTGGCACCGCTGGCGCAACCGCAACAGCCCGTCTTCGCGCGCCTACCACTCTCTTCTCCCCGCTCAACGCTGGACTATCGGTACCGTCTATGTCCTGTTGATCGGGGTGGCGATCGTGGGTGCCCAGTTGACTTATGTGGCCCGCAGCCTCTAGGCGTCATAGTTGCGAAAGGTGCAGTAATTGCGGCCAGACCTGTGACTTGGGCCCTCGATCTCGACGGAGTCGTATGGCTGGCCGGCCGAGCGCTACCCGGAGCGGCCGAGGCCGTCGAGGCTCTGCGTCGGGCCGGTGAGCGGGTCGTCTTCCTGACCAACAACTCCGGGCCTCTGGTAGCGGGCCACGTGAAGGCCCTGGCCGACATCGGGATCGCTTGTAGGCCCGAGGACCTGGTCACCTCGGCCCAAGCCGCCGCATCGTTGTTGGCCGAGCACAGCCGAGTCGCTGTCATCGGGGACGAAGGCATTCGGGAGGCCCTGGCGGCGCGGGCCATAGAAGAGGTCGACGCCGCTGACAAACCGGAGGCCGTCATCGTGGGCCGTACGCTCCAGCTGGACTACGGCGCGCTGGCTGCGGCCGCCACGGCCGTGCGTGGCGGGACCAGGTTCATAGCCACCAACGCCGACGCCACGTTCCCCACCGGAAGAGCCAGCGGGCTGCTGCCGGGCGCCGGGGCTCTCGTGGCGTTTGTGGCCACGGCGGCAGGCCGGCCCGCCGAGGTGGCAGGCAAACCTCACGAGGCGATGGCCGCTCTGGTGGGAACTCGCTTCGGCCAACTGAGCGTCATGGTCGGCGACAGGCCCGACACCGACGGGCTTTTTGCCAAGCGGGTCGGTGCCCGCTTCGGCCTGGTCCTATCCGGGGTGACCCAGGCCTCCGACCTCCCCGTGGACCCTACGCCGGACAGCGTGGCCCGGGACTTGGCCGCCCTGGTCGACGACTACCTGCGCCGGGGCTGACTCACCGCCCAGCAACAGGGCCGGCAGTTGGTCCATGTCGGTGAAAATCTGGTCAGCCAGGTGTAGCTCTTCCGGTGGTGTGCGAGCAGCAAAACCGAGCACCGTCATGTTCGCCGACCGCGCCGCCTGGACGCCTGCGGCGGAGTCCTCTACCACGACGCAGTCCATGGGCCGGGTGCCCATGGAACTAGCGGCCAAGAGGAAAAGGTCGGGGGCCGGTTTGGCGGCGGCGACATCTTCGGCGCCCCACCAGCGCCCGGCGAAGTGCTCGGCCAGCCCCGTGGTCCGCAGAGCCAGGGAAATCACCTGTCGTCGGCTCGAGGAGGCCATGCAGTAAGGCTGGCCGGCCGCGTCGAGGAGGTCGAGCACGGCCACGACGCCCGGGACGGGCCGGAGCTCGGAGGCGATGAGCTCGGCCACCCGGGCGACGTAGCGGTCCTCGAAATCGGGCGGCAGCGGCCGGCCGCTGCCCTGTTCGACGATGCGGCGGGTCGTGGGCAGGCTTATCCCCCTGAAGGCGCTGTCGCATTCGGCAGGCGTCATGGGGTGGCCGAGGGCGGTAAGGACCTGAGACGTCGCCACCGACGCCAGCGGCTCGCTGTCGACGACAACGCCGTCGTTGTCAAAAATCACGAGTTGCCACGGCCGGTCGTGCACCCGACCGACGCTACCAGGGCCCGGCCGGCGCCCTGCGAGCTGCGACCGGACCGCGGACGGGCCGGGCTTCGCCCGGCGGCCCTACACTTCGAGTATGGGAACAGAAGATGAGCTGAAGCGCTGCGGCCAGGCGGCCGCCGCCCTCATGGGCGTGGCAGCGGCAAGGGCCAAGCAAGTGGCCGAGCAGCTGCTCGGCTCTCGGGAAAGTGCCAAGGAGGACGCCAAGCAGCGCGCCGGGTCTCTGGTCGACGAGGGCAGGCGAGCAGCCGCCGACGTTATCAGCGCCCTGCGCAAGGAGGCGTCCGTCCTTTTCCGGGATCTCGATCATTTGGAGGAACACCTCAGAGGAGGCAAGGGGCCAGCTCCTGCGCCCTCCGTGAGCGATGACGTCCCGGACGATGAGGCGGCCAGGCCCGCCCGCAAAGCGACCACCGCCAGGGCGGCGGCCGTGAAAAAGGCGCCGGCGGCTAAGGCGACCGCCGCCCGAAAGACCGTGCCGGCGGC
>Ga0182013_10002106_pt1 | contig 26464 bp, 20 predicted proteins | sample 612S2MmetaG_FD_120487 | JGI IMG/M metagenome (GOLD analysis project Ga0182013, IMG submission 120487) | Permafrost microbial communities from Stordalen Mire, Sweden - 612S2M metaG | ecosystem: Environmental > Terrestrial > Soil > Wetlands > Permafrost | place: Sweden: Stordalen | collected...
AAACCGGATCGGACAAGCGAGGCCGAGTTCCGAAACCCAAAAGTTGAGGGCAGGCTCGAGAGCTTCAGCGGTAAAGGTGGCGCAGATCGCGATCGAGCGGTCTTCCTGGGGCATCCAAAACCCCACCTCCTTTCTGGTCGATTATCCCCGAACGCGCCAGAGGGCGAGGTTCAGCGGCGCGGGGCGCGGCCGCCCCGCAGACTGGTTACACGAACTCATCCGGTAAACGAGACTGGCTGGAACTTATATTCGCCGGGAACCGGTATCGGAGGGACATCGATCTTGGCGTTCATGTCCAGAACCTTCGGGAAGAGGTCCTGCTGCGACTTCATGATCATGTCCCACGTGATTTGCATTCCCGTGTAGGCCGACTCGCGCGCCATGATCCCCGTCAGCGTGCTTTCCGCTACTTGTATGCCTTGATTGATGTAAGGCCGCCGGCCGAGGATGCTGTCCACCAAGTCAATGTGCTCCTGAATGTACGGGCTAAGCTCCCCTTGCTTGAAATCGGAGTCCACCACGCGAGCCTGCGACATATCATGGCAGTTGCTCCGGCCCTTGGTCCCGATTACTAACTCATTCACATCCCTTGGGAAGGTCGACGGCGGGTATTGCCGCCCGTGGCTGGTCATCAGCGCGCCGTTCGGGTATTCGAAGACGCAGACATTATGGTCATAGATGTTGCCGTAAGCTTCGGTGTGCGGCCTCCAGGCAACGCCGCCCGAAGCCAGCGCGCTCACCGGGTGGGTGCCCATCGCCCAATTGATCACGTCGATGTTGTGGACGTTCTGCTCCACAACCTGGTCGCCGCAAATCCAGATGAACTCGTACCAATTGCGGTGCTGGAACTCCATGTCAGTCCACTTCGGGTCGCGAACCGCGGCACCTTTCAGTTCCGGGGAGACATCCCGGCGAAGGTGCAGGATAGCGCCGCTATTGACGGCCCAATTTGCGTAGGCCGCGACGATTTCGCCGATGGCTCCGTCGTGAATCTTCTGGATGGTCTCGATATACTGCCGGTGCGAATGCCGCTGCGCTCCGGAGACCACAGTGAGCTTCAATTGCTCGGCTTTCTTCGCCGCGGCCATCAGTTTGCGAACGTTGACCGGATCGGTGCCGAACGGCTTTTCGCAGAAAATGTGCTTCTTAGCCTCCACGGCGGCGATGAAATGCTGCGGATGGTAAGCCGGCGGCGTACAGATCATGATCACGTCGATGTCGGTGGCAAGCACCCTCTGGTACGCATCGAACCCCACGAACATGTGTTCGCGGTCCACTTTGAACTTCTTCTCGAATTGCTGCGGGGCTCTCTCCTTCAGGCTAGCCACACCCTTGTCTAGCCGGTCCTGAAAGAGTTCGCCTATGGCCACCAGTTGAACATTCTCGTTGCCGGCCCACGTGTCCAGGACCGCCTGTGAGCCGCGCAGCCCCACACCCAGAACACCCAACTTCAGCATCGCCTTGCCGACGCCGTGAACCTGTTCGGCCTTGACGATGGTGAACGTCGAGGCCACCGCGGCCGTCCCTTTGAAAAAGGACCTGCGGGTCACACCCTTCTCATCTTCTGAGTTCATTTTTCGCTTCCTCCTCGGCCAAGTAGTTTATTAACCGTGTACAAGAGCGGGCGGGGCAGCGCCAAGCTGCCCCGCACCATTCCCTAAAAGGTCAGTTGTAGCGCGAGATCCATCAACGGGAGACCTCCATGCGATGCCTGCCCCGGTTCGGTCACGAGCTTGGCGAAATTTGCCGGGTTCGAGAAATCCACCGCCGTCGTCGGGGCGTTGAAGTTGAACGTGTGCAGGCAGTTGTTAAAGTCCCAGCGCAATTGGAGCTTGACGCGCTCGGTGATCGACCAGTTCTTCTTCGCCGAGGCCTGCGACCACCTCATCCCCGGGCCGCTCATGACATTGCGCCCCAGGTTGCCCATTGTGTAGGCGCCCGGGTAGGCGAACCAGTTGATGTTCATGGTCGGATTCCGGTACTGCTGCACGAACCGGTTCGGACCCACGTCGCGCCAGTCCGAATACATCGTGAGGTGCTCGGAGGTGACGGCGTTGGGATAGTTCACCAATTCGGAGCCGCTTGCCGTCTGAAGGTAGTTGTAGGGGCTATTCACCATTGTGATGGTCATCGGGTTCCCGGTCTGGAAAGTCTGAACCCAGGCGATCTCATAGCCGCCAAAGATCTTGTCCCAGATGCCTGCCTTATTCAGAAACCGTTTCCCCTTGCCCACTGGCAGGTCGTAGGTGATCTGGCCGTTGAATATCGAGCCGCGGTTGAAGCCGGCGGTCGCCTTCTCCATAGCACGGTCCTCCATCGGGTCTCTGGCGGCGCATGCACTGAAGTTCTTGTCGCATTCGTCAATCGCCTTGGAGTAGGTGTAGTAAGTCTGGAAGGCCATACCGCTCGAGAAGCGCTTTTCAAGGCGGACCGAACCCGAATGGTAGGTCGAGTGGCCTTGGTTCGATGCGTAATTCAACTGGCCCCAATTCGGGAAGGGCCGGTAGTTCTGATAGTGCGAAAAGACGTCCTGCAAGGTCGAGAGCGGGGCGTTGGCAAAAGTCGAAAGCTTCACCTCGTTCGCCGGCCAGAGTTCAAATAGCCCAACGCCGGCCGAGCCCTGGTACATTACCTCCAGCATATATCTGGCCCCTAACTGATGTTGCACCGTCACGTCCCAGTTCATCACATACGGATTACGCAGGTTCGGGTCGACCCATGTCGCCGACCGTGAACTCGGGTTGACGCCGCTAAAGATCGAGACGCCGTTCGAGGCGTACGAGTAAGGCGCGTGGATCGGGCTCTGGCCGATCTGGAATATGGGCATCGGGTTGCCCACGACTTGCGATTCCGACACGATCGAGCTGTACTGGTCGAAACCATAGGCCTGTAGACGGCGGTCGACAGTGTTTATCGCAAATCCGCCTCTTGCCACCCACTGCGGGCGAAAAGTCCAGGCCAAGCCGATGCGCGGCTGAAAGTTGTTGCTGTCGCGGTTGGTTTTGACGGAGGAGCCGTTTACAATCGCGCCCGCCAGACCTGTTAGAGGATCTATGGCAGTCGGGCTGAAGTCGCTCTGCTGGCCCCACTTCGTGGTGACCGGGCTCTCATTGCTGTAGCGCACGCCCAGGTTGAAGGTGAGATTCGGCAAGTATCGCCAGTCATCCTGGAAGTACAGGCTTTGGATGTTCGTACGCGGCAGGTTGGCCGCGGTCGGCATTGCGAAAGCGGCGCTCATTACCGACCCGGTCAGGAAAGATGCGAACTCGTTGCCGGTGTTAGGCATGACGGCGCCGTTCGATTGCAGCCCGGCCGTTGCCCCGCTAAAGTTGTAGAAGCCCGACAGATTCCCGGTATACCAGTAGTCCTGGTGCATCGCTATCCACTCGTACCCCATTTTGAAAGCGTGCTTCCCAGACATCTTGCTGAGATCGTCGCGGAACGAAACCTGGCCTTGCTGGTTTAGGCCCGGTCCGCAGTTCGCTGAAGTGCCGGTGCTCGATGCCGTCGCGCAGGTGTCGGTACCCGAAAGTCCGAACCCGCCGCTCATGCTGGGCATCTCCAGGGTTCCCGCGTTGGGAATACCCTCCAAGCCAGCCCAGTTTTGGCCCGTCGCCTGGGAAATGTTCACGTTCTCGTAAAAGCGGTTATAACTAGCCTTGAACTGGTTTACGATTGTCGGTGTCAGTATCCAGGTGAAACCGACAGTCCAGATCCGATTGTACTCGGGTGAGTAGTTGGTCTGAGCGTCAAAAGCCGAGTTCTGAATGTAACTCAGCCGCCGGTTGAGGTTAGGACTTGACCAGTCGTTGTAGCTGCCGTACAGCTTCATGTTGGGGGTGATCTGGTGGTCTATCCGGATACTCTGGTAGTTCCAGAAATACTTGGACCACAGTGGGGCCTCGTAGTTGCCCGAGGTGCAGACCACCGAGGAGCAACTGCCCACCGCCGGGCCGGTGGTGTTGTACGCCCCGGGGTAGTTCGGTGCGGCCCACAGATGCATGTTCAGGATGTTCTGCGCCACCGGGGAGAAAAGGCTTTGCGGTATGATGTTGCCCGGAAATGGGTTGCGGGTCCAGGTGCCGTTGGCCGATTGTGTCGTGGAGAGCGGGTTATACAGTTGATTGGCCCCGGTCGGGCTTTGCGGAAAGCTGAAATTGCCGCCGAGCATCGCCGCGTCCGGGGTGGTTGAGAAATTCGTGCCGACGTCGTCTTTCTCGATCATCTTTTGGTAGGCCACGAAAAAGAAGGTTTTGTTCTTGCCGTTGTAAATCTTCGGGATGTAAACCGGGCCGCTCAGGTTGAAATCCGGCTCCTCCCAGTTACCCGACGGCGCGTAATTCGGCCCGACCTGCGACGTGCGGTACTGGTCGAAAAATGCCCGCTGTGCCATCGATCGGGTTCGGCCGTAATCGCCCGCTTCCCCGTGGAGCTGGTTGGTGCCGGTCTTCTTCACGAGATTGATCGTTCCGCCGGCGGTATGCCCGTATTCGGCCGGCAGGGCGGTCGTAAGGACCTGGACGTCCTGAATGGCATTTTGAATATCGTACACGCTGGTACTGCCGGTGCTGGCATCCTTGGCGGTCATGCCCTCTTCCATCACCGCCATGTCCGTCGAGCGCGATCCAGCAACGTTGAAACTGCCTATCGTAGCGTCCCACGCGTAGCCGCTCGTGGTAATGCCAGGCGTAAAATGCAGCGGCGTCATGGTGAACCGCTCATAAACGGGCAGTTCATAGAGCGTGTCGCCCGAAACCACTTGCTGCACCGAGGAAGTCTCCGACTCCAGTAGCGGCGCTGTGGCAGATACCTGCACCGATTCGGTAATCGCGCCGACCTCAAGCGCAGCGTCCAGGGTAAGAACGTCGCCTAAGCGCACTTCAATGTTCTCGCGAACCAGCTTCTTGAAACCTTGCGCTTCAAATGTGACCTGGTAATTGCCCGGCAGCACCGACGGGTTGCGGAATAAACCGTCGGAGTCCGTGGTCGCGGGAAATGTCATGTTTGTCGCTTTGTTGATTGCCGTTATCTTCGCTTCCGGTACGGCTGCCCCGGTCGGATCGGTCACCCGTCCAGTCAGCGTGGAGTTCCCCACTTGTCCTATGGCAAGCGAAGCGAGAATCAACATGGACGCCACTACGAGTGCAAAGGAAAGTCGCATCAATCACCTCCAGGCCGGAGACAACATGCTCCGGGAACTTGGCGCTTCTATGCGCCTTGGTGTCGTTGCTCAAAAGTCAATGAGCACTTCTTGCGGCGTCTTCTGTTGAGGAGAATCTGGTGGGGTACTACGCTCCGCCGCGCCTCGTTTGCGAGCTATTAAAGCCGCGGCGACCTTCAGGAAAGCGAACATGGGAAGGCCTCTCACGTGGATCTCCCTGCTACATAGCGACGCTACACCTGAAAACCTGATATATCAAATTAAGCGAACTCTAACCATATTTGACTTATCAGTTAAGGAGTATACGCACGGCAAAACCGCGTGTCAAGATAAATTTTGCGTTCGGACAAGCATACTACCTGCACCCTCTGTAGCGAATAGGGTTGGGCTATCGGCCAATGCCGGACTCATCGCAGGCTTATAAGCCAAGCGCACCGGAATGGGCTTATGATCGAGTGGGTGCATGATGATGAGCCATCCCACTACACGCAGAGAGTTCATGAGAGCTGCGGGCCTCGGGGCCGCCGCGCTCACGGCGGCGTCCGCTCCCGTCCATGCAGTCGCGAAAAATCCGCTGCCGCGCTGGCGGGGATTCAATCTCACATACCTCACTTCAACGCAACACCAGAGGGAGGGCCCGATCGAGATACCGGAAGACGACTTTCGGATGATCCGCGATCTGGGTTTCGACTGGGTTCGCATACCCATGAACTACTGGTACTGGGTGGACTCCGACTGGCGGAAAACAGGCGTCATGAACGGGAAAGACGTCCTGAAAATCAAGGAAAGCGCCCTCGGCGACGTGGACCGCATCGTCGAACTGGGCCGGAAATACACGCTGCACGTGAACCTCTGCTTTCACCGCGGGCCGGGTTATTGCACTGCGGACACCCATCCGGGTGTGGACAAACTCGAACCCTTCGACCTGTGGCGGGACAAGGACGGGGAGGACGCTTTCGTCTTTCACTGGGATCTGTTCGCACGGCGCTACAAGGGGGTCAGCCCTGCCGAATTGAGTTTTAACCTCTTGAACGAGCCGGCGAACGCGCGCCAGAGCCACAGGACGGCGGCGGAGCAACTGGTCGTCGACCTGGAGAATGAGGCGCTCGAACGCCCGCCTGCCACGATGACCCGCGAGGACCACCGCCGGGTGATGGCCAGGACCACCGACAAAATCCGGGAGTCCAATCCCGACCGCTTGGTGATTATCGATGGGCTTGATGTGGCCTGCTCCATCGTAGAGGAGATGATTCCGACGGGGGTGGCACAGAGTGTGCACACATACCTGCCGCTCGAAATCAGCCACTACCATGCCGCCTGGGTGGACGCCAAATCCGACTTTCCGGCTCCGCAGTGGCCCGCGAAGAGGCGCGACGGCAGGGGCATAGTGGGCCGCGACACGCTGGAGGAACTCTTCGCGCCGTGGGGGTGGCTGGTAAGTCAGGGCATCGGCGTGCACGCCGGAGAGGCCGGCGGCTACATCAAAACACCACACGATGTGTATCTGCAGTGGATGACCGACATCCTGGACATCCTAAAGGGGTACAACATTGGCATCGCCCTGTGGAACTTCCGGGGCGCTTTCGGGGTGCTGGACTCGGGCCGCGAGGATGTGGCCTACGAAGACTGGCACGGCCACAAGCTGGACCGGAAGTTGTTGACGTTGTTGCAATATCACTAAGGCCGCAGCGCCGGAAAAACGGTAAACGGCTCGCCCGGGTGCCAGCAAGCAGGGAGAAGGAATGGTTGCCGCCCACCGGCAACGGTCCCCGCGCGACGGGGGCCCCGGGGCATGCTGGGGAGTTTCCTGCACAGAAGGTGGGGATTTGTCCGCGCCCGTGCCGGAAGGTACGGGGCGTGGGGGGCTTTGGTGGGCGGCCCGATATTGTCAATCTGTGGGGTAGAGACCGCGGACCAACGATCTTAATTCCCCTCTGCCGCCACCGGGTTTGCCGAACCACTGCTGTGCCCGCAAGATTGCCGGATTACCAAGCGGAAGTTGAGCAGAACATCCCGAGCTGGAGAGTCAGGGTTTCGTAACCGTTGCACCATTGTCTCGACCGCGGCCAGCCCGATCGCGGTGCAGGGCTGGTGGATGGTCGTGAGCGGCACGGGGAGCAGCGTGGCGTATTTCACATCGTCAATTCCTGCCATCCGGACCTGGTCGGCTACGCTGACATTCAACTTGTTGAACGTCTTCATCAGATTGCCCGCCGTGAAGTCGTTCGCGCACACGACTCCATCGGGACGCACTTTTTTCATAATCTGGCCAACCGCGTCAGTGTCCGACGGGTCGATGCGGCAGACGAATTCGGAGTGGAACTTCAGCCCGCTATCCAGGATCGCTTCGCGATAGCCTGCGATTCGGGCGTCCACGGTGGGAGCCGATCCTGGCCGGCCAACGAAGATCACGCGCTTGCATCCGGAGCAAAGCAAATGATCAGTGACGACGTGTCCGGCTCTCCGGTTGTCGATACCGACGAGGTCAAAACCGCTACGCTCCGGGTAATCCACGAGATCGCGGTCGAGCAGCACCATTGGGATTCCCGCTTTCTGGAATTCTGCGGCGATGCTCCGGTTGATGTGGTCTTTTCCCGGAGTCAGCTCCAGCGGAGCAAAGAACACCCCAGACACCTTCTTGGCGATCATATGGCGGCACAATGGCGGAGCCTTCGCTTCGGAATCGTCCAGCGACCTGCTCAACAGGAGGGTATGGTGATCGGTCTGCTGCGCCTGCGTCATGCCACGCCAAATCGGGTCAAATATTTCGGTTTGGCCGAGTTCCGGGAGTAACAGGCCAAATGTATAACCCTGCGAAGGAATCGCGCGCACGTAACTGCCGGAACCCGCCCGGCGCTCAATGAGGCCGGCAAACTGAAGCTCGCGGAGTGCGCGGTTCACGGTGATTCGCGAAGCGCCGAATGCCCGGCCCAGGTCCGACTCGCTGGGAAGGCGTTGCCCCTGGGTGTACTGCCCGGTGGCGATCTCTTCGCGAACGCTATGTACAATCTGTTGGTATTTCGGGATGCCTCTAGCGATATCTAGCACAACCTGATAATACAGCCCACCGCACGCGTATTGCAAGAACTCTCTTGACGCGCGGTGTTGTCGAGGGTATACTGCAAAGCTGATAAGTTAGATTAAGACATATTGCTCTTAATGTGATATATCATAATTTGGGTTTTGTGTCGCCATGTAGCAGGAGGATCCACGTGAGAAGCCTTCCGGCGTTCGCTTTCCCGGTGGTTCTGTGTGGCGTGTCGGCAATCACGGAAACGGCGCCGTCCCGGGGTGTCAAAGGAACACAAAGCAGCCTACGCGGTGACCTTGAAAATCAAGGCGGCTATAGCTACGTGTCTTCTGTTGGCGTGCGCCTTTCAGGCGCCAGCCTAGCTCAATCCGGGCCGGCGGGCTTGAAAAAGTCCGTCCGGCCGGGCGTGGCCGTGAACGCCTCGCGCAGCGTAGAGGCGGATGTTGTGTTGAAAGGCCGGGCAGCGACGGAACCGGTTACGGTGACCGCGAGCGCGGCGGTAACACCGGTAGACACCGCCCGGATCGAAAGCATCGCCGAGAACCGGCAGATGATGTATTTGGCGGTGAAGGGCCGAAACCCGATTCTGCATGGCCGAGGTCGAGCCCGGAGCGATTGGCGAGCAGTTTAATTCCTTGAATCCGGACACCAGGCAGCAGACAACAAGGAGAGAACGTTCATGTTAAAAGGGATGTCGCGCAGAAGCCTGTTGCAGTTCGCCGGCGCTGGAGCGTGGCTCGGGAGTCGAATGGCGACGGCCCGACAGGCGGAGACCTCCGGAGCGCTCCGACAGCACATCGACGCGGACTGGTTCCGCAAGGCGCTGATCGAGGAAATCGATCACTGGCGCAAGTCCGCCGAACTGCCCAGCGGCTTCGTCCAGCAAACGATAGATCGCCAGTGGCGCCCCGCCGCTTCGCAGACGGCTACGTTGACATGTCAGGGCCGCCACATCTTCATGCGGGCCAGAGGCTATGAGGTGACCCGAGACCCCGTGTACCTGGAATCGTTGAGACGGATAGCCGACTTTACGCTGGCGAATTTTCGCGACACCCAATACGGCGGCATGTTTTTCAGCGTCACTCCGGACGGCAAGGTGGTCGATGACCGCAAGGATGGCTACGGCACGGCATTCGCGATCTTCGGTCTTTCGCACGCGGCGCGCGTCACGCGTGACGAGAAGTACCGCACCGCGGCTCTGGAGACGTGGGCGCAGACGAAGAAGGGCCTGAGGGACAAAGCCGGCTTTTTCAAATTTGCGACGACACGCGATTACAGCCAGGCGCCGGGGCCGACCCGCGGGGGCACAAATAAAAGAGGGGACGCGGCGGCATTCGTCCCGCCGCAGGAGTCCTCGGGGACAAACACACAGAACCCCATGATGCACCTGTTTGAAGCGCTGCTGGCGTGTTATGACGCCACGGGGTCCAGGGAGGTGTTCGCAGATGCCGAAGCTCATGGAAACGCCATGTTCACCAGGCTGTTTCAGGACACGGGCGGTTACCTGCCGGAATTCTATGATGCGGAATGGAAGCCACTTGCTGAAAGCACACAGGGCCATGTCGAGCTGGGGCACCAGTTTGAATGGGCTTACCTTTGGGGCCAGGCGGTGGACAGGGGTTTTCCCGGGCGCGACCTGCGGTTGTACGGAGAGCGCCTGCTCCATTTCGGCACGAAGGCGGCCTATGACACCGAAACCGGTGGGATACTCTCCGTTGGCGACTATGAGGGACACCCGGTGCAAGCGCCCAAGGGCTTATGGCAACAGTGCGAATTCCTGAGGGCCTTGATGAACTATGCGGCCGTTCGCAACCACAAAGAACTGTGGGCGGCTTTCGATAAATCGCTGGAGATGTTCAAAGAGCACTTCATGGATGCCAAATATGGCGGATGTTTCAGCACGTACTACGACCCGAGGACGCCGCCCGAAGAATCCAGGCTCGGCAAGAATGGAATCGACTGCTACCACGTGTGCGGCATGTACTCCGAGGCGTTGCGGCTGACCGGCGTTTTAGGCCGATGCACAGCGCCCCAATTCAGGGACCGAAGAAAAAAATGACGCGCGTAGCCACAATGCTATTGTTGGAGCTGGCCGTTCAAGCGGCGAATTACGACGCCACTAAGGCCGTGGTCGACGGTGTGGAGGTAGTCCGGCTGGCCGATGCTTCCCACCGGACGGAGGTTTCGATCGCGGCATCCATCGGCAATATTGCCTACGAAATGAAGGTAAACGGCAAGAACATCCTGTTCGTGCCATTCCACACGCTCGGGGAATTCAAGGACCAACCGACGCTGGCGGGCAACCCGCTTCTGGCTCCGTGGGCTAACCGGATCGACCAGCTCGCCTATTACGCCAACGGCAAAAAGTATCTCCTCAATTCCGAGCTGAACAATCTTGTTTTCCTGTACAAGGGCGGGATTCCGAACCATGGGCTGGTAGCGTTCTCGCCCGACTGGAAGATCGCCAAGCTGGGGGCAGACAGCCGTTCCGCGTGGACGACCAGCCGCCTGGAGTACTGGAAATACCCGGAGCTGATGGCGCAGTTTCCTTTTGCCCATACCCTGGAGATGACCTACCGGCTCGTGGGCGGCGTACTGGAAGTGGCGACGACGATCGAGAACAACTCGGCGGAGCCGATGCCGGTGGCGATCGGCTACCACACGTATTACCAGCTTGACGACGCACCGCGGGAGCAGTGGAAGGTTCACGTTCCCGCCAAAGATCAACTGACGGTTAGCAAGCAGTTATTGCCGACGGGTGAAAGCAGGCCAATGGACCTGGCGGATCCTCTGACGCTCGCGGATGTTCACCTGGACGACCTCTTCGCAGGGTTGATCCGAGGCACCGACGGCAGGGCGGAATTTTCCGTGCAGGGCGAAAAGCAAAAGATCTCGGTTTACTATGGGCCGAAGTACACGGCCGCCGTGGTGTACGCGCCTCGGGGACGAAGCTTCATTTGTTTCGAGCCGATGGCGGCCATTACGAATGCCTTCAACCTGGCCCACTCCGGCGCATACAAGGAACTTCAGAGCATCCCACCGGGCGGCCAATGGCGCGAGAGTTTCTGGATCGCGCCGAGCGGGTTCTGAGGCGGGTTCCCGTGACGGATTACTACGCATTAATAGCGGTGCAGGGTGTCCTAGGTGTCGTCTTTGTGATCGCCCTAGCAAGACCGCAGCTTGACCACCTGAGATCGGCGCTTCGGTGCTGCATATGGGTTTCCTATGTCGCATTTCTGCGGCTAATGATTGTTCGGAAGCGTTCAAAGGGCACAAGGTGCTCCTGAGTGGGTTGCTTGGAGAAGCGGTCCGCGCAAACGATCTGTGCCAGTTTATTGGAGACAGAAATTATGATTTCTGAAAAACGATCGTTCAGCGAGTCGAGGACCTTTCCACAACGGAACATGCTGCCATTTGTTCTCGTGACGGCACTGTTTTTCCTTTGGGGGATCCCGAGCAACCTAAATGACGTACTGATTAGGCAGTTTATGAAATCATTTGAGATGAACCGCTTCCAGGCCGGCCTGATTCAGTCGGCTTTCTATATGGGCTATTTTCTGTTGGCCATGCCGGCTGCGCTGATCATGCGCAAGTACACGTATAAGACACGTCTGGTGATCGGGTTGCTGCTCTACGGCACAGGAACTGTGCTTTTCTGGCCTGCTGCCGTCGTCCGGCAATACGGGTTCTTCCTGTTTGCCCTGTTCGTAACAGCCAGCGGCCTGGCTTTTCTCGAAACTGGCGCAAACCCCTTTGTCGCGGTTCTGGGGGATCCTAGAACATCTGAGCGGCGTCTGACTTTCTCACAAGCATTCAACCCCTTGGGGTGTATCGGCGGGGTTCCCGTCGGCACCGCCTTCGTGTTTTCGGGGATCGAACTGAAACCGGCACAGGTTGAGGCGTTGAAAGTCGCCGGGAAGTATGACGCCTACCTACAGCACGAAACACTGCGAGTCGTCACGCCCTACCTGGTCCTCGGCTGCGTCGTTTTTTCCTGCGCATTGTTGATCATGAAAACCAAGTTTCCCGGGGTCGCGGGGGAATCCGAGTCAGGCGGCGGCGACCAGCCGAAGGGGAACTTCAGAGAGCTGTTCAAATACCCGCACTTCGTTCAGGGTGTTTTGGCCCAGTTCGTTTACATCGGAGCTCAGGTGGGAACGTGGAGCTACTTCATCACCTACGTCCGGGACTACACGGGCCTTCCTGAGAAGCCCGCAGGGTACTTTCTGACGGGGACCTTGGTCGCGTTCGCCATAGGGAGATTCTCGGCGACGTATCTGATGACGCTTATTGAGCCCACAAAACTGATGGGGTCCTATAGTCTCGCCAACGTGGTTTTGGTAGCTCTGGGAGTGCTGATGCCGGGCTGGATCGGGCTTTGGTCGATTTTCCTAACTAGCTTCTTTATGTCTCTCATGTTCCCAACTATTTTGGCGCTGGGAATCAAGGGATTGGGGTCCAATACGAAGATTGGCGGGTCGATGATCGTGATGGCCATCATCGGCGGCGCCGTCTTCACGCCCGTCATGGGATCCAGCGGTGCTTTCCCCGCGCGGTAGAGGCGATAGGTGACAAGCAGCCGGTCGCTGGAATCGACGAGCGCACTTGCGTGGTGCACCTGGTTTAGCGTGTGAATCGTGCCGCCGAGGACGACTATCGCCGCCGCCTCGGGCATTTGGGCGACATCGGCGTCGCGATACTGTGCCTCCAGGGATCGCGCGATCGTCAGCGAGACTCCCGGACGCGAAAAGACGAGCAAGGCGAATATCGACGCGGCCAGCAATCGCAAAGCCAGCGCCGGTTTTTTCCAGCTAACGACGGCACCCACGGCAAGCAACAGAGCCCAGTGGAATGGATCGAAGAACAAGGCGAGGAATTTACTGGCATAGTTGAACACGGCGGACCCGTAGGCAATCATAATCCGCGTCGCAGGTCGTGCGCCACGCTTTCCATTTGTCGCCCAGTGGGGATCGGTGGAAGAGAAGCGGATCCTCGATAGGGCGCTCGATCTGCGGCGCGTGTGGAGCCCCACGCCCCTGCCCTAAAAAGCAAAAAACCCATAAAACTGGGGTTTTGTCGTCTCGGCTATTCTCCCGAAGGAGACCAATCCCTGCCAGCGGGCAGGGCTTCACCTGGACTTACAGTTTCATACTAAACGATTGAACAAAAATAAGTCAATGCAAACCGGAGCCGATGGAGCCGACCTTAACCTCTCCGATTTTCCCACGCTTTCCGAGGCAATGTCCCCGCGAGGGACTTTTTGGGTGTTTGAGCGGGGGCTGGGTTAAGACTCATCTTCCAAACCGCGCTTTAGCAGTTTGACGATTCCCGCGTTTACATCCTTGCGGTTCTTGCCCCACCGCATCCGTGACGTTTTCAGCACGTCCCGGTATTTTGACTCGTCAGGCGGCGCAGAATCGCCGCAACTGGTTGATTCAAGAAAGGGCGGCGCTCTCCATCGCCAAATCCTAGTGTCACGTCCGGTCGCAGAATATCGATAATCGTACTTGTTTATCGCTTTTGTGTTGAGCCATGATAGTGACACAGGATCGCGATTTGTTCGTTCGCACGCAGACCAACGGTTCCCGGACTTATCTGCTCATCGTGGATAACCAGTGGGTGGACGGCAAGGTTAAGCAGCGTGTCGTGCTTCGTCTCGGCCGCCTGGATGAGTTGTTGGCCAGCGGCCGGCTCGACTCGCTGATCCAGTCGCTCGGTCGGTTTTCCGAAAAACTCGCCATCCTCGGCGCCCATGCGCGGGGCGACAGCATCACCACGCACAGCACCAGGATCGGGCCAGGTCTGATCTTCCAAAGACTCTGGTGGGACTGCGCGATCGAGCAAGTCGTGACAGCCTTGCTCGCAGACAGGCGCTTCGAGTTTTCCGTCGAACGGGCCATCTTCCTTACCGTGCTGCATCGCCTCTTCGCGCCCGGCAGTGACCGTGCCGCTGAGAAGTGGAAGGACGACTACGCCATCCAGGGTGTCGGCGATCTGGACCTGCACCACCTCTACCGGGCCATGGCCTGGGTGGGAGAGGTTCTCCCGAAACAGCAGCAGGATGGGGCCACGCCTTTCGCTCCCCGTACCAACAAGGACCTCATCGAGGAGGCGATGTTCGCGCGGCGGCGCGACCTGTTCTCCGATTTGGACATCGTGCTCTTCGACACCACGTCGATCTACTTCGAGGGCGAAGGCGGCGAGACCATCGGCCAGCGCGGCCACTCGAAAGATCATCGTCCCGACTTGAAGGCTCCTCAATCGGTTCTTTCGCGCCACGTCTGCAGGCGATCCGCCCGGTCGCTGGAGCCATGCATCGAACATATTCCGCGTTAGCCGGTGCTGAGTGGCGGGCTCACGCGATTCCACGACGAATTCGCGAAGCCCTCTAGGGTCGTATTGCGCGTGCCGCGAAGCACCGGTAACTCCGCATAATCCGCCATTCTCGCATACGCTTCCAATGGCTCGGCATTTCTCCGAACGTCACCCGACGTCTGGTCACAGCCCCCGTGCCGGGCCGAACAACCTAGGGTGACTTTTCAAGCCGGGCGAGCTGAAGCTCGGGCTGAAGTGTGGACACGCTCAAAGGTCGGTTGCGATCACGTGGCCGTGTAGTCGTTTTAAACCGGGCTGGCACCCGACTTCGAAGCCCAAACCGCAGTTGTGGTCGCCGGCTCGGCCCCGAGGGACGGCTACCGATAGATTCTATTGGATACAAGCAAAGGAGAATATTTGGACGCTCGGTTCTGGCCGGTTGCGCTTCCGTAGCACTGCCGTCGGGAGCATTCAAATTGGCTTGCGATTGCGATAGAATGCGCGCATGGCCGACTTAGCACTTAATTGGGACTCCCTGTTCAAAAGTCTGAAATCGCAGCAGTACCCGAATTTCGTCGCCGACTCCGCCAGTTTTGATAAAGCCTTATTGGCAATGGCGCAAAACGGTGTTCGTCTGGTGATGCTGCAAAACGCCAAAGGAACCGGCGACATTTTCCAGGTTGGAGCGGCCCTGTGCTGCGAGGCCGATCTGGGCGTGATTGTCCTGAGCTGCGAGAATGACACCACCGGCCGTGACAAGCCGGGGATGATCGTGCCCCACTACCTCTCGGATTGGCAAATCCATCCGGCCCGTGTCGTCGCTCTCAAAACACCCGATCCGGAGAAGGCCATCAAGGCACTGCTTCCCGCGCAATCTCTGAAGGGCCCTGGATGCGAGTTCGCGCTCAGCACGGTCGGTCACGCCAGCAACATCCTGCAGGAAAAACTCCACGCGAGCGAGGGCAATGCGGCCGAACGGCTGCTGGGTTTCAGGAAGCTCCTCTTGAGCGGCGCCAACATAGGAGACGAGCAGATCTACCAATTTCTGGAGCTGAAAAATGTCAGAGTGAATCGGGACATTGTCGTCCTGTGGTCGCGGGGATCCGGGAAAAAAGGCGGATTGCACGACAACCTGGACTCCAGCGCAACCGCCATGTCGCAACTCTGCTCCAGGCTCATCAAGGAGCGAACCGTCATCGTCGCCGGCGACCTCGATCCGCGAAAGATGGCCGAACACGCCGGATTCGAGGGCGCTATCTTCTTCGGCGAGTTTTGGAACGACTACCCCTTCAAGGGGAAAACCAGGGCGTGCCAGTTGAAGCTCTTTGACCTGATTCTCTCCAAGAGCAGGAGCCTGGTCCATGTCGGCATGCGCAGCGGTACCCTCGACAGCTATGCATTGTTGATGCATCGCGTCATTTACATTGTCGATCGCGCCGAGGTCGGGCTTGGCCTGGACGCGCGCATGACGAAGCTGATCGGTGGCAATACCCCGATGACCTACGAGCGCTTCACCGCCGCGCGGGCGCCAAAGTTGTTCGGCCAGTTTTCCACCTATGCCGAGAAGGATAAGCGGTATTACCCCATTGCCGGCAAAACCGAGGTGCTCGGGTATCCTCTGAAAAATGCCCTGATTAAGTTGCAGCAAACGCTCAAGGGCGCGCACAAGGAGATGGTTGATAAGTTCAATCTTCTGCTCGCGGCGGGAAACGGCAGAGACCAGTACCGCTACTTCAAGAGGAAATTCGTGGTGGAGATGTCGGCGCTGTATTCCGAACCTTATGTGAAGCTGGAGGAGAGCAAGAAAGTCGCCATCGACGACAAGGTCCTGGCCATCATGGAGCTTTACGAGACCCTGTTGGAGCATGTTCTGAAAGTGGTTCGGGACCGGCGAGGATTCGGCCAGGAGGATCTGGACGAGCTGGTGCTGAAGATCCTGAAGTGGGTTTAAAGCGCCGCGCACACAGTCTCTAGCGGGTGCGCGCGGCCTTAGTTTTTCGGAGGATTGATCATGATGTGCGCCGCAGCCGTTCCCGCCGACATGAGCCAGGGCGCTCCCTCGCTGGCTCCGGCTTCTGGAAGCAGGTTACTCATGCCGTCCGATCCAGTGGAGTTCCCAATCCCGCTCAGACCCCTGCCGCCCTCGCCTCCGGCAACGTGCAGAAGGAGTGGGGTACGACCGCCAGCGAGCAGCATACCGGCAACTGACGGGGCGCCATATGGATGCGGCGGAAGCCACGTCGTAATCGACAACATCTATTGCTTCTTAAAGATGTCACTCAACCGAAAGTCGAGGTTGATCTTGTGTTGCTGCGCGAACTCTGCCTCGGCAAGGCTGTCTAGCATAGCCGTGGTTGGTGCATTTGGCGTTCCGGTCTGCATCGGGCGGTAAAGGCGAAAGGAGTCGGAGTTTGGCGTGAGCTGGGGATAGCCTTGGTTCTTCCCGTGGCGTAATTGCTCAACCGTTATAGTTGAATAGCCCTGTGGTTCGGCTGGCGAAATGGCCGTGACGAGGTCGATGGAGTTGGGAGAGAGAAGCTCGAAGACTTGAACCGGTAGTTGTTTCTTCTGGTCTTGATTGATAATTTCGTTCAGCGTCTTGATGAGCCCGGTCGATGATTCTTTCGGGAGCAGAAACACCTTCAGGTCAAAGGGGGCGAGAAAATCGGAGCCAATCAAAGCGGGCTGAGCTCCGTCAATGTGCCAATAAGAAATGCAGCCCCCCTCGTGAACAAATCCGCGTAGCGCGTACGAGGTGCGCGCGGCGGCCATTTGGTCGCATACTCGCATCAGAACTTCGCGGTATTTGCTGACACGTCGTCGAGTCTGGACCAGATTCTTCCCGTATAATCTGAGAAAGTCCGTGTCAATAAGCATTCTTGCGGTATCCGGATCATCTTTGACGGCGTTGGCTACTCTAGAGATGTCAGCCTGCGTTAGCTGGTGTCCTTTGGTTTTCTGATGAAGAAGGGCGGCGATACTGTCGCCGAGCTTCGTGCCAATTAGCTCGGGGGCCTTCGCGATCTTGTCTGCCAATTCCGGCTTACCCGCTGACTTGATGGCGGCGATGATTGCCCTGGTGATGAGCCCCGTCAAGTTTGACGGGAGGGCCAAGTGGCCGCCGGCATCGGGAGAATGATCGTGGTCGCCCATGCGTCCTTCCAGGAACTGTAGAGCGGTGATTCTAAGTACCAACTAAAGGGAACCATTATATCATTGCCTCGCAGATACTACCTCGCGCCCGAGAATAAGACCGTGTTTGATCATGATCAACTGAACCATCGAGACGCGCAAGCTCTCGGAAATAGAGCCCTACGAAAAGAACCTCCCGCATCTCGAAGGCGACTGATTCTCCTGTCGGGCAGTAACGCGCTGGTCGGGCAGCTTTCCGCAATGCATAAGTCGGCTTGAGTCCGGAGATCGAAACGCGCGGGCACGTTGGTGAGAAACACCCAAAACCATGGATGTGCCCGGGCAGGCAGGTGAAGGCTGGGCGGGCAGAGCGCTACCGATATCACGCCTTAACGCCGTCTAAAGAGCCGACTGCCCTCCGCTTCCACGGGGCCACGTTCCGAACGGCCAACGCACCGTCGGAGTTGGAGTGCGCCGGTCTGTACTGCGGCGTCAGGGGAGATTCTCGTGTGGGCCCTTCTTTGCGTCTTGGCGTGAGATGATTTCCCGCAACCTTACGGAGGCTCAGCGGCCGTAAATCAACAGGCGGAAGCTACCGGGCTTGGGGCGGGGCTGCGGATTGGGCTGTTTGGCCGTGGGCGAGGGGGTTTCGAAGTCGGCCGTGTCTACCAGCAGGTTGTGCGTCTTGGGATCGAGCGCCATGGTTTTCGCGCCGAACTCGCTCTTCACCGTCTCGACTGCCCTGAACTGGTTGGGGGAATCTTCGTGAATCAAATGGATCGTCCCCTCGCGGGTGGAGGCCGCGGCAATCGCGGTCTGCGCGTCGAAGACGTTGGTGTCCACGCGGTCGCCGATGGGGAACGGCGGGCCAATGATTTTTCCGGTATTGGCATCCATCACCAACAGGACCTTGGGGTTGCGGCACCCGATGAAGAGCCGGCGGTGCTGGCGATCCATAGCCATGGAGACCGGCCGTCCGCCGGGCGCAACGGGCCAGCGCGCTTTGATCTTTAGAGCTTTGGCATCGATGGCAATCACTTCATTGGTGTCTTCGAGGTTGTCGAAGATAGTGCCGTTGCCGTCGGCCACGGCTTGCTCGGGAGAGCCGCCGAGTTGCAGCGTGGTCAGGACCGTGCCCTTGGCGGGGTCGATGACGGTACTGCTCTTGGGATTGCCGTTGAAGACGAACACGCGCTTGGAAGCGGGATCGTAGAGTATGGAATCGGCATCTGAATCGGCCTTGACCTGGCCGAGGCTTTTGAGCGTTTTGAGATCGAAAATGACGGCCTCGCCGGCGTCACCGTCGCTGATGAATCCGCGGCCGAGTTCCGGAACCAGAGCAATTCCGTGGCAACGGTTTAAGCCGGTAATCTTGCCGATAGTCGCGCCGCTATCGGCGTCCACCACGATGACCTCGGTGCCATGCGAGAGGTAGGCGTGCCGGGCGGCGGCGTCAAAGGTGATGTAGTCGAAGTATTCGATGCCGCCCTCGGCCGCGCCGAAGGAAATCTTATCGAGCAGATGATAGCCGCCTGCGGTCTGAAACGCGAGGAGGGAAACGACGGGAAGCAGCAAGCACAAGGCTGCGGGGAAACGGACGGGACGAGAAAGTTTCATGTGACCTCGATTGAGCGCCGGGAAAGGTGCATCTTCGTGGGCAAGGATGGCATCCTGCTCGCCGGTTGTCAACTTGCAGCCTGATACCCTTACGACAGAGCAATGACGGAACTTCAACGGTCCCATGCTGAACTCCGCGCCGCGGTGATTCTGGCTGGCAAGGAGATTCGCAAGCTGGGCTTTGGGCGGGCCAACAGGCCTTGCCTTGCCGTTCTACGCCGCGTCCTGTCCGGCGCACTGCGCCGATTCAAGCTGGGCGCCCGGCCAACGCCCCGACGCGCGGCCTGGCTACCGATATCCGAAATAACGCCAAGTCTCCCGGATCGCCACCTGGCTCGCCGGGCCGTTCCTCAGCTCAGATTTCCTTGCCCACCGCGAAGGCGTGGCCCAGCGCGCTCCCGACTCCGTAGTACTCCCGGTTGCCGGGCGAGAAGATGAGCGGCAGCATCTTCAGGATGTCCGGCAGGCCGGCGGCGTCCAGCGCCTCCTCGTCGGCTTTCACGTCGAGGATCTGGCCGACGAACTGGGTGTGCAGGCCTAGCTCGTGGATCTGGACAACGCGGCATTCCAGCACCAGCGGGAACTCCTGCACGTACGGCGCGTCCACCAGGTCGCTGCGGACAGCCGTCAGACCCGTGGCGGCGAACTTGTCGGTGTCGCGGCCGCTCACAAGCCCGAAGTAATCGGCCGCCTTGACCTGGGCCTGTGACGGCACGATGACGGTAAAGGCCCGCCGCTCCATCAGGTTGCCGTGGGTGTAGGTGGCCGCGCGCAACGACACCGCGAGGCAGGGCGGCTGAGAGCAGCAGATGCCTCCCCAAGCCACCGTCATCCCATTGGGCTTGCCCTGTTTGTCGTACGATCCGACGATCCAGGCCGGCGTGGGGCAGATCAGAGTCTTTGCACCAAGTGAGCGTTTCATGGGGATACTCCTATCCTAGGCCATTCCGCGGTGTGAGCTCATGCAGGACGGGCGCTCAACCGGAGCCTTCCGTTCGGCTGACTGGTTTAGGGCGGACTGATCCCGTGCAAGCGATAGTCCGGGGGAGAGTCCAGGAATCGTCGGTGGCAAGGATTTTTCGCCCGGAGTCCAGACCGGGTCGCGCTTGGTTTCAAACGCAATGTTTCTTGCCGTAGGTCAGAAGCGCCTCTCCCGTGCGGCACGTGAAGAAGCGGGCCAGAGCGCGTGCTTCGAGTCCCGCGGCTGGCCACGACTTCCCTGAACTTCATGTCGGTCTCGAAGGCACGCGATGCGTTCAGCGCGGCCGTGGTTAATCTCCCTGTCGGGCTCCGCTCTTGATGGGCTTGGAATCTGGTCTTTACCAGGCCGTAAATAAGGGATAAAGTAGTCTGAAACAAAGATGAACTGGACCATGAACTGGGTGGACTCGTGCGTGCTCGTGGCTTACCTCGCCGGCATCACGCTATTCGGCATCTGGGCGGGGTACCGCCGCAACGCCTCGTCCGAGCAATATTTCCTGGCCGGCAAATCGTTGGGTTGGTTCACGATCGGTGCGGCGGTGTTTACCTCGAAGATCTTCGAAGCAATCAACAAGATCCCCATGACATTTGCGCCGGCCGTCACTACCGTGTTCCTCTTCGGCATCTGGTGGAAGCGTGGCACCGCCCAGGCCGCGATGGCGACTCTCTATGCCGGGTCGTGCGCGGGTATTGTCTACTTCATCGCGGATTTGCCGCGGGTTGGCCAGGCGCTGCTGGGCGGCCGCGCTCATGCCGGTTTTGCAGGACTGATAACAGATCCGGTGCAAGGGGCCGGAATACCGTTCATGCTAGTGGGACCGCTTATCGCCGTCTTTTGTATCGCAGTCTATCTGGCAGTGAGCCTGAGCACTCCAGCGATGGACCTCGAACGCGTGGCGGCAGTCTGTTGGGATCATCCGTTTGCGTTCCTGCGTGGGCGTGTGTCGGGCGCAGGCGATCCCCGAGTGGTGGCACTGATCCTGTTCGCGGTGGTGGCGATACTGTACTGGAACTTGCGCTGAAAGGAGTGCGGATCAATGAACTACAGCATATTGGGCAAGACGGGGTTGCGAGTCTCGCGGCTCAGTTTCGGCGCCTCGGCCCTGGGAGGCGTCTTCCGTCTCGTGGATGAGGCCGAAGCGATCCGCGCGGTGCATGTGGCCCTCGATTGCGGCATCAACTACTTCGACGTGGCGCCAGCTTACGGCGGAGCGCGCGCGGAGATCGTACTCGGTAAGGCCCTGCGAGGTGTGGCGCGGAGCCGGTATTTCCTCTCGACGAAGGTGGGCAAGTATACGTCTCCCGATTGCTACGGCGCCGACACACTCGATTACTCGCGCGCGCGTATTCGCGCATCCATCGAGGAGAGCGCGGCGCGGCTGGGCTCAGATTATTTCGATATCATTCATATTCACGACATCGAGTACCAGGATCGCCGCCACACTGAGTGGGCTTTGAGCGAAGGCTACGAGGCGGTGTGCGAATTGAAACACGAAGGGCGCATCGGCGCGGTCAGCTTCGGCATTTATCCCATGGATCTGTGGAAGCGTATCCTCGGTGCGGTGGAGATCGACGCGGCTCTGATCCACAATCATTACTGCCTGTACGACACGCGGTTGCTGGATGTGCTGCCTCTGGCGCGGGACAAAGGCGTCGGCCTCATCAACGGCTCGCCGTTCGGCTCCGCCCTGCTCACGGAACGGGGACCGGCCGATTGGCATCCGGCCTCACCGGAGCAACGCGCCGTATTCCGCCGAGCGGCTGAGTTCTGCCGCGAGCAGGGCGTTTCGATCAGCCAGTTGGCGCTCCAGTTCGCCAGCCATCATCCCGATATTCCGACCACGCTGTTCAGTTCCGCCAATCCCGACTCGGTGGCGCGCAATGTCCGCTGGTGCGAGGAGCCTTTCGATGTTGTTCTCTTGGACCGGGTCCAGGAGATCCTGGAGCCCGTACACAATTACGAGTGGGATTACCGATAATGGCAAACAAAATCGACGCCCACCACCACCTATGGCAGGACGAATTCGCCGCCGACCCGGGACTGAAGGGCGTGCGGCACGTGCTGCACGACGAGGTCGACGACTTCTACATGTTGCGCGACGATTTCAACCGCGGGGTCTCGCTCCTGGCTGAGTACGGTCTGGCTTACGATCTGCTGGTGTTCGTGTCCGAAGACGAGCAGGCGAGGATTTGGGGCGGTACGGCAATGGACGCATACAGGTTGTGAGCAGGGAGACCGAGAATGAGCCATCGATGGTTGACGATTGTAGCGGTTGCCACAGCCGGCGCGTTTGCGCAAGGGCAGTCCGTGAAGCCGCTGGCACAATGGCGGTTCGACGAGAGCCAGGGCCCAACGGCACGGGACAGCGCCGGCGGCGTGTCCGACAGCATATCCGGCTTATACAAGTTCGCGCGCGGAGTATCGGGTAATGCGCTTCAGTTCGACGGTTACACCACCTATATCCAGCGGGAGTGGAAGCAGGCGCCGCCCGTCGCCGGCGGCTTCACCGTCGAAGCCTGGGTGGCGCTGGACGCGTACCCGTGGAACTGGGTCCCGATCGTCGATTGGGAGCGCGACTTTCAGGCGGGATACTTGTTCGGTGTCGATCCCTACGGCCGGATCGGGCTGCACGTCGCGGTGGCGGGATCGTGGCGGGTGCTCAGTTCGAACTCGAAGGTTCCCCTAAGGCGTTGGACCCACGTGGCCGCGAGCTTCGATCCGGCGCGCGGCATCGCACTCTACATCGACGGCAAAAAGGCAGGGGAAATGGCCGCGATTGGCGCGCTGACTCCGCCCGAGCGTACCGATCTGCTGATCGGGCGCGTCAGGGAGAAGATGATGCCAGTGCCGTCCGGGTTGATCCACCCCAGGCAGACCATCTACTACTCGTTGGAGGGAGTGCTCGACGAATTGACGATCCACGGCCGCGCGCTCGATGCTGCGGAGATCGCCACCGCCTTTGCCGCGGTCAAGGTTCCCCCGGGAACATCGTCGCCGTGGGCGGTGATGCCGGCGGGCGCTCCCGGACCGGGGCGCTTCGGCGCTTATTATGCGACGCTCAAATTCCAGGACACCTGGGACCGGCCGCGACGGATCGGGCCTGAGTCGGATGTGGTGGTCCGGTTCCCACAGTCGGGCATGCGGCTGGTCTTCTGGCAAGGCAACAACTATGTCCCGGCGTGGGTCACGGAGAACGGCAAATGGTACACGGACGAATTCCTGGAGGCGTACAACAAGCCGCAGTGCCCGGATGGCGAGGACTGCGAGCCCATGTCCGACAAGCAGAGCCGTTACTCGCGTGTGCGGATTCTGGAGAGCACGGACGCGCGCGTGGTGGTGCACTGGCGGTATGCGCTTTCGGAAACCGAGAACTACAAGGGCGCCTATTCCGACCCGCTCACCGGTTGGTTCGACTGGGGTGATGAATACTGGACGGTGTATCCCGACGGGGTCGCCGTCCGCAAGCAGGTGCTTTGGAGTTCGCATCTCGATGGCGTCCTCCCCGGCGACAAAGTGGGCCCGGCGCCGCACGAGTTCCAGGAGACGATTGTACTGAACGGCCCCGGCCAGTGGCCCGAGGACAACATCCAGTTCGATGCCCTCACGCTGGCCAACATGAAAGGTGAGACCTCGGTCTATGCGTGGAAGGAGAAGTCCAAAGACGTCTTCGATTATCCGCACGGGCCCGACGCGTTTCCGAATCCGGCGGATGCGAACATCCAGTGGATCAACCTGAAGTCGGCCTGGAAACCTTTTCAGATCGTCTCCCTACCGGCCAGGTTCACGGCTTATAACGGCGAGAAGACGCTGTCATCGTTCGAGTGGTGGAATCACTGGCCGGTGGCGCAGTTCGACTCCAGTGGACGACCGGCGCTGGCTCCCGACCGGGCGTCGCATACCTCGCTTTCTCACATCTACTGGCCCTCGGCGGAGGCCACCGAATCGACCGTGACCAAACTGCTGATGGACGGGCTTACGCTTAAGCCCGCGGCGGAACTGGTGCCGCTGGCGAAGTCGTGGCTCAATCCCGCCGCAGTTGAGGCGACGGGGTTGCGGTCCGAGGGCTACCAAGCGGCCGAGCGCGCCTACGTTCTGCGGTGCGAAGGGAAGGCAGAGAAAGCGGAGATCACGCTGCGCGCGACGGCCGAATCTCCAGTGGTGAACCCGGCGCTGATCGTCCGCAACTGGAACGGCGGTGCGCGCGTGCTGGTGAATGGCGAGCCGCAGGGACGGATCGGGCAGGTGTTCCGGCTGGAAGGTACGGACCTGGTGGTCTGGCTCGAGTTGGAGGCCACACGGCCGTTAAGGATCCAGATCAACCCGGAATAACGCGCACTTGGCCCTAAGAGCCATGGCCTAGCTATAGCTAGTGCTTTGGGCGCAATCGCAGAGCAAGGGATACGGCTCCGCCCTCTGGGGCACGTGCCAGCAATGGCAGGGGCTTGGTGGGCAGGTTCGCAAGGGTGAACACGGTTCGCCTGTCGTCTACTGGGGCACCTACGAAAAGTAGACCAGCGAAGATGAAGACGAGAAATCGCACCGTGGGCTGTTCGTTAAGGGGATACACGGTTTTCAACATCGAACAGTAGGCATCGTCACCAAACCGCTTTCCAAGCTGCCTGTCACACCGGGACGCGTGCGAAGTCCAATGCCCGACTCATGGGCAAGAACGCTGTAGTAATCAACGCGGTCCGGGAACTGGGTGAATCCGGGCATGTAAACCGCTTCGGGCACGTCTGGACGATAGAACCCGCGGTTTCCACGTCCCGGACCTGCACTCCAATGCCAGCGAAGAACGCCTCAGCGTGGGCGATTCGTTCGTTATGGCTGAGCTTCGGCTCAAACCGCTTCGGCAGCTTGCACCCGTCAACCTGCAGTCGAAGAACTTATCGCCGAGTTTGGCTCAGCCTACACCATGGCGCGCCTTGAGCTGGAGTTAACTCCTCGCGAGGATCATGCCCGGTACATCGGCTCATGGCTGAGGGTCCTGAAGGCCGATAAGCGGGCCATATTCACGGCAGCATCGAAAGCTCAACAGGCAGCGGATTTCATGAATCGGATGGCAGAGCGTAGCGCGGAGGTGGCAGCATGGCTGGGCGCTACCTGATCTACACTCCCGTGGAAAGCGCACGGGATGAAAAGCGCTTCGATACCAACTGGCGGAAGTTTGCGGAGGTTAAGCCAAGACCGATGAAGAACTGGTGGAAGTGGTCCACTGGGTAGCATGCTGCGACATTCGGGAGTCGGGGGAATGGCTATGAAGCCGGGCAGTATTCAACGGAGATTGAACGCAATCGCCAAAGCGCACAAAGCCGTGGGGCTGGAGTCTCCCACCCATACCGCAATCGTGGCCAACACCATGAAGGGGATTCGGCGGACACTGGGAACCGCGCCAGTTCAAAAGGCTGCCGCGCTGACGGACGATATCCGCGCCATGGTGGAGGCAACCGATACCGGCACGATTGGCTTTCGTGACCGTGCATTGATCCTGTTGGATTCGCAGGAGCTTTCCAACGTTCCGAACTTGTGGGGCTAACCGTCGAATATTGCGCTTTCGGCAAGGATGGCCTCACAATCACACTGCGGAGGTCCAAGGTCGATCAGCAAGGGGAGGGCCGAAAGATCGGAATTCCATACGGTTCAAATCCCGAGACCTGTCCTGTGCGAAATCTCCAATCGTGGTTGGAACAATCGGGCATCTCAGCAGGGCACCCGTTCCGCTCGATCAATCGCCACGGGCGGATTCAGACCGGCAGGCTATCCGGGGGCGATGTTGCGAGAATCGTCAAGAAACTGGTGAAGCGGTCGGGGCTGGATTCCGCCAAGTGTGCTGGCCATTCCCTCCGCGCCGGGCATGCCACCAGTGCGGCCATCGCAGGAGCGTCGGAACGCTCCATCATGAATCAAACCGGGCATCCGTCCGTTCAGATGGTACGGCGGTATATTCGAGAGGGGAACCCGTTCCGGGAGAATAGTGCGGCGAAACTGGGCCTGTAAACGTTGCGCTATGGCGGTGAGGGCCTGTATTCGCGAAGAACGGTGAAGAACGGTAGGGTGCGCGACGTAGAAGTGGAGGTTAGGCCACCCGCCGCGACTCCCAGTCGTCCTCAAACCGACCGTTGAGGTGGCAGCATCGTAGGGCAATGATGGCGTTGGCTCCGCGGACGGTCCAGAACATGCCGGACTGCTTGAGGCGGGAGCCGATTACGGTCTTGCAGCCTGCCTC
>Ga0182013_10002107_pt1 | contig 26464 bp, 18 predicted proteins | sample 612S2MmetaG_FD_120487 | JGI IMG/M metagenome (GOLD analysis project Ga0182013, IMG submission 120487) | Permafrost microbial communities from Stordalen Mire, Sweden - 612S2M metaG | ecosystem: Environmental > Terrestrial > Soil > Wetlands > Permafrost | place: Sweden: Stordalen | collected...
GGGCTGCTCCACCCGTGAAGCTAAGATCGCCGCCGATGGGCACGCCCAGCATGTCAAGATAGTCGAAACAAAGCCGTTCGATGAAAGCAACTCCCTGCAGTAGCGCCGCATAAAGATCGACCTGGTCCGACGGATCACCGAGCACAAATCCTTCCGCGTTGGGCGCTACAAAGGGGAAACGCTCACCGCGGGACACCAGCGGATAGGCAATGATACTTGCCGGCTCTCGTTCCGCAGCTTGCTCACTTAAGGCGTCGAGGTCACGTCCTGGAAATTGCTTTGCGAGGACGGCTGCGCCGGTGCTGGAGGCGCCGCCAGGCAGCCAGTTGCCGTCGGGAGAGCGATGCGAGTACATCACTCCGGCGGGATCGCGAATCAGTTCTCTGGTCACGCCTTTGAGTACCAGGGTTGTCCCGAGTACGGAATTCCAACTGCCAACTTCCAATGCCCCCGCGGCGATCTGGGCGGCGCATCCATCGGTCATACCGGCAATGATCGGCGTCCCCGCCGGGATGCCGGTCATCTCCGCGGCCTCGGCGCAGACCGTCCCGAGTTGCGTGCCAGGACGCACCACGACAGGCATGATCTGGTCAGGCACGCCCATGGCGTCCAACACCTCATGCGGCCACGATTCGCGCAGCAGATCGTAACCCGTCTTCAGCGCGTTACTGGAGTCCGATGGCACTTCGTGACCGGCGAACCGGCGGTTGATGAAGTCGTTCTGGTGAGCGAGACGTGCACCGGGGATTACGCTGCGATACTCGTTCAGCAACCAAAGCAGCTTCGGGAGGGCCCACGACGGCTGCATACGATATCCGAGCGAGGCCCAGACGGCACCGCCGGCCTCATTCGCGTGGCGCGCTTCGTTCTGCGCACGCAAGTCGTCATACATCAGCCCCGGTGTGAGTGCCTTGCCCGATCTGTCGACCAGAAGCACGGTGCCGGAAGTTCCGTCAACCGCCAGCCCCCGAATAGATGAAGCGGGCAGCTCGGCAACAGTTGCGCGGCTGACATTGACTACGGCGCGCCACCACTCCTCCGGAGCTTCTTGCTCATGTCGAGGACCATGGCGTTGGCTGGTGAGTGGATGGGAGCTCTGACCGAGCACATCGCCGGCCGGCGACACAGCGACCGCACGCACGCTCTGCGTACCCAGGTCAAAACCAATCCAGATGTCCCCCGTGCTTTTGTTGTGGACAGTCACGCCGATGCAGTCGTTGTGGGGGTAAGCCACAATAGTGCGGTTTCACAATTGTACCGGTTACGGATAGAGCAGTCTCTTCAGTTAGCTACGCCGGCTTGTGCGGATGATTTTACCTCGCAACCACCCCGTGATGCGGCAATAGCCGTAGCGGCCATATTGGCTGGCCAGCGCGATGATGGCCGGGTCAGGGCATCTTCATCGTCACGCTGTGTCGGCTGGTAGCGCTGCGCATCGCGTGGCGTCGGAACCCTCGGTTTGAAGGTCAGAAGTTTTCCAGCAGCCAGGCATTGCTCTCCCAGGTCTGCTGGGTAAATGCCAGGTGACGACCGTCGGGTGACGGGCGAGGAGAACCGAGCCACTGATTTCTACTTCGATTCAGGAGCACGCGGGTTTTCCCGTTCAACTCAATGCGCGCGATAAAATACCCTGCCGTTGACCACGCAGCCGCGAACAAAGCGGCACCGTCGGCTGTCCAACTCAGGTCCCAGATACCCCACCCGTGCGGAAGCGGCAGGTCATGCTCCGTGCCGTCCCGGAAATCAATACTGCGTACCTGTTCGGGAAGCTGCTCCTGGCTCGCCAACGCAATGCGTAACCCCTCTGGTGACACTCTCCAGTCAAAATCCGTCGGCGATTCTAGCTTGGTTCTAGCCAGCTCTTTACCTTTCCCTTGGACGGGGTCTAAGGCGTAGAAGATCAACTGACCCTGCTCCCAGTGGAGGAAGACACAGAATGAGCTTGCCCGCGAAAAACGTATCCCTTAGCTGAGTGATTGAGCATCAGTTAAGGGATACGTTTTTCGCGGGCAAGCTCACCATCAGGCGATACCCCCGCCGAGCCACGGTCTCAATGTATTTGGGTTTCTCGGCGGAGTCGTTGAGGGCGATACGGAGTTTCTTGATTGCAGTGTTGATGCCGTGATCGAACTCCACTACTGTGTCGTTAGGCCACAGCTTGTTCTGAATCTCTTCTCTACTCACCACACGCCGGCCCGCTCTACCAGCATTTGCAGGACCTGGAAAGGCTGTTCCTGCAAGCGGATCCTGCGGTCGTCCTTGTGCAATTCCCCGGCTTTCAAGTCGAGTTGGAACGCTCCAAAGCGCACCCGACCTGGGCAGCCCCGTATGTTGGACCGAACCGATCTATGCTATGCCTCGATCACGGCCAAGAGTGGCTTCTTCGCGATCAGTGCGAAGGCCGCAGCCGCCGACGGTAGCAGCTTCATCATTGTGACCGCCTATCGGGAGGGCGTCTATGTCGGATCGCGTCGGCACAACCTTACCAGCACCAGCGTCAGCAATCTGATCTTCCCGCCGACCTGGGGCGTAATCACCGAGTTGGTGATCCATCCCAGCGGCGGCTCTCAGTTCGTGTTGTACGGCCTGAACGCTGCCATGGTTGGGTCGCTAACTTAAACAATAGGCCGTTCTGTTCGTGCTAACCGGCGCGCAAACGGTCTCTCTTTAACCCAATCAGGGGCGGACTACTTACCCGCCCCTGATTTTTCTGTCCCGATGTGCAGCGTGACTTCTAGGAAATCAAGAACTCAGGCGCCGGCGACTATGCTCAGTTCGAATGGGATACTGATCGCTGCGGCGCGACGATTCCCACCGTGGATTCTACCGGCCGGCAAACCCTATGCAGATGCCGTATTGCACGAACCCGGACTGATTTAGCAGATCAGTTGACGAGTTCTAGTTTTTGGCGGCGCCGGCAGTCAACGCCATCGGAGCTACTCGCGCGAAGTCCACCAGATTAAGTTGCACGCCGCCGAAATCGGGATGCTGGTTGTAGTCGACGGTGAAAGCCAGGTCGAGAACGTCGCCCGCCAGCAGAGGATCCTGCGCCGCCCGCTCCGCCATACGCCAGCCCAGAACATCGTGGGCGCGCTGAAACCGGCCGCCATTCACTGGGGGATCGGCGGAGACGGCACGAAGCTTGAGGTGCTTCTCTTTCAACACTCGCGCGGGCTGTATCAACTTGGCATTTCGTGCAACAAACACCGGCACGGAATTCCCCACGCCAAAAGGTTCCAACTTCTGCAGGGCCAGCCAGAAGTCATGCTTGATGTCGTCCAGCGCAACCTCGGCGTCGTATTCCAGCAGAGGAACAAAATCCTCGGGCGTTAACCGCTCGCGAGCGTACGCATCCAGTCGCGAGCGCAACTCAACGATGCGCTCCACCGGAAGCGTGCATCCCACAGCGTGGGAGTGTCCCCCAAAGCGAGTGAACAACTCAGGACACGACTCCAGGGCCTCCAACAAATGAAATGCGCTGATCGAGCGGCCCGAGCCGTGGGCTTCTCCATTTTCACAGGAGAAAATCAGCGTCGGCCGGCAATATCGCTCCACGATGCGAGTGGCACAAATGCCGATGACGCCGCGATGCCAGTTGTCGCCGTCCACCACCATGCAATAAGCATTCTTCAGCTGCGGCGACGATTCGATCTTCTGCAGGATCTCTTCCAGAATGCGCTGCTCTTCCTGCTGCCGATTGCCGTTCAGTTCGTTGAGCTGCATCGCCATCTCGGCCGCCTTGCCGGCATCCTTCTCGGTGAACAACTGAATGACGCGCTCGGCAATGTCCATACGTCCGGCAGCATTCAACCGCGGCGCCACGCGGAAGGCAATGTCGCTCGCACTGAGAGCCCGCGAGCCGTCAAGCTGACAGTTGGCCAGCAGCGCACGCAATCCGGCATTGACCGGCTTGCGCAATCCTTCCAGACCAAGCTTGGCGAAGACGCGGTTCTCGCCCATGAGCGGCACCGCGTCGGCAATGGTCGCAATGGCAACCATCTTGAGGAACGAGGGCAGCAGCCGCTCGCGCCCACTTTCTTCCAGCAGGGCCTGAGCGATCTTGAATGCAACTCCGGCGCCGCACAGCGACTTGCACGGATACTCGCAACCCTGCTGATTGGGATTGACGACTGCCAGTGCTTTCGGCACGCCGTCCGATTGCGGCAGGTGATGATCGGTAACGATGAGATCGATCCCACGCCGCTCCGCGGTCTCCGCGGCGGCGAACGCCCGGATGCCGGTATCCACGCTGATGATGGTCCGAATGCCGCGATCGGCGGCCTGCTCGATCACTTCATCGCGCATGCCGTAGCCTTCGCGAATGCGGTGGGGGACGTGGTAGTCAACCTTGCCGCCGCAAATCTCCAGCGCGGTCTTTAGAATAACGATGGCCGTGGTGCCGTCCACGTCGTAGTCGCCGTAAATGAGCACGGTCTCGCCGCGCTCGACGGCTGCACGCAGCCGCTCCACGGCATCCCGCAGGCCGGTCATCAAGTAGGGTGAGTGCAGGTCTTGCAGCGATGGAGAAAGAAATTTGTGCGCCTGTTCGGCAGTCTGAATACCGCGCACCGCCAGCAGGCGAGCTATGGAAACCGGCAAAGCCATTTCCAGCGCGAGTTGCTGCACCAGTTGTGCTTCGGCATTGCGGAGGACCCAGCGCACCTCAGTGTTCGTCGTCCTGATCGGTGTCGTCGATCGCCAGCGTCCCGAAGTCTTCGACCAGGTCGAGCAGATGCTGATAGCGCTCGTACCATTCGGTGGTCGCTTCGTACAGGAACATGATCCCCTGGTGCGGCCACCCCAGCTGAATGAATCCCGTCTTGCCGACATAGTTGCGTAGCCAGCGCGCTTCTTCCATATCTTCGTCGCTGGGATACGTCGCGTGCTGCAGGCGCTGGATAAGGTAGTCGAGTTCGTCGCGCTGCAAAACCTCCTCGTCCATGGAGAGGAACTGCGCGCCGGCATTCTTGGCGAGTTCGACGAAATCTTTCCAGCTCTCGGGATTGTCCCGCGGGTCCCACATGACGCTGTGAACTTCTTCGGTAACGTAGCCCTGGAAGCGGCTCAAACCGTGCCCCAGAATGAAGGCATTCATGTCATCTTTCAGAGTTGATAGATCGTCTGGCATAACTGTCTCTCGCGCACTGCTGGGCCCAATTCGGCCTCCGAGAAAATCATCATACTCCGATGGGGCCGAGGCTCCGCCCATGGCGTTGCCAAATTTCCGGCGCTAGCGAGTCATATTAGCAGGCTAATGGCGGCGTAAGCGGTGATCTAGGTGGAGGAAAACCAGACCGAGACCAGTTCCATCGAAAAGTTGCACAGCAAAGACTACTCGCCGATCATGGGTTGGAAACCATCACGAGCCTGAAAGATCTTCGCCGGGTCACGGATTGGGAGGACGGGAGTACCCCAATCCGGCATCTTGGCCGTGCTAACCTCAGTATGCTTGCCTGCGGAGCACGGTGAGTTTCCCGCAGTTTGCGGTCGATCACAGGATTATGCCAGTCGAAACCCCAGCACCGCAGAGCACGCCTTCTTGGCCGAAGTCGTGGGTAGCCGGAATTCTCGCCGGGATCCTGCTAACCGTGGTCTTTCTGGGCACGACAGTCGGACCGTCGCGATGGATGGCATTGCTGCACGATGGGCGCACGCAGATTAATATTGACCAACCGACCGTAGTTCGCCAGATACAACAATTGCAACGGCTGGAGACAGTGAGTTACACCCTGGACAAGATCATCTCCGGCGAACGCGACAACCCCTACCTGCCCACGTTCCTGGTTGGCGATCGCCTGCTGCTGCTGGTGCATGGCGAAGTCATCGCCGGCGTCAATTTGGCCAAGCTTCAGCCCAAAGACGTGACCGTGCGCGGCCAGAATGTCTCAATTCGCTTGCCGCCGGCAGAAGTCTTCACCACGCGGATCGATAATGGAAAGACGCGCGTATATTCGCGGGACACAGGGTTGTTCTCTTCTCCAGACCCGAATCTGGAGACGGCAGTGCTCCAGGAAGCGGAGCGCCAACTGCAACAGGCGGCGTTGCGCGATGGGATCTTGAAGTCGGCAGACCAGAACGCGCGGAACACAGTTTCCGGCCTGCTCAAGGGACTCGGCTTCAGCGAAGTCAATTTTCAGTAATGGATTGCTCTTGTGGGCAACTCGAATCCTGCAAGAACCACAATGAGTCGTCCAGCCTTGCGTTCCCCTCATCCCTAAAATCTGTGTAACTTTGTTCGATCTGCAGCGTACTGCTTTATGGACGCCAAGAGAAGCAATGCGAAAGGATTGCAGCCCCGCGAGGGCAAAGCCACGCAAATGGAGGGGCCGGATCTGGAGAGCGTAATTGCGCGCGCGCAAGGCCACGATGCCGAGGCGCTGGGGGAGATCTACCGCCTCTATGCCCCGCGTGTATTCGGTTTGTGCCGTTACATGCTGGACTCACGGGAGAGCGCAGAAGATGTCACCAGCGAAGTCTTTCTCAAGCTGCAGCGCTCCATCGAGAGTTACGACGGGTCAATACCGTTTCCCAGGTGGCTGCTGCGGGTGGCTGGCAACCAATGCATTGACGCTTTGCGGCGGCGGAAGCGTGGACGGCAGGTGATTGTGGAAGGTGAAGAAGAAGTCGCGGTCATGGAGGCAGCCAGCCCGGAGCCGTCGCCGCTGGGTGCAGTCCTCAGCGCGGAGGAGAGGGCGCAGGTGCGGGATGCCATTGCACGTCTGCCGGAGAACTATCGCGTGCCGCTGGTCCTGCGCTATTACAGCGAATTGAGCTATGACGAAATCGCACAGCAGTTGGGCCTGCAGAGGAACTATGTGGCGGCGCTGATATTTCGGGCCAAGCAGGAGCTGCGCCGGAAACTGGGCCACAGGAGCAAGTGATCATGGAATGTTATTCGGAGCAGATCGTCTCTATCTTCGTGGACGGTGAACTGCCGGTGGAGGAGGCTCAGCGCCTGCGAGACCACTTGGCCACATGCCGGCGCTGCCGGCAACTGTTGGACGCACTCCGCGCGGAGAACCGTGTTCTGGGCGAAAGCCTGCAAGAGCTTCCGGAAGAAGCCGCCAGCCCGGCGGGCTTCTCCCGTTTGCCGAGGTCTGTGGCGTGGGGTGACTTGGCGGTGGTGGCCGCGGTGCTGGCGCTAGGTTCGATCGTTGTCCCTTGGATCAATGAGCTGAGCATTCCGGAAGCGCTGCAATGGTTAAGTCCCTTCAGCTTAAGCGGCCGCTCGAACCTGATCTTCAACCTTTCTTATTACTTTGCACACGGAGGTGCTGCCATGCTGGGTGATTATGCTGCTGCCGTCGGGAAGATCTTTTTGCTGTTACTGTTGGGCGGCAGCGCACTGCTGCTGGGACGCCGGTGGCGGCTGCGCCAACCTGGTCTGCGCCTGCTGATCGTGCTGCTTGCGTTGTCGCTGCCTGGCTTTGCCCTAGAGCAGCGCCACCGTGAGGTCGTCACCGTAGCGGCCAACGAGACTGTAGACGACACCCTTTTGGCCACCGGCGACATTGTGCGCGTGGAAGGCGTGGTCAATGGGGACTTGCTGGCTTTTGGCGAGTCTGTGGAAGTGCGCGGCACTGTCAAGGGCGACCTGGTGAGTTTTGCCAAGAGAACTGTGGTGAGCGGAACCGTGGAAGGCAACATCTACAACTTTTCTAATTCGCTCGACCTGGACGGGCAATTGGGTCACAGCATCTACGGGTTGATGCAATCCTTGAGTGTGAATGACCGGGGTCGCGTGGGCCAAGGTATCGTGGTTGCCGCCGGCGACGTCAGCCTCGAGGGCGCGGTGAATCGCAGTGTGACCATGTTCGCCGGCAATACCGATGTGAGCGGCAGAATCGGCCGCGAACTGACCATGACCGGGGACAGCCTTACCCTGACTAACACGGCCCGAATCGGCGGTAGCCTGAGCGCTCACGTGGACGAGCTGAAAAACGTACACATCGCCGACGGCGCGACGATTACCGGCGCACGTGACATCCAGGTGCGAGTGCGGCAGAGCCGTTTCGCCCGCCCCAGATTCTACTTCTACCAAGCTGTGTGGCTGGCTGCCGCCATGCTGGTGGGATGGTTAGGCCTGCTTCTGTTTCCCGGCTTCTTCCAGGCCAGCACGCACGCAGTGGGCTCAGGCTGGCGCAGCCTCGGGCTGGGATTTGCGGTTCTGGCGGGAGTGCCCGTGGCCATATTCGTGACCGCCATCACGCTGGTTGGCCTTCCGGCCTCGCTAATGTTGCTTGCGATGTATTTGGCCGCGATCTACCTGGCAAAGGTTTGGGTGGGAGCCTTCCTGGGGCAGATGCTTCTGAAGCCAGCGGGGGCGACCAAGGGCGATTGGCTGCTGGGACTACTGGTGGGCCTGCTGGTCCTGACCATCGTGGGGTTCATCCCGTATCTCGGCGGGCTGGTCCATTTGGGTGTGGTTTGCCTGGGCTTGGGAGCGTTTGTCTGGCAGCTTTATCGGGTTTCACGACCCGCAATAACGACCTGAAAAAGCTTCCTGAGGTACGTCGTAGGGGAGGCAAGTATCCCCTCAAGAATCTGCAAGTCGCATCGCCAACGGGGATGACAGTTACCAGTGGGCTAGCTGAAACAGTGACGGCCCATTGGTCCTGTCGGGGTACATATAAAGGTGATCTCAGCGGGATTGCGCCGACCGGGAAGCCAGATGGAAGAAATTGCAGCGAACCGCGGATCGCTAACAACTTGCAACGTCCCTTAGAAAGCGGATCGGGTCCAACACCCGCTCGACACACCGATTACACTGTGTATCATGCAAACTATAATCCTCGCTGTGACCGTCATCATTGGTTTAAGCATTCTTCCGGCACTGGGCTCCAGTGCAGATTTCGCCCCTAACAATCCTTTCTTCGCTCCCAGCACGCTGCCGTTTCAGGCGCCTCCTTTCGACAAAATTAAGGACGAAGATTACCAGCCCGCGATGGAAGCTGGCATGGCGGACCAACTGAGGGAGGTCCAGGCGATCACCGCCAATCCGCAGCCGCCGACCTTTGAAAACACCATCGTCGCGCTGGAAAAGAGCGGCCAATTGTTGCAGCGGGTGACGGAGACGTTCTTCATTGTCGTCGGCGCCAACAGCGATCCCACGCTGCTGAAAATCAGGTCCATCGAGGCGCCGAAACTGTCGGCGCACCGCGACGCAATCTACCTCGACGGGAAGCTGTTCGAGCGCGTAACCACGATCTACAAGCAACGCAATTCGCTCAAGCTCGATCCTGAGTCATTGCGTCTTGTGGAATGGGACTATAGCCAGTTTATCCATGCAGGAGCCAACCTCAGCGACGTCGAGAAGGCCGAACTTAAGAAGCTGAACGAACAGCTAGCGACCCTGGCCGACGAGTTCGAGACAAAACTGCTCGCCGCCACCAAGAACGGCGCTTATGTGACGATGAGCAAAGCGGCCCTGGCCGGATTGACCGACGCAGAGATCAGCGCTGCCGCCGAGGCGGCCAAAGGGCGCAATGTGGAAGGCTTCGTCATTCCATTGCAGAACACCACGCAGCAACCCGATCTGGTGTCTTTGAGCGATCGGACAACTCGCCAAACCTTGTTTGCGAACTCGTGGGACCGCGCCGAACGCGGCGATGCCAACGACACTCGTGACACCATCGCGAAGATTGCCCAACTTCGCGCGCAAAAAGGCAAGCTGCTTGGCTGTCCGAATTTTGCGGCCTGGCAGATCGAAGACCAGATGGCCAAGACGCCGGAAGCGGCCCTGAAGTTCCTGGACGCGCTGGTGCCGCCAGCGACGGCGCGGGCCGCCGGCGAAGCCCAAGATATCCAGGCCGTTATCGATCAGCGGAATGGCGGCTTCAAGCTCCAGCCGTGGGACTGGGGGTTCTACTCCGAGCAGGTTCGCAAGGCCAAATACGATCTCGACGAGGAGCAGGTCAAGCCGTATTTCGAATTGAACAATGTGTTGCAGAACGGCGTCTTTTACGCCGCCAACCAGCTGTATGGGATCACCTTCAAGGAGCGCAAGGACCTTCCGGCCTATGACCCGAGCGTGCGCGTCTTCGAGGTGTTCAACGCCGACGGTAGTTCGCTGGCGCTGTTCTATTGCGATTATTTCAAGCGGGACAACAAGCAAGGCGGCGCCTGGATGGACAACTTTGTTGGGCAATCCAAGCTGTTGGGCACCAAACCGGTGGTTGTGAATGTCGCTAACTTTGCCCTGCCGGCGCCGGGCGAGCCCGCGCTGCTCACCTCCGACGACGTCACGACGATGTTCCACGAATTCGGCCATGCGTTGCACGGCATGTTCTCCAACACCGAATATCCCACCCTTTCTGGGACCTCAACCGCGCGCGACTTCGTCGAGTTCCCTTCCCAGTTCAACGAACACTGGGCCACCTACCCTGCGGTGTTCCAGCATTACGCGAAACATTATAAGACGGGCGCTCCCATGCCCGCCGAGCTCAGGGAAAAGATCAAGAAGGCCAACACCTTTGACAAGGGCTACGACGTCACCGAACTGGTGGCAGCCGCCGAGCTGGATATGAAGTGGCACATGCTTCCGGCAAGTGCACCACTGCAAAAGCCAGATGCCTTCGAAACCGAAGCCTTGGAGCAAGTCCATCTTTGGATCAGCTATGTGCCCCCACGTTACCGTTCCAGCTACTTCAGTCACATTTGGGGCAGCGATTACGCGGCCGGCTACTACGCCTACCTTTGGACCCAGATGCTGGCCGACGATGCTTATCAGGGTTTCGAAGAACACGGCGGCCTGTCTCGTGCAAATGGCGACCGCTTCCGCGAAATGGTGTTGTCGCGTGGCAACACCGAAGATCTCGAGCATCTGTACGTCGCTTGGCGCGGGGCAAAGCCCAGCATCGAACCCATGCTGAAGTACCGTGGTTTGGCCCCGGATGGAGGTTCCAAGTAGGCCAATTGCACGCTCGCCCATCTTCGCCGATAATCAGGGTCCACCTTCTGCGAACTTGATGCGGCGTGACGACTTCGGTCGGACTGTGATTACCACATTCAGCAAGTCTACAAGACGGCTGATATCGCCTCAGCGGTCTTCGCTTCACTTATCACAACGAAGCTCTGCCTTGCCGCGCTCTCGCGCCAGCAGATCCCCGAATCGGAGCAGCAGCCCTTCCTACTCTCGCCACAGTCACGCTGACCCCATACCTAGCGCAAGACGCGAACGCTCAGCTCTATGCGTACGACGCTCTGCCGCCCGGAGTCAAAGAAGAACTGCAACCACGTTTGCCAAGAAATGAAAGTGGAAACGCGCGGGCCAAACTCTGGCAGCTTCTCACCATCGATACGGGTAGTCTACATTTGGACCGGCAACTTACTTCTAACATCGTCTTGATGCAGGTCGCCGACAATAAGGTTGAGTTTGATAGGAATTGGGACAAAGGGTCCGGCAAGCAGCGATACCTGCCGTTGGAAATAATGAAACAACTCACCACGGGCGAAGGAGTCTAATCCTTAGTCGCTTTCTTCGTGATCCGCGCAGCGTCTTGGGCGAAATCCTGCTGCTCGCACTCGTGCGCGTTGAACCGCTCCTGAATATCGTCCTTGGCCGCTTCGATCGGCATCAAGCCGCAGGAAAATTGCATGTTACAGTACTCGCAGATACCGAGCAGGGGATGGTCACGCACGATCCGAAGGTTTCGCTTTGCCATGGGATTAGCCTTTCCGCACTGCAGCCTGGCTGAAACCCTCGGTCGTTTGGCCAGCCTTGTGGGCCTTGCGCAAGTGCTCGACAAGTGCCGCGCTGATGAACGGCTTTGGGTCCGGCCCGAACGGATACCCCCAGACCGAGCAGCGTTCCGTGTCGCTATCAGCAATCAAACGCGGCCCTGATTCTGTTTGGTTCTCGCCACGATCAGCAATCTTCTTTTCCCTGACCTCGCGGGTGGTCAATAGCACCCTGAGCCTTATCGTGGGCGCTCTGGGCGAATGGGTTTACCGGCGCTTTGTGTTCCGTGACCTAAGTTTACGCCGTCCGCGCTGGCGTTCAAGCCCTGTGGATTTCAAACTGCCGGTGGGGTCGAGCACTGGCGCTGGGCTCCGTAGGTAGGGACAAGCCGCTCTCGACGGCACTCACAAAGAGCACATGGAGTTCCTTTTGACCGTGCCCCGCTTTACGGTCGTTCCGGTTGATAGAGCTCCCGAACCGGGTCAACGGCGGCAGCTCTTCTGGCCGACTTCGCAATGCGGGGCTTCGCCATTTCCCTCTCGACGTCGCGAAGAATTTCTTCGTCGGATTCTTTCTTCTCATCTTCCTTCTTCAGTGGCATAAAACCATCATGCCACGCCTCGACAAGCAAGAACGGTCAGTTCAGACCTGTGACTCGTCAAAACTAAACGCAGTTCGGTTTTGTTGGCGATGAATGCGACCCGGGTACGAAGACGAGCGCCCCTAGACCAGAGGCAACGGCTTCAACAGGTTCTATTCCCCGGCGGATTGACCTACTCTCAGACTGAGGGATTTGAAACCGGGAAGAGCCCTTCGTTTTTCAATATGTTATCTATGCTGGAAGCTGACAATTCAAGTTTGGCGTAACCCTTGTGCTGCACACCACCGAGGAGTATTTGACCTTCCCGACCTTCTTGTGGTCGTCTAGCCGATTGCTGCGGTGGCGACCTACACCTGGCTTCTTGCAGAACTCACAGGACCTATGTCTGGCCCTGGCGATGGCGACAGCTCCATTTCACTTAGCTGGGGCATAAAAGTAGTAATCGGCAGTGTAGCGGCTCTTCGCTTCGAAGTTCTGCTTTGAGGTATTGCAGTCGGCTGCTGGCGGCGGCAGCCCACCCTTTGTATGAATCCGCTGGACCATGGTGACCCGACTAAGCACGCCATTGCCGGAATGGCCAGTGATGGTTACAAGTAGCCAAGGAATTGAATCCGAATCTGGCGAATCTACCTGACCCACAGCCTTACCCTTAACCTCACTGCCATCGTTGTCCTTCCATGTGGGTCCGGCGTAATGCCAACCGATGAGCGCTCCTTGCTGGTCACGAAGCTCTGCTTCCGGGGCCTTCAACGTCCAGGCGAGTTTGCCCGCCGCTCCCGACTGACACCCGTATATCTGCGAGCCCGCCGCGTGCACCTGCAGGACAATTTCCTCGCCAGCCGGCACTTTGATTTTGTCGGGCACATCGGGACGCGGGATGCCTTGCCCACTTGCCTGGGCAGCGACTCCAATCAAAAAGGCGATTTGCAGCAATCTTGTACTCACGGCAGAAGTCTAACACCCCATGGAGGCCAGCCCGTTGACTTCCCAAACCCACACCGCTTCTCCCTCATATCCATCACCTTTGATACGGCGACACATTAGTGCCTGGCTCATCAGTTGAGAATCGAACTCACCGGTCCGCGACTCCGCGCAACTCAACTGGAAGTCGGACCACCTTAACCTTCATGACTCGGCGCCTAATGCCGATACAGGCGACAGACAACTTGCGGTACTTTCCAGATGTAAGCCTTTAGGCAGCGGCTCCCCATAAGTGCGCGACACCTCGTCGCGATCGGGGCCCACAAAATTCTTCAAGCGTTTAACAGTCATTTCGTCTGCGAGGCGGGCCTCCACCAGCCGCGCAATCGCAAACTGACGCACTTCGTCGCTGAGGTCGCGCGTGCGATCATTGGTGGGCCTGGCCAATTGGAGAATTGCGGATGCAGTCTCGTGAGTCAATTCGCGCAAATCCAGGAGCGCTGCAATCCAATCCGTCGCTGTCTCTGCCGGGACGACGCAGTTGAGCGAGCCGTAGAGTGGAATGCGGGCGCCAAACCTGCCCAATGACCACAGCCAGCTGCCATCGGCCGGTTCTTTCTTGAGCTTACGCAGCAATTCGCTTCCCAGCGCGGCCCGCGTGGCGCCGGAAAGATGCTCGAGACTGGCCAGCAAACGCCATCCGTCGCGCTCCAGTTGCGAGTTCAGGCGCGCACTTGGTTTCTTACGTCCAATGCCGAGCCCGCCAAGGTAGTTTCGAAGTTCATGCTGATGTGCGGCACCGAGGCCTGGGGCGATGCGCCGCCACAACACCAGCCAATCCACTTGGGACTGAAGATTGTCCGGAAACGTGAGCCCAGCTTGATAGATCTTTCTGGCCTGGTTGATTCGCCGATTGTCCTGCGCATCTCCGAAGCCTGGTCGTAAGCAATAACCAAGAAGGTTAAGCCAGCGCGCTTCGTGACGAGGACTGAGCTTTCGGCCATCGGCAACTTCGAGGAGCGCGTCTGCTAACATTCGGAGAATGCTGATGGGCCAAGATTCCTTTCTGAGCCCGATAGCGGATTCCAACTCGCTCACCAGAGGCACAGGGTCCTTGGCTGTGCCACCGGGAGCCTTGACGAACGTCGTGTGAATCAGCTGCGGGCCAGATTGCAGCGCTTGTTCGGAAACACGTGAGGAAGATGATTGAGTCGGCTTCGCGGTCCGGACCCGTTCAGGCTCGCCAGCCTGGAGACCATCGTTTCTCCCGCGTAGTTCAAACTGCAGCCGCCAACGATGCGCCGAGTTTACCGCTTCGCACCAGAGCTCAAGCGTCCCAACCTCGGTGAAGCTCACCGCCAAACGCACCGCAAGTTCGAGCTCCTGTAATTTCTTGCCGTACCGTAACAGGGTTACGAGCGGCGCATGCCGGTGCATGTCACCGAGATCGAGATCGGCCAAGTCTCCGTGTGCAGCGTGCCTGATGGTCGAGCTATAGAGGTTAAATGACACCGGCCGGTTTGCCAGGACTGAAAATTCACGACCAGCTAGCGGAAGGGTTGTGCCCTCGTCTGTTCCCGCAGGCAGCACGCAAACAGCCTTACCACCGGATTCCGAACGCATCCCGATGTAGTAGCTCCTGGCGCTGCCGGCTTTGACCCGCAAACCTTTTCCGTGTCGCACCCGACCGTAGTACGCCGCACCCACCGCCACCGCGCTGCTCATAGAGTCGGTACGCAAGATTTTCGGACGCCAACCATGGTCCTTCTGGCCACTCCAATGCGCCATGGCCTCGATGATCCGCTGGCGTGCGATTTCCGGGACGCAAAACCCTCCATTGAAGAGAACCGCGTCGGGTATGGCCATTGCGGGACGGTTGCCGGCCGGAGAGAGCACCCTTGCCTCAGGGCGCATGGCTAGCGCTGCTTGCCTCAGAAAAGCGGCAAGATGTTTGGTGATTGCCGGATCACTTTCATAAAGCAGGCCAACTTCCCGCAGCCCGCTCGGCCGACCGCGAGTTGGTAGGTCGTCGAATGCAGTTAGAGGCAAGAAGCCCTTGGTAAGCAGATCGATAACTTCGTCGCAGGTCAGTTCACTGGCGATCATCTGACCAACGACGGCTCGCCCACTCCCTAGAATATTGATCGGCAGACGATCAACTCCCGGTTCACTAAGCAGCCGCTCCTTGGCGGCAGAACAGGCAACTTGCAACCCCCGGCGCTGGCGGAAGCTGAGCTTCGACTTGATCTTCTGTTCAACCAGCAATGCCAGTGCAAGGTCAAGATTCTCTCCCCCCAGCAGCAAGTGATTGCCGATGGCGGTCCGCTCAAACTCGATCTCCTCGCCCCGGGAGCGCGCGCGTACCAGGCTGAAATCAGAAGTGCCGCCTCCGATATCGCAAATCAGGACCAGATCGCCGTCCTGCACTTGGTCCCCGATGGCGTGTTGGTGCTCCGCTATCCAGGCATAGAAGGCGGCAAGCGGTTCTTCCAGAAGGGTAAGCTTCTGGATGCCGGCCCGCTGCGCCGCTTCCACCGTCAGCTCACGAGCTTCTTCGTCGAACGACGCCGGAACCGTCAAAACGATTTTCTGATTTTCGAAACGCTGCTCCTGATGGCTTGCCTGGCCGGCAGCCATCGCGTGGTTCCACGCATTTCGAAGATGCCGGAGATAACGCGCCGAAGCCTCGACCGGCGAAACCCTGGTAGCCGAAGGCTCAGCTTCCACGGGCAAAATGTCAGCGGTTCGATCTACAGCGCTTTGCGATAGCCACGACTTCGCCGACGAAACCTGACGTCCTGGCAGCAGCGCGCCTTGGTCACGCGCCATGGTTCCTGCGATGGAGGATGGTCGTTCTTCCCAGGGAAGTACGAGCGTCCCTGAGGCGATTTCAGCTTCCGTGGGGAAATAGAGAAAGGAAGGAAGCTGCTGGAGTGCCCGCACCTCACCTGGGCCTACAAGTTGGGGCACTTCGAATACGTGGATGCCCCCCTCAAGCGGCGTCTCCTGCGTATCGATATAAGCGACGACCGAGTTGGTAGTGCCGAGATCAACCCCAATCAGGTAGCGGGAAGAGCGGTCGATCACTGCCCCAGATCCCCTGGCATCGTCGTCCATCAGTCGCTCTTGTCGCGAATGTTGAGCTCCAGCTTCCAGCGCTGGGTTCCGTCACGGGAGACGCACCAGACCTCGAGCGTGCCAATTTCCGTTACGTGTGACTCCAGACGAACCGGCAAAACCGCTCCCTGTTCTCCGTCCTTCTTGAGCGTTACTTCCAGCGGGCTGAGTTCCTCGATGTCGGTGCCCCAGTTCTCAAGCAGGTCCCCCACGTGGTCCTGCTTTCGAATGGTCGAACTCAGGAAACGGAACTCGGCAGGTTCGCCTACTACCAAGCCAAACTCTCGATCAGGGACTTGTGCCTCGGTGCCTTCTTCCATGCCGAAAGGCACGACACAAAGCGCTTTCAAAGGGGCTTCCATACCGGGCACGGCCGGCATGGCGCTTTCGATCCCGACGTAGTAGGTGCGCGAGGCGCCACTGCGGATTCTGACGCCCAGTCCTCGCCTCGCCCGCCCATAGTAGGCTGCACCTCGTGCTACTGCATGCTCGAGATCAGGTGCATCCAGGACTTGCGCCGGTGCAAGCGCCTCAAATCCTTCTTCCGCCAGCCAGTGATTCAGTACTTCCACCAAGCGGCTTCGCAGCGCCTCGGCTTTCATCACGCCGCCATTGAACAGAACGTGGGTGGGACAAGCCAGCCCACTTCGGCCACGTCGAATGTTCGCAGCTTCTGGACTGTTCTGGACTTGCTGCGCGAGGAAGCGTGCCAGGTGTTTCGTCACCGCCGGATCGGCGGCAAATGGCAGGCCCAACTCCTGGAAGCCGATTCGGCGCTGTCGCACAGGCATTTCGTCACTCTGGACTTGGGGGAAGAATCCCTCAAGCAGCACGCGGTCCAAGTCTTCGTGCAGGAGTTCGGTCTTGATGGTGCCGCCTACTAACTTGCGCCCTTTTCCCAACAACGTAACGTCATGCTTCTTGCTATCGGAATTTTCGAACAGATACTCCTTCGCCAGACGAGATTGGTGCCAGAGGCCCTGGAGATGGTGCGTATCGATAGTATGACCCTCGGCCTCCAATCGCTGCTGCAGCAATCGTGCCAGCGCCAGATCCATATTGTCGCCACCCAGCAGAATATGGTCGCCAACGGCCACGCGCTTCAGGGCCAGATCGCCGTTCTCTTCCGAGACGGTGATGAGGCTAAAGTCTGTCGTCCCTCCGCCGACGTCGCATACCAAGATCAGGTCCCCTACCTTAATTCGCTTACGCCAGCTATCACCCTGCGCCTCGAGCCAGGCGTAAAACGCAGCTTGCGGTTCTTCGAGCAGGGTCACGTGTTGCAGGCCGGCCTGCTCGGCTGCGCGCAATGTCAACTCGCGGGCCTCTTCATCGAACGAAGCCGGCACTGTCAGCAGCACGTCTTGTTCGCCCAGGAGTTGCTCTGGATGGTTGCTGTCCCAGGCGGTGCGCAAATAACGCAGGTACTGCGAAGAGGCTTCTACGGGCGAAAGTTTGGACACTTCTTCGGGTGACTGCCAGGGCAGAATAGGTGCTGTACGGTTCACTGCGGCGTTAGAAAGCCACGACTTGGCTGAGGCTACCAACCTCACGGGATTCTCAGCGCCTCGTTTGCGAGCTAACTCGCCAATGACAAACTGCGGGTCCTTGTCCCAAGGCAGTTTCAGGCTGCCCTGGGCAAAATCCATTTCGCCCGGGATGTAAAGGAAAGACGGCAGTAGGGTCCGGTCAGCGACTTCGTTCGGGTTAACCAGTTGCGGGACATTCTCGAGTTCGATCCCACCGCTATCGTCAACAGCGGAACTGCGGATGCGCGCCAGCGCACAATTTGTGGTGCCAAGATCAATACCAACGATGAATTGTGAATCCAATCAGATCTCCATGAACAGAATCACGTGCGGTGAATCGGCGTGGTCCGAAACTGCATGCATTGCGTTAAAGAATCTCAACCTCGGCTGGAGCCACGATGGCCCGTCCCGAGCCTTGCGGCAAGGACGGCAAAGTGACTTCCTTTACTCGCCACCCACGATGGCGCAGCACACCCCGTATGGGCGGTTCGCCGGTAACGTTTCCCACCAGTTTGATAGCAGCGGGATCAAAACCCGCGGGCACTGTGACTGGCTGGTCCTCTTCAGACGCGATCACTGGATCGAGCTTTACATAGCGTTCAAGGACTTGGCGACAGGAGGTGTGAATACTTCGAACTGCCGCTCCCAGCTGCGCGTCCGGATAGGCTGCTACGTCTTCGGAGAGAAAATCGATGAGGCGTCCATCACGTTGCAGTAAGCCCAACATCTGCACCGCTCGATCAACTGATTCTTCGCCACGAGTATCCTCCTTTTTCGCACGCACCAATTCCGATTGGGGAAGGGACGCAATGTCGTCCGCAGGCTTGATCAGTGCACGTGCTATGTCGTGCGGGATCTCTGCCTGTAGAAGAATGGCAAGAAAACAACGCACTGCGTAAGCGAGTCGGGTCCAAAATCCAATCATAGTTCAATCATATAGGTTGGCCCCCGAATGCTAGCAACACCAGCCGAGAGCCTATTTAGCAGAACCCACTTGCGAAGGAGCCCGACCCTGTGAAGGTATAATCCTCGCTACCTCCCATGGCCCTTACCCAAGGTACCAAACTCGGCCCTTATGAAATTCAGTCTCCGCTGGGCGCAGGCGGCATGGGAGAGGTGTATCGTGCCCGTGATACACGCCTCGAACGTATAGTCGCGGTCAAGATTCTTCCCTCACATCTTTCTGAAGACCCTGAGGCCAAGCAACGCTTCGATCGGGAAGCGCGGACGATCTCATCCCTGAACCATCCCAACATCTGTACGCTGCACGACGTTGGGCACCAGGATGGCGTCGACTACCTGGTCATGGAATGCCTGGAAGGTCAGACGCTGGCCGACCGCTTGCGCAAGGGGCCGCTGCCCATTGAGCAGGTTCTGCGATACGCAATCGACATCTGCGAAGGCTTGGAAAAAGCCCATCGCTGCGGCGTGATTCATCGTGATCTGAAGCCCGGCAACATCATGCTGACCAAGGTCGGCGCCAAGCTGATGGACTTCGGCCTGGCCAAGGCGTCGGTTGCGAATGCGGCAGCAGCGTCGAACCTCACGATGACCACAAGCACGCCGCCGGGTAGTCATCCCCTCACCGCGCAAGGCACAGTGGTTGGAACTTTTCAGTACATGTCGCCCGAGCAGGTAGAAGGCAAGCCGGCGGACCCGCGTTCCGACATCTTCGCGCTGGGCGCGGTGCTGTATGAGATGACAACCGGCCAACGCGCCTTCGAGGGCAAGACCGCGGCCAGCGCAATGGCGGCCGTGCTGGAGCGCGAGCCCGCCCCCATCACGTCGCTGCAGCCCATGACTCCGCCCGCCTTCGAGCGGCTGGTCAAGGCGTGTCTAGCCAAGGATCCCGATGACCGCTGGCAAACCGCGCACGACGTCAAACTTCAACTCAAGCAGATCAGCGAGGGAGGATCACAGATCACCTCGTCGGCGGCGGTCGTCGCTCCCCGAAAACGGACCAGCAAGCCCTCGTGGATTGTGGCAGCAGTATGGGCGGTAGTTGCTGGGTTGGCGCTGTTCTTTCTGTATCAGGCGAAGCAGCAACAACTGCCGGTCTTGCGCGTCGAGATCAACCCTCCTGACAAGATGCAATTCAACCTGTCAGGCGATCACGGTGGCCCCGCCGTGATTTCTCCCGACGGCCGTTATATCGTCTTTTCGGCATACGGCTCGAGCGGCGCCCAACTCTATCTGCGGGCGCTTGATTCAACCTCTCCGCAGGCACTTCCGGGTACCGTGGGCGCGATGTTTCCTTTCTGGTCGCCCGACAGCCGCTCCATTGCTTTCTTCACCGACGACAAGCTGAAACGAATGGAAGTGAGCGGCGGCACGCCGGTCACGATCTGCGGTTCGACGCTGGGACGTGGCGGCAGTTGGAACCAGGACGGAACTATCGTGGCGGCGCTCTCCTACAATACCGGTCTATCGCGAGTCCCCGCGAGCGGGGGCACTCCTACTCCGGTCACCGCGATCGATGGCGTCCACTATTCTTCCCATCGCTGGCCCTGGTTCTTGCCTGACGGCAAGCACTTCCTCTATATCGCCGTTAAACACAATGCGCCGACCAGCCCGGAAACCGCGGTGTTCCTGGCTTCGTTGGACGGCAAAGAGGACCGCCTTCTGTTTCACACCTTATCGAACGCCATCTACGCCTCGGGACGCTTACTCTTTCAGCGCGAAAATTCCCTGGTGACGCAGACTTTCGACCTATCCAACGGCAAACTCTCTGGCGAGCCGCAGACCCTGAGTGAAAACGTTCAATTTGACGCTGGGCTCTGGCGGATGAACCTCAGCGCCTCCACCGACGGCATGCTGTTGTACGCATCCGGCACGGCTTCCGGGACCGAGATCCTGACCTGGTACGACCGCAGCGGAAAGCGACTGGGCACGGTCGGAGAGCAGGGGGAATTCTACGATCTGGATCTCTCCCCCGATGATAAGAAAATCGTGGCCACGGAGCTGAACACAGCCACCGCAACCATCTGGGTTCACGACTTGGTAACCAACCTGAAGACGCGGCTCACCTTCAGCGGCGGGGCACATCTCACTCCGCTTTGGTCTCCGGACGGAAAACAGATAGCGTTCACCTCGAACCAGCAGGCCGCCATCTCGGTCAAGACGCTCGGCAGCAGCGCTCCGGAGCGCACGCTTCTGTCATCGCCTACCCCTATCTATCAAGCCATTTCCGATTGGTCGCACGACGGCCGCTACCTGATGTATGAACAGGGTACTGGCATGAACACGGACCTTTGGGTGCTTCCATTATCGGGCGACGCCAAGCCGTTTCCGTACACGAGCGGGTCGTCGAGAGGAGCCTTTTCGCCGGACGGCCACTGGGTGGCTTATGTGGCCCAGGAAGGCGGCCGGCCCGAGGTTTTTGTAGCTCCCTTCCCGTGGACCGGCGCGAAGTGGCAAGTTTCGAACGGAGGCGGCACCGGACCACGCTGGCGCGACGACGGCAAAGAGTTGTTCTACTTCGATCTTAACGGCGTTACGGCAGTTGCGGTGGACGGCGCGGGTTCCACATTTCAAGTCGGCAGCAGTAAGTTGCTGTTCCGCCTTCCTCTCCGGGGCATCATAGGGCGCGAGTATGCTCCCACGCGCGATGGTCAACGTTTCATCGCGGTCACGCCCAGTGAAGGCAGCTCTCAGTCATTGACTCTAGTCCAGAACTGGCCGGCAGAGTTGAAGAAGTAATGCTCACTGTCGGCGAGAGACCCACTCGGTTCGAAGCGCTCTGTGCTACCTCTGTGCCTTCATGAATTGCCGAACCAACAAAGCAATGTCAAAATGGTCTGCCTCGTTTTCGTTTTTCGGATAGGGTCGTAGGTCGCCCGTTCGATCTACCCTCGATTCTCACCGGACCAAGCGATCACGTAGTACGTTCTACCGTCCCAGCGAGGCTTCCATCTCTGCCTCAACCTGCAGACTTTGCAGATCCCGCGAAATGGTGGCCACCGCGAGAGTGCGGCCGCCCCTCTTGTAGGTTACGGCGCAGTTTCGCGCATCGAGTTGCCCGTCAATTTCGATAGCATCCCACTTCTCGGCGTGGCCGATGTAGTTGATAACAACATCGTAGTGCTGACTCCAAAAGAACGGCACAGCATTGAATGGCTCGCGATAGCCCAGGATGTTTCTAGCCGCGGCTTGACCCTGACGCTCAGCCACGACCCAGTGCTCGACGCGGATTCGTTCCCCGGAATGCGGATCGGGCCACCGGGCGACATCGCCGGCAGCAAAGACGCCAGGCACGCTGGTTTCCAGATACTCGTTGACGGCGATCCCGCCGTCAATTGCCAGACCGGCTTGCTCGGCGACGGCCAGCGCGGGACGAACGCCCACGCCCAGCACCACGAAGTCCGCTTCAAACGTAGTTCCATCGCTCAAAGTCAACTTGCGTCCGTCAATGCGCTTAACGGTCTGGCCCAAGTGAAAGACGACACCGTGGGCTTCATGCAGTCGTCGCACAAAGAGACCGACCTCGGGCCCCATCACACGTTCCAGGGGCTGGCTCTCGGGAGCTACCACGTCCACGTCGATGCCTCGGGCGCGCAATGATGCTGCAACCTCAAGGCCAATGAAACTTGCCCCGACGACGGCCACTCGTTTGGCAGATGCCGCCTTGGCTATGATCGCGCGACTGTCCGCAAACGTTCGCAGATAGCTGATCTGGGAATCCGTGGCACCTTCGATCGTCAATCTGACAGGCTCGGCCCCCGTCGCGATTAAAAGGGCGTCGAATTCGTATGTCTTATCGTTTTCAAGTTGGATGCGTCTCTGCTGGAGGTTCAGCGCCGACACCCGCGAACTGAGCACCAGTTCGATTCGACGGTCCTTGTAAAAGTCGGGCGTTCGCAAGGGGATCCAGTCGTCCGATGCTGTTCCAGCGAGGAAATCCTTCGAGAGATTGGGCCGATCATAAGGAGCAGAATCGTCTGCGCTGATCATGGTCAGCGGGCCGTCGTAGCCTTCGCGACGGAGCATGTCCGCTGCGGCCAGCCCTGCGCCGCCACCTCCGAGAATCACGACCGATGCTGGCAGGTTCCGCGAATTCGGTGAACTGAGCGGTGGTTTCGGGCTCTCTTCGGCCAGCTTCTCTCGTACAAAGGCCTTGTCGCCGATCCTTTCCACCCGCCAACACGCAATCGGATCGAGCGCGGGCGCGCGCAGTGGTTCTCCGGTACGAAGACTGAAACAGGCGTGATGCCACGGACACCGCACTGTTTCACCAACAACCAGACCGTCGGCGAGTGGGCCATGGTAGTGGGTACAGGTTGCACCCACCGCGAAAAGTTCATCACCACGGCGTGCCACGATTACGTCCTCGCCATCAGCCTGCCCCAACATCGTCCCGCCATCCGGAAGCTTGCCGATCGGAAATCCAGTTTTCAAATCGGGTTTGGCAGAATTTTCCATATTCCGAAGGCTCCATTCACCTTATGGTCTGTTGTCAGCTCACCTTATCTTTGACGCGCCTGCCGTACCATCTCGATGAAAACTTCTCTGGTTTCTGACGGATCGCTCGCTTCCCGCAGGAAAGCGACCCGAGTTCCCTTCACGCCATCCTGGGTTTTCAGGCGCAGGTGGAAGCCTAGGCGATCGACCGAGGTCATCTCCGCCTGCTGCGCCTCGATGCCAGCAAATTGCTTTGCGAGCAGGATAAGGGCATCGCCATGGTCGGCGTTCATGTGCTGCATGATCTCGTTCTTATGCTCACTCAGCGGATCGGGGTGCGCTTGGGAGTACTCCGAGGCAGCCACCCATCCCATCACACCGAAGCCGCCTACGTAATAGACGTCCAATACATCCATTCGGTGGAAGAAGAAATCCTCGAAATCAACCCAGTACTTGCTATCTGGGTAGCCAGTCACGTAGACCGTACGCGCGGCCACCAGGTCTGGCTCTGGAATTCTGACGACACTTCCTATCAACGTGACCCTGGACGCGCCGAGCGGATCGCCGCTGGCATCAGGCTCGGTTACAAACAGGCTGGCCCGCGGGTCCGCTTGCAGATTCTGCGTATGCATCGCCCTCGTGCTGATCAGGAAGATTGGGCGCCCCTGGTCGTCTAGCCCATAAGGCATCAAGGATCCGAAAGGGAAACCTGGCTGTTTCCGCGACAGGGTCGAGAGACTACCAATGCGGCCCAAGTGCATCAGCGTGCGTGCTCTCTCGGCGAACGAAGGCTCGGGAACTGCAGATTGACTACTCGCAGCGCCACCGGCGTGTTTTCCGAAGGACGAGGAAACCATTTCTGAGCCCTCTCCGGGGGTGCAACTGGTTACGTTTTGCCGGTCCCTTTAGCCTTTTGCTTCACGGCCCAACGCGCCTTCATGAGTGCTGACAATTTCTTTTTCGCGGCTGCGCTCATCGAACGGCGGCCTTCGTTAGGCGTGGCCTGGGCTTGCTTCGGAGCGGACTTTCCCCTCCACTTGCCCATCCCTGCTTCATTGCCTCGCAGATACGCTTGCGTGCGGCTGCGCTCGTCCGGCCACGTTTCCCACGAATCGATGTCGGCTTTGGCGGACATCCAAGTCTTACATCTGCGCAGACCAACCTGTCACCTCAATTTTTCGCTTGCGACGAGGCGGCGGACCATACATTCCGAGTTGCCGACGATACGGGAGCTATCGGAGCGCCCTAAAGTACCTATCCAATTTCACGATAATCCGAAATCGACAAGGTTGAGTAATCGACTCCAGTCAGCAACCGTACACCCAGCCCGGATCGCTTGCCCATTTTTGAAAGCACGCCGAGGTGGGATCGAGTACCAGCGGCAACGTCTCACCGGGATGCTGGCCGGCGATGAGCTGGCTTTGATTCAACCATGTCCCTGGCCATGCTACCGTGATTTGAGTCTGCATCTCGTTCTTGCCGGGTGGTGGGATACGGGGCGGCGTCGCAATTACAGGCTCCGGACCGAAGACGGCGGCCGAAACGCGTTGACCGTCGCTCCAGCCACTCATCACCACCCAGTTCTGTCCGAGCTTGGCCGCGGCCATCGGCGCGAATGGCGTGTCGGGAGGATACGGTTAGTTGAAGAGTTTGGGGTCCTCTTGCATGGTGACGCCGGACGGCCCACCCGTCGGACTGGCAACGATATCGGCACGCAATGCACTCAGTGTGCCGAAGACTTCCGGTACCAGTAGCTCCTCGCCCAGCGCGAGCCCGATCCTCCCGATCGGCGTTGAAACAACGATCCAATCGCTTCCCGGCTTACCCCATTGACTCTGATTCGGCGGCAGATGCGTGGCGCGAATCCGACTTGACTTCTTGATCTCTCTTTTGGCTGTATACCCTTCTCCCGCGTCAGCCGAGAACGGCTAGCATTCTTGCAGCAGATCACTTTCGTCCGGCTGCTATCCGAGATGCGATGATGCAATTCGCGTTGGGGCGTTTTCATGATCGTTGCCATAGAATTAGTGCGGATTCCAACGGAACCGCCACTCCGGAGCGCTGAGGTATCACGCGCGCTGTGTAGTCCGTGGCTGGACGAGTGGTGGATACGGTCGCGTGGTAGATGCAGCCATCGGGTGCGCCAGGAAGCAGTCGCGCCCACTTCATTTCTCGCCGTACGGGATCGGCGCCGTTGATTCCGTCCGCATAAAGCTCAACTCGCACGGCGTTCGGGTCCAGATCGTTCAGAAAGATTTCGATTTCAAACACGTGGTGGTCCGCGTTGGTTTCGACCCGCAGGTCTCCGAAGCGCAACGCGCCCCACTCCCGATCCACGGTATGCTGCCAATCGACTATTTGCCTGCCGATTGCGCCTTCATCGGCAGTGCGCAAACGGTAGGCGCTAGCTGCGGGAATGTAATGTTGCTCGGTATATTCACGCACTGCGCGGCTCGCCGAGAAGCGAGGTGTCAATTGCGCCATACTTTCCCGCATCCGCTTGACCCATGCGGTGGGAATGCCGCTCTGGTTCCGGGCATAAAACTCCGGGATCACCTCCCGTTCGAGCAGGTCGTAGAGCGCGTCAGCTTCAACCGCGTCCCAAGCCGGATCGTCGCCATGCTCCTGACCGTCCCCCAACGCCCACCCCACTTCAGGTGTGTAGGCCTCCGCCCACCAACCGTCCAATTCCGAGAGATTGATGCCGCCATTGACAAGCACTTTCATCCCGCTTGTCCCGCAAGCCTCCCAGGGCTGCCGCGGCGTGTTGATCCAGACGTCGACCCCCTGCACCAGGTACTCCGTTAACAGCATGTCGTAGTCACTCAGGAAGACGACGTGGGGTCGGATCTCTGGTTGGCGGATGAAACTTATCCATTCATGGATCAGGGCTTGTCCCGCCCGGTCCTCTGGATGGGCCTTGCCAGCGATGATGAGTTGCACCGGACGCTGAGAATTGGTCAACAAACGAATGAGCCGCTGTGGGTCGTGCAGTAGCAGGTTCGGTCTCTTGTAGGTGGCGAAGCGGCGCGCAAAGCCTAGCGTCAGAACGTTTGGATCAAATAAGTGCTTCGCATCATCCACTTCCCCGTGCGGCGCGCCGGAGACAGCTAGTTGCCGGCATAGTCGCCCGCGAGCGTATTCCACAAGAGACTTGCTGGCGGCGGCGCGGAATTTCCAAAGCGTGGTGTCGGAGACGCGGCGAATGTCCTGCTCCAA
>Ga0182013_10002110_pt1 | contig 26451 bp, 29 predicted proteins | sample 612S2MmetaG_FD_120487 | JGI IMG/M metagenome (GOLD analysis project Ga0182013, IMG submission 120487) | Permafrost microbial communities from Stordalen Mire, Sweden - 612S2M metaG | ecosystem: Environmental > Terrestrial > Soil > Wetlands > Permafrost | place: Sweden: Stordalen | collected...
AGCTTCCGGACGATCTGCTCCGGCGTATGCCTGCGTCGCGACATGAGATAGCTCCTTCGACCCATTCAACAGGGCCATCGAAGCTCTCACAACACCCGGACCGATCCCAGGGGGTCCCGCCAGGTGGACCGATGAACGGGGTCCGGTCACGAGGGGTCGAGCGACGTGCCGATCATTCGCGGTAGTGGAATGCGCCGCCTCTGACTCTGACACCGCACGCTGCGTGCCGATACTTCCTGCATGACAAAGCGCAAGCCGCTTCGCTATCGCGGATTTACGGCGCCGACCCCGGTCGCATCGCTGCGTGATCGGCCGAGGGCGGCGCTAGTGGTCGCGGGTGCCCTCGCGTTGGTCGCGGCGTGGTCTGGGTTCGCATTCGTCGATGCCGTCATCCGTGGGAAGTCGAGGGGTGGGCATGAGGATTCGTGGTTACTTGCGGTTGTCATCCTCGCGCTCATCACGATCGCTGCCGCGCGTGGTGCGCGGCGAGCGTGGACGGGGTGGCGCGCGTCGCGGGATCCGCGTTCCTAGTAGCGCCTCGAGGGGTGGGGCTAGAAGTTCAGCAACCCCATGACGATCATTGCGCAGCCGCCGACGACCACTACCGCCTGCAGTGCGCGAATGGCTCCTACGCTCATCTTGTCGTCGAACCTGGCTGAGTCGCCGCCTCGCGCGGCGACTTTCGCGCGGATGCGTCGTCTGCTCGCTCGGAGTTGCACAGGCCACATGACAGATACGACGCCCGCCAGGACGAGAAGCACGTTCACGATCTGATTGTGGCATCCATCGGGACGGGCACCGATCGCATTTCGGAAAATGAGGCTGTGAGAGGTCGTGGTCGGTGGGATGAGACTCGGCTGCGCCGAGGCGGCGGCTCAAGTTGTGGAATCCGGCGCTCCAATCCAGATCGAGCGGTTCAACCTCACTCTCGAGGTCGTCGACGACTGGGCCGAGCAGGACGGAACGGTCGATGGGAATGGGTGAGCATTCGCGCCAGTCTCGCGCCAGTTGTCGCGTACGTCTAGCGTGGGCTCCGCGAGCAACGAGCCGGGTTCGGGCCGGTCTCCGCGCCGCCCGCGAAACGCGTAGGTTCTGGCTGGCATGCCGTCGACCGTGGCCGGCGCGCTCGCGGCGATCAATCGGCTCGCGAAACCGGATTGCGCACGATCGTCTTCATCTTCTCGGGTGCTGCACGGCGCGGGTCGCTCAGATAGATCTCATGGTGCTTTCCGGTGAGGGCGTAGCCCTGCTCGGCGATGAAGTCGTGCAGGCGCTCGATCGTCGGGCCCTCATCGGCGTACGGGCCGACGTGCAACATCTGGCCGGCGGCGCCCTCGGCGAAACGCTCAAGACGCGCTCTTCCGATCGCTTCCAGCGACCTCTTGCGGTTTGCCGCGGAGCGTGCCTCCTCGAGGATCTCCGGCGTCACGGTCTCGGGCTGCATGATCATCAGCGTCCAGTCCCAAGCGGACCTCTCGGCGTTTGCGAACGTCGACATGTCGCTCACCCAGAAGAGGCCCTCGAGTGGCATCACCACGTAGTCGACGCCGCCGGCTTCGCGCTTGACGGCGAACCTCGCGGCGTAGGCGAGCATGTAGAGCGCCTCGATGCCCTCGCTGAACGCGGGCGCCGTGTTCGGGTCGCCGTGTCCGTCGATCATCAGGAACGCGAGCTCCGGGACGTTGACGATCACCGGGTCACGCGCGGGCGCATAGAGCGCTCGCAACCTGCGCTTGTAGTCGATCTTGCCGGTGGCCGCCGTCACGGTCGTGGTCGCTCCCGCCCCCTCGGAGGCTATCCCACGGCCCCCGACTCCCCGCGGACACAACGCCGGGCGCCGGCCTCGACGGGTACCGGCGGCGTGTGCGCGGCGCTGGCATCTTGCGGAATACTCCTGTCATGGCTGAGCAGTCGATGCCCGCGGGCCCCATCGACTCCCCGCGCAGCGCACGGCGGGAATCGATGCGCAGAGCGCGCTCCGGCGGCCGGGTACGGTCCGCGGACCGGCGGGCGGCATGAGCATGAATGCAATTGCGGGCGCGTCAGGGGAGGGCACGGAACGCGCCGGCGAAACCCTTGTCTTCGCGGGACGGGAAGTCGTCGTCCTGCTGGTCGTGGTCGTGGTCTTCGCGTGGCTCGGCTATCAGATGGTGCGCCGCCACTAGCCGCAGGCCGGCACGGCGCACCGGCCACCGGGAGGGAACCGTAGGTGCACCGCACCTTCTGAGCCGGACGCGGGTTTGCTCTAACGGAACCAGTGGCCCCGCGGGAGCGGAGGGACTCTCGGTCTGATGGCGTCACGGTTTCGATGTGCCCGCACATGGCGGTGGAAGAGGTACGGAGGCCTCTCCACCGCCGCCTACACCTCGTGTGCCAGCGGGCGTCGCGCCGTTGCGCACGCACCTCGTTTGGCTGCGCATACCGCGGGTAACCGAAGCGGCAGTGGCCGCGCCGCGCGCCGACGGATCGACGCCGGCGGTGAGCCTACACTGCTGAACCACCAGGAGACGTCATGGCGAACAGGACAGACGAGCTTTCGCGAAGCCTGCGCGGGCGGGGCGTGCGCAGGAAGGTCGCCGACCAGATCGCACGCGCGGTGGAGGGGAAGGGCAAGCCGCGCGCGGCACGCAGGGCGCTCTCGGACCTCACCTCCGCCGTGATGGACGCCAACGACCATCTGCGGCGTGGGCCCGAGAAGCGCAGCGCGGCGTCAGAGATCGCTTCACGCTCGCGCGAGCGTCACGAGGAACAGAGAGGTCAGGCCTCCAAGCGTGGAGCGCGCAAGCGCGCAGGCGCTCACTAGCGAAGGAGGGAGAGCCGCGGAGCGCGCGCCGGCTCATTCGTGTTCCGCGGCGGCCTCTTCGGATTGCCCGCAGCGCGCGGACGTGAGGTTTTCCGGGGTCGCGCTGACAATCGTAAAATCGTTGTGCCCGGTCAGCGCGACGAGCATCGTCCCGTGGCATTTGGTGCCTTTCAGGGTGCAGAGGTAGCGGCCGTGCGGCGCGGCCTGGCACACGGTTCCTGACACTTCATAGCTCTGGTCGATCAGCTGTGCCGTGCCGGTGCTCGAGAGCGTCCCTCCGGAGGGGATGAGCGACAGGGCGAAGAGCGCCGCGAGGACCGCGGCGCCGGCGAGCACGTAGGCCCACCGCGGGCCGCGCGGTGGCCAGGCCTGCCACTGCGAGTGCTGTCCGGCCGGTGAGGCGGCGGTATCTGGGGCGCCCATGCGCGGCACGGTAGCGCAGCGCAGAGAGCCTGCACCATTTCGTCCATCGGCGGCCGAAGCTGCTGGACGCCGGGCTCTGCGCGCGGTAGATTCCTGTGGTGCGGTCTGCGCACGGACGCTACCTTTGAGGGAAGGCAAGAGTCATGGATCGATCCCGTGCGCACCGTGCGTCGGAATCTCGTGGGGGGCAACGAATCGCGCGGACTGCCGGCTGGGCGGTGCTGGGGGCTGCCTGCATACTGTTCGCCCTGTCGGTCTGGAGCGACGGTGCGTCCGCTGTGATCGTGCATCTCTCCGGCGGCAGGAGGATCAGCTACCAGCCTGTTCGCAACCCGCTGGCGCAGCGGCTGTCGGGCCGCCTGGCGAAACCGCTCGCGAAAGGCAACCCGGTCACCTACCACGGCGGCCCGGTGATGACCTCCAACACGAACTACACGTTCTACTGGTCGCCCGGTGGCGCGGCCGCGTACCCGGCGGGCTACCAGGAAGGCGTCGACACCTACCTCGAACGTCTCGCGCACGACAGCGGGACCGGCCAGAACGTCGACTCCGTGGCGGCGCAGTACACGAACGCCGCAGGCGAAGCGGCCGCCTACGACTCCCATTTCGCTGGCGCGATCATCGACACCGACCCGTACCCGGCGAACGGATGCACGGCGTCGGCGATCTGCCTGACAGACGAACAGATCCAGGCCGAGCTGACGAGGTACATCACCGCCAACGGGCTGCCGAGCGACCTCTCTCACGAGTACTTCGTGCTGACGCCGCCCGAAGTCGGGTCATGCTTTGAAGCGTCGAGCCTCGAATGCTCGGCGAACACCGAAAGCGCCGCATACTGCGCATACCACGGCTACATCCCCGACGGCTCGGGTGTGATCGTCTACGCCGACGACCCGTATTCGCCTGGTGTAGCGGGCTGCGACAACGGTGAACATCCGAGCGAAAGCATCGCTGAAGGCGAGCTCCAGGCCGGCCTCAGCCATGAGCACAACGAGTCGATCACGGATCCCGAACTCGACGCCTGGTATGGCTCTGAAGGCGAGGAGATAGGGGACAAATGCCGTACGTTCGTGGCGGCGACCGAATTCGGCACACCGCTCGGCACGGCCCCGGACGGCGCTCCCTACAACCAGGTAGTGGACGGCGGCCTGTACTGGTACCAGCAGGAGTGGAGCAACATTACGTCGAGCTGCGAGCAGCGCCTTGCGCTTCCGGCGCCCACGGTCAGCAAGCTCGCCCCGAGGAAAGGGGTGGCGGCCGGGGGGACGCCGGTGACGATCGACGGCACCGGCTTCACGGGTGCCACCGCCGTCATGTTCGGGCCCACCCCCGCGAAGAGCTTCAAGGTCAACTCGGCCAAGTCGATCAGCGCCACGGCCCCCGCCGGCAGCACGGGTGTGGCGGACGTACGCGTGGTCGACGAAGGCGGCACGAGCCCCGTCAGCGCCGGCGACCGCTTCACCTACGGCTCTCCGACGGTGACAGGTGTGAGCCCTTCCTCCGGTCCCGTCGCCGGCGGTGAACCCGTCAGCGTCAGCGGGTCGGGGTTCGCGCTCGGCTCCGGGACGGTGTTCGACTTCAGCAAGTCCCCTGCGATCGGTGTGGACTGCACCTCCAGCACCCTGTGTACGATGACCACGCCCCCGGCAGCGAAGGCGCGCACGGTTGACGTCAGCGCGACCTCCGATGGCAAGAAGAGCAAAAAGTCCGCGGCCGACCGCTACAGATACAGCTAGTCCGGGCTCCCGCCGGCGTTCGCCCCCACACGTATGATCGGCGCGTGAGCGCGCCGCAGGAACCGTCTACATTCCCCGTGTGCGGGGGTGCGTGCTCGTGAGCGCACGCAAGCGCCTGCTGATCCTCGGCTCGACCGGTTCCATAGGTACGCAGGCCCTTGATGTGTGTTCGCGCAGCAGCGAGCTCGAGATCGTCGGCATCTCGGCGGAGAGCTCGTGGGAGGTCCTCATCGGCCAGGCCGACGCTCTCGGGGTGGGCAGGGTCGCGCTGGCGGATCGCGACGCCGCCGCGCGCGCAGCGCAGGCATGGGACGGGGAGGTCCTCGCGGGGGCGGAGGGCCTGGTGCGCCTCGTCGTGGAGTCCGGGGCGGACCTGGTGCTGAACTCGCTCGTGGGCTCCGCGGGCCTCGGGCCGACGGTGGCGACGCTCGGCGAGGGCATAGACCTCGCGCTCGCGAACAAGGAGTCCCTGGTCGTCGGCGGCGAGCTCGTGATGGCGCTTGCGCAGGCCACGGGCGCGCGCATCATCCCCGTCGACTCCGAGCACACCGCGCTTCACCAGCTCATCGCCGGGCAACCGCCGGGGTCGGTGCAGCGGATGACGATCACCGCCAGCGGCGGTCCCTTCCGCGGCGCCACCCGCGCCGAGCTGGCCGGCGTGAGCGTGGCACAGGCGCTCGCCCATCCGACATGGGCGATGGGCGGCAAGATCACGATCGACTCGGCGACCCTCATGAACAAGGGGCTGGAGGTGATGGAGGCCCACCATCTCTTCGCGATGCCCTACGAGCGGATCGACGTCGTCGTTCACCCGCAGTCGCTGATCCACGGGATCGTGCAGCTCGCGGACGGTGCGATGCTCGCTCACCTCGGCCCCCCGGACATGCGGATCGCGATCTCCTATGCGCTGCACGCAGGCGAAAGCGCTCCGCTGCCGATCGAGCCGCTGGACCTCGCGGCGATCGGCCGCTTGACGTTCGAGCCGGTCGACCTGGACGCGTTCGCCTGCCTGCGACTGGCTCTCGCCGCCGCGAGAGCGGGCGGCACCGCTCCGTGCGTCCTGAACGCCGCGAACGAGATCGCCGTGCATGCCTTCTTGCAGGGCCGTCTCGGGTTCCTGCAGATCCCCGAGGTGATCGAGGAGACCCTCAACCTCGCCGGGAGCGGCCCTGTGACGGCCTTCGAGTCCCTCTACGAGGCCGATCGGCTGGCGCGCGAGCTCGCGGGCGAGGCGGTGGACGCGCTCATGTGAGGGGGCGCTGCGCAAGCGCCAACCGGCGGGTATGGGCCCGGCGCGTGCCAAACTGGGGGCGTGGACTGGATCCTGACAATTCTCGGAATCGTGATGCTCGTGGTGCTTCACGAGCTCGGGCACTTCACGGCCGCGAAGGCCGTCGGCATGCGGGTCGAGCGCTTCTCTGTCTTCTTCCCGCCGAGCATCCTGAAGATAAAAAGGGGGGAGACCGAGTATGCGATCGGCGCGATCCCCGCGGGTGGCTACGTGAAGATCACGGGCATGAACCCTGAGGAGATCGCGGATCTCGATCCCGAGGTCGCAAAGCGCGCGTACTACAACCAGCCGCCGTGGAAGCGGATCGTCGTGATCCTCGCGGGGCCGGGCGTGAACATCTTGATCGCGTTCGTGCTGTTCTGGGGGGTGCTCTCGGCCGGCACGCTCAACGGCGCCGTGCTGCTCTCGCGCCTGGACCCGTCGGTGCAGACGGTAAGCGCGACGACGAGCGTCGGCGTGATCGAGGCCGGCCACCCCCCGGCATATGGGGTCCTGCGTCCTGGTGACAAGCTCGTCGCCGTCGACGGCCGCCCCGCGACCGTGGATTCGGCGATGAGCGGCATCTCCTCCCACCGCTGCGCCGGCGCACAGGTCAACGGCTGCCGCGCAGCCACACCGGTCAAGCTGACCGTCAGGCGCGACGGTCGCCTCGTCCACCTCTCGATATACCCGCGGTACAACAAGGAAGCGGGGCGCATGCTCGTCGGATTCGGCTTCGAAGCCGTGCCGAAGGAATTCGGCCCGCTCTCCGCCGCGACGGGTGCCGCGGGCGAGATGTGGCATGTGACCACCGGCACGCTCACCGGGTTCGGGCAGGCGCTGACGAGCTCGAAAGTCCGGGGTCAGATCTCGAGCATCGTCGGCATCACGCAGGACGCCCACACCACGGTGCAGGCGGGACCCGGCGACGCCCTCGTGTTCCTCGGCTACATATCGCTGGTGCTGGCGGTCATCAACCTGTTCCCGTTCCTGCCGCTAGACGGGGGCCATGTCCTGTGGGCCGTGGCCGAGAAGGTCCGCGGGAAGCGCATATCGCTGATCGCCATGTATCGGTTCAGCTCCGTCGGGATCGTGCTGATGCTCTTCCTGGTGATCAACGGGATCAGCAACGACATCGGCCGGCTGGCGGGCTGACGCACACCCAGCTCTTCGTGAGCGGCCCGAACCGCTCCGGGAGCGCGTGGCCGAACAGCGACTGCATCTCGGCCCTTCTCAGCAGCGGGATGTCCTCCCAGTCCCGCGCCGCCCCGAGCCGCCAGTAGTAGCGGCGCAGGCGCGCCGGCAGCCAGTGGGCGCCCGGCAGGAGCGAGTGGGGCTCGATCGGGAACGAGTACGCGGGGCTCTGCACCAGCCAGCCCCGTCCGACGCGCCGTATCTCAGCGGCGAAGGCGGCGCGCTTGCCGGGCGGCACGTGCTCGATGACGCTCGAGCAGTACACGAGGTCGAACTCGTCGTCGGCGAACGGCAGTCCGGCCGACGCGTCGGCCTGCACGAACGGGCCCGGGTAGGAGGGGACCGGGGCGATGTCCACGCCCGTGATGTCGAGGTCGGGCTCGAGAGCGCGAAGGCCGACCGCACCGCAGCCGACGTCGAGCACGCGTGCCCCGGGGGCCAGCCGTGTCAGCGGGAAGAAACGCCTGTGCCGGGACTCGCGGGCGCGGTTCGCGGCCCTGCCCGCGAGGCGCGGCAACGGGCCGCGCGCGGTGGAGTAGATCTCCGGCATCTAGAATCAGCCTATGGCCTCTCAGCGGCAGATAGATGTGGGCGGCGTCCTGATCGGTGGGGGCGCTCCCGTGGTCGTCCAGACGATGACCAAGACCGAGACCGCGAACCTTCAGGCGACGATGGACCAGATCCGCACCGTAGCCGACGCGGGCGCGGACCTCGTGCGTGTCGCGGTACCGCGGGAGCAGGACGTTCAGGCCCTCGCGGTGATCGTGGAGCAGTCGCCGATCCCGGTGATCGCGGACATCCACTTCAACCACACGCTGGCGCTCAAGGCGATCGAAGCGGGCGCGCACTGTGTCCGCCTGAACCCGGGCAACATCGGTGGCCCGGAGAAGGTCGCCGAGGTGATCGCTCTCGCCAAGCAGCGCGGGACGCCCCTGCGGGTCGGCGTCAACTCCGGCTCGCTGCCGAAGCATCTTCGCGAGCTCGAGTATGAGGACCCTGTGCAGGCGCTCGTCTCCGCCGCACTCGAGACGGTTGAGCTGATGGAGAGCCTTGACTTCACGAACTTCAAGGTGTCGATGAAGTCCACGTCGGTGCCGAACTCGATCGCGTCCAACCGCAGGCTCGCGGAGCTGATCCCATATCCGCTGCACCTCGGGGTGACAGAGGCCGGAACGAAGTGGTCTGGGTCCCTGAAGTCCGCCGTCGGGCTCGGCACGCTGCTCGCGGACGGGATCGGCGACACGATCAGGATCTCGCTGTCCACCTTCCATGCCGAGGACGAGGTCAAGGTCGCCTGGGAGATCCTGAAGGCCCTGAAGCTGCGCCAGCGAGGCCCGGACCTGATCGCATGCCCGACGTGCGGGCGCCTGCAGTTCGACATGGACACCGTCGTCGCCGAGGTGGAGCGCCGGCTCGAAGCCTACGAGGACCCGATCGAGGTCTCGGTGCTCGGCTGCGCGGTGAACGGGATCGGCGAGGCACGCCACGCCGACTTCGGGATAACCGGGGCGAAGGACATGGGGATGATCTACTCGAAGGGCGAGCCGCTCAAGAAGGTGCCAACGGGCGAGCTCGTGGACGAGCTGTTCAAGGAGATAGACCGGTACTACGCGGCGGGGAAGACCGTCCTGCGCGACGAGGCCGCAGCAGCGGAGGCACGGCAGTGGCTCGCCGAGAACGAGGACCTCACCGCGATGACGCCCGAGCGGGTCGCCGCGCTGGAAGCGGCCGCCGCGGAGAGCGATGCTGCAGCTGGCGCGGTGCTCGAGTCGATGCTCTCACCGGCCGGAGAGCCGTCCGTGCTGGACGAGGAGCTCTCCCCGGTCGCCGGCAGGCGCTTCAGCCGCCGCTGAGGGCCCCGTGAGGGCCCTCGCGGCGACCTGGCGACGACGGTGATGAAGACGAGGCGGCCTCCGCTAGGAGGCGGCTGCGAAGCGCTCGGCGACGCGGTTCCAGTCGACGACGTTCCACCACGCGTCGATGTAGTCCGGGCGGCGGTTCTGGTACTTCAGGTAGTAGGCGTGCTCCCAGACGTCGACCCCGAGCAGCGGCGTGTGCCCCGCCGAGATCGGGTTGTCCTGGTTGGCTGAGCCGACGACCGCGAGACCCGAGCCGTCGTGGACGAGCCACGACCAGCCGGAGCCGAACTGGTTGACGCCCGCCGCCTTGAGCTTGGCCTGGAAGTCCGAGAAGGAACCGAAGGCCGAGTCGATCGCCCCGGCGAGATCGCCGGAGGGCTCGCCGCCGCCGTCGGGGCTCATGCTCTCCCAGAACAGCGTGTGGTTGTAGTGGCCGCCGCCGTTGTTGCGCACGGCGGTGCGCTTGTCCTCGGGCACCTGGCCGAGGTCGCGCAGGATGTCCTCGATCGTGGCATCGGCGAGTGCTGTGCCCTCGAGCGCGGCGTTGACCTTGTCCACGTAAGCCTGGTGGTGCTTGTCGTGGTGGATCTCCATCGTCTTGGCGTCGATGTGGGGCTCGAGCGCGTCGAATGCGTAGGCGAGCGGCGGTACGGTGAAGGCCATCTGAGCATGCTCCTTGTCGAGGTCCGTGGACGGTCGGAAAAGTACGGCTGTTCTATCAGAGGCGTGGATCTGGCACGAGCACGATCGCATGCCCGGGACCTCGCCCCGTTTCCCGCCCGTTACCCGTGTGACGTCGACGCAACCCGGTCGCGGTCACCCATCGACATCACGGGCACCCGCTCCTATACCCTCGCTGCATGCGAAGCCAGCCCGCGAGCGAGAGGTGCCGATGACCCGCCTGTCCGGATACCTGCTCCCGACGGAGAAGCAGGCTCCCGCAGACGCCGAGGCGACCTCCCATAAGCTGATGGTCAGGGCCGGGCTGGTCCGGCAGATGGGTGCCGGCATGTGGACCTGGCTGCCGGCGGGCTGGCGCGTGCACCAGCGGGTTGTGGGCCTGATCCGCGAGGAGATGGACGCGATCGGCGGACAGGAGATGCTGATGCCGGTGCTCCAGCCCGCCGAGGTGTGGCGCAGGACCGGGCGCCTGGACATCGACGAGCTCTTCAAGCTCACGGACCGCAAGGGCTCGGAACTGGTTCTCGCGATGACACACGAGGAGGCCGTCACGTTCCACATCGCCCAGGTCGTGCGCTCCTACCGCGACCTGCCGCTGATCGTCTACCACTTCCAGGTCAAGGAGCGCGACGAGCCTCGCCCTCGCGCCGGTGTCCTTCGCACCCGCGAGTTCGTGATGAAGGACGCCTACAGCTTCGATCGCGACCAGGCCGGGATGGAGAAGAGCTACGAGCTGCACGTCGGCGCCTACGACAGGATCATGGAGCGCACCGGGCTGCACTTCTACCGCGTCGAGGGGGACGTGGGCATGATGGGCGGCGTCGGTGCGCACGAGTACATGGCGCCGTGTGCCGCGGGCGAGGACGAGGTGGTGCTCGCGGACGGCTACGCGGCGAACCTCGAGGTGGCGCTCGCCAGCCCCGACGTGCAGAAGGTGGGGGACGGCTACGTGCGAAACGGCGAGCCTCTGCGAGTTGAGCCCGCGATCGAGATCGGGAACATCTTCAAGCTGGGGACCCGCTACTCCGAGCCGCTCGGCGCTCGCTACCTGGACGAGAGCGGCGCGGACCTGCCGATCTGGATGGCCTCCTACGGGATCGGGCCGGCCCGGATCGTCGCCGCCGCGGTCGAGCAGTTCGCCGACGAGCACGGCATCTCCTGGCCGCGGGCGCTCGCGCCGTTCGCCGTGCACCTCGTGGCGCTCGGCAAGCCCGGCACCCCTGAGCGGGACGTCGCGGATGTGATGTACGGGCAGCTCCTGGAGGGCGGGGTAGAGGTGCTCTACGACGACCGCGAGATGGGGCCGGGCGAGAAGTTCGCCGACGCTGAGCTGCTGGGCTGCCCGCTGCGGATCACGATCGGGCGGCGATCGCTGGAGTCCGGGGAGGCCGAGGTCCAGATACGGCGCGGGCGGGCGCAGGCACCGGGGATCCCGCTGGGCGGCCAGGCCGACGCGCTGCTGCGCGCGGTGGATGAGCTGTGGCGGACCCTTCCGTAGGGGGCTCGGGCGAGGAGAGCACGCCGGGCCGGGCGATGGCGCAGGGCCATGGGGGGCCGCCGCGCACCCGCGTACCGCTGACCGCGGGGCGTCTTTTCGGCGTCGACCGCTCGGGGCCGGCACCCGAGGCGACGCAGGCCGGCCAGCCGCTGCGGCCGTGGACGATCCCCAACGCGATCGGCTTCGTCCGGCTCGCGCTGATACCCGTGTTCCTGATCGTCGCGCTGAGCAGCAGCGACGGCACGGGCGCACTGACCGCTGGTCTCTTCGCGGTGATCGGCTGGGGCGACTACGCGGACGGGATCGCGGCACGGCTCACGGGGCAGTACAGCCGCCTCGGGGCGTTGATGGACCCCGTGACCGACAGGCTGCTGGTGATCTCCGGCGTCGTCGTGACCTGGCGCTTCTCGCTGCTGCCGCGCTGGGCGCTGGCGGTGCTCGCGGCGAGGGAGCTGCTGATGCTCATCCTCGGGCGCTACGCGCTCGCACACGGCGCCGAGCTGCGCATCAACTGGCCCGGCCGGCTCGCGGTCGCGCCCGTCATGGGCTCGTTCTTCTTCGCGATGGCAGGGCTGCCCACGGTCGGTGAGGTGATGCTGTACGCGGGCCTCGCGCTGGCGCTCGTCGCGAGCGCGATGTACGCCCGCAGCGCCGTCGCGCAGATGCGCCGGGCCGCCGCCCAATAGTCTCAAGCTCAGCTTTACCTTTTGGGCTATACTCGCATCTCTTGCCGGTGTGTCGGGCCAGCCTCGCCGACGTCGCCGGCGCAAGTTTGCGAGAGGAGATGAGCCCACGATGGACGAGACGTTTCCGGATCTTGGCTCGCTGACGGACGTCGAACTGAAAGACGTGATCCGCCAGCTCACCGAGGAGGAGACCGAGATCTCCTACAAGCGGCGCATCCTGCACGGCAAGATCGACATTCTGCGGGCAGAGCTGGTGAACCGTCTGCGCAACAAGCACGAAGGCGGGGAAGTGACGATCACCGGCGACGATGTCCAGAAGCTGACAGACATCCTCTCGCGCCACCAGACGGACGCCGAGGCGTCCCAGTGAGCACCGCGGCCAGCATCACGGCCGTCCGGCGCCGGGCAGGCTAGCGGCCGAAGGTGGCACTGCACTGCACAGAGTGCGGCTTCGTGAACGACGCGGCGGCCAACTACTGCCAGCGGTGCGGGGCGCTGCTGCAGAGGGCCGAGGCTCCGGGGGAGCCGGTGACGGCCACCTACCGGATCGACGACTCCGGTGAGCTCGTCCCCGTCGAGATCGGCGACGGCACGGGGCAGGGGCCCGCACTGGTGATCCGTGCCGGCGGCGGGCGCGTCGGCGAGAGCTTCCCGGTCGCCGGTGAGCGGATGAGCATCGGCAGGCGCCCGGACTCGGAGGTGTTCCTCGACGACGTGACCGTCTCGCGCGACCACGCGCTGTTGATACGCCGCGCCGACCAGTGGTATCTGGATGACTGCGGATCGCTGAACGGCACATATGTGAACCGTTCACGGATCGAGTCCCAGCGCCTGGACGAGGGCGACGAGCTGCAGATCGGCAAGTACAAGCTGACGTTCCACGCGCGCTGATGGCGGTACAGGCGACACCCGGCGACCCGCTGCCCGCCGGCGTGGAGATCGCGGAGCAGGCACCCGAGACGGGCAGGCGCCAGAAGTCGCTCACCATCGGCGCGGTGTGCAAGGCGATCGCACAGGAGTTCCCGGACATCTCGATCTCCAAGATCCGCTACCTGGAGGACCAGAAGCTGCTGACGCCGCGGCGCACACCCGGCGGCTACCGCCTCTACACGCAGGGCGACGTCGACCGCCTTCGCACGATCCTGCGGATGCAGCGCGACGAGTTCCTGCCGTTGCGCGTCATCCGCCAGGAGCTGGCATCCGGGCGTTCGGGGGACGCGGGGCCGGTGCCGGGACGGGAGGGCGCGAGGGCCTGGCGGCCGAGCGTGAGCGTGCGCGAGGCGACGGGGGCCCTGTATTCGCTCGAGGATGTTCTGGAGGAGACGAAGGCGGAGGCAAAGCTCGTGCGCGAGCTCGAGGAGTACGGCGTCGTCAAGGGCGAGATGCGTGGCGGCGTCAGATACTTCGACGAGACCGAGCGCGAGATCATCGCCGCCGTGGCGGAGCTCGCCCGCTATGGCGTGGGCGGGCGCAACCTGCGCGTGTTCCGCTCGTCGGCGGACCGCGAGGCGAGCCTTCTCCAGCAGATCCTCGCCCCGGCGCTGCGCTCGCGCAACCCGGAGCGCCGCAAGGAGGCCGTCGACGCGCTCGAGAACCTGGCGGCGGTAGCGACCCACCTGAAGCACCTCCTGCTGATCAGGGACCTGCGCAAGATCGTCCGCTGATGGACGGGGGCGGACTGCGCTCCCTGATCAGGGAGATCCCCGACTTCCCCCGCGAGGGCGTCTCCTTCAAGGACATCACGCCTCTGATGGCTGACCCCGGAGCGCTGTCCGAGGCCGTGGCAGGGCTCGCACGGAGCGCTCGCGGGCTGCAGGTCGACTGCGTCATCGCGGCGGAGGCGCGTGGCTTCCTGCTCGGCCCCGCCCTGGCGCTGGAGCTCGGAGCCGGCTTCGTGCTGGCCCGGAAGCCCGGCAAGCTCCCTCACGAAACGCTCGCCGTGGACTACGAGCTCGAGTACGGGCAGGGAACGCTCGAGCTGCACCGCGACGCGCTGGCCCCCGGTACCCGCGTGCTCGTTCACGACGACCTGCTCGCCACAGGGGGCACCGCGGCGGCGCTCTGTGAGCTCGCGGAGGGGGTCGGCGCCGTGGTGGCCGGCTGCGGCTTCCTGGTGGAGCTCGCTTTCCTGAACGGCCGCGAGCGTCTGACGCCCCGCGACGTTCACGCCCTGATCACCTACGACGCCTAAGCTTGGGCCGTGCCGACAGCCCGCCGCAGCCGCACGATCGGGGCTCCAGCGAGCGATCTCTGGGAGATCGTGCGCGATCCCCACCACCTGCCGCGCTGGTGGCCGCGCGTGGAGAGGGTCGAGGACGTCCTCGACGGCGCGTTCACGGAGGTGATGAGGACGTCGAAGGGCAAAGTGGTGCGGGCCGACTTCGACCTCCTCAGCAGCGACGAGCAGCGCCGCGCGCTGAGATGGTCACAGCGAGTGCAGGGCACCCCCTTCGGGCGCGTCCTGCGCTCCTCGGAGACCGAGGTGAGCATCGAGCCCGCGCGGGACCCGCAGGCGACCGACGTGACGATCGAGCTGCGGCAGGTGCTGAACGGGTTCTTCCCGCGCTTCGGCGGACACATGGTGCGTCGTGCCGCGCGAGCGACACTGGACGAGGCGCTCGACGGGCTGGAGCGGATAAGTGGCTGACGGGCCGCGGCCGCCGCGAATGAGATGGTGGGGGTGGGGCGATGAGGCCGAGCCACCCGCCCTTCCCGCACATGCGCTCGGGTTCCTGCGCGAGAACATCGGGCTCGAGCCCGCCCCGCGCGCACCTGTGGCGCTGGGCCACGTCCGCATCCCCCCGTGCGCCCTCGGCGAGACGGTCCTCTCCGAGCTGCGGACGATCGCCGGCACGCACGGCGTCGGCGTCGGGCACCGCGACAGGGTCGAGCACGCCGCCGGAAAGGGCTACCCGGACCTTGTGCTGTTGCGTGAGGGGCGCCCGGACGGCGCCCCCGACGCGGTCGTGTGGCCGTCCTCGCACGCGCAGGTGCGCGCCCTGCTCGAGCTGTGCGCGCGCCGCTCGATCGCCGTCGTCCCGTTCGGCGGGGGCACGAGCGTCGTGGGTGGGATAGCGCCTGTGCGCGGCGCCCACAGCGCCGTCATAAGCCTGGACATGGGCAGGATGCGCTCGGTCGTCAGCCTCGACCGCGACTCTCGGACCGTGAGCGTGCAGGCCGGCATGCGCGCCCCCGCGCTGGAGGAGCACCTCGCGGGCCTCGGACTGACGCTGGGTCACTACCCGCAGTCCTTCGAGTACGTCTCGCTCGGAGGCTGCGCGGCCACGAGATCCGCCGGCCAGGCATCGACCGGATACGGCGCGATCGCGGACATGGTGCTCGGGATGCGGCTCGCCGCGCCGCGCGCCGACATCGACCTGCCCGCGATGCCGGCGAGCGCCGCCGGCCCGTCGCTGCGGGAGATGATCGTGGGCTCCGAGGGCGTGCTCGGGGTCATCACAGACGTGCACCTGCGGGTCCGCGACGCACCCGGCGCGAGCACCTACGAGGGGGTCTTCTTCGAGGACTTCCACGCCGGTGCGCAGGCCTTCAGGGTCCTCGCCCAGGAGCACGCCCTCCCCGACGTGGCGCGGCTGTCGGATGAGAGCGAGACACGCCTGTCGCTCGCGCTCGCCGGCGGGGGCGGCGTGAAGGGACGTCTCGGACGCGCATACATCGGGCTGCGAGGCATGGGCTCGGGGGTTCTCGCGATCGTTGGCTTCGAGGGTTCAGAGGAGGCCGTCGGGGTCAGGCGCTGGAGGACCATGTCGCTGCTGCGCGCAAACGGCGCGCTCCCGGTCGGAGAGTCCCCGGGCAGAGCATGGCTTGCGGGACGTTTCCACGCCCCGTATCTGCGCGATGACCTGCTCACCCAGGGGGTGATGGTGGAGACGCTGGAGACCGCCACCCGGTGGTCCAACGTCCAGAGCCTTCACAGGGCGGTCGGCGACGCGATCGCGGGAACGCTGGGCGCTGGAGGCACGCCGGCGCTCGTGATGTGCCACATCTCGCATGTCTATGAGACGGGATGCTCGCTGTACTTCACGTTCATAGCCCGCCAGCGTCCGGGCGAGGAGATCGAGCAGTGGCGCGAGGTCAAGGGGGCAGCGTGCGATGCGATCGTCGACGGCGGCGGCACGATCACCCACCACCACGCCATCGGGCGTGATCACCGCGCGTGGATGGAGAGAGAGGTCGGCGCGGCGGGGGTGGACGCCCTGCGGGCGCTCAAGGGCGAGCTCGACCCGGACGGGATCATGAACCCGGGGAAGCTGCTGGCGCTCACCCCGTGAGGTTCAGGGCTCCCTGAAGGACCACCTTGCCGGGATGTGTGGGAAGGGCCTTCGTCTCGCGCGTCAACAGCATCTGGCTGTATTCCGCAGCGTTCGTCGGAAGCAGCGCGCCGCCCGCCAGCTTGTGGCTCGAGCCGACGGCGGGGCTCTTGCTCACGGGCTGCGCGTGGCCCGGTGAGCTGTAGAGCCAGATCGCGTAGAAGAAGCCCCTGGACGCGGGCAGGTTTTCCGCGGCGATGTAGAACGCGCGTTTGCCTGATTCTTCGAGGATGTCGACCAGGCCGATGCTCCGGCTCCGGTGGTCCGGCGGGCGCATGACGATGTGCGCCACGATCTTCGGCCCTTTGGTGCTCTTCGCCCGCGCTGCGGTGGTGGTGCTCGCGCCCGTCCTGGTGCTCGAGGTGCTGCTGCCGTTGTTGCCGGAGAGGATCACGATCGCGATGACGATCACGATCACGATCGCCCCGAGCAGCAGCGCGCCGCCGAGCCTTGAGCTGGACGGGGATGCGACGGCACCCGTGCCCGACCCGACGGCGCCCGAGAGAGGTGCGGGCGTCTGACGGGAGCCCTGCCCGCCGGCAGGCGCCTGGGCGCCCGGGCCGGCGGCGGGTATCTCCGGAAGGCCGGACGGGGCCAGCGGGGCGATCTCGAGCGAGACTGCCCGCGCCCATGCCCGTGCGGGCTCGGATGCGGCGAGCGCCGCACGCGTCTGCAGGCGCTCGGCGACACCGGGCTGCTGTGAGAGCAGGTAATCGCCGATCTCGCTCCTGCTCTCGGCACCCACCAGGCGCGCCTGCGCGGGGGCGAGCACCGCGAGCGCCGCGTGTGCGCGGTCGCGGACGGAGTGCTCGGGTATACCGAGCAGGCCGGCTACTTCCCGGTAGCTCTTTCGCCTGCTCAGCAGCAGGGATAGCGCCGCGCGCTGGTCTGGGGGAAGCTCGTCCAATCTGCTCATGGTCAAAGCCCGGCGTGTGCTGCGGCGCGCGCGGCACGGCCCGTGGGCCGACGTAGGCTATCGTGGCGGCGCGGTGAGCACGCCCAACGCCGATGACATCCAGCTGCACATGCGTGGCTTCGACGTGCTCTACGGCCTGCAGGTGCTCGCGTGCTCGGACACCGAGGTCCGCGCGCAGGTGCCGGTGCGCGATGAGATCCGCCAGCCTCTCGGGCTGGTGCACGGCGGCGTCTACGCGTCGATCGCAGAGTCGATCGCCTCGATGGCTACCGCGATCGCGGTGCTCGCACACGGAGACACCGCGATGGGCCTCTCCAACGCGACCAGCTTTCTGCGTCCCATCACACAGGGCACGATCCACGCGCTCGCCACGCGGGTGCACAGGGGACGCACCACATGGGTGTGGGACGTGAGCTTCACCGACGACGACGGGCGCGCGTGCGCGCTCACCCGGATGACGATCGCCGTGCGGCCCGTCTCAGCCGCGCCCGCTGCGCGGGGCTGAGCTTCACCACCACCGGGTGCAGGATCCGCATCGGCGGGGGCATCTGATCCGGGAGCGGCTTTTCCTGGAAGCCGGTGGCCGGCAGGGCGGCGGGAAGTTCCGATCCGGGGTAGCTCGGCTCGCTTATCGGGACGGCGCTCTGCGCCGCCTCGCGGGCCACGCGCGCATCGCTCGCGTAGATGTCGACGACGACGGGCCCGGTCGGCATCACGATCGTCCTGCCCTTCGCGGCGAAGCGGGCATAGACGCCCCGGACGGGGATGACGCGGCCGGGTGTGCTCCCGCCGGGGACGAAGCTGTTGTTGGGCGAGGTGACGATCTGAAGCGGCGTCACACACGTCGACTGCCCGCCCTGCAGGCAGTTGCCGTACTGGATCGCGAAGCCGCCGCTCGGGTCGTGCGTGACTTCGCTGATCGCGAGCCCGTGGAAGCTCGCGCCGAGCCAGTAGACGGGGAAGGGCGTTATCACCATGCCCTCGAGCGTGTTGTGCCCGATCGGGACGTCCTGCAGCGTGTTGCCGCAGCCGGCGACGGCGAGCGCGCACAGCGCGGCGAGGATCGCGCACGGCACGCGCACGCGGGCGGGACGCCGGCGGGATCGCTCTCGCATCCCGCTATCCCCGGTAGCGGCTGGTGATGGGCATGCGCCGGTCGCGGCCGAATGCGCGAGGTGTGATCTTGATCCCCGGAGGCGCCTGCCTGCGCTTGTACTCAGCGAGGTCCACGAGGCGGACCGTGCGGTCCACGTCCTCCGCGCCGAGTCCCTGCGCGATCAGCTGCTCGCGGCTCTGATCGAGCTCCACGTAGCCCTCGAGGATGCGGTCGAGCACCGCGTAGGGGGGCAGGGAGTCCTCGTCGCGCTGGTCGGGGCGCAGCTCAGCGGACGGCGCCCGCTCGATGATCGAGGCGGGGATCGGGCTGTGCGCGCCCGCGGACGGGTCGATGAGACCGCTCAGCGGATCTCGGGAAGCCGAGTTGCGCCATGCGCACAGCCTGTAGACGAGCGTCTTTGGGACATCCTTGATCACGGCGAAGCCGCCCGCGAGGTCGCCGTAGAGGGTGGTGTATCCGACGGACATCTCGGACTTGTTCCCGGTCGCGAGGACGAGCCACCCGAACTTGTTCGAGAGCGCCATCAGCAGGTTCCCGCGGATCCGCGCCTGCAGGTTCTCCTCCGTCAGGTCCGGCTCGCGACCTGCCATCTCGATCCGCAGTGCATCCTCGTAGGCTTCCATCACCGCGCTGATGGGCAGCTCGTGCGCCCTGACCCCGAGCGCCGCGGCGAGGGCCCTCGCGTCGCTCTGGGTGCCATGCGAGGAGTACTGCGAGGGCATGATCGCCGTGCTCACCTGCGCGGGGCCCAGCGCGTCCGCGGCCAGGCACGCCACGAGGGCGGAATCGATGCCCCCGGACAGACCAAGCACGACACGCGTGAAGCCGTTCTTGCGCACGTAGTCGCGCAGGCCGAGCACGAGCGCACCGTAGATCTCGGCCTCGCGCGGCTGCAGGGGCTCTGAGATCTCCGAGGCGGCCGGCGCCGGGCGGGGCTCCTGCCGGTCCTGCACCGCGGCGATCACGGGGACGCGGCGGGCCGCCATGCGCGCGGCGGGGCGATGGCCCGCATCCCGCAGGCGTGCCGCCGAGGCGGCTTCGAGGTCGACGTCGCAGACGAGCATCGCCTCCTGGAACTGCGGCGCCCGTGCGATCGTGCGCCCGGTGTGGTCGATGACACAGGAGTGCCCGTCGAAGATGAGCTCGTCCTGGCCCCCGACGAGCGCGCAGAACGCGATGCACGCAAGGTTGTCCCGTGCGCGCTGGGCGAACATCCGCTCGCGCTCGGCTCCCTTGCCCGCGTGGTAGGGGGAGGCCGAGATGTTCGCGATCAGCGATGCGCCCGCGACCGCCTCATCGCTCGCTGGAGGCCCGGACTCCCAGATGTCCTCGCAGACGGTCAGCCCGATCGTGTGCGCCCCGACGCGGGCCAGCGCGCCGCCGTCACCCGCCTGGAAGTAGCGCTGCTCGTCGAACACTCCGTAGTTGGGGAGGTAGACCTTGCGGTAGACAGCCTGCACCGCTCCCTGGGCCAGGACGGCGGCGGAGTTGTAGACATCCTCCGCCCGCTCGGGGAAGCCGACGATCGCGCAGATGTCGGTGCAGTGGGCTGCGAGAGATGCAAGGGCCGCGCCGGCGTCCGCAAGGAAATGCTCCTTGAGCAGGAGGTCCTCGGGCGGATACCCGGTCAGTACGAGCTCGGGGAAGAGCGCGAGCTCAGCGCCCGCGCGGCGCGCCGCGAGGATCCCTTCGCGCACGCGCTCGGTGTTTCCCGCGATGTCACCGACCGTCGCGTTTATCTGGCAGAGGGCGAGTCGCACCTCAGCCGGCGCCGGCGGGCCGCGGTGCCTTGCGGCGCCCGTTCGCCGGGCGCGCCGGCGACGCCCCGGACTTCTTGCGTGTCGAGGTCCTGTGTGGAGTCCTCCTCGGGGCGGTGATCCCTGCCGCGGCCGAGAGCGAGTCGATCGCCCATTCCAGGTCGCGTGCTATCGCCTCGAGTTCGGGCAGCGCGTCGTAGTCGCCGAGGAGACCGAATCCGAGGCTTCCGTCGTAGCTCATCACCGCTATGCCGAGCGCCTGGCGCTGGGCGAGCGGGACCACGGGGTAGAGATGTTCCAGACGGTGCCCGAGCAGGTACAGCGGGATCTGCGGGCCGGGGACGTTTGTGACGACGAGGTTGAAGAACGGCTGGCGGGCCTGCAGCCGTGCGGCCTGGCTGAGGATCGTCGGCGGAGCGAAGCCGGCGAGGTCCGTCAGGACCTGTGCTCCCACCGCCTGCCCTGAGCTCTTCAGGTCGTCCATCGCGTCCGCGACGCGCCGCAGGCAGTCCGCCGGGTTCTCGACCCCGACGGGCAGCGGCGCCCACATCGCGGCGACCTGGTTGCCCAGTGCGCCGCGCTGCTCCCTTGAGCGCACTGACACGGGGACCATCGCCTTCAGCACCAGGCCCTCGGTGTCGTGTCCGCGGTCGCGCAGGTAGCGTCCGAGGGCGAGCGCGACAGATGTCAGGACCGCATCGTTGAGGGTTCCGCCGAGGGAGTCCTTGATCTGCTTCAGCGTCGCGAGGTCGGCGTCGAGGAACGTGTACCGGCGGTGCGGGCCGATGTCGACGTTGAAGGGCGTGGGGGGAGCCGGCGCGTTGATCCCGGCGAGGGTGGTGGCCCCGATGCTCGTGAGGCCGTCCTTGACCTGGCCGACGGCGCGGCGGGGTGCGCGCAGCAGCGCACGCGCGCCCCTCATCATCTCGTTCGGGACGGTCGTCCGCTCGAGCAGCGCCTCACCGAGGAGCTTCGCCTGGCCGGGCAGCGGCCGCGCCGCCCACGGGGTCGGCGGCGCCGGGGGCACCGCGGGCTCACGGGCGGTGTCGAACAGCACGGTCGTGATGTCCACACCCGAGATACCGTCCACGAGCGCGTGGTGGGTCTTTGCGATCAGGGCGAACCGGTCGCCGGCCATCCGCTGCACGAGCCAGATCTCCCAGAGCGGCTTGGAGCGGTCAAGCCGCTGCGAGAACAGACGTCCGGCGAGCTCCTTCAGGGCCTCGTCGTCAGCGGGTTTCGGCAGCGCCGTGTGACGGATGTGGTAGTAGGGGTTGAAGTGCGGATCGTCGGTCCATATCGGCCGGCCCTGCCCGAAAGGCACGTACGCAAGCCGCTGGCGGTAGCGCGGAACGAGATGCAGGCGGCTGTTGATGTGCTCGACGAGCTCGTCGAGCGTCGGCTCATGGCCTTCGAAGACCATCACCGACGCCACGTGCATGTGCGCCGTCGAATGGTCCTCGAGGTGGAGGAACGTCGAGTCGAGGGCCGTCAGGCGGTCAGGGTTGGCCATGACCCGCGATTCTCCCTGTTGCGGGGGCCCGCGTCAACGAAGGCCGCCAAAAACATCCCGTGGGCACCGCACGTGTCCTATCCGCGCCTGTCGCGGCCGGTCCTGTCCCGGAACGGCCAGAACCACCACAGGACGGCGCAGACGAGCACGACGATGAGCAGCGAGCCGACGAACTCGAGGTAGATCGCCAGTTCGGCGGTGGATGAGAGTGCGGCAGGTGCCATGTTCGCCACGCGCTGCACGATACGGCAGGCGCGCGGGGCGGGTAGGCATTACGCTCACGCCATGCCTCTACACGACAAGCAGATACCTGCGAAGGACCGCTGCTCGCACTGCAGCGGCTCGGGATGGACCTGGTGGGCGCCCGCGGATGCCCCCGAGGACTCGAAGTGGATCCTGTGCCGGGAGTGCCTCGGCACCGGCCGCACCGACAAGAAGGGCCGCAAGCGTCAGAAGCCCGAGGACCCCGCCGGCTCCTGACGCGTCTGCCAGCGGAGCACCCCGGCGCCCCCACAGCGTCAGTCGCATGGCCTGACGCTGGTGTGCGGGGAGGCGCCGGGGCATTCCGACTTCCCTCAGAGTTCTCGCTTTGGAGGGTGGCTCGAACTCCGTCGTTACCATACGCTCTCGGCGCGTTCCTGTCACCTCCCCATATGACTACTCCGTGAACGCTAGGCTCGCGAGGGGATGACCGACGAGCTGAGGATCCTGACGAGCGCTTCCGGGGGGCTCGAGGCGGACATGATCCGGGAGTGGCTCGCCGAGGCCGGCATCCACTCGCTGGCGCAGATGAGCCGCCGCGGCGTGCCCCTCGCCGCCAACGCGCGACGCGACGTCTACGTCTACGCGAGCGACCTGCAGCGGGCGGCGGCGGTGCTGAACGCCGAAGCACCGAGTGCGCGTGAACTCGATGCCCTGCGCGGGCAGGCCGCCACGCAGCGCACCCGCCCACAGGTCGGCGAGCCGATCGAGATCCCCGTGCCGGGCGTGCACGAGGTCCATGCCCTGCTCGGGCGCGCGGCAAGGCCGGCGGGCGCTCAGGACGGCTGAACGGGGTCCGCGGCGGCGTTCGGGCCGCCCTGGTAGAGCAGCTCGCTGCGGATGGCCGTGTCGATGCGACGCGCGGTCCGGTGGGTGACGCCGAGCTCGCGCTCGAGCTGGCTGATCGAGATCGCGCCCCCGGTGGCGCCCATCAGGTAGATCGCGTAGAACCACCGCTCGAGCGGGACCCTCGTGTTCTCGAAGATCGTGCCCTTCATCGGGTGGACATGGAGCCCGCAGCTGTCGCACGTGTAGGCGGCGCGGCTGCGCGTGCGGTGGAACATGCGCTCGCGCCCGCAGCGCGGACAGAGGGCGTGCCCGCCGTCCGGTGCGAAGCGCGCGCGCCACAGCCAGTCCAGGCAGCGGTCGCTGTCCGGATACTCGCGCGCGAACTCGTCGAGCGTGTAGTCCGAGTCCCTGACGGGGGGCCCTGATCGGTCATTGAGCTCGTTTGCAGGCACAAAACAAGAGTACATACCTATATGACACATCTGTGACGAGCGTCACACAGATTGGGGTCCGGTTCCGTCTAGGATCCCCGAACAACTGTTCTCATCGCCGAGTCGCCTCCGTGGATGGAGGCGAACGGGGGACCCACTGCCGGACCGCTCAGTCGCGGGCCGGATGGGGCGAATCGGCCGCTGATGCGGCCGTAACGCCCGGCTCACACGCGCCCATTCGCGTGCTCGAGCCGGCCGTGAGCCCGACAGCTAACCCCGTAGGCGAAACCGCAAGGAGGTTCACAAACCAATGTACGTCCCCGCTCCGCCTGCTCAGGCTGCGCCCGCGCTGGCACCCGTCCCCGTGGTCAGTGCCGCCGACGTCAGCTTCGCACCGCGCCTGCACACCTCGCTCGTGCTCCACGAGTCGCAGCTGGATGTGCTCGCGGGAGAGACCGCAGGCATCTCCGGCAGGCTGCAGGAAGGACATCACGCAGCGCGCGCCGGCCAGCCCGTCAAACTGCAGGCGCGCGCCGGCAGCGGCTGGAGGACCATCGCCGCCACGCGCACGCGCGGTGGCGGGCGCTTCCACCTCAGCGTCTCGCCGCAGCGTCTGGGCTCCGAGGCGATCCGCGTCAGGTTCGCCGGCGACGGGACCGCGGTCTCCTCCTCCCGCGAGGCGGGGACGCTGAACGTGTTCCGCCTGGCGGAGGCATCCTGGTACGGCGGCGGCGGCACGATGGCATGCGGCGGCGAGCTCACGAGCAGCACGCTCGGGGTCGCGAACAAGACGCTGCCCTGCGGCACCCTCGTCACGCTCCGCTACGGCTCACGCACGATCCGCGTGCCCGTCGTGGACCGCGGGCCATACGTCGCGGGCCGCGAATTCGACCTCACGGAAGCCACCAAGCAGGCCCTCGGGTTCGCCGGCGTGGGCGAGGTGTGGAGCACCAGCTGACGGGCGCACGGACGGGCGCCCGGTGTGGGCGCCTTCGTGCAGGACTTGGTTTTCCGGCCACAGGTTCGTTGAATCACCTGGATGCCACGTGAGCCGAGAAAATCCCGCGCGCCGGTCTGGATGGACGGACTGGGTGAGTGGAGCTGGCCCGGCCAGGGCGGCGCGGCGGCTGAGATCCTGCCGCCGCCCTGGGTGCCATCGGTGCCGCCGCTCGCCCAGCCGGCCGCACCCGCGCTTCCCGCTCCCGCCGCCGCCGGCGCCAGGGCCAGGCGCAGGCTGCTCTGGCTGCTCGCCGGAGCGCTCGCCGTCATCTGCCTGATCCTCGCCGTCGCAGGGCCCGGTCCGGCCGAGCGGCTGCTCGGGATCGGCCACGGCGCCGAAGCGATCAGCGCGGCGCGCTACAGCCCCGCCGGCGCAGTCGCCCTGCCGCAGCTGCGGATCGTCAGCACGGACGCGGCGGGAAGCTCCATCGGGGTGGTGCACTATGAGTCCCGCGCACTGAAAGGCCCGGGCACGTTCCTGCTGTATCTCCCGCCGGGGATCCACGCATCGACGGCCCACTATCCGGTTCTGTATCTGCTGCACGGCAACGACCAGCTTCCCAGCGCGTTCCTGCAGATCGGGCTCCAGGAAGACCTGGACCAGCTGATCTCATCGCACACGATCCCGCCGATGATCGCCGTGATGATCCAGGGCGGACGGGGAGCGAACAACTGGCGCAACTACGGCCCTGCGCACTACGAAACGTACGTCCTTGAAACACAGGAACTCGTCGACAGGATGCTGCCCACGATCGCCGAGCGCGGCGCGCGTGCGATAGCGGGCCTCTCGATGGGCGGCTACGGCGCGATGGCGATCGCCCTCGAACACCCGGCGCGGTTCAGCGTCGTGGAGAGCTGGCTCGGCTTCTTCAACGGGCTCCAGCCGGCGCTCACGGCGGACACCTCGATCATCAACAACGAGGGGCTGCGCGCGTTCATCTACGGCGGCGCATCGGACACCATCGCCGACCCGGCCCAGGACCCGGCGTTCGCAGAATCACTTCGCGAAGCCGGAGCGCAGGCCCAGGGCTACATCTACCCCGGCGGGCACAACCTGGAAACGATCCAGCAGCACCTGACGAGCATGCTGACGTTCGCCGGCCAGGAACTCGGCCACTCCCAGCACACGCCCGCGGGACTTCGCTAGAGCGATGGAGGCAAGCGGCAGCTACGGCGCCGGCGCGCTTTCCGCAGGCGCGCTGGCAGCCGGCGCGATTGCAGTCGGGGCGATCGCCGTCGGAGCCCTCGCGATCGGCCGCCTCGCAGTCCGCCGCGCGGCAATCGGCTCGATGCGGATCGGCGAGCTGCGCGTCGAGCGGCTCGTCGTCGGCGAGCTGGAGGTGCAGAGCCGCAGCGACTCCGGTCCCTCCCCGGCCGCGCACGCCTGAGCGCATCTCCGCGGCCCTGTCCAACAAGGCTGCGCGTGAGTAATATCGCGCAGTGGGGTGTGAGCTACGAGGGAGGTTCTGATGTCTGCGACCGAGAGGGACCTGACCGGTGTGAGGCTCACCTCGCGCGAGCTGTGGCAGGACGGCCCGCCGCATGAGGTTATGCGCGAGCTGCGACACGGATGCCCGGTGCACTGGACGAGCAGCTTCGAAGATTTCCCGGATGAGCCCGGCTTCTGGTCCGTCACGACAGCGCAGGACGTTCACGAGGTCAGCCGCGACTGGCGGACCTATTCCTCCGAACTCGGCGGGATAACTGCCGCGAACGTCGTCCTGCCGCTCGAGCTGACGCGTGCGATGTTCATCGGGATGGACCCGCCTAAGCACGACAGGGTCAAGGCGCTGTTCCAGCGTGGGTTCACGCCGAAGCGGATCGCTGATCATGAGGATGAGATCAGGGCGATCGTGCGGGGTGTCCTTGATCGCCTGCAGGGCAGGGATCGGTGTGATCTGGTGGGCGATGTCGCGCAGCCTGTCGTGGCGCGTGTGATCGGGAGCTTCATGGGGATCCCGCAGGCCGATGATGAGATCTGGGCGAACCTGATGAACTCGACCCTCGGAGCCGGCGACCCGGACCTGAACCCGGACGGCTACCAGGGCGTCATCGAGCGCGAGCTCCCTGAGATCTTTGAGCGTTGCAGGCGGTTGATCGCCGAGCGTCAGGAGAACCCGACGGATGATCTGACGAGTGTTCTGGTGCATGCGCAGGTGGATGGGGAGAAACTCGAGGAACACGAGA
>Ga0182013_10002111_pt1 | contig 26437 bp, 22 predicted proteins | sample 612S2MmetaG_FD_120487 | JGI IMG/M metagenome (GOLD analysis project Ga0182013, IMG submission 120487) | Permafrost microbial communities from Stordalen Mire, Sweden - 612S2M metaG | ecosystem: Environmental > Terrestrial > Soil > Wetlands > Permafrost | place: Sweden: Stordalen | collected...
CAGTGCTCGAGGTACGTCCGTTCGTGATCGATCAGCAGTCCCACCACGTTGGTCCACAACCACGAAGGGGCGTCGAGGTCTGGGCTCCGGTTGCTCGAGAGCTCGTTCTGCCACGACGATCGCGTCGACGAATCCATCTGGCGAGCGTGGGCGAAGCCGACCACGGTCGCTAGATAAGCAGCTGTCTTCATCACTTCGTCGGACATCATCCGATTAAGTTCCAGCGCGAGGTCCTGGGGAAGGAGTTCTCGAATGAACACCGGCCGATCGAGCAAAGTAGTCGCGCTCATGCGTTCGCCCAGAAATGGGGAGATATGAAGCGCTCCCTCCACGACTCGCTGACCGTAATCGTCGGGCATCTCGGCGCCCTTCGCCGCGGGGGCCACTGACGCTACGGCCTCTTTGATGTCCATGAGGCAAAGCTCGGCTGGATTTAAGGTCTCATCAGAAACGCCAAGCAGGGCGCCGTAGCGAAGCAGGCCGAGTGAGCTGCACCCCTTCATCCAATACGCAGAATCAATGACGTCGACCTTGGCCTCATCCGAACGAGATTCGACCATGGTGACCACCCGGGCGACCGAACGATCCGAGAACACCGATTCAATGGCCCCGCGCTCGTCTTCGGTGATGGGCCAGAACTTCGGTCCCAGGGGAATCTTCGGACGCGTGTCCCCAATATGCTCCTTCGCCAGTTGCTTCCAGGTGCGCCTGCGCGCCTCACGCATGGCAATCCGCACGGCGTCGGGCGGTTCTGAATTGTCCTGCGCTTCGTCAAAGTCGTGCTCGAAGGCCGACTCGTAGCCTTCCATAACCGCCTCGAGCATGTGAGCGGTCACCACGCCGGGGAGATTCGAACCCCGCGCCGCCGACGCCAACGAGAGGGCGAGACGGATCAGGTCGAGGGCCGGGTTGCCAATGACGGTCTGGTCAAGATCACGGACGTGGATGCGGATCCGTCCGGCCGCGTCGGCCACGGGGCCCAAGTTCCCTACGTGACAGTCACCACATATCCAGATCGGCGGACCCTCGGGGACGCCGGGGGCCGAGGAAGAGTCCAGCCACTCGTAGAACTGTGCCGTGTTGCCCCGCACGAAACTATGGGCTGATTGGGCCATTTTGCGGTTCCGTTCGCGCGCGAGGACATCGCTACGTTCCTCGAAATGTGGCGGGGAGAACTTGACCTTCGACATGACTCCACTTTCGACGAGCCTGACAGGGCCTCGCTCCACGATACTGTTCACGGTCTTGTCGTCTCGCTTCGCCGAGAAGACGGCGTGAGAAGCCGCCGCTGACCCCTGGAGGTGTCGGTATTGTCGCCACCACGTGTCAGGGATTGCTCGGGCTACTCGAGTACCTCGTCCGGTCTCTCGACAACCCGGGCCGGGCGACTTCATGAAACTTGACGGCACCAATACCTCGCGCGACGAACTTTGCCATGATGAGAGGAGAGCGTGCGACGTAGTAGGACCCGCTGGTTCACTACCGAGAGGAGTCTCAAGATGGCGACGAACAGACGCGGAGCAACGGTGCTCGACGCCATTGGTTCGACGCCACTCATCAACGTCGATGGTCTTTGGCTGAAACTGGAATATTTGAACCCGTCCGGTTCCATCAAGGCGCGCATGGCCCGCTACATCATCGAGCGGGCCGAGCGAGAGGGACTTCTTCAGCCCGGCGACACCATTGTGGAGGCCTCGAGTGGCAACACGGGTAACGCAATGAGCATGGTGGCGGCGGTGAAGGGCTACAAGATGCTCGTGGTGATGCCCGAAGGTCTGAGCCCCGAGCGCGCCGCGATCTCAACCGCCTTCGGCGCCCAGCTCGTGAGCGTAGGTAACTTCCACGTCAACGAGGCGCTCGCAATCGCTCGCGAACTCGGTGCGCGGCCCGGTCACTTTGCGCCTCACCAGTTTGAATCCGAATGGAACGTCGAGGAGAATCGGACTTGGCTCGGGCCGGAGATCCTCGCGCAGCTGCCCGACGGCACGCTGCCCGACGCCTTCGTCATGGGTGTCGGCACCGGCGGGACCCTCATCGGGGTAGGTCAGGCGATGCGCGCGGCGAACCCTCGCGTCTTGATAGTCGGTCTCGAACCGAGCGAGTCGTGCACCATCATGTGCGGCGACACCGGTTTACACAAGATCGAGGGCATCGCCGACGGCTTCGTGCCGGCGATCTACCAACGCCACAAGGAGATAGTCAATCACGTGCTCGCGGTACACAGCGATGACGCGGTTGCGGAGATGCGTCGACTCGCGCGTGAACACGGTCTTCTCGTGGGCCCGAGCTCGGGCGCGAACGTGGTCGCTGCCCGCCGACTACTCGAACAGATACCCGAGTTGGAGACGGTGGTGACGATCTGCTGTGACGAAGGAGAGAAGTACCTCAGCGAGTACTTCACGCCAGCAGTCCATGCAACCGGCTATGTTTCGTCGGCCACCGCACCCGTCGTCACTGGCGACTAGACGGTCATCCCCTTCGCGGCCCGCTCTCAGAGCGGCGTCACGTACGCCCCGCCGATGCCGCCGTCGACGAGGAACGTCGACGCCGTCATGAACGACGAATCGTCGCTGGCGAGAAAGAGCACGGCACTGGCGATCTCCTCGGGCTCGGCGAAACGCCCCATCGGCACGTGAATGAGTCGGCGCGCGGCCCTCTCGGGATCCTTCGCGAAGAGCTCTTGCAAGAGCGGCGTGTTCACCGGTCCCGGGCACAGTGCATTGACGCGGATCCCCTCGCGGGCGAACTGAACGCCGAGCTCGCGGCTCATCGAGAGCACGCCGCCCTTCGACGCGGTGTAGGAGACCTGCGAGGTCGCCGAACCCATCACGGCGACGAACGACGCGGTGTTGATGATTGAGCCGCCACCGCGCTTTTGCAGGTGAGGTATGCCGTAACGACAGCACAGGTACACCGAGGTCAGGTTGACCTCCTGCACTCGACGCCACGCGTCCAGCCCCGTGGTGAGGATCGAGTCGTCATCGGCCGGCGAGATGCCGGCGTTGTTGAAGAGAATGTCAATGCCGCCGTAGATCTCTTCGGTGGCCTTGTAGAGCGCCTCAACGCTCGCCTCGTTGGCGACGTCCACGTTGACGTACGTGCCGCCGATCTCGGCCGCGGCGTCATTCCCTTCCTTCTGCGCGAAGTCCGCCACCACGACCTTCGCGCCTTCGGCGGCGAACCGTCGCGCCGTGGCCCGTCCGATGCCGCTCGCGGCTCCGGTAATTACAGCGACCTTATTGTCGAGACGACCCATCATTCCTCCGTTGATATAAATACATTCTTCTCTTCACTGAAGCCCAAGAGGGCATCCGGACCGAGTTCGCGTCCGATACCCGACTGCTTGAATCCACCAAATGGCGTCGAGTAACGCACCGACGAGTTGGAGTTCACCGAGAGCGCCCCCGTTTCCACGCCACGCGCCACGCGCAGGGCCCGACCGGTGTCGCGAGTCCAGATCGAGCCCGACAGCCCGTAGGGGCTGTCGTTCGCGATTCGCACGGCCTCGGCTTCGCCGCTGAACCTCACGACCGACACGACGGGTCCGAAGATCTCTTCATTGAACGCCCGACTCGCGAGGTCGGGCGTCTCGAGCACCGTCGGCGCGAACCAGTAGCCGGGGCCTTCGGGGGCGCTGCCGCGAAAGGCGACATTGGCTTCTTCCACGTACGACGCGACGCTCTCTCGCTGGGCGGCGGTGATGAGCGGGCCCATCTCACTCGCTTCGTCGGCGGGGTTCAGAACCTTCACGCCCTTGACCGCTGTTTCGAAGAGCTCCATGAAGCGGTCGTAGGCGCTGTCCTCCACCAGGATTCTCGACCGGGCGCAGCAGTCTTGTCCGGCGTTGTCGAACACCGCGTAGGGGGCGCTCGCGGCGGCCTTTTCGAGATCAGCGTCGGCGAAGATGATGTTCGCGCTCTTGCCACCGAGTTCCAGGGTGACGCGCTTCACCTGATCCGCGCAGCCCGCCATGATCTTTCGCCCGGCGGCATTGGAGCCGGTGAAGCAGACCTTGCGAACCGACTCATGCGTCACGAACCGGTACCCGACCGATGATCCATCCCCGGTGATCACCTGGAAGACGTCCTCGGGAATGCCGGCCTCGAGCGCCAGCTCCGCGAGTCGAACGGCGGTGAGCGGCGTGAGGGTCGCGGGCTTCAGGACGACCGTATTGCCCGCCGCTAACGCCGGGCCCAAACCCCATCCCGCGATGGGCATAGGGAAATTCCAGGGAGCGATGATCCCGACCACGCCTAACGGCTCGTAGAACGTTATGTCGACGCCACCGGCAACCGGAATCTGGCGCCCCGAGTGACGCTCCGGGGCTCCGGAGTAGAAGTTGAGGACGTCGCGGACATTGCCCGCCTCCCATCGGGCGTTGCCAATGGTGTGCCCCGAGTTAGCGACTTCAAGCTGCGCCAGTTCTTCAATGTGCGAGTCAACGACGGCGGCGAAACGTCGCAGCAGCCGCGCACGATCGGCTGGCGTAACAGCCCGCCAGCCCGCGGCCGCCTTCACGGAGCGGGCGATTGCCAGATCGGTCTGCTCCAAGTCGAGCATCTCAACCGAGCCGATCGACTCCTCGGTTGACGGGTTGATAATCGAAAATGTGTTGCTCATAGTCTTTCAAATCCTCGGTAGCGTTCCCAGTCAGTCACCGCAGCGGCGTACGTGTCAACTTCAACGTGGCCCGCGTGCACGTAATGATCGACGACCTCGTCACCGAACGCGTCGCGCGCGACTTGACTGGCGTCGAACAGCGCCACCGCCTCCCTGAGATTGGTCGGGACCCGCGGCGCGTTGGTCACGTAGGCGTTGCCCTCGAAGGCCGACGCGAGAGGCAGCGATTCTTCGACGCCGCGTAGTCCCGCCGCAACGAGAGCCGAGACAGCGAGATACTGGTTGACGTCGCCACCAGGGATGCGGCACTCCACTCGAAGCGACGATCCGTGGCCCACGACGCGAAAGGCGCACGTGCGATTGTCGAGTCCCCACAGCATCGCGGTCGGCGCGAACGAGCCCGCGACGAAACGCTTGTAACTATTGATGTTTGGTGCGAGGAACAGCGAAAGCTCTCGCGAGTACGCGAGCTGGCCGGCGAGAAAGTGCTCGAACACCGGCGAAAAGCCATGGTCCCCGTCCCCGGCGAAGACCGGACGGTCGTCACCGTCTCGCAGCGAAAGATGGATGTGGCAGGAGTTGCCCTCACGCTCGTCGTACTTCGCCATGAACGTGAGACTGCACCCTTCTTGGGCGGCGATCTCCTTGGCCCCCAATTTGAAAAGCCCGTGCTCGTCGCACTTGTCGACCAGCGTGCTGTACTTGAACGCAATCTCGTGTTGGCCGAAGTTGCACTCACCCTTCACAGACTCGACCACCATGCCCGCGCCGCGCATTGACCGGCGAATCCGACCCAGCAGGGGCTCGACCCGCGAAGTCCCTTGTATTGAGTAGTCCACGTTGTACTGGTTGGCCGGCGTCATGTTGCGATACCCGGACGTCCACGCCTGCTCGTACGTGTCGTTGAAGACTATGAACTCGAGCTCGGTGCCGGTGAGTCCGGTCCAGCGGCGCTCGGCGAGACGCGATACCTGCTGTTGGAGAATTTGACGTGGCGACGGCGCCACGGGCTCGCCGACCACCGTTTCCACGTCAGCGAAAATGATCGCCGTCTTGTCGTGCCACGGGACCGAGCGAATGGTGGAAAAGTCAGGTTGGAATGCCAGGTCTCCGTAACCACGGTCCCACGACGTCAGGGCAAAGCCATCGACCGTGCGCATGTCGACGTCGGACGCGAGCATGTAACTGCACCCCTCAACCGGTGCGTCACCGATTTCATCGGCGAAGTAGGTCGCGTCGAGGCGTTTTCCCTGCAGGCGACCCTGCATGTCAGTGATCGCGAGGATGATTGTGTCAATGTCGCCGCTCCTGATGAGGTCGAGGAGTTCGTCACGCGCAAGACGACCGGGGGTTAAGGACTGCACTCATACTCCTCAGATTTGAATTCTCGCCGATAGTAACCGTCGCAACTCAACTTATCCAAAACCGCCCGTACCCATATTCAAAGTTTCCAACACTCGCGCGGCCTCAAACTCTGCGTCGCTGTTGCGCGACTGAACAGTCTGAGACCACGCTTACCTGTCAGTCGAAGAGCAACGAAACGATTCCGGTGGCCACAACGAAGCATTCACCAGCGAGGGTCTGGATATTTTGGCACAGTGACGTAGTGAAATTCACCCTCACCAGATGGCCCAACCGTGGAGTGGATCAGCGAATTGTTTTGGGACCGTGAATTCTCACGCATTCATCTTGCTCGGAACTTGTCCGAACTATAGGCTCGCACGAACCGACGTTTTGCCATCACCTTTGGGGGTACCAGTGGCCGACAACAATCAACCGCCTTCTGATGTCGAATTGAGTGACACCGAACGGCTCCACCAATTGGGTTACGCCCAAGAGTTGAAACGTGGAATGGGTTCGTTCTCGAACTTCGCGGTCTCATTCTCGATCATCTCCATCCTCACCGGGGGCATCACCACGTACTACCTCGGCATGGACGCGGGCGGCCCGTTCGTGATCACAATCGGTTGGTTCATCGTCGGCGCCCTGACGCTCTGCGTCGGATTAGGAATGGCCGAGATCACCTCGGCGTACCCCACCGCTGGCGGTCTCTACTACTGGTCCGCCCGGCTCGCGAAGAAGAACAAGGCGGCGTGGTCGTGGGCTTGCGGCTGGTTCAACCTGGTTGGCCAAGTTGCCGTCACCGCGTCCATTGACTACGGCCTGGCGACCTACGTGGGGTTCTTGGTAAGTCTTTACTCGAGCAGTTTCCACACGAACGTCCGATGGACGCTCTTCTTCTACGCCGTCATCCTGGTAGCCCACGGAACGCTCAACACCTTCCGGGTGCGGTTGGTCGGAATGTTGGCTGACGTCAGTGCTTGGTGGCACTTCGCGGGCACCGCGGTCATCGTGTTGGCGCTCCTGCTCATCCCGAGCCATCACCAGAGTGTCAGCTTCTTGTTCCATCACGAGAACCTGACCGGCTGGACCGGACCATTCGCCGGCGTCTACGCATTTTCGATTGGCCTGCTGCTCGCCCAGTACACCCTGACGGGATACGACGCGTCGGCGCACATGACCGAAGAGACGCACGGCGCGGCGACCGAAGGGCCGAAGTCCATCGTGCGGGCGATCTACATCTCGATCATCGCGGGCTTCATTCTCAACTTGGCGATGACGTTGGCGCTTCAGGGTGGTGCGAAGAACTACGCCGCCGTGGCGTTGAACGGGGCACCGGCCGGTGGAGTGATCTTCATCCAGGCGCTCACCGGGGCCGGCGGAAAACTACTGGTGATCATCTCAATGGTGGCAATGTTCTTCTGCGGCCTCGCTTCGGTCACCGCGAACTCGCGAATGATCTACGCGTTTTCTCGTGACGGCGCGGTGCCGGGACACCGACTGTGGCACCGACTGCACCCCGAGACCCGAACTCCTGTGAACGCTGTGTGGCTCGCGGTTGTCGGCGCTTTCATTCTTGGTCTCCCTTCGCTCTACCAAGTGGGTGGCTCATCGGTGGCGTTCTTCGCGATTGTCTCGATCGGCACGGTCGGTCTCTACGTCGCCTACGCCATTCCAATCTTCCTGCGCCTGCGCGCCGGCAAGAACTTCGTGCCGGGTCCCTGGAATCTTGGCAAGTGGAGTCCGATCATTGGGACCATCGCCGTGGTGTGGGTGGTCATCATCACCATCCTGTTCTTCGCCCCGGCCTTCTACCCGTGGACAACGGCCGTCGACATCAACTGGTCGGGACCGGTCTTCGTGCTCGTGATGGCGATCGTCTTCATCTGGTACGGCGTGTCGGCCCGTAAGTGGTTCACCGGTCCAAAGATGCAGGGCGGCGAAGCAGCCCTCGAGGAAATCGAGGAAGAGTACGCCGAGGGCATTATTCCCGACGAGGTCTAAGCCGCGACTGCGTTCAAATTTCAAACCACTACAAAGGCCCCTCGGCAAAGATGTCGAGGGGCCTTTGTAGTGGACCTTGCTGCAGGCCAACGCCGAAGGCATCGCCAGACCCGAGAAGCTCTAGCGGTACCCGGCAAAAATGTCGCTGACGCAGCCTTCAAGTTTCTTCGGATTGGTGACGCGCACGAACGCCTCGAAACCCATGGCTTGCTTGAACTGCGCACGGTCCATCTTCATCCAAAATGAGTCACCGATCTGAGACTGGTGAGCCGCGAGCGCGTCGTACTTGGAATCGGACACGTCGGCGACGTCAATCAACGCGTCGATCTCGTCGTCGGGGGTCCCCATGATGATCTCTTCGCGATCAGCGGGCGCTTCGGGCTCGCGCACTGTCCCCTTCGCCTCATCGGCGGCGCGCTGTTCGCGCTCTTCCTGCGCCCAACGCTCGCGAAACCGGGCCATTAGCGAGTTGGGTATCGCGTTGTAGTACAGCGTGGGTTCATAGTCGATCATCTCGAGCGCCGCCAGCGTGATTCGATTGGCCTGGATGTGATCGGGATGGCCGTAGAAGCCGACCTCGTTGTAGGTCATGATCACCTGCGGGCGTTCCTCGCGAAGAACCGCCGCGAGCTTCGCCGCCGCCTCGACGACGGGGGTGGCCCAAAAGCTCTCGGGATCATCATTCTGGGGCCAGCCAATCATTCCCGAGTCGCGATACCCGAGACGGACCAGACGGCTGATACCCAGTACCTCAACGGCATGGTCCAGCTCTATTGCACGAATCTTCGCGACTTCATCACCGTCGTGGTGGTCCGCGTCGGGCTTCGCACCGTCGAGCGCGTCGCCGCACTCGCCGTTCGTGCAGGTCACCAGCACTGTGCGCGCGCCCTGGTTGGCGAGCACGCGAAAGAGCCCGCCCGTGGAGCTCGCCTCGTCGTCGGGGTGGGCGTGCACGGCGAGAAACGTCAGTTGTTCCATTTACAGTCCTCCAAAGAGATCGGTTTCGTCACCGCTTGTCGGGTGACGGCTCCAGGCACGCTGGTAGTACTCGGTACCAAACAACAGGCTAAAGAGATCCGGCGCCATCGTGACCAGATCGGCGTTGTCGATCTGGGACGCGTGCGCCGCGATCGCTTCTTGCTTGCGCTGGGCGTAGGGCGCCGCGTCCATGGTCGTCGCGACCATCTCGTCGGGCGTGTCGGGAACGGCGTCGAGAATCCAGGCCGGCAGGAACAGACCCTGTGCTTGGGCGTCAACCGTGAAGCGGGCGAGCACACCGCGCGGCACGACCGGATAGTAGAGGCGCTGCGCCGTCGAACTGAGCTCGATGGCCCGGCGCGTCAATCTGTTCGCCGTGACGTGATCGGGATGTCCGTAAAAGCCGTTCTCGTCGTAGGTCACGATCACGGATCCGGCCACTTCGTCGATCAGGGCCCCGAGCGTTCGTGCCGCCCGTTCGACGTCCACGTTGACGAAGGCGCCCGGCTCGGCATTCTGTCGCCACCCGGCCATTCCCGAGTCGTCGTAACCCAGATTCACCATTCGGCTAAACCCGACGATCTTCGCGGATCGTTGCAGCTCGCTCGCGCGGATTGAGGCGGTGAGCTCGTCATCGTGTTGGGGATCAGAGCCGTCACGTCCTTGCGCGTCGAAGCCCAGACGACCGTTCGTGCAGGTGACGAGGATCACGCGGTACCCCAAAGAGCCGTAGTGCGCCGTGATCCCCGCGGTGAAGAGCGCCTCATCGTCGGGATGCGCGTGCACGCACACCAGGGTTGGTGGAAGCTCCATTCTGACGAGACTACGAGGTTGAGAGTTGAATGATACGAACGGCGAGCAGCAGACCGGCGACGAGCAGGTACGCGCTCTGACCGCGCATCAGGAATTGGCGCGCCCGCGAGCTCGGCATGGGCTCGAGCAACGTGAGTCTCGGCGTACGCCAGTCTCGCTTGTCAATGTCGTACGTCACGGGTGGCGCCACCCTGCGAAGTCCGATTGGCAGTCCAATAATGAGTCCTACGAAAGCCACGACCGACAGGATTTCGAGCAAAGCAATGACGTTCACCGACGTGAAGAGCGTGGAAATCATCATGGTGAAGGAGAGCACGACGAGTCCCGTCACGATCGTGACCGCCACGATGTTCAGCCACTTGCTGTTGACCCACGGTCCCATCACCGCTCGGTCATTGCACAGCAAGAGCACGATGATGGTGGTGCTCGGCAACATGAGACCGCAGATTGCCTGCACCGCCAGCGTGATCAAGCCCAAAGGAGCACCGGGAATCAATGCCACGGTGCCGGCGAACACCAGCAGGAGACCAAAACCACCATAAAACCCCTTGGCGTCACGAAACCGTGCGTTGAGACCCTGGTGGGAACTGGACAAGTCGCCCAGGGCGTACGAACTCGCGAGGGTCACCGCCGCGGCGCCAATGACCGACGCGTTCAACAACAGAATCGCGAACAGCGAACCGGAGCCGTGGCCCACGTAGCGTCCCAACCCTCGAGCGACTCCCAGGGCGTTGGTGTACGACCCGGTAGTTGAGTGCCCCGCGAAACCCGCGGCGCTCGCCGCGACGATGGCCGAGGCTCCTATCACCACGATGAACGATCCCAGGATGGTGTCGACGCGTTCGTAGTTGAGCCAACGAGGGGTGATCTTCTTGTCCACGATATTGGACTCTTGAAAGAAGAGCTGCCACGGCGCAACTGTCGTGCCGATAATCGAGATGATGAGCAGGACCGAACTGGATGTTGCTCCACCTTGGATGCCCGGTATCAACGCGTGATGAATCACAGAACCAACGCGGGGCTTGGTGACCAGAACGAGGGGAACGATGAAAAGGTTGATGGCGACGAAGAGCATCATGAAACGCTCCCATCGGCGAAACGAGCCCGATGCCGTCACCGCGAAGAGCAAGAGCACTGCGACCGGAACCGAGGCGTACGGGGTCACGCCGAAGTACTCCATCGAGAGCGAGATCCCGATGAACTCGGTGATGATGATGAGGAAGTTAAGGAAAAGAATGGAGAAGATCGAAAGGTTTCCCCAGTAGCGCCCGAAGCGCTCACGGATGAGTCGTCCGTGGCCGACCCCCGTGACGGCCCCGAGGCGCGCGACCATCTCTTGGACAATGATGAGCACGGGAATGAGCAGGGGCAGCGTCCAGAGCAGCGTGTAACCAAAGTTTTGGCCGGCCTGGGCGTAGGTGGAGACTCCACCGGCATCGTTGTCACCAACCATGACGATGAGCCCGGGACCAATGATGGCGAGCAACGTCAGAAAGCGAGCGCGAGCTCCCTTGCGACTGCTGTTGTCATGTGCCTTGATCGTTCCGAAGGCTCCACTGATCTGATGTTCCTTAGACTGTTCGCTTTGCACGCTCCACCTCCTTTCGTCTCGTTGTGGTCGTTCGGCGAAACAACCACGCAGAAACCAGAGGCGGGCTAGCAGCCAGTCCTTGAAGTCAAGCGAAGTTGTGTCGGTACATGGATAGCCCGGAGGCTGGTACTAGGAGGTTTCAGAATGACCCCCCTTGAACGTGACCCGGTACATGGCGGCGCATCGTTACTCCTCCACCGCGCTCATGCCGAACTCGCGGCGCCAGCCCTGGGGCAGTAGCTCTTCGAGCAGGTCGTCAACTGTCACCACGCCAATCATCGTGCTGTGCTCGTCGTCGAGCACTGGCAGCACCGTGAGATTGAAGTCACTCATCTTGCGTGAAATTCGATGCAGGTCCCAGTGAGGGTGCACGTGGGTGAGTTGCGTGCGCGCCACGCTGAGAGCGAGCTCGGTGCCCCTCGCGCGAACGAGCGAAGCAATTGACGCTGCGCCAATAGGTTGACCATTCTCGTCCGTGATGAAGACGGCGTGCAACGACTCCGCCGGAACTGTCGAGGTGCGAATTGCCTCGAGGGCCTCGGCGACCGTCGCAGTCGCGGGCAACGAAACGAAGTCGGTGTTCATCAAGCCGCCCGCCGTGTCGGAGTTGTAGGAGAGCAGTTGGCGAACCTTCAGCTGCTGGGTCTCGGGCAGGTGCTCGAGAATCGAAAGGCGTCGATCCTGATCGATCTCGTTGATCAGGTCGGCGGCGTTATCGGGTTCCATGCGCGAGAGCAGGCGAGCCGCGTCGGTGTCGCTGCGCGACTCGAGGAACTCCAGTTGGTGCAGGGTGTCGAGTTCTTCAAAGACGTCGGCCTCGAGTTCACGGTCCAAGCCCACCGCTTCAATGATCTCTTCACCCTCTTCGTGACTCGCCTGCTCCACGAGGTCGGCAAGCTGGGCCGGGTGGAGCTTGGCCAGTTTCCGATAAGGGATACGGAGGCGCGCCGAGGGGACGTGCGCCACGAAGGGCTCGATCGAGGCGAAGTCAACAATGGCCTCAGCCTTTACGCGTTGGCCCATTTTCTGGCCGAGTACGCGACGAAAGAAAGGTCGGCGTCCAGGGTCGACTCCCACGACTTCCCATCTGCCCTCCATCTCGGCAATTTCAATCTCATTGGCAATGATGAGGCGACCACGAACCAAGTTGATGAGGTGACGCGCCAGGAGGTCTTCGGCCAGAAGAAGCTCCCCGGGGCGACGCTCGAAACGTCGCAAATCAACTTTGCGGCCCTCAAAGGTCATGCGGCCTTCGGACAGGCCGCCGATCTTGCGAATTGGCACGAAGAGATTGCGGCCCTCAATACGAATGACGGCACCCACGATTGGCGGGTGAGCGTCGTCACCGAGGCGCGCGACCAGGTCCTGGACGCGACCAATCCGGTCACCGTCCTGATCAAAGATCGGACGGCGCAGGAAAGTGGAAAGGTGAAGTATTTCAGTCATAGCAAGCCCTAAAGGCTCACTAAGGCTACCCCTTCACGCCAATCACTGACCAGCTCGAACGGGTGAACTTCTCGCGAACAGCGTTCGAACTCGAGAGGTCGTGGAGCTAGTTGCTGGCGGGCTTGAAGTTTTCCAGCACCTCGCCCACGAACGCAACGTCAGCGTCGCCGACACCTGCGTGGGTCACGAATCGGGTTCGCCGAGGAGCCAAGGTCTCGCCCTGCACGCCCAAGGCCGCCAGTTCTCTGACAATCTGGCGCGCTTGGGGGTGATTAAAGGCCACGATGTTGGTTCGACACGTCGCCGGGTCGTAGCTCGCCTCGGGGAATGCATCGCTGAAGAGCACGGCCAGCTGGCGAGCACGCGCGTGGTCTTCGCTCAGTCGCTCAATCATGGTGTCGAGAGCCACCAGACCGGCGGCCGCGAGGAATCCAGCTTGACGCATGGCTCCACCGAGTCGTTTGCGTTCCGTACGTGCTCGCTGCATCAACGGCTCCGGACCGGCGAGGAGTGAGCCGACGGGGGCGCAGAGACCCTTCGACAGGCAGGCCATGACCGTGGTGGCCGGTTGGGAAAAATCCGCGGCCGACGTTCCAGTGGCGACGACGGCGTTGAAGAGGCGCGCGCCGTCAAGGTGGAGGGGACGGTCACCAATGGCGTTGGCGAGTGAGCGAAGAGTGCTCACGTCCCACGCAGTGCCGCCCGAGGGCATGTGCGTGTTCTCCACCGTCACCATTGCGACGTGGGGCTGGTGATCCGCCTCGGCGTCAATGACGTCGATCACTTCGTTCAGGTCGAGTTCGCCACTGGAGTCATCGACCAGCGCGAACTGCACCGATGAGTTGCGAGCCGACGCTCCCATCTCGAAGCCAACCAGGTGTTGTGTTCGCCCGGCGATGACGACGTCGCCCGGCTGGGTCAGCACGCGTACGGCAATCTGGTTCCCCATGGTCCCGGAAGGAACGAAGATCGCGGCCTCTTTGCCGACGAGAGCGGCGAAGCGCCTCTCGAGTTCGTTCACCGTGGGGTCCTCGCCGTGGCCGTCATCGCCGACAACGGCGCACGCCATCGCCTCGCGCATGGCAGGTGTTGGTTGGGTCACGGTGTCGCTTCGAAGATCCACGCGTCGAGTCATAGGGAGAGGCTACCTTCGCTCCTTTAAACTAAGAAAATGGATGAAAACCTGTCTCATTTAGTCTCCCCACAAGACAACGTCAACGACCAACTCGGCGTGGTGGTGGTGCTCGCGTCGCCCGAGAAAGTCATCTTGCAGGTCGAGGTCGGCCCCAAGGTGCACCAGCCTTACGGGATATTGCACGGCGGCGTCTCGGCGCTGCTCGCCGAAGGCGCGGCGTCAATTGGTGGTGCGGTGAGCGTCGCCCCTGACTCTATTGTCGTCGGCACTGAACTCAACTGCTCCCACCTTCGCTCCATGAGCAGCGGGTTGTTGACCGCGACGGCCACGCCAATCCGTAAAGGCCGGCGGGTCCACGTGTGGAACATTGATCTCACTGATGATCAGGGTCGCCAGATATGTGTCGCGCGCTGCACGTTGCAAGTTCTAAAGGCACCCCGACCCCTGACCGCTTAGCCCCTAGACTTTCGCTAGGACTAGCCGGCAAAGGGGCTGACAATGGGCGTTCGTTTCAAAGGTTGGGGTATTGCCGTGCCCGACCGCATTGTCACCAATGACGAACTATCCAAAACACTCGATACTTCCGACGAATGGATTACCGAACGCACCGGCATTCGCGAACGCCGAATTGGTGGCTCAGCGAAATCACTCGGAGTCTTAGCGGGCCAGAGAGCCATGGACGACGCGGGTGTCACTGCCGGGGACATTGACTTCCTCGTGCTCGCCACCACCACCCCGGACCGAATTGCCCCCGCCACCGCGCCAATGATCGCGAACGAGTTGGGACTGACGTGCCCGGCCATGGATGTCAACGCGGCCTGCAGCGGCTTCATGTACGCGGTTCGAACCGCCTACGGACTCCTCGAGACCGGGAACAAGCGTATTTTGGTTATTGGCGCCGAACACTTGTCTCGCTGGGTGGACTGGAGCGACCGCAACATGGCCGTGCTGCTCGCCGACGGCGCGGGTGCCACGGTGCTCGAATACGACGCCAACCAGACCGATTTGATGTCGTTCTGCCTCGGGGCAGACGGTGCCGCGGCGGATCTGCTCACCTGCGAACACGGCGGCTTCTTCCAGATGAACGGCCGCGAGATATTCCGACGTGCCGTACGCGTCGTTGTTGACTCCTCGGAAAAGGCCATGGCCACCGCGGGGATCACCGCCGATGACCTGAGTCTGGTCATCCCCCACCAGGCCAATATTCGCATCATTCAGGCCGCCACGCAGCGTCTCGGCATTGAAATGGAGCGCGCCGTGGTCGTGCTCGACCGCTACGGGAATACCTCGAGCGCCTCGATTCCCTTGGCCTTTGACGACGCCCGCAAGAATGGCCGCATCAAGCCTGGTGAGTACGCACTTCTGACCGGGTTCGGGGCCGGGTTGACGTGGGCCTCGGCAGTTGTACGCTGGTCCTAATGAACGGTCCCACGCTCGTCATCCTCGCCGCCGGGAGGGCTCGTCGCTACGGCGGCGGCTTGAAGCAACTCGCCCCCATCGGGGTCCACGGCGAGGCGGTCATTGACCTGATCGCCTCGGACGCCTTTGCCGCCGGATTTGAGCACATCGTGATCGTGGTGAATCCCGAAACGGGTGATGACATCAAAGAGCACGTGGGAAAGCTCTGGCCCAAGGACCGGAAGGTTTCCTTCGCGGTCCAAGAGGTGCCTCGGGGTACCGTTGACGCCGTGCTCGCCGCCGAACCCTTTCTCGACAAGACCAGGCCCTTCGCCGTCTCGAATGCTGACGACCTCTATGGTCGCGACGCGCTGTCAAAACTGGGCACGCACCTGGCCACGAAGAACACGTGCTGCCTGATCGGCTTCCAGCTCGACCACGCCCTCGTTGGTGATCTCCCGGTCTCACGCGGATTGTGTCACGTCGTGAACGGTCATCTCACTGACATCGAAGAACGCCGCCAGGTACACACGTCGCCCGACGGCTTCGTCGCCGACGACGGCCTCTCACCGGTGTTCCTCGAACCCGAATCCATTGTCTCGATGAACCTGTGGGGCTTTCAGCCCGCCATGTGGCCGATTCTTCACAACGAGATGGACACGCACGATTTTTCGGTCCAACCGGAGGCGTTGCTTCCGGTGCTGGTCGGGAAGATTCTGCACCACGTTCCCCTTCGATTTGACGTGCTGCCCACGGTCTCGCGTTGCGTTGGTGTCACCCACGCGGAAGACTTGCCAATCGTTCAGGCTGACGTTCGCCTGCAGGTGAGCACGGGTGAGCGCCCCGAGCACGCTTTTCTTTAAAGAACTGCCTAAGCGCCATAAATCACGCTCGAGAAATCCGATGCCGTCTCCGGAACCGCTGCAGTCATTCGTAAAAAGGTACCCCGTGATCAATGGCAGCGAGAGGCGGTCAGGGAGTCAGCGCAACGTCAGGAACCGCAGTTCCAGCTCCCGGTGACCGTAGCAACTTTGCCATAGGTTGTGCTACCCACGGCGTGGTATTTAACCGTGATCTTGATCGAACCCGTTGACCCCTTATACGTAATGCTTCCGGATGTCTCGACAAATGAGATGATCGGAGAGCCAGTGCTCTGAAACGATGTATCGGTGAGCGATTGCACGTCTGCCGCGCCCACGTGAGTCGTTCCCTTCTTGGAAGGATACGCCGACATGGCCCACGCACCCGTGCCCGCGCCGCTAATGGTTCCCTTCATGTGAGAGAGGGTCACGAGGTAGCCCTTGCCACTGTACGTCTTACCGAAAGAACAGTTAAAGGACGAAGGTGTGAGCTTAAGCGTCCCACTGTAGGCACCCGAGAATGTAAAGGTGTTAGTCGCTCCGCTGGCCGTGGCGGTGCCCGGGGAAACCAGCGCCACCCCACCGAACAGGACCATCCCAGTCAAGATGATTGCGGCCGCCCTCTCACGCGACCACCGACCTCGCGAGCACTTCACCGTTTCGAACATTCGTATCCTCCTCCGACTGAGTCAGCGACGACTGGATACCGTTGGAATGGTAGTACCGAGTACCGTCGAAAGCTTGGAGTTGCGATCAACATTGAACCGGTAGGTCGCGTTTCAACTCGTCTCTGGATCGTGGGCCCGTCATGTCGCTCTTTTGAGGTCAGGCATTAGGTTCTGCTCAAGAAAGAACTATCGCTCCGAGGAGAAGTATCAATATGGACAAGGTGGCGCTAGTGACCGGAGCATCGTCGGGTATTGGCGAAGCGGCGGCGAAGGATCTGCGACTACGCGGCTTCACCGTGTACGCAGCGGCACGACGGATCGAGAGGCTGGCCGCACTCGAAACGCTGGGAATACGTCCACTCCAGATGGACGTGACGGACGACAGTTCGATCACCCAAGGCGTGCAGAGAATCATCGCCGAGTCCGGATCGGTCGACATCCTCGTCAACAACGCCGGCTACGGGTCCTACGGATCGGTCGAGGACGTGGCCCTCGACGAGGCACGCAACCAGTTCGAGGTGAATCTCTTCGGATTAGCTCGGCTCACCCAGGTGGTGCTGCCGTACATGAGAAAGAACTCGTCGGGTCGCATCATCAACATCTCATCCATGGGCGGAAAAATGTACGAGCCCATGGGTGCCTGGTACCACGCCACCAAGTTCGCGCTGGAGGGACTCAGCGACTGCCTGCGCCTCGAACTCAAGCCGTTCAACATCCACGTCGTCATCATCGAGCCCGGAGCGATCCGCACCGAGTGGAGCGGCATCGCCGCCGACGGGCTCGAGGCGACGTCGGGCTCCGGCGCCTATCGCGAGCAGGCCCGCAGGGTGAGTGCGGTCCTTCGCACCACCGGCGCTGATCCTCGTCACGCGACGGCCCCCGAGGTTGTCGGTTCGCTCATTGGAAAAGCCTCCACGGTGCGTCGACCGAAGACCCGATACGTGGTCGGCTACGGCGCGAGACCGCTTATTACATTGCGTTGGCTGCTGAGCGACAAGCTCTTCGATTGGCTCATGGGAATGGTCTACCGACGCGCGGCGTGAGGGGAGGTTGCCGGCAATGAGGACGCTGAACTTCACTCGCCACGAATCGCCAGCAATGCGACGGTCCGCCTCGCCTCGTGAAACCAGACCGGGGCTGGAACAACGCGGTTTCCGCCTTGGGCGGTGCGGGCCGGTCGCGTCGCCTATTTTGGTCTGATGGTTAAGGAACCGCCGGCCCGGTCGAACAGGTCCACGATTGGCCGCGTCACTGCGGTCATCGTGATGGGGCTGGCGTTCTACATCGTGCTTCCGGCGTTGGTTCGCGTGATCTCATCGTGGCCCAGGCTCTTGACGCTGGCCCCGTGGTGGCTGGTCGTCGCGATTGTGGCCGAGTCCGCCAGCTTCTTCTGTTCCATGGCGCTACTGCGACTCGTCCTTCGATCAGAAGGATGGTTCCCAGTGGTCACGTCGGCGCTCGCGGGAAACGCGGTGACCAACACCCTGCCCGGCGGCGACGCGTTGGGTGCCAGCGTGCAGTATCGAATGCTCGCCACGGCGGGCATTGATTCGGTCCAGGCGGCGAGCGGCCTCGCAATCTCGTCGATCATCGGGATAGCGGGGCTGCTGTCGCTGCCAATCTTCGCGCTTCCGGTGGTGCTCGGTGGCGAATCCGTAAGCGCCGGACTCGTGCACGCTGGTGAACTGGGTCTCTTTGGATTCGTCCTCATTACCGTGCTCGGCGTTCTGCTCCTGACGACCGACCGCACGCTTATCGTCATTGGTCGCGTCGTTCAGTGGCTCTTCAACAAGATGCCCCGTCGAGCCGCCACCACCGATCTGCCGAAGCGTCTCATCGACGAACGAGACCTGGTTCGAACCGATCTCGGCAAGAACTGGTGGAAGGCGGTGATCCTGATCGGCGGGCGAATCGGCCTCGACTACTTCAGTCTGCTCGCGGCGTTGAGGGCTACCGGTGCCCGGCCGAATCCTTCGCTCGTCCTACTGGCCTACGCCGCCACCGCCGTGATTGCCCTACTTCCCCTCACGCCCGGCGGTCTCGGAATTGTGGAGGCGAGCCTCAGTGGGCTCCTCGTGCTCGCCAACGTTCCAAGCGCCAGTGCTGTTGTGGCGACGCTCGCATTCCGGGTCGGTTCGTACTGGCTGCCCACCATGGCGGGCGGCGTCTGCTGGATACTCTTCCGCCGTCGTTACGGTCCCTTGAAGGTAGGCGAGAAGACCACGTAACCGCGCTGCTGCGCACTGAGCGGCTCTCGTGACGCCGTGACGTCGTCACGTCGCAAAGTGCGCGTGGACCCTCGCCTTTCACCCGAGCGCTAGCGTGACTCGCAGAGATCGACGACAGGAGTTCGCCAGGCATGTCAGACCAGTCGGATCACGACCCCGACGCCGTTGAGACCCGTCGCGCCAAGATGTTTGAACGCGCGCAGATGAACGACGTCCCACTGAAGACCATCTTCGTGACGATCTTCTCCATCGTCGCGGTCTACGCGCTCAGCAAACTGCTCTACCGACTACGCGACATCCTCTTGCTGATGCTCGTGGGCGGGTTCGTGGCACTGGTCCTCAATCCCCTGGTCGACGCGCTCGAACGATGGAAGATTCACCGCAGGGGCGCCGCGGTAGCCATCGTCACGGTCGGTACGTTCCTCATTTTCAGCGCCCTGACCTTCGCCTTCGGCGACCCGCTCGTTAACAGTTTGACCCACCTGGCCAATGACCTGCCGTCCTACGTGAACAAGGCCCAGCACGGCAAGGGCTGGATCGGACACGCCCTAAGCCGTTATCACATCAAGATATGGTTCGACAAGAACTCGTCGAAGCTGATATCGCTCGCAAAGGGTCTGAGCAAGCCAGCCCTGGCGCTCGGCAAGGGGGCGATATCAATTCTGTTCCTGGCGGTCACCATGTTCGCCTTCGTCGTGCTGCTACTCCTGGAGGCGTCGAAACTTCGCTCAGCCGTGCTCGGCATGCTTTCACCGGCCCGCGCGACCAGGCTAAAGAAGGTGAGCGCCTTGGTGAGCCGCGCGGCGCTCGGGTACGTACTGGGCAATCTCATCATCTCTGTCACTGCGGGCGTCATTGTCTTCGCGACGCTCGCGGTGCTCGGCGTGCCGTTCGCGTTGCTCTTTGGACTCTGGGTCGCGTTGGTTGACTTCCTGCCAACCATTGGCGGGGCCCTGGCGGGATTCCCGACGGTGTTGTTTGCCCTCGGCCACTCGCTCACCGCTGGGATCGTCACCCTGGCGGTCTTCCTGATCTACACGTTGCTGCAGAACCACGTGCTCAATCCGGTGATCATGAGCCGGACCGTGAAGCTCAACCCCTTGACCGTCTTCGTCGCGATACTGGTCGGCGCGGAAGTCGGATCCTGGGTTGACGGCATTTTCGGCGGCTTTATCGGGGTTCTGTTGGCCGTACCCATCGCCGCCACCATTCAAGTTGTCATAAAGGAGTTCTGGTCATCGTCGGGCCCGTCGTTGGCAAGTACCTCGGGATCGACTCCTACGAAATCCAAGAAGACACCGTGAGTGTGAACGCCAAGCCTTGAGTTCGACGAAGTGTTCCTTGGCCCGCCACAACTCGATCGTCCGTAACCACCACGCTGCGCCGAGACGTCGACTCAGTTGGTCAGCGTCTCGCGCAAGAACGAAAGCACCGCGTCGAAGACGGCCCTCGGCTGCTCGGGAAGAATCGCGTGGCCGCAGTCGGGCAGTCCAACCACCCGCGTGTTCGCACGCCGAGCGACGAGATTCCAAGCGTTCTCGGGTGGCGCCATCACGTCATCGAGGCCCTGGACGACGAGTCCGGGTGCCGAGCCGCCCATGCCGAACTCCTCAAAATTTGTCGCCACGATCGCATCCCTCTGGCGCAGGGCGAGCCCGGCGCACCATCCCTCGCTCCACCCATCCACTTCACTGCGTGGGGCGAAGAAGGCCGCCTTCACCGAGCGGGCGTGCGTCGCCGGGTCAATCTGGTCGTTGAAACAGTTGAAGAAGTTGGGGAATACCTCCGGCCCCGGAGGAACATCGCCACCGCACGCCAACAGAATCAACGCCGCCACGTCGTCGGGGCGCGACGCGGAGGTCGCGCGAACGACGCGATTACCGAAGGCGTGTCCGACCAGGATCACTCGGCCGAGTTCGGCGCCATCAATGATCTTCCAGAGATCGTCAGCGATGTCATCCAGACTGTTCCAAGGCGCATCGCCGAGTGGCGTGGCGACGCCAGGCGGATTGATGGCGATCGCGTGGAATCCACTTGATGCCAGGTCCCGGGCGAGTTGATCAAAGTCGGATCCCGGGCGCCCGAGCGACGGGTAGAGAATCACCGGAGCACCCGATCCGTAGTGCAGCAGCTGATACTCGGCGGAATTAATCAGTACATTTTCAATACGTAAACTCACAGATTGAACGTTAGTCAGAGTTTCTGGTGCTGACTAAAAGCCCATTTTCACTGGGCTGGAGCCCTTTTACGGTAGTTTCTGCGCAGTTGGGAGGTTTCTTCAGGCCGGTACGAAACGGCGAATCACCAGGGCTCGCCGTCCCCATCCGAGAGCGCATCGAGAGTCGGTCATCGCCCCCGCGCTCTACAATTTCGTATCGCGATGAGACGCCGACCATTGGATGTCGTTCGATCGCACCTGTTCAATCGGTGATTGGGAGTTGACTGAGATGGCCATTTGGATTCGCGTGCTTTCAGGGGCCGGGGGGCTGGTTCTCCAGCTACTGGTGCTCGACGCCGCTATTCGAACATTCCTCCTTCCCCGAGTCGCCAACGTCTCTCTTAGCCGTGCGGTCGCGCGTGGGATTGGCGGGGTCTTTCGGATGCTCGCCAACTCAAAACGCTCGTACGCGGTGCGAGACGCAATCCTCTCCCTCTACGCTTCCGTGACCCTCTTGACGTACCAGGCCCTCTGGCTCGCGTTGAGCGTGGTCGCCTTCACCCTGGGCTTTGTCGCCGCAGGCGTTCCAAGTTTCGAAAGAGCCTTCGAGATATCGGGCTCGTCGCTGCTCACCCTCGGAACGTCGTCGGGCCACGGTAGCGGTCAGGTGCTCCTCAGTTTCGCCGAAGCGGGAATAGGCCTCACCCTCTTGGCGCTCTTGATTGCCTTCATTCCAACGTTGTACGCGGCCTTTCAACGACGCGAGATCTCGGTCTCTCGGCTCTCCGTTCGAGCGGGCGTGCCCGCGACTCCCTGGGGAGTGCTCGAAATGGCGCAGAGCGTTGACTCCTACGAGCGGCTCGACGAGCTGTGGCGAGAGTGGGAGCAGTGGTTCATCGAGGTCGGCGAGACGCACACGACGCTGACGATTCTCAACTACTATCGCTCGCCTTCGCCCGATCAAACGTGGATCGGTGCCGCAGCGGCGGTCTTGGACGCCGCGGCGCTGTTCAACGCGGCCGTTGACGTTACCCCGTCGCCCACGGCCGGCCTGTGCGTGCGCTCGGGTTGGCTGACCCTTCGCAGGTTGGCTGATTACTTCCGGGTGCCGTATCCGTCCACGATTGATCGAACCGTCGGAATCTCAATCTCTCGAAGGGAGTTCGATGGCGTTCTCGACCGCCTCGAACGCAGCGGCGTGCCCCTCGTCGCTGATCGCGAAGCCGCGTGGTGCGACTTCGTGGGCTGGCGCGCCAACTACGACGCGATCATCGAAGCCTGCTACCAGCTCTTTACCTGCCCTCGAACCGATTGGAATGAAGCGACGGTGCAGCCCCTCTTCGGTCCGTCGAACAAGCGTGGCAGTTGAAGTAACGCCGCGACGCCTCTCACGCCCAGCCACGCCCTTCGCGACGGACGGCCTAACCGGTGGTGGAGGTGGTGGTGGAGGTGGTGGTGGTGGTGGGAACTGTCGTGGTCGTAGTGGTCGAGGTGGTGGCGGGAACTGTCGTCGTGGTGGTCGAAGTCGTCGTGGTGGTCGTGGTGGTCGTGGTGGTCGAGAAGACGACGTAACCCGGCCAGCCAGCCCACTCGACGCTCGTGCCTGATTCGGTGGCCTCAATCCTCATCTTCGAGCGAAGTGATTGCGAAAGAATCAGGGCGAACTCGCCGGCCCGATCTATCGCATCATCTCCGTGCACGCCAAGCACCACGGCGTACGTGGTGAAGACCACGTGGTCCAGCGCGATATTGATGGCCATGACGTCACAGCCCCCCGCGGGCGTGGTGAATCCGGACTTCACTCCGACTACCCCGTACTCGCCGTCGTAGGGCGTGTACGACCCGACCACGCCGGCGACCGGCAGATTAACGCTGGTGAGAGCGACGATCGATCGCACGATGGGTTCGTCCGTCATCAGGGCGACCGCGAGCACTGACTGATCCTGCGCGGTGGACAGGTCACCGGGCGAGATCCCCGTGTAGTCAACGTAGTGCGTATGTTTCAGTCCGAACGCCTTCGCGTCCTTGTTCATCACGGTGACGAACTGGGCCTCGCTCTCGTGCATAAGTGTGGTCAGCAGCTGGGCGTAGTCACCGGCCGAGTGAACGAGCAGCCCTCGCAACAGCGCTCCCTCGCACAGCCTTTCTCCCAAGGCAATCGTGACGTTCGACTGGCCCGTTGCCACGTCCTGCTTATACAGCGCGAAGTCGTTCGCATTCACGCTGAGGCACGGACCGGGCTGCGCGAAGGTCAGCGGAAGTTTGTGGAGCACCACCCACGTGGTCATCATCTTGGCGAGGCTCGCGATCGGCACCCTTGGTTGAGCCGGTGAAGAGGCCGCCACCGAAAGCTGGGGCACCGCGACCGCGGCACTTGCCTGGGTTGGCCAGGGCAGCCGCAACGCCCGAGGGATTGTGGCCGGGTTCGTGCTCAACGTGGTCGTGGTGCTCGTTGTTGTCGACGACGATGTCGGCGTCAACCCCGTTGTGGTCGTCGTGGCGGTGTCCTTCGTGTTGGCCGTCGCGAGTGATGGCACCGCCACCAGGAATGAACCGGTGACGGCACAACCCAAGACCATCGCAAGCAAGGGTCGGCGGCGTAGCCAGATGTGCGGGGATAACTTCACTGCCGACCACATTACTTGGTGCGAAATTCCTTTTCGGTGCTCTCGATCCCCTAGTTCCACCTTCTCGCGGGCGATTACCGCAGGACACGATCAACGGCGGGTTCCAATCGGTCTCCCCCTCGATTTCTGGCCCGAACCGCGGGCCAGCGTCGTCGAAGGGCGCTCGCCAATGTGAGTAGCCTCGGCTTCGTGCGGTGTTGTCGCCGCGTTGAAGAGTGAGGTTACTGATGCCGTACGAATTCACCCCGCAGGGTCTTGAAGTGCAGGAATCGGTGAAGCGATTCATGGAATCGGTCATCTATCCCAACGAAGAGACCTACTACAGCCAGTTGGCAGAGGTCGGCCCCGACGGTTACCCGCCAGTGCTCGACAAGCTGAAGGCCGCGGCGCTCGAGCGCGGACTCTGGAACCTCTTTCTCCCCCACCTGCGCCCCGGAAGCCCCGGAACCACGCTCTCGAACCTGGACTACGCGCCGGTCTCCGAGATGCTCGGCAAGGTCCCCTTCGCCTCCGAAGCGCTGAACTGCAACGCACCCGACACCGGCAATATGGAGATCCTCCACCTCTACGGCTCGGACAAAGTGAAGGCCGAATGGCTCGAACCGCTGCTCGCGGGGGAGATTCGCAGCGCGTTTTCCATGACCGAACCCGACATCGCGTCATCGGACGCCAGCAATATCGGACTGTCGATTGAACGCGATGGCGATCACTACGTCCTGAACGGTCGAAAGTGGTTCAGTTCCGGCGCGCGCGCAGAGCGCTGCAAGGTTCTGATCGTCATGGGCAAGACCAACCCCAAGGCCACGCGCCATCTTCAGCAGTCGATGATCGTCGTGCCCAAGAGCACCCCTGGCGTAGAACTCGGACTCGACCCGCACGTCTTTGGCTACGCCGAGCGTGGCGGCCATCCCGAGGTGATCTACCGCAACGTGCGCGTTCCCGTCGACAATCTGCTCGGCGACGAGGGCAGCGGTTTCTCCATCTCCCAGGCCCGCCTCGGACCCGGTCGCATCCACCACTGCATGCGCTCACTCGGAGTCGCCGAGCGTGCGCTTGAACTGATGGTGATCCGCTCGCTCGAGCGCAGCACCTTCGGCACCAGCCTCGCCCACAAAGGACTGATCCAGGACTGGATTGCCGAGTCGAGGATCGAGATCGACATGGCCCGCCAGTACGTGCTGCACACGGCGCACCTCATGGACACGGTGGGTAACAAGGCCGCCGCCACGGACATCTCGGGCATCAAGGTCGCGATTCCGAACGTGGCGTTGAAGGTCATCGACCGCGCCATCCAGGTCCACGGGGCGGCGGGCGTCAGCCAGTTCTTCCCGCTCGCCAACATGTACGCTCACCAGCGGACGCTTCGCATCGCCGACGGACCCGATGAAGTGCACAAGATGACGATCGCCCGGCGCGAGATCCTGAAGCACCAGCCGGGCTTTCGGATGAACCCGAGCGCCGGGAGCTAGTCCCCGTCAGGCCGCGTGGCCTTGGTCTCGTCGCTGTCGGCCTTCAGCCCGTAGAGGTCGGGCCGGCGCAGTTCGAGCACCGCGATCTGGCTCCGGCGCCGCGACACCTCATCGAGGTCGATGGTGGCGACCAGCACGTCTTCGCCTTTCGACGTCGACTCGGCGATCACCTCACCCCACGGCCCCACGATGATCGAATGCCCGTAGGACGAGAGACCCTCGTTCGTCGTACCCGCTTGGGCCGCCGCGATGACGAACGCGTGGTTCTCGATGGCGCGCGACTTTATGAGCACGTCCCAGTGGGCGTTGCCCGTCACCGCGTTGAACGCCGATGGTATGGCGAAGACGGTCGCCCCGCGAAGGGCCAGAGTCCGATAGAGCTCGGGAAAGCGGAGGTCAAAGCAGATGGACATCCCGAGGTCGAACATCGGTAGCTTCACGACCACGATGTCGTTACCCGCCGCGATGGCCCTCGACTCCATGTAGGAGACCTTCCCGGGCACGTCGACGTCGAAGAGGTGCGCCTTGCGGTAGGTGGCGCCGATCGAACCGTCATCGTTGATGATCACGCTCGTGTTGAAGCATTTCGCGCCGTCGCCGGACTTCTCCAGCATGCTGCCGAGGTGGACCGTGACCTTCTTCTGCGCGGCGATCTCGGCGAAGCGCTCGGTCGTGGGGCCCGGTACGGACTCGCCGACGGCGCCGTAGTTCGACGCCGGGCCGTAGTAGTTGAAGTACTCCGGCAACTGGATGTACGAGGCTCCCTGACCGGCGGCGTCGACGACGAGGTCGATGGCGGTGTCGACATTCGATTGAGCGTCAGCGCCGGAGGTGAGCTGCACCGCGGCGACCGTGATTTGTCCAGCTCCCATCGAACGCGCATCCCTTTTCCCTGGTCTTGTCCTTAAGTTACCGTTCAGCGGCGCTCGCGACTCGCTTGTCCGGGCAACGAAGACCGCTACGGGCCTCGGGTGGCGTGGGGACATGGTGGCACTACGCGAGTTGTTCAAGCGCTGTTCTCAAGACTGAGCCCTGGTGCTTCGCCCGTTCGAACCTTCCCCGGCGAGTTGAAACTCGCTCCAGAGGCGAGAGAGATCCACC
>Ga0182013_10002114_pt1 | contig 26386 bp, 20 predicted proteins | sample 612S2MmetaG_FD_120487 | JGI IMG/M metagenome (GOLD analysis project Ga0182013, IMG submission 120487) | Permafrost microbial communities from Stordalen Mire, Sweden - 612S2M metaG | ecosystem: Environmental > Terrestrial > Soil > Wetlands > Permafrost | place: Sweden: Stordalen | collected...
ACCGCGAGCGAGGCGATCGGCAGACTCGGGCTGTCACCCACGGCGACACAAGTGCTGCAGGCGAACGTCGCGACCGCCTACGCGCTCTCCTACATCTTTGGCCTTATTACCATCGTGTTGTTCGCCAGTCAGGCGGCTCCCAGGCTGCTCCGCATCGACCTGCGCGCCGAGGCTCGCCGCGAGCTGGCACTGGTGGGGGGTGCCGATCTCAACCTGGATGCTGATCAGAGTCATTCCTTCCCGCTACTGATCAGCCGCGGCTTCCGCGTGACAGAAGCGGCAGGCAAGACGGTCGCGGCGGTCGAAGCCAGGCTGCGCAAGCAGGCGACCGTAGAAAGTATCCATCGACACGATGCACAAGTGGCAGTAACCGGAGCCTGCGTCTTGAACGTGGGAGATGAAATCGCCGTCTCCGGTCTGCGCACGACGCTGGCCGATGCCGCCCGCGTCATTGGTCCCGAGCTCGGCGATCCAGCCGACGTTGACTTCATCGTCGAGACACGAGACGTCGTGTTCACGCGCCGCGCCATGCATCGAACGGCCGTCGCGGCAATCATCGAGTTCCTGCGTGCCTCCGATTGCCGCGGCGTTTACCTCGCGGGGATCACGCGCATGGAACGCAACCTGCCGGCATTGCCCGGTTCCATGGTGCGCCAGGGTGACGTGTTGCGGCTGTTCGGCAAGCCGGAAGATGTGGCGAAGGCTGCGCGCCTGCTTGGCGAGTCCGAGATCCCCAACAATGCGACGGACTTCGTCTATCTGGGTGGAGGGCTGGTTACCGGCATTTTGATCGGACTGGTGACGGTACCGATCGCCGGGGTGTCGCTCTCGCTCGGCAGCGCGGGTGCCCTGCTCTCCGGTCTTGGCTTCGGGTGGTTGCGCGCCCGGCGGCCCACCTTTGGCAGCTTCCCGCCGGCGGCTACGCAGATCCTGAAGGATCTGGGTTTGGCTGTCTTCATCGCCTCCATCGGATTGACATCGGCACCGAGCGTTCTGGCATTGCTGGAGACCCGTGGTTGGGAGCTGCCGATCGCAGCCATCACCCTCTCGCTCGTGCCGACATTGGCCTCGGTGTATGTTGGTCGGTACCTCCTACATATGGAGCCAGCCATACTTTGCGGCGCGATTGCAGGTCAGCAGGCCAGTACTCCGGCGATCAAAGCTACCGAAGCGGTCGCCGGCAACCCTGTTCCGGTGATTGGCTACACCGTCACCTATGCAATCGCGAACGTGTTGCTGCCATTACTGGGGCCGTTCTTTGTTGCGATATTCGGTGCCATCAATGCCCCTATTGTGGCGCCATAACCAGAACATAGGTGGAGAAGTCAGAAGCAGCCTTGTGCAGCAGAGGGTCCTGCGTGGGAGCCGAGCCAGCGTGACGCTTGATCTCCCGTATCGGCGTGGATCGCGACCCAGGTACTACGTCTTGATATCCCTGTAACCGTGCAAGGTACTGATCGTGCGATACCTACTCTGCCGAACACCCCAATTGCGGGGCGCCCCATTCTGCTCTAGCCTGCCGTGCAATGCACCCTTGTGGAGCTTGCGTTGATCACGCTCCGTATCCATCACACGACAATCTATAGCTACCGTCGGCCGGTGAAGCTTGGACCGCACCGTTTGATGCTTCGTCCGCGTGAGAGTCGCGATCTTCGCTTGCTCTCAAGCAATGTGGTGGTGACACCCGTCGCCGCGGTGATCTGGGCCCAAGACGTGTTCGGCAATGCCGTTGCGACCGCTACGTTTCAGTCGATGGCCGAGAGTCTTATAATCGACAGCGTCGCGGAAGTTGAGCTTGACGCCGTTGACTGGCCGATCTTCGACGTCGCTGCCTCGGCCATCTGCTACCCTTTCCGATATTCCGACGATGAATGGACCGATCTCGGCGCACTAACGATCCAGCAATATCCGGACCCGACAGGGCGATTGCGGGACTGGGCACGGGCGTTCGTCCGCGCCAATCCAACGGACACGCTCGCCCTGCTCAAGGATATCAGCGCCGGAGTGGCGGGATGGATCTCCTATCAGAGCCGGGAGGACGAGGGCACGCAGTCGCCGATCCAGACGCTGGATCGCGGCTGGGGCTCCTGCCGGGATTTCGCGGTCCTCTTCGTCGAAGCGGTGCGCAGCCTGGGCTTTGGGGCGAGGATCGTTTCCGGGTATCTTTACCAGCCGGACCATAACATCATGGGATCCGTTGACCCCGGAGCGACTCATGCGTGGGCGGAAGTCTTTGTGCCGGGCGCGGGCTGGATTACATGCGACCCGACGAATCGCAGTGTCGGCAGCGCCAACCTGATCCCCGTCGCCGTCGCACGCGCCATCCGCCAGGCAATGCCGGTGGTAGGCAGTTTCGTGGGAGAGACCGACGCCTTTCAGGGGATGTCGGTGGAGGTCCGCGTCACGGCATAGACGGGGCAGCATCAGACCGCCGGTTCGTGCCGGACCGGGATTCCCCCCTCTTCGAACGAAACCCGGTGCCCGAGGCCGCGCGCAGCCATCCGAGATGTCCAGTTACGGTGCCGATCTCGGGGACGCATTGGCATGCTCGAAGCTTTCCTTGGTGTATGTAGCGATCGGGTCTGCCGTCGGCCGCTGATCCTCGCCAGACGAACGACAATCCCGTTGACCGATCATTGTCTTTGGGTGAAGCGGTAGAACAGTCTCTTGGTAATTTCAACGAGCATAAGATAAGCGAGTGTCGCACCAGACAGGAAAATGAAGAATGTCCACGGCGGAACCACGAAGCCAAACCAGCGGCCCGGCGGAACAACCGGAAGAACGATCGCGACGGCAACTGCCGCGAAGGTCATGCCGACGAGGAATCCGCACGGCTTGCTTCGGTAGAACCACCGCCGTGTCCGAATGCAGAATACCACCAGGACCTGGGTCGTCATCGACTCGATGAACCAGCCGGTCTGAAACAGCCTCTCGCCGGCACCAAACAGATTTAGCAAAGCGTAAAACGTGATGAAATCGAAGATCGAGCTGACCGGACCGAACACCAACATAAAGCGCTCGATCAGCTTCACGTCCCACTTCACTGGCCCAACGACAGCTTCTGGATCGACATGATCGAAGGGGATCGCTATCTCGGACACGTTATAAATAAGGTTGTTCAGCAATATCTGGATCGGCAGCATCGGCAGGAATGGCAGGATCAGCGCGGCGCCGGCCATGCTGAACATGTTGCCAAAGTTTGAGCTTGCCCCCATCAGGACGTACTTGGACACGTTTTGGACCGTACTGCGCCCGGCAACCACGGCTTCGCGCACGACCGAAAGGTCGTGTTCCAGCAGAATCAGATCTGCAGCCGCGCGTGCAACGTCGGCTGCGCCATCAACCGAGATTCCGACATCGGCCGCGTGCAGCGCTGGCGCGTCATTGATGCCGTCGCCCAGGAAGCCGACGACATGGCCGAGCCGCCGCAAGGCCAGCAGGACGCGAAGCTTCTGCTGCGGATTGACCCGGCAGAGCAGATTGACCCGAGGCAATTGCCCGAGCAGCGCCTCCTCGGTGAGGTGCTCCAGCGCGTCGCCCGTCAGCACGCCCGTCACTGGGACACCGATTTCAGCGAAGACATGACGGGTTACAAGCTCGTTGTCGCCGGTGAGTACTTTCACTGTAATTCCTGCCTCGGCCATCGCTCGAATGGTTTCTCCGGCGCTGGCTTTCGGCGGATCGAGGAAAACCGCGAAACCGGAAAATACCAGGCCACTCTCATCGGAGGTCGCGATGGTTGGGTGGCTGGGGTCAACCAATCGGCTTGCTATCGCCAGCGCCCGAAACCCCTCGGCACCCAGCGCATCGAGGGTTGCCTGGAACGTGTGACGCGTCGCTGTGTCGAGTGGCCGCTCCACGCCATCCGGCGCCACGTAGTGTTCCGACAGGCGCAGCAGATCCTCTGGGGCACCCTTGACGATCAGCCGGCGCTTGGCGTCGTGCTCGACCAGGACCGAGACTCGCCGCCGCTCGAAATCGAACGGCACTTCATCGATCTTCTTCCAACCCGTCATATCGAACGGATGCGCGGCCAGAATTGCCTCGTCGAGCGGGCTTTTCATGCCGCTCTCAAACTGGCTGTTGATATAGGCGTAAGCATAGGCCGCTGCGCTGTCGGCACCGGTCCCGTCTATCGTGCGAACCAGCTTGATCGTGGCTTCCGTCAATGTACCAGTCTTGTCGGTGCAAAGCACGTCCATGGCGCCCAAATCGTGGATCGCGGACAGGCGCTTCACAATCACCTTCCGCTTCGCCATCTGCATCGCCGACCTTGCCAGCGTGACGGTGACAATCATTGGCAGCAGCTCGGGAGTCAGCCCGACTGCCAGCGCCACCGCGAACAACAGCGATTCGAGCAACGGCCGATTGAAGAAGATGTTTACCACCAGAACGAACAGCACCATGAACACGGTGAACCGCATGATCAGCATGCCGAAGCGGCGAATGCCGACCGCAAAAGCGGTGGCCGGCGGCTTTTCGGCCAGACTGGTTGCGAGATGGCCCAGGGCGGTTCTGCTGCCGGTTCGGCAGATCAGGATCGTTGCGGTGCCACTGATCACGGACGTGCCGGCAAACACCGCGTTGGACGCTCCGGCGGGATTTTCCGCACCCAGCGCCGCATCGCTAACCTGTTTCTCCGCCGGGTAGGGCTCGCCGGTCAGGAGAGCCTGGTTGACGTAGAGGTCCCGGCTCTCGAGCAGACGCGAATCCGCCGGCACAAGATCGCCGGCGATCAGTTCGACAATGTCACCGGGGACAAGTTGGTCGATGGGCACCGACAGACGCGCACCGTCGCGTCGCACGGTTGCCTGGACCGCCACCGACCGGCGCAGTGCCTCGACCGCATTCTGCGCCCGGACTTCCTGGACGAAATCAAGGGTAATGCTGAGCGTGACGATGGAGATGATGATGACGAAGCTTGGGACGTCACCGGTTGCCGCGGACAGCGCACTCGCCACAAGCAGGATGATAATCAGCGGATTGCGAAAGCGGGCGAGAAACTGCAGCCAAAGCGGCGAGCGCTTGACTGTCGCCGCGTCGTTAGGACCATAGGTCGCCAGCCGCGATCGCACCTCCGCGGCACCAAGGCCCGCGACGCTGCTCGCGAGCCGGGCGAGCAGCCGGGCTGCCGGCTCCCGCCAGATCTCTTCCGGACCAAGTTCGCCATCCACCGGTCCGGTGGTGCCAGCGACTTTATTGGCTGCCGTAGTGTCAATGGTTGTTGCTGCCGCAACGGACGGCTCATTGGGTTTATCGTTCATTCGGAATCGCTTCCATTCGAAGCCCTGGCTGTTTGCCGCTCGCCCGGGCGCGCCCGGAGCTACTAATGCACCGCCACCGCCGGCTGACGAGCGGCGCGAGCAGCAAGGCAAGCGGCACGGTGAGTGTGATCGGAAGCAGCATCGAGCGCCCGAAGTAAATGCCGGCAACGACAACGCCCGCGACGGCGATGGTCAGCAGGCCGCGCAGGCTGCTTGTTTCCGCAGGCGTGACCTGGGCAAAGCGCCGGCCCAACGGGTCGGGCAAATCCGGCATCAAATTGGGTCCTCTTTTCCGCGCCCTGGGAGTCGCTGTCGGACCAGGTCCGACTGACGTCGTCGTTCCGAGAATCTATTCCGGACTCAATATGCCGACACTCCACCAATGGGGCGCCTAGGCGCCAATGGAGATTGGACGATGAACCGCATCCCGTCGGAGCGCAATTGGGGTCCGTGGCGAGTTGGCGCAAGATGCCTCTCGATCGGGCGTTGAACAGCAGTAGTGGGATCGCAGTGGTCGCGTGATCAGCGACAGCATCCACACTGGGTCGGCGGCATGAGAGAGCGGACTGCAGCACGACCCGGTTACTGCTGAACCGTTGGTGGCGATGCCCGCTTCCGAGCGGGTCAAGAGCATTTTCGGGAAGAATCGACTGGTAACGGCCGGTCTAGGTAGTTTCCGAGGCTATCGCTCCCGCTTGGCGATCTGGTATCTCGGATGTATCGGCTAGCCGAGTTAACGGCAGGCAGGAGGGAACCGCCATGTTTTGTGGGGCCGTGCTATCTCTCATCGTCGCCGTGGTTGCCGCTTTTTTGGGCTATGGCGGATTGCCAGATGCCAGTGTTGCCACGATCGCGCAGCACACCTTCCTGATCGCAATCGGATTGTTCGCCATAAATGCAGGGGGAGTAATTCTTGATATCAAATTGCCCCCTGTCCGTCTTGCCAAGCCAACGCGAGATAAGGATGCCATTGCGACACACTGACCTCCATGTGCGCGGCTTGCCGTGGGCCGTAGCCACAGCCCGATCATTGGTGCCTGGTGATCGGGAGCAAATATGAGGGTGCTGTTGGTCGAACCAGATGCCGCATTGCGTGGATCGCTGGCATCGTTCCTATTGGACACCGGCGCGGTCGTACTTCAGGCCGGCAATGTCTCTGAGGCTTTGGAGCTTGCAACAAGTATTGAAAACTGCGACATGCTGATTATTAACCACATCCTGGACCAGGGTATGTCCGGGTTTGACCTGGCCGGCCGTATCCGCGAGTCTCGGCCTCTTGCGCCGTTGATATTGATGTGTGACCAATCGCGTCCAACACCGGTTTTCTCCATTGGGCCCAACGACCGTCTCTTGCCAATGCCATTTGGCGTTGACCGTCTGCTGCTGTTGATGCGGCAAATGGCTCAGGTTGATCGCGGCATCAATAGCGGGTCGTCCGGGACTATGAATGATGGTGATGGTCAAGCAGACCGCGAGCCCATATGGCTTGCTGGCAACGGGGAGGACCGCGTGCGCCTCAGTTGGTTGCCCAGATTCCGACGCTAGTGTTCTGACCCTGACATTGGTTGCCCGGCCTCGGGTGTCATTGCGAGAAGCGCAGCGCCGAAGCAATCTCCTGCGTAACGAAGCACGGGCGGTTCGTCAGGCGGGGGATTGCTTCGTCGCTGCGCTTCTCGCAATGACACCCGAGGCCATAGCAATTCCGGTCAGGACGGAAATGCTCTATGCTTGGAGACGAGTCCATGCACCGGGCCTGATGCAAGTCGCTCGCCCACACATGACCTGCGTGGCAGCGAGACACGCAGATGCGAGTACGTAAGTCGCGCGACAACCAGATGGAAGCACTGTAAGGCGCCAGCATATGACGATCTGCAAACCAGCAGGTACGCGATCCGAGCACCCCCGAACATTGACCGCGGGCATTCTCGACGTCGATGGCGTTCTGCTTGCGTCTCCGCATGAGCGTGCCTGGCGCGAAGCACTCCGCGGCTTTGCTGAGCCTGCTCGATTCACTACCGCAATGTACCAGGCCCATGTCGCGGGCAAGCCGCGCCTATGCGGCGCTCGCGCGGCCTTGGAGGCGTTAGGTGTGCCGGACGCCGCACAGCGGGCCGACGCCTATGCCGAGTGCAAGCAGAAGCGGCTGGAGGAGTTGATGGATGCCGGGCATATCGCTGCGTTCCCCGACGCGCTTCGCTTCGTTCAGGCGGTTGCAGCGCTTGGTTGGCATATGGCTGTCGCGTCGTCGTCGAAAAACGCCAACCAAATGATGCGGTCGATCCGCCTCGACTCCGGCCGGAGTTTGCTGGATGTCTTCAGCGCCAATGTCTGTGGCCGCGATTTGCGGCATGGCAAACCGAACCCGGAGATTTTCCTGCTGGCTGCGGCGGAGCTCGGGGTACCCCCCGATCAATGCTTCGTAGTCGAGGACGCGCCCGCCGGCATCGAGGCGGCCCGCGCAGGCCGCATGGCGGCCCTTGGCGTCGCACGACTAGGCGACGCCGCCTCGCTGCGAGCGGCAGGGGCGGATCTGGTGGTGACGAGTTTGGACGAAGTTGCAATTGATGAACTGGTTGCCGGGCGGCTCAGCCGCCGGCCGACATGATAGGGCCAGGAACGATGGAGCACGCGCTGGAGCCGACCGCCGATCCCGCTTGGGTGCTTGACGCGGAGGGCTACGATCCGCTCCGCGAGAGCAGCGTTGAGTCGCGCTTCGCGATCAGCAACGGTTTCCTGGGGGTCAGGGCCACACGAGCGATTACTCGGGGAGCGCGTTGGGTCGTTCCGCCGCGCACCTACGTCGCCGGGCTGTTCGACACGCCTGGCACCGCGCAGGCGGTACCGGCACTTGTCCCAGCCGCCGACTGGCTGCATGTCCGCATCCTACTGCCTGACGGGGCTTGGGTGCACCACCCTGGCGACATGTCGTTGCATCGCATGACGCTCGACATGAAACGGGGTGCATTGCTCACCGAAGGCCGTCAGCTAAGGGCCCCCGGACAGGGTTTTCGCGGGCGTACCTTGCGACTTGTGTCATTGAGCGAACGCGCACTGGGGCTGCAACTCATCGAATTGGAGTTCGGGGACGCGGAGATCGAGATCACGCTTGAAGCGTTGTTCGAGGGTCTGACCCTTGGACTCATACCTGAACAGCTTGATCAAGATCTCGGCGTTTGGCGGACGCAGCATTCCGGCAAGGGGCTCGCCATGGCGACCGCCGCGTCGTTGCAGATCGATGGCCACGATCTTCCGCCGACCGCGCATGGCCAATTGAAAACGTCCTGGACCTGGACATCCCGGCCCGGGCAGGTCGTGCGTTTCGAGCGCTTCGTCGCCATGGTGCGGAGCGACACAAAGGGTGCCGATCCCGGCAGCCTGGCGCGGACCAGGCTCGGCGTTGCGCGGCAGCTCGGTTGGCGCGGCGTGGTCGCGGCGCACGAGGCAGCCTGGTCAGCCCGCTGGCAGTGTAGCGGCGTCGAGGTTGACGGCGACGCGGCCGCGCAGCAGGCATTGCGATTCGCGACCTACCACTTGAACAGCGCGGCCAATCCGGCCGACGAGCGCGTCTCGATCGGCGCACGGGCGCTGACTGGCGACGACTATCATGGGCATGTGTTCTGGGACACCGAGATCTACCTGCTGCCATTCTATACCCTGACCTGGCCCGAAGCGGCCCGAGCGATGCTGATGTATCGCTTCCACACAATCGATGGCGCGCGAGCGAAGGCCGCCCGGATGGGTTGGCGCGGTGCCCTCTATGCCTGGGAGTCTGCCGGTTCCGGCGCGGAGACGACGCCGGATCAGATCATTGGTCCGGATCGCAAGGTCGTCGATGTCCTGTGCGGCAGGCAGGAGCAGCACATCAGCGCGGACGTCGCCTACGCAGTCTGGCAATATTGGCAGACAACCGGGGACGAAGCGTTCCTGCTGAACGCCGGCGCCGAGATCCTGCTCGAGACGGGCCGGTTCTGGGCCAGCCGCGCTCAACCGGAGGCGGACGGTTACCACCATATCCGTGGCGTCATCGGACCGGACGAGTATCACGAGCATATCGACGACAATGCGTTCACCAACGTCATGGCGCGCTGGAACATTCGGCGCGCGCTCGATGTGGCAGCGTTGTTGCACGAGCGCTGGCCCGAGCATTGGGCACGCCTCGCGTCCCGCCTCGGCGTGGACGACACGGAGATGAAGCAATGGCTGAACGTCGCGGAGACGATGGCAACCGGCCTGGATGCCGCAACGGGGCTGTTCGAACAGTTCGCGGGTTTTTTCGCTCTCGAAGACATCGATCTGGCGAACTATGCAGGCCGTTCAGTGCCAATGGACGTCGTGCTTGGGCGAGAGCGGACGCAACGATCCCAGGTGGTCAAGCAGGCCGATGTCGTGGCACTCCTGGGGTTGCTGCCAGAGGAATTCGATGGCGAAAGAAGCGCGGAGAACTTCCGTTACTACGAGCCTCGATGCAGCCACGGAAGTTCGCTGAGCCGGGCAATGCATGGGCTCGTTGCTGCGCGGCTGGGCTATTCCGAAATGGCGCTGCGCTATTTCCGGCAGACCGCGGCGATCGATCTCGCGGATACCCATGTGGCGATCGATGGCGGCGTGCACATAGCGGCCCTGGGTGGGATCTGGCTGACGGCGGTGTTGGGGTTCGGCGGGCTGTCGTTGCACAGCGACGGCATAAAGCTCGACCCGCGACTGCCGGCGCATTGGAATAGCCTCAGCTTCGGGTTTCAATGGCGTGGCCGGCGCCTCAAGATCAGGATCGACCAGCCCGGGCAGCTCGTCGAAGCGACGCTTGTGGCAGGGGAGCCGATGACGCTTGTCGTAAGCGGCAAGCCACACGAACTCCGCCGTGGTCAGACGCTGCGGGTCTTCTGCGGAATTCCGTCCGGATCGATGGTCCGTCAACCGTCCAGCACGCATCCCACGTGATGGGAAAAATGCAATAGCGGCTTTGATGTAGATCAATGCAACGTCAAAGCGTATGTATGAAAATTGTTTGCGCGGGAGGTACAGAACAGGCCGTTCTGGCCGGAAGTGAATGTTATTTCGGGTCGGCGGTGTGGCCTGGGATTGCCGTTGCCCCAAGTGAAGTCGGTTTCACAGGAGGTCGAGCCGGTGTCACAATCATTGGAGGATCTGCTGGACCTGACGCTGAATACGCGACGGCAGCGTTTGCAGCAGAAGGCAGCCGAACGGGCCCACACCCAGAAGGCAATCGACGATGCTCATGCGGATCTTAAGCATAAGCAAATAAAATTCTCTACCGAGGTTCGCTCCCTCATCGACAAGGCCGTAGAGCAAGCCAATCGTCACCTCGGCAAGAGGCCGGAACGGTGCGAATTCCGTGACATGTCCGGATATTACACTGGCCCGCTTTATGTAGGTGGATCGACTTGCAATCCGATCGCATATGAACTGCGGGCTGACGGTGAAAAAGTGGGAGAAACGCTGCTTGTCGAGCTGACGCACGACGGCATGATAAGTGGATCCCTCGGCTCGCTGCCCTCATCCGTGCCGGAGGCTCACACGGCCAGAGTTGACTTTGGCTGGTGTCCCGTTTCGCTGGACGTGTTTGATGCAACCTGCGCCTCAGACCTTGTCGTTCGGTACATAGCCACGATCACCGAGCGGTGGCCGTGCGCCACGTCTTCCACGTGACGTGAGCCAGCGCATCGGGCTGACATAGTTCTGCAAATTGTTGGCCTGGCTGCGGCGCTTGCTTGTGTCTGTCCGGGAATCACCGCGCCAGATAGCGTGCAGCCTGTCATTGCGCGCCGTGCCGCCTGTCATTGCGAGCGCAGCGAAGCAATCTCCTGCGTGACGAGCCGGCGCACGGAACGCGGGAGATTGCTTCGCTGCGCTCGCAATGACAGGCGGCACGTGGTGTCGCGCAATGACAGGCTTCGCGCGAAGCGCCACCTTCTTTCGATTCACTCGATGACCCCGCCGGTTGCCGGAGGCTTCCCCGATGGCGGCGCCGCCAGCCACGATTGCGGGAGGACCACACGCAGCAGACCGGCAGCACTCGACAGGCTTTGGATCGACCGGCGTGCTTCCAGCAGCAGATCGCGTACCAGCAGTTGGTCGGTGGTCCCCGCGGTTTCCTGCACGAACGAGAGCCGATGCAGCGAAAACAGGCCAACCACAAACGCCAGGCCGAAGAAGAATGTCCAGGAATGAAAGTTGAGCACCTGAACGGTGACCGCACCGACGCCGCCTGTCCAGGTGAATGCGAGTGTGAGCTGCCGCGCGGCAAAGAAGTCGGCACACAGCCCGCCGATGATCGGCGCGATCGCGCCGCAGGTCGCACTCACCACGCTGCTGGCCGCAAGGAAGGCGGTCGCCTGCCCGGACGGCGACAGCTTCATGACTATGTTGCCCGAAGCCAGGGCCACGCCGGCCGTGGCGACACCCATCAGCACATGGATGACCACCAGTAGGTAAATCGTCACCGGGCCGATCCAGGCGAGACCGGTGAAGGTCCAGCCCAACGTGCAGACAAGGAACAGCGGCGCCGAGATTTGCAGTACCGCCTTGTTGCTGAACCGGTCGATCAAATTGCCCCAAAGCCCGAGCGCGGCGATGTTGCTGAGCTGGCTCGCCACCGTCAGTGCAATGATCGTCGTCATCGCGTAGCCGAGCGTCTTGAGCATATAGACCGCAAAGAACGGGGCTGCGAGATTGGCGGCAAAGTTCCACGACGACAGGAACACCATCAGCCGGCGGAAATTCGGATCCCGGAATGGTGTCATCAGCAATGTGAATATCTGGGTGCGCTGCGCGACCGGCGGCATCGGTTGCTCCGGCGTGATCGACAGCAGCCAGACCCCGCAAAAGCCGAACACCGCGCTGGCCACGAATAAGGCGGAGTAGGCGATTGCTGGATTCCCCGGCACGTGGCGCTTCCAGCCATCGATCAGCAGACCGCCAAGTAGTGCGACCACGGTCGCGAGCACGGTCGTTGCGGTGGAACGGCGGCCGAAGAAGCGACCGAAGTCGGATTCGGGAACCAGGTCGCGCATCCAGGAATTCCAGGCGCAACCGGCAACGGCGGCCAATGCCTGATACAACGCCACCGCCCCAACCAGCACGGCGATCGCGACATGCGTGCCAAGCAATGGCGCCGCCGCGGCGACGAGCAGGAACGAGCGGCCGATCCCCGCTGCCCAGGCGCAAATGGCGCGCCTGGCGCGGATGCGCTCGACCAGGATCACCGCCGGCAACTGCAGGAACTGCACGGCAAAGGGAACCGCCGCCAGCACGCCGATGGCGAGATTGCTGGCGCCGAGCTGCACCATGAAGCCGGCCAGGAAGACCCCGGTCGTCAGCGAGCTCATCGCTTCGCTGGCGAGCGCGTCGTACAGCACCAGCCGGAATGTTCTGTCGAGGTTGCTTGCCGCCATCGCTGCGCCGGATCATCTTCACGCCGCAGCCGCGGTATCCGTGCTGCCCGGGCAGCTTGCATGGTGGGCCTTGCATGGCAAGCCGGGACGATGGCGGCATAGGCGATCGAGCGGCGACGGCGAGTCTTTGGCCATCAACAGGCTGGCGCATTGGCTGCACCACTTGGCACGACCACTACTCTGACTGCCGCCTCGGCTTTGCCGACATCTGGCAGTCCACCCAGCGCGCGACGCGATGCCGCTGTGGGTCATTCCGGGGCTTCGATAGACCTGGTCTCCGGCATTGCCAGCCACACCAGCGCCGTCCCCGCCAGACCGGCAGCGGCCAGGCCGAGAAAGGCGACCCGATCGCCTGCAATGTCCGCCAGCAGGCCCGCCAGTGTGGTGCTCAGCGCCGCGCCGGCGGTGCCGGCCAGGCCGAAGATGCCAATGCACAGATTGAAGCGGCGCGCCCCGAGCGTCACATCGTCCGCGATCACCGGCAGCATCACGCCGAATACCGCGGCACTGACGCCGCCGATCGCCTGTACCGCGACCACCAGATACGGGTTCGGCAGCATCGCCAACAGCACGCCGCGCAGCGGCAGCGCCGCCCATCCCAGCAGCATCAGCGGTCGCCGGCCGAACCGCTCGGCGTTGAGGCCCACCCAGGGTGACAGCAGCGCCACCACCGCCTGCGGCACCAGGATGCAGGCGGCGATGATCAGGTTGGCCTGGGTACCCTTCTGCTTGGTCAATTCGCCCGCAGCAATCGGCAGCATCGCGGAGTCCGCCAGTTGAAACAGCGCGGCACATGCGGCGAACATCAGCAGCCTGCGGTCAGTGAGCAACGCCACCAGTTCGGACCGCCGGGCGCGCCGTGTGGCCGCCCGCCGCGGTGGCGGCGGCGGCTTGGCATCGATGAACGGCAACGTCGCCAGGGCCGGCACGCAGAGTACCGCGGTCAGCAAGAACACCGATTGGTCCGAAACGTAGCTGCCCAGCAACCCCATCGCCCCGGCGGCCAGCCCGTTGCCGAGCGCCGCGAAGCGCGCGTTGCGTCCGATCCGCTCGCCGAGCGCGGCGTGCCCGACCAACTCCAGGCTGACCGCGGCGATTCCCGGGGTCAGCACGCAACTAGCGAAGCCGTGCAGGACCTGGGCGGTCAATACCGGCAACAGCGCCGGCCAGGCCACCAGCAACAGGGCGGAAATTCCGACCGCCAGGATCCCGGCGGCGACGGCGACGCGCTTGCCGCGCAGCGCATCGACCAGGACGCCGGCGGGGATCTGGCTGACCATGGCGGTGATGGTGCCCAGGCTGAGGGCAAAGCCGATCTCCACTTGCGTCCACTGGCGCGCGGTCAGATACACCGCGACGAACGGGCCGAAGCCGGTTTGCTCGCCAGCGATGAAGAAGTTCAGCAGATCCAGGCCGATTGTGGCGCGGGTCTTGGTCGCGCGCTTGCGCGGCATCGACTATTGCTGTCCCGGCCTGGCTTCCGGCACCACCGGCATGACCACCGGCGCCGGCTTCTCCGGGTCCCTGTACTCGGGTGCCGCCTTGAACTCGTCCTGCGTCAGCGTCAGGACGATCCGGTGCGCGCCTTCGCCAGACTCGAATCGCAATGTGCTCCAGAACACCGCGATCTTGCGGATGCCGACGCCCATGAAGCCACCGAAGTCGAGCACCGCGGCTACTGGCTGCCCGTTGGGGTCCACCAGAACGTCGATCAGTCGCGCAACGGTCTGGCCGTCCGCTTCGACAACGGGATGTCCGAGCACGGACATCGCCTCGCGTGGAGAGAATGTCTGCAGCATGACGGTGGGCGGCAGTTCGGGCGCGGGTGGCCTGGCTGGCACCTCCGGCGTGGCCGCCGTCAGCAACAGCAGCGGAACGATCAGCGAAATCCGGGACACTGTCATGCCCTCCTACGCCGGCCGCAGCCTGTGCGAGGCCAGCACGATCACCGCAACGATCGGCGCCACGCCGATCGCATGGTACAGATGGAACCGCTCGCCCAGGAACGGCACCGCCCGCACCGCGCCGACCCGCGAAATCGGCTGTGGCGCATGGTAGTTGAATTCCGAACCTTCCGCCACGCCCTGGCAACTCGTCCAAAACGAGGTTGTGGGGGAGCAGGTACGGTCCGCGTTCCTGATCGTTGACGTGCAACCGGGCGACGGAACCGGCGTCTCTGCCATCGCCACGATCCATCGTGCCGGACCCGTTCCGCTGTATTCGTCAGTGGCGAAATTGCAAGAATTTGGGCGCTCAGGCCAGGCTCTATTGCCATTCGGAAGCCATATCGTGTCCGCGAAAGAACCTTGCGTGATGGCGCACGCTTATTGACGCGACCGTCACGGTCGCGGCGTGTGGTTGCCGCGACCGGCGTTTCATTCGAGAATTCCGGAGGTCAAACTGCCGCCGTAGGTTTACGAGGATGATTATGCTGGACAGCAGATGAAGGCACTCGCGCCGGCGGTCACGGCCACCACATCGGTACGCCGCCCTTCGCAGCCCCTGGCGGCGCTGACGGCGCTGGGCATCGTTTACGGCGACCTGGGGACCAGTCCGCTATACACCCTGCAGACCGTAGCTGAGGCGACCGGCGGGCGTTTCACCGCCGAAAGCGCGCTCGGGGTTCTATCGTTAGTCGTTTGGACTCTGATCATCACTATCTCGATAAAGTACTGCGTATTCGTCATGCGCGCGGACAACCACGGTGAAGGCGGCATTCTGGCCCTGATGTCGTTGGTTGGAGCCAACAGCTTCAAGGGTTCGGGCAAAGTCCTGGCCGTCATGGGCCTGCTTGGCGCAGCGCTGCTCTACGGCGACGGAGTCATCACACCCGCCATTTCGGTGCTCAGCGCCCTCGAGGGCGTAAATGTCGTCACCAGTTCCATGAAGCCATTCGTCACGCTGGTTTCTGTCGCGATTCTAGTGACCTTCTTCGCACTGCAGCGGTTTGGAACCGCTAAAATCGGTGGCGCCATCGGTCCGATCATGTTGGTGTGGTTCATCGTGATCGGCGTCCTGGGCTTTGCAGGAATCATCCACAATCCTGACGTTCTCTCGGCAGTCGATCCGCGACACGCGATCGGATTTCTCGCGAACGGCGGGAGCGTCGTCTTCTTGGTCCTGGGCGGTGTCTTCCTCTGCATCACGGGCGGCGAGGCGCTCTACGCCGACATGGGCCACTTCGGCGCTGGCCCCATCCGCCTCTCATGGTACGCGATCGTTCTGCCCGCTCTGTTATTGAGCTATGCTGGCCAAACGGCGCTTTTGATTGAGAAAACGGTCATTCAGGGCAACCCCTTCTTTCATCTCGCCCCGACCTGGGCAATCTATCCGCTCGTCTTTCTGGCCACGGTCGCCACCATCATCGCCAGTCAGTCGATTATTACCGGCTCGTTTTCCATGACACGCCAAGCCATGCAACTTGGCTGGCTGCCGGGCTTTGGAATCCGCCAGACCTCGGACAAGGTCTATGGGCAAATCTACGTTCCCGTGGTCAATTGGCTGATGATGGCGGCCACGGTCGGCATCACGATCGCCTTCCGAAGCTCTGACCGGCTTGCCGGCGCCTACGGGACAGCGGTCTCGACAACCATGCTGCTCACGACGTGCCTGCTGTTTACCGCGATGCGCAAGGTCTGGCGCTGGCCGACTTGGGTTTCCGTTCTGGTCGCCGGCGCGTTTCTCATCGTTGACGCAGGGTATTTCGGTGCCAATCTGCTGAAGATCGCGGACGGCGGTTGGCTGCCCTTGACCGTTGGCGGGGTGATCTTTTGCATTATGCTCACCTGGCGCTCCGGCATCGACGCCGTGCGGCAAAGCCTGGCCAACGCCTCTGAAGCGCCTGACCGCTTCACCGCTGACCTCAAGGCCGGCAAGGTTCCTCGTGTGCCTGGCACAGCGATCTTCTTGACCAGCACTCATCAGAAGATCCCGCTGCTCCTGATCGACCATGTCAAGTACATGGGCGCCCTACACCGCGCCGTGATTGCATTGAGCGTCATCTTCGAGGAGACGCCGCGCATCGCCGATGGGGGGCGTTGTTCGATCGAACCCCTTGGAGACGGGATCTGGCGGGTGATGATCCGATTCGGCTTTATCGAAATTCCCGACCTCACCGAGGCGCTGCAGCAGATCGGTGATCTGGATCGTTCGATCGATCTCGACAATGCGGTCTATTTCGCCACGCGCGACCTCATCGTGCCCCGGCCCGGGACTTCAGTCTTCGCCCGGCGACGGTTGGCGCTATTCGCCTTCCTCTACCGGAACGCGGTCAAAGTGATTGACCGCTTCAGTCTGCCACCGGACCGAGTGGTGGAAATCGCCCGTCAGATAGAAGTCTAACCAAAGCGGCAGGGGGAGGGTGGCTCTCGCGGTACTACTTGGACGGGTCTGCCTCACCTTGGGTACAAAACGTCCTCAATGCGGCATCATCCGGGCGCGGAGCACTGGGATGCCGGCGCAGCCATGGGGTAGCCCCGACATCGCGCGCATCCTGTCTGCGTTCGACTCCGACAGCAGTTGCGCTGCGGCGGCGGTCCGGTGGGCCGGGTCCGTGGTCATGCCACGGGACCTTTCCGTCATGCCTGAGTAGTTTCCGAATCTATCTCGCGCGCATCGTGCCGCCTAGGGTCCGGCACATGAACCGGGTCACATGAACGTCGAGCAGGCTGGCCTGACGATCCTGACCCGGGTCTTTTCACTAAATATTCCATAACAACAGGAACGAGTGGTACGAGCTTTCGTGTATTTCGGCCCCGGCAGAAAGACGTTCGAAAAGCGGTCGAAGCCGGAAATTCAGGCGCCGGCATCCAAAGCTGCCGATCACGCATTGCTTCAAGCTCGACCACGTCCTCGATGCGTATGAAACTTTTGGGCACGCCGCGGATACGGGCGCGCTCAAAGTGCCCGTCGAGGTTTCGCGAAGAAGGTTTACGTGGTCAAACGCGGACAAGGCAAAGGATACGCGGAGATCGTCAACCTGCTGTTCTATTCGGATAACTGCGACATGGTCTATGGCGACGCCGCCGCCTTGCTGACGAAGATGATCGAGGCCGTGCGTGGACTGGGCCTCAAGGCCGCCGCGTGACCCGTTGATTCAACCGCGAAGACAGGAGTTCCAAGGTGGCCGGTAAGATGCACGTCGCCGTTGTCGAGCAGTTCGGCAAACCGTTGCTGTTCCAGGAGTGAGATATTCCGGCCCCAGGCCCGGGACAGATCCTGGTGAAAACGGAGGCCTGCGGCGTATGCCACACGGACCTTCACGCGGCGACCGGCGACTGGCCACTAAAACCAAAGCTTCCGTTCATTCCGGGGCACGAAGCCATCGGCCGTGTCGCTGCCGTCGGAGCAGGCGTAACGATCGTCAAAGAGGGTGACCGCGTCGGCGTGCCATGGCTCTACTCGGCCTGCGGACACTGCGAGCACTGCCTTTCGGCATGGGAAACTGTCTGCGGCGAGGCGGAGTTTGGCGGTTACACCAAGAATGGGGCTTCGCGGAGTACGTTATCGCCGATCCGAACTACGTCGCACATATACCCGCAGGCCTCGATCCGAAACTCGCCGCGCCTCTGATCTGCGCCGTGATCACCACATACAAGGGAATAAAGGAAACTGAAGCGAGACCGGGTGAGTGGATCGTCATCTCGGGCGCGGGCGGCCTCGGACATCTTGCCATTCAATATGCCAAGATCATGGGACTTCAGGTCTGCGCGGTGGACATCGATGATGACAAGCTCGCGCTGGCGAAGCAGATGGGCGCGGATTTCGTGGTGAATGCGAAGCACGCGGACGCGGGGGAGGTCGTTAAGAAGGGCACCAACGGTGGCGCGCACGGCGTTCTGATCACCGCGCCTTCGCTCTCTGCGTTTAAGCAGGGCATCAGCATGGCTCGCAAGCGCGGCACTTGCGTCCTGGTCGGCCTGCCGCCGGGCGACTTCCCCGTGCCTCTGTTCGACGTCGTGGCGAATTGCATCACCATTCGTGGTTCCTTCGTCGGTACCCGCGAAGATATGGCTGAGACTCTCGGGTTCGCCGCCGAGGGCAAGGTCAAGGCTGATATCGAGCTGCAACCGCTGTCGGCAATCAACGACATCTTCAACCGGCTAGAGCATGGCAAAGTGGCCGGCCGCGTGGTTCTCGATTTCGCGGGCGCCGCGGACGATCGTACCGCGAAATCGCACGCAGCGAAGAAGTTGGAAGCAGTAGCCGGCGGTCGTTGATGGTTTAACGGTCGAATTTCAGCCGGGGACCAAAATAACGAACCTGACCACACGGTTTTGGTCCTCGTGCCCGGCCTTTCGGGGTACGCATGAATCACGCCACCGCGCTTGTTCTGGCAGGCCTCGCTGCTCCTCCGGCGCGCAGCTCCTCAACCTGCGGGATTTCGCAGACGGCCCTGACGACGCCGTGCGGTTCGTGCCCAGCCTCGTCTGCGAGTCCTCCGGCACCGCGGAACCACTGCACCGCTTGCAGCACCTCAGCGGCCGATGCTTCTGTGCGCTCGATGCTGCTCACTACGGCATCGTCGGCGTCTCCGACCATGCGGCGGATTTCTGCCGCGGTGGCTGGAGGCTTTGGTTTCGGTCTGCATGACAAGACTCCACTCGGTTAGCCCGATCGGCCCGGATCGCGTTGGTGCACGATCTCTGATTTGACGCCAGCAAGCACGGCGCTACGCTTTATGTGCTCGAAACACGCCCTGATGCTCGCGAAATGCTTGCGGGGGGGCAACGTCCGGTGTCTAACCAGGCGTTGAAGCGAAAAGGGGGCGAGCTTCACGATGGCGCGTCAGTCAAAACCGCGCGCGGCGATGCGGCCCGCCCAGCATCCAGGGGCGCCGCGAAGAGCCGCGCCCGCGCGAGGTGAAGTCAATTTCCCGGTGGTCGCGGTCGGCGCGTCCGCTGGCGGGCTGGAGGCGTTTCGCGCGCTCCTCGCGGCGCTTCCCGCCAGCAGCGGCATGGCTTTCATCCTGGTCCAGCATCTCGATCCCTCCCATGCCAGCATGCTGGTCGAGTTGCTGTCTCCCCATACCGCGCTGACGGTCGTTGAGGCGCGCGAGGGCATGCGGCCCGCGCCAGACCTCGTCTGCATCATTCCGCCCGGACGCTTTCTCACGGTAAACAATGGCACGCTGCTTCTGTCTCCGCCCGAGGATGGTCACGGCGTGCGAATGCCGTTCGACTCCCTGCTGCGATCAATCGCGGCGTTCGGTGAGCGCGCCGTCTGCATCGTTCTCTCGGGGACCGGCAACGACGGCAGCGCCGGGGCTCGGGCGATCAAGGAGGCGGGCGGCCTGGTGATCGCCCAGGAACCGGAGGACGCCGAGTTTGATGGGATGCCGCGTGCCGCCATCGCGACCGGCGCTGTCGATCTTGTCCTCCCGGTGGCGCGGATGCCGGAGGCGCTCGCGCGCTATGGCGGCCACCGCTATGTCAGGAGTGGCGAGAGCGCCGCCGCGCCTCTTCCGGGCGACCACTTCCAGAAGATCATCGATCTGCTGCGCAATAAGACTTCGCATGATTTCGCGCTCTACAAGGCTGGAACGCTTGAGCGTCGGGTCGAGCGGCGCATGGCGCTGGCCGGTATCGACGATGTTGACCGCTACCTCGAGCTGCTGGCCGGGGACGGAGATGAGCTACGCAACCTCGCCGATGATCTGTTCATCAACGTCACGCGGTTTTTCCGCGACAAGAAGGCCTTCGATGTGCTGGCGGAGACAATCGTTCCCGAACTCACGCGGGCGCATCCGCCGGACCGGCCGATCCGGGTCTGGGTGGCGGGCTGCAGCACCGGCGAAGAAGCCTATTCCGTCGCCATGCTGTTCCTGGAGCAGATCGCGGCGGCGCGGCGCAGGCTGAAGCTGCAAATTTTCGCCTCGGATATCGACGCTGACGCCGTCGCGACCGCCCGCGAAGGGCTTTACCCGCCGGCGATCGACGCTGACGTGCCGGCCGACCGGCTGAGCCGCTTCTTCACCCGGGAAGATCATGGCTACCGGGTGTCGCGCGAGCTCCGCGCGGCGATCGTGTTCTCGGTCCACGACGTGGTGGCCGATGCGCCGTTTTCGCGCCTCGATCTGATCAGTTGCCGCAATCTCCTGATCTACCTGCGGCCCGAGGTGCAGCAGCGCGTCCTTTCGCTGTTCCATTTCGCCTTGCGCGAGGGCGGTATCCTGTTTCTCGGCCCGGCGGAAACCGTGGCCGGCGCCGGCGACCAGTTTGAGCCGATCTCGCAACCGCAACGCATATACCGGCATATCGGTCACGGCACGCCAGGCGAGGGCGGAATTCCACTCGGCCGCGGCGAGGCTGCGCGGTCGCTGTGGTTCAGGTCCGCCCGGCCGCCGGTCAGACCGCGGGCCAGCGTCGCCGAACTGGCGCAGCGGTTGCTGCTCGATGCCTATGCCCCGGCGTCGGTGCTGGCAAATCGGAAGCATCAAGGCCTGTATTATTTTGGCCCGACCGATCTCTATCTGCGGATGCCCGCCGGCGTGGCGAGCCAGGACCTGCTAGCGGCGGCACGGGATGGATTGCGGCCGGCGATCAGAGCGGCGCTCGACAGGGCAAGCCAGCCGCCTTCCGGGGCCGTCGCGGGCCAGGTGACGCGCGACGGGCATAGCGTCGCGGTGAGCATCACGGCCCAGATCGTGACGCATGACGGCGAGGAGCTGGTGTTACTCAGTTTCCGCGACCTGCCGGAACACGAGGCCAAGGTCGAAGCGGTGGCCGAGTCGGCGGCGGATTCCTCGCGGCTGGCGCGGACCGAGCAGGAACTCGATGCCACGCGCAAGGAACTCGAGGAGGCGATTCGCGACCGCGAGACCGCGGAGGAGGAAATCCGGGCGATCAACGAAGAAGCGATGTCGGTGAACGAGGAATTCCAAACCACCAACGAGGAACTGGAAACCTCCCGGGAAGAACTGCAATCGCTCAACGAGGAGCTGACCGCGCTCAACAGCCAGTTGCAGGAGACCCTCGGTCAGCATCAGGCCGTCGCGAACGACCTCGAGAACATTCTGAACAGCGCCGACGTCGCGACCCTGTTTTTGGACGAAAATCTGCGGATCCGCTTTTTCACTCCCGCGGCGAAAGCACTGTTCAGCGTGATCATCTCCGACGTTGGCCGCCCGCTCGCCGATCTGGCACGGCATTTCGCGGATGGCTATCTGCTGGCCGATGCCAGGCTGGTGCTGGCCAATCTCGTTCCGGTCACGCGTGAGATCGAGGCGGAGAACGGCGCCTGGTATACCTGCCGCATCCTGCCGTACCGGACCAAGGATAACCGCATCGAAGGGGTGGTCATCACCTTCGTTGACATCACCAGCCGCAAGCAGGCGGAAGACGCCATGCACGCTGCCCGCTTGCAGGCCGAAGGCGCCAACCTCGGCAAGTCGCATTTTCTCGCCGCGGCCAGCCATGATTTGCGGCAACCGCTCCAGACGCTCAGCCTGCTGCATGGGCTGCTCGCCAGACGGCTGAAGGGCGACGATCTGCAACTCGTCAGGCACGGCGAGGAGGCGGTGACCGCGATGTCAGGCATGTTGAATTCGCTGCTCGACATCAATCAGCTCGAGGCCGGCGTGATCCACCCGGACTTCGCCAACTTTGCGGTCAACGATTTGTTGGACCGGATGAAGACCGAGTTCGCGTTCCACATGCGCGCCCATGCGCTGGAATGGCGCGTGCTGCCATCCCGGCTGGCGGTGCGCAGCGATCCGCGCCTGCTTGAGCAAATGATCCGCAATCTGCTGTCGAACGCGGTGAAATACACCAGGAAGGGCGGCGTGCTGCTTGGCTGCCGGCGGCGCGGCGACCGGTTGCGTATCGAGGTCTGGGATACCGGTCTGGGCATCCCGGGGGGGCAACTGCAGGCGATTTTCCAGGAATTCCATCAAATCGATAATCCCTCCCGCGAACTCAACCAGGGGCTGGGCCTGGGTCTCGCCATCGTGCAGCGCCTCGGGGATTTGCTAGGCCATACTGTCGATGTCCGATCGCGACGGGGCAGCGGTTCGGTGTTTTCGATCGAAGTCCCGCTCGCGCCAGAAGGCACGCCCCTGGCACCGATCGGGCTGGTGCGAGAGATCGAGGATATCGCGGCCCCCGAGGGCGTGGTGCTGATCGTCGAGGACGATCCCGCCTTGCGCGATTCGCTGGAAGCCTCCGTGCGCGCAGATGGTTACAGCGTGATCGCGTTCGCCGACGGCGACGCGGCAATCGAATACGCCGCGGGCGCGAATGCGATACCGGATATCGCCATCGTCGATGTCAATTTGCCGCGAGGGCCGAGCGGGCTTCAGGTCCTGGCGCGGCTGCGCCAACTGATCGGGCATGATCTGCCCGCGCTGGTCCTCACCGGCGACATCTCGACCGAGACTCTCATCGAGGTTGCCCGGCAGGGCTATGTCCACCGCGTCAAGCCGATCGGGAGCGAGGAGCTGACCGGACTGATCCGTGCGCTGCTGGCGCGTAAGCGTTTGGTGGAACCACGCGGGGGGATGCGGCCGCCGGTGGTTTTCGTGGTCGATGACGACGCCGCCGTGCGTGAAGCTCTGCGCGGCTTTATCGAGACCACCGGCCGGCAGGTGGAAGTTTACGGCAGCGCGCGAGCATTTCTCGATGCCTGGAATCCCGGGCGGAGTGGCTGCCTCATCGTCGATTGCCGGATGCCCGACATGGACGGGATCGAATTACTCGACCGGCTACGCGCCGAAGGCCATCAATTGCCGGCGATCATGATCACCGGCTATGGCGACATTCCGGTCGCGATCCGTGCCATGAAAGCCGGCGCCGCGAGTTTCCTGCAAAAGCCGATCCAGCCCGCCGAGTTGCTCTCCGCCATCGAGCACGCGTTGGAGCAGGCGAATGGCTCAGCCGGGCACGCCGCCCTGAGCGAGGAGACGACCGCGCTCATCGCCACCCTGACACTGCGCGAACGGCAGGTGCTGGATCTGATCATCGCGGGCGCGCCGAACAAGCAAATGGCTCATGCGCTCGGCATCAGTCAGCGCACGGTGGAGAACCACCGTGCCGCTGTGATGAAGAAGCTTGGCGCCAGGTCGCTGTCCCAGCTCATCCGGCTCACGCTTGAGGCAGCGTCGTCTGCCGTCTCCAGAACACAGCACTGAACCAGGCTCGGTGCCGAGATGGGTGAGACCCTGGTTCGGCCGTCGCTTCGCCCGCTGGCGGATGGCGGCCGCGTGCCGGCGCCGGGTCGGGCACTAGGTATTTTCCGAAAGCGGCCTGGGTAATTTCCGAGGGTAGTCGCCAACGCTCCGATCCTGAATCCTTTTGTCCCAATGCGCGGCGGCCGGCTACCTTGTCTTCGTGAGGTGGCCCGGAGCTTCGCCGCCAATAAGACGGGGAGTAAGTTGGTTATACGGAACGACCCCGGACCGCGCTCGCGGCCGGTGCGCGAGCGCGGCGCCGGCGCCGGTCATGTCGAGGGCTCGCCGGCCGCCGCGCCTGACACGCTGATCCGGACGCTGGATGGGCAGATCACCGCCTGGTCGCCAGGCATGGAACAACGTTACGGCTATAGCGCCGCGGACGCGCTTGGGCAGACATCCCACCGCTTGCTGCGCACCGCGTTTCCGCGATCGTCGCCAGAAATTGGAGCGATCCTGGTGTCGATGCGACATTGGAGCGGTGGGCTCGTGCATCGTCACGCGGATGGCGGCCGGGTCATCACGGCAAACAATTGGACGTTGAGTTGCGAGGGGGACCACAGCTCCTGGCTCGTCACCGAGGTGCATTCCGATGTTGCGCGAGCCGGAAGCGACCTATACCGGCACTGTGCGGACATACTTGATGTGCTGGCGCATGAGTTGAGTGAGCCGATGACCGCGATCAGCGCCTATGTTGACGGAGCGCAGCGAATTCTCCAGTCGGGATGGCCGGATCTGGCGAGCGCCCGCGTCGCGATGGCGCGGGCGTCCGATCAGATCGCGCGAGGCGGAGAGTGGCTGCGCCTGTCGCGGGAGTTGGCCGCCGCCATGCGCGAAAATGAATGAACCGGCAGCGTCACAATGCCGCCTGGCGGACACCGCTATCATGCTGTGGTTTGGAGTGCGAAGCCAATCCGAGCAGAACCAGGGACCTTCCTGTTGCCGTTAGGTTGAGAAACTGCAGCCAGGAACACGAATGTCGTAACGATACTGCCGCTAACTTGAGAATATCGAGCTCGCACGTTGCAGTAACGCTAGCGATTGGTGGCGGTCAAGGGAAGCGTCAGAAATGGCCGGGTTCTGCGGGGTGGGGGCTGGTGGGTGTCGGCTTTGGGTCAACCGCGGCGGTTCAACCAGGCGGCTAAATTACCGCCGCGTTGGGTGGACGACGGCGCTTGCCCAATGCCCGCATTGCCGGACGATGTTGTCCGAGTTGTTGCGCCGCTGACTGGCACCGATGAACTTCGTCGCCCCCGGGCCTTGTGCCGATGGGCGTGTAGCTTCGCCGGCCTCGTGCCACCGCGCACCACCAGAGCGGCCATCTCGAAGGCAACATGTGCCCGGCGGTGAAGTGCCTCCGCCACGGCGGGATCATCCGGGCTCTCCGCCAGCGCCAGGTATTCGCCCTGCGAAATAGGCTCGGCCCGGCCGACGACTAAGCCAAGGCGCGGCGTTCAGCCGTTTTGCGAACGCGGGAAGCGATTTTCCGGCGATGCCGAATAGTGCTCAAGGATGCGGAGATAGTTGGCGCGCGTATAGACGCTGCGATCGCGACTGCGCTGCCAACTCAACATCCCGCGCATATCGGCGAGAGACGCGATCTCCCGCGCCTCCATCCACTGGCGTAGGCCAGTGATCAGAGTGGACATAAAGCCGATGCCGTCGCGCAACAGAGCCGATGTGGTCATCACGACATCCGCGCCGGCGAGCAAGGATTTCACCACGCCATCGATGTCCCGCACACCTGTCGATACTGCCAGGGATGCCTTGATGCGGCCGGCAAGGATGGCCGTCCATAACAGTGGCAAACGTAATTCGGTCGAATCGCTGAGCTCCAGCGTGTCCGTCAGCTTCATATGCAACAGGTCGATGTCGGGCTCCATCAGACGGTTGAAGAGCACAAGACCAGCCGCACCGTGCCCGGCGATTGTATTCGCGAAGTGCCCGATCGCACTGAGATACGGCGTCAGCTTGACGGAGACGGGAAGGCTGGTGGCACCGCATACCGCCTTCACGATGTCGATATAATGCGCCTCGATATCGCTGCCGGATTCAAGCAGATTGGTGGGCACGTTATACATATTCAGTTCAAGCGCCGACGCGCCGGCCTGTTCGGCAAGTTTCGCATATTCAACCCAGCCCGCTCGGGATGATCCGTTCAGGCTGGCGATAATCGGTATCGAAACCGCCTGCTTTCCGCGCCGGATCAGATCCAGGTACCGTTCAGGATACATACCGTACGGACCGCTCGCCGCGGCGGGAAAGTAGGACAACGCTTCAGGAGAACTCTCCGCGTAGGCTTCCACGCGAGACGCCTGGTTCTCAGCCTCAGCTTCGACCTGCTCCTGGAACAGGGACGGCAGCACAATGGCGGCGGCCCCGGCGTCCTCCAGCCGGCGCAGGTTGTCGATCTTGCTGTTTAGCGGAGATGCCGATGCAACCATCGGATTCTTTAGCGTCAGGCCGAGATACTGGGTGGTCAGCGACATGGTGGACTCCTCAGGCGGGATGGAACCGGCTGCCGTCACGTGCGACAGGAGCCGTCT
>Ga0182013_10002117_pt1 | contig 26372 bp, 18 predicted proteins | sample 612S2MmetaG_FD_120487 | JGI IMG/M metagenome (GOLD analysis project Ga0182013, IMG submission 120487) | Permafrost microbial communities from Stordalen Mire, Sweden - 612S2M metaG | ecosystem: Environmental > Terrestrial > Soil > Wetlands > Permafrost | place: Sweden: Stordalen | collected...
CCACATCAATCCCCAGTCCAAAGGCAGCCTCGGCAAAAGTTTCGAGGCCGAGTTTCGCACTGCCTGGCTGGATTATCACCAAATCATCTGGAATGGCTCCGACCTCGATGACCGGCACCATTCTTTTTTCGACCGGCATCCCAGACAGGTGCAGTCCTACACGCTGGGCAATGACGATGACAGCAAATCCACGTTGCTGGGATTGTTTCGTAATATGTCGCGCAGTAACGCGCCGGTTCACGTCATTGACTGCCGGGCGCAGGCCGACGGTCTCATTGTGCAGGCTTTGGAAGCATTACAACTGCTTGACTCGCTCGCCACACAGGGAATCCGGTTCACATTTTTTCTCTTTCCTAGCGAGGACACGGAGAGCATGAGCAATCTGCTCGACCTGTTTTATTTCGCCGGCGACCGCGTGGATTACGTCGTGGTTCACAACCCGGCCAAGGTCAGAACCAACCTGTTCAAGAAATCCAACATTGAAGCCGAGTTGAAAAAGTTCGGCGCGAAGGAGTTGACGTTGCCGGTGGTGACTTCCATCACGTTGCTGGCTATCAAACGTGCCGAAGCCAAGGCGGGTCGCAAGTTGAGTTTTGCGGAAGTGGCGACGCCCGGAGCCTCGCATTTGGAGTTGATGCTGGCCGGTGAAATGCAATGGGCGATGCAGCAGATGTTCCGGCAATATGACGCCATTGCCGATTTGCTGGTGCCATCGGAACATGTGCCGGAGGTCGAACCACAGCCGGAACCGGAGGCGAAACCGGTGCGCTCTAAACAACCGATGCTCAATTTGGGCGAATGATTTTATGGACAAGAATGATTTGGCGGCGTTGCTCGTCGGCGCACCGGCCGACGAAGTGGACCGGATTCACCGGCTGTTATATGAATGGAGCGTCGGGCCGGACAACAGTTTTCCGGTGCAACTGGCCTTGTTGACCAAGGCGCAATGGCGCGTCGCCGCCAATCTGCCGCGCTTGATGAATGATGCCGGCAAACTGATTGAAAAAAATCTGGCCGAATACCGGCGGCAGACCGGCGCGATGGTCGCAAATTTCGATGACACGACCAGTTCGACCATCGCGGCGTTTGACCAATCAATTGCCAATCACAGTGAAGTCATCAAACAAGTCGTGGCTAAATCCAACGGACATCTGGTTGAAACCGAGAAAGCCGCCCGTCAGTTACATTTTGAGTTGGAACACGGCAACGCCTCACTAAAGAAGGCGTTGGATGAAGCCAGGAAAGAGCTGATTGACGAACGGTTTCGCCTGATTGAGGCACAAAAAGCATTGGATGCCAGAATGTCGTTTCAGGCGTGGTGGGGACAGATTCTCTGGAGCATCGGCGTATTGCTTATCGGCTTCGGCATTTATTTTATTTGGTTTGATCGCCGGTAACGGAATCAATGGGCTCACGATGGGATCAATGGACTCATCCACTTGCCGGGCGACAAATTTGTTCCGGCGCGCAGCCATTGCGCTGGTGACGCGATGCTCGTTTTGCATCCGCACGGGGTGGATTCCGGCGCGCTCGCCTCGTCCATTGTATGGCTCGCCTGCGCCTGTCAAGGTTGTCCGATAAATTCTGTCTGGCGCTGCGCGCCGGTGGTTCGGTTTGCGGCTCCACCGTTGACAGGCGCAGGCGAGCCAAAGACGTGGCTGGTTAGGCTTTTGCGCCGGGATTGCTGGCCGGAGTTTTGAGGATTCAGGCTTGAACACAATCGGCTGCGGAGACCCAAACCGGCAGTCGCCCCGCAAGTCAACCCGCAGGTCAACCCGCAAGTTGATGATGTCGAATTTTGGTAACGCTAAAAAACAATCGTCCTTTTCATGTTTTATCCACGGCCAAGACCGATCCAAAACCGCGTTTGGTCCATGTCTTGCCTTGCCTCGATTTTTGTTTTGCCTACGATGTTTCCCAATCTACATGGCTGCTGAAAATCATACGCAACTGGCAAGTTTCATCTGGAGCATTTGCAATCTGCTCCGGGGACCCTACAAACGGAATGAATACCGCAAGGTCATCCTGCCGCTCACGGTGTTGCGTCGGTTCGATTGCATTCTTGAGCCGACCAAAGCCGCCGTGCTCAAGGAGCACGCCGCCATCAAGGCCAAGCCGGAAAACATCATCCGCCACAAGCTGTGCTCCATCACCGGCCACGCCTTTTACAATCTTTCCAAATTTACCCTCGGCAAGCCGGCGGAAGGCAGCGGCCTCAATGGTTTGCTCGACGACCCGAACCAGCTCGCACCTAATCTCAACAGCTACATCAATGGTTTTTCGCCCAATGTCCGGGCCATCATGGAGCGTTTTGATTTCGGGACGCAAATCGCGAAGATGGCCGAAAAAGACCTGCTTTACCTCGTCATCAAACGCTTTGCCGCCATTGATCTTTCACCGGACAAAGTGGACAACATCCAGATGGGTTACGCCTTCGAGGAATTGATTCGGATCGGCGCGGAACAATCCAACGAGGAAGCCGGGGAACATTTCACCCCACGCGAAGTCATCAAGCTCATGGTCAACCTCCTGCTCGCGCCGGAGAAAGACCTCGCCCGCAGCCATGTTGTCAAAACCATTTATGACCCCGCCTGCGGCACGGGCGGCATGTTGTCCGTCGCGGAAAAATACATCCGCGACCTCAATGCCGACGCCCAGCCCAAACTGTTCGGCCAGGACTGGAACGATGAAGCTTGGGCGGTTTGCAAATCCGACATGCTCATCAAGGGCGAAGATGCCGACGCCATCATTTTGGGCGACACGTTTACCAAGGACGGTTTTGACCGGACGGGCGACGGGAAAAAGTGGACGTTTGATTACATGCTCGCCAATCCGCCGTTCGGCGTGGAGTGGAAACAGCAACAGCGCTACATCGAACAGGAACGCGACACACTCGGATTCAGCGGGCGGTTCGGCGCGGGCACGCCGCGCGTGAACGACGGCGCGCTTTTATTTCTCCAGCACATGCTGGCCAAGATGCGCGCCCCGCAGGACGGCGGCAGCCGCCTCGCCATCGTTTTCAACGGCTCGCCCCTTTTCACCGGCGACGCCGGCGGTGGTGAGAGTGACATTCGCCGCTGGATTATTGAAAACGATTGGCTGGAAACCATCGTCGCCCTGCCGGAGCAACTGTTTTACAACACCGGCATTTCCACCTACCTGTGGGTGCTCACCAACCGAAAAGAGAAGTCCCGCAAGGGCAAAGTGCAGTTGATTGACGCCCGCCAGTTCTGGGTGCAGATGGAGAAAAGCCTCGGCAACAAGCGCCGCCGCATCGGTGATCCTTCGGACGAGAAGACGAAAAAAGACCCCAATCACATCAGCGAACTCACCAAAATCTTCGGCGATTTCCGCGACGGCGAGACGCGCACCTTCACCGAGGAAGACGCGGTCACGCACCAGCCCATTCAACGCCAGCGCGTCGTCAGCAAAATTTTTGACAACGATGATTTCGGCTACCATAAAATCACCGTCGAGCGACCGTTGCGGCTGAACTTCCAAGCCAGTGCCGAGCGCATCGCCCGGCTCGAAGATGAAAGCGGCTTCAAAAATCTCGCCACCAGCGCGAAAAAAGACCCCGCAGTCCGTCTCAAGGAGATTGAAGCCGGCCAGCAGCGGCAGGAGCAAATCCGTGAACTGCTCCGCGCCTTCGGCAAGGCCACCAATGGAAAGCTGCTCATGGACCGCAAGGATTTCCTGATTGAACTCCGCAAACTTGACCGCGAGCGTGACGTGCATTTGAGCGCGCCGGAACTCAAAGCCGTGATTTCCGCCCTGGGTGAGCGTGACGAAAATGCCGTCATCTGTCTGGATCGCGACGGCCGGCCCGAGCCGGACGCAGATTTGCGCGACACCGAGACCGTGCCGCTCAAGGAGAGCATCGAGGAATATTTCAAGCGCGAGGTGCTTCCGCATGTGAAAGATGCGTGGATTGACACCACCAAAACCAAGGTCGGCTACGAAATCCCGCTCAACCGCCATTTTTACCGCTACGAACCGCCGCGCCCGCTGGAAATCATCGAGACGGACATCAAAAGCCTCGAAGATGACATCATGAAAATGCTCAAAGAGGTGACCGCATGACCGCTCCCGGCCAGCCTGTCCCAGCCGGTTGCCTTTTCTGCTTGACCGTCAGGCCGAATCCGCCGATAGTGGGTTTAACAATACCCGCCAAGCCTCGGGTTGGGAGCAATCCTAACACTGCTCAAATCGGCGGGTTACTCGTTTTCAGGGGGTGCGTATGAGCTGCAACAAACCGGCCAAAACCTATGTCGAGCAGCTTCAGATCCTAAAAAATCGTGGCCTGATTGTGGCCGATGAACCCCGCGCGCTGCATTGTCTGGAGCACCATAATTACTACCGTCTGTCTGCCTACCGCTTTCCCCTCACCATTCAGGGCAATCCCGACCAGTTCCTGCCGGGCACGACCTTCGATGAACTGTGGAATCTTTACCATTTTGACCGCACCTTGCGCCAGTTCGTTGCCGAAGCGGTCAAGCGGGTTGAAATATCTGTGCGCGCCCGCTGGGCTTATGTGCTCGCCCACGCCCACGGACCGCAGGCTTACGAACACGCCCCCGTCTTTCGCAATCCGCAACGCCACACCGACGCCCTTTCCAAGTTGGACGAAGAACTGGCCCGCAGCCGCGAGGATTTTGTTTCTCACTACCGGACGCGATACCAAATGGCCCGTCCGCCCATTTGGGCCGCGAGCGAAGTCATGTCTTTTGGCCTGCTGAGCCGCTTTTACGAAAACATCAAGCGCAACAGCGAGCGCAAAATGATTTCCACCACTTACGGTTTGTCGCCCGACACGCTGGAATCGCTGCTCCAGCATTGTGCGTATATTCGCAACCTGTGCGCCCATCATTCCCGCCTTTGGAATCGGCGTTTCACCATCACGCTCCAGTTGCCGCAGAGTTCCCCGCCGGCGGTGATCCCCAATTTGCACCCGGCGCAAGACCGCCTCATCTACAACACCCTCGTTCTTTTGACCCACATGGTCGGTGTCATTGAACCGGCGTCCACCTGGTCACACCGGCTCGTCACGCAGTTGCTCGCGCTGGATGCAAAATTTCTGCCGCACATGGGTTTTCCCGCCGACTGGCAGCAACGACAGCTCTGGAAACAACTCATTCCGGCCAAATGAAACTTCCGGCCTACCCCAAATACAAAACCAGCGGCGTCGAATGGCTTGGCGATGTCCCGGAAAAATGGGAAGTAAAGCGGCTGAAATATGTCGCCGGTTTGAGCGACGTGAAAATTGAGGCTGATCCTGAAATGCCTGTGCCATACATCGGTCTTGAACACGTGGAATCATGGACTGGCAAACTCCTTCCTCTTGATCTCGAATTAGTGCCAAGCGGCATCGCAAATCAGTTCAAAAAAGGAAGTGTGCTGTTCGGAAAACTTCGACCATACCTTGCCAAAGCCTGCACACCTGATTTTACCGGCCTTTGCTCGACGGAACTTTTGGTTCTTGAAGCTGCAAAGCAAGACAATCGCTTTTTGCGTTATAGCTTGCTCACGCCTGGATTTATTTCGCTTGTAGATTCTGCGAGTTACGGTGTGAAGATGCCGCGTGCGAGTTGGGATTTCGTCGGCGTTTGCAATCTTCCACTTCCACCCTTACCCGAACAACAGATCATCGCGGATTTTTTGGATAAAGAAACGGCGCGGCTAGATGCACTGGTGGCCAAGAATGCAAAGTTGATTGAACGGCTGAAGGAAAAACGCACCGCACTGCTTTCGCACACGGTCACGCGCGGCTTGAACTCCAAAGCTAAACTTAAATCTTCCGGCAATGACTGGCTCGGTGACATCCCGGCGCATTGGGAAGTGCTGACCGTTCGGCATCGCGCGAAGCTCATTAAAACTGGCGGCACGCCGCCGACAGCGGAGGAGCGTTACTACGAGGATGGAACTGTTCCTTGGTTTGGCCCTGGTTCATTCGACGATCAAATCGTCGTGTCGCAGCCGGTGAAATTGCTAAATTCTTCCGCAGTCAAGGAAGGTGCAGCGCGTATGTTCGCCGCCGGGGCGACGATGGTCGTGGCAATCGGCGCAACCCTCGGCAAAGTGAGTTCGCTCACCGAGCCAGGCTCGTGCAATCAGCAGATTACAGTGATTGAGTTTGACGAACGTCGGGTTCACCCGCGTTTTGCAACATACCAACTCAAACGCCTCGAACCGGCCTTGAGAGCAATTGCGCCCAGCGCGACATTGCCAATTCTCGACCAAGGAGAAATTGCCGACATCGCAATTGGGCTGCCACCAATCCCTGAACAAACTGCCATTGCCGAATTTCTGGACGCCGAAACGGCGAGAATAGACGATCTCGTAGCGAAAGTGGAAACGGCAGTTGAACGGTTGCAGGAATACCGCACGGCCCTCATCACCTCCGCCGTCACTGGCAAGATTGACGTGAGAAAGGAGGTCGCATGAGTGCTTTGGCTGAAATTGACAACTTCCAAAAATACTTGGACACCGTGCGCAACGAGTTGCCCACCTGCCGAATTTATTTCCGGGGCCAGAGCAAATTGGTCACCGCTGGCTACCCGCTCAAACCGTCCATCGGCCGCTATAAACATCTGGAAACGCTCAGCCTGTTTGCTCGTGAGGAAAAGGAGCGCGAGGTTCTTGGCGTTTTTACCAATCACCTCCTGACGTATGTAAAACATCTCCCGCGCAATGATTGGGAGGGACTGGCCATCGCCCAACATCACGGCCTGCCTACACGTTTCATGGATTGGACCACTAATCCGTTGGTCGCGCTTTATTTCGCCGCGCGCGTCACCGAAAAAAACGACGAGGATAAACCCCTGGACAGCGCCGTGTATGTGCTCATCAGCGAGCCAAAACGCTTTGTGGATTTCAATCGTCCGAAGGAGGCGGAAGTGAAACCGGTGCCGGATAGTGAAACCACCCAGGCACCAAGTTTGTCTGCATTTGAAGATTTTAACTTGCCGGACTTTGGCATGGGAAACCTCGAACGCCTTGTTGGCGCTGGTGTGTTAAAAAAACCAGCAGCCACACCGCCAGAACCGGCAAAGGAAGATGCCGAAGAAATTAAACGACCGGACGACAAGCATAAGCCGGATGTCATTTCGCCGTTTGAAATCAAGGAGAACGTCATTTATGACCCGCCCCACGTCTCGCCGCGTATCCGCGCGCAGGACGGCGTCCTGATGGCTTGCCACCAACCCATGCAGCCGTTGGAAGAGGCGGATTATTTGGAAATCGTCATCAAACATGAGGCGCACGACGACATCCGCCGTCGTCTCGACCAATACGGTGTTTTTGACAAGCAACTTTTTCCCGACCTCGATGGAATCGCCAAATGGCTCAAATACCGTGTGTTTGAAATTGACGGTAAATGCTGAAAAATTATCAGCCCCATGCCCGGCAAAACCATAGCACCAGCCTCGGAGACCCGCGTTAAGATAAATTTCCTGACGCGCGGCGGCTGGCAATCCACCGCCGTCACCGGCAAGATTGATGTGCGGGCAGTTAAACGGTAAACTTTGGATATGAATCGAGTCGCAATCAAACCGCAGTTGCTGCGCTGGGCTTACGAGCGCGCGGGGTTTGATCGCGCTGGCTTGGAACACAAGTTTCCGCATCTGGCAGCGTGGGAAGAAGGGACAGCCCAGCCGACCTTGAAACAGGTGGAGGCTTTTGCCAATGCAACCTACACGCCGGTGGGCTACCTGTTTCTGCCAGAGCCGCCGGTTGAAAACATTCCCATCCCGGACTTCCGTGCGCCCGGCAACGAGCGCATCGGGCATCCCTCGCCCGATTTGCTGGACACAATTTACGTCTGCCAGCAACGGCAGGAATGGTTTCGGAACTACGCGCGCTCGATGGGAGAATCGCCATTGGCTTTTGTGGGTTCGGCGCGAGCGGGTGATGACGTGATCCGCACCGCCGCCAGAATCAGAGCGGAGCTGGGCTTTGATTTGGACGCGCGTCGCCAAATGCCGACCTGGACGGATGCGCTCCGGCACTTCATCGAACAGGCTGACGGTTTGGGCATCCTTGTGATGTGCAATGGCGTGGTGCATAACAACAATTATCGGCATTTGGATCCGCAGGAGTTTCGCGGGTTTGCCATGACGGATGACCTTGCGCCGTTGGTATTCATCAATGGTGCGGATACCAAGGCGGCGCAGATGTTCACGCTGGCGCATGAACTGGCGCATATCTGGTTGGGGCAATCGGCGGTGTCGGATTCTCAACCGACGGCCGTTCCGGTTCAACAGGTGGAGCGTTGGTGCAACGAGGTTGCCGCCGAACTGCTCGTGCCGCTCGACGCGATGCGCCAGGCATATCGTCCCGGTGGTGAGTTGGCGGAGGAGACCATTCGGCTGGCCCGGCGGTTTAAGGTGAGCACGCTGGTCATCTTGCGCCGCATCCTAGACGTGGGAGGGTTGACCCAGGAGGAGTTCTGGGAAGCGTATCATGCGGAAGTGGCAAGATTACGGGCGATCCCGCGCGGAAGCGGCGGCAACTTCTACCTGACGCAGGCGGCGCGGGTCAGCAAACGCTTCGCGGCGGCCTTGGTCGCCAACACGTTGGAAGGCCAGACCCGTTACAACGACGCCTTCCGGATGCTTGGATTCTCTAAACTTTCGACATTCAAGGAACTGGGGCGCAGCCTGGGGGTGGGGGTTGCATGAGTTACTTATTGGATTCCGACGTCTTTATGCAGGCCAAAAACTTGCACTACGGTTTGGATTTCTGCCCCGCCTTCTGGGATTGGTTGATCGCTTCGAACACGGGCGGATCGGTGTTCAGCATCGAAAAAGTGGGCGACGAAATAGAAGCGGGCGCTGATGAACTGGCTGACTGGGCGGCTGCCCGGGGTGACGGTTTCTTTCTCAAACCCGACTCTGCCATTCTGCCGGCTCTGGCCACGGTGAGCAGTTGGGCTGCCGGCCAGAATTATGAACCGGCAGCGGTAAGCACGTTTCTGCAAAAAGCAGATTTCTACCTTGTGGCTCACGCGCTGGCCCACGGCCATGTAGTCGTGACTCACGAGGTCGCTGCGGCTTCAACCAAAAAGATCAAGATTCCAAACGCGTGCATTGGCGTTGGCGTCAAGTGTATGAGCCCGTTTGAAATGCTGCGTCTTGCGCGGGCGCGGTTCATTCTTGGACCTCAATCATGAGCCAAACCACAGAGAAAGCATTCGAGACTTATGTCGAGGAAATCTTGCTGACGCGCGGCGGCTGGAAATCCGGCAGCAATGTGGAGTGGGACAAAGAGCGGGCATTGTTCCCGGCGCAGGTGTTCGCGTTCATCCAAGACACGCAATCAAAGTTGTGGCAGGAAATGAGGGATCAGCACGCGGCGGGGCTGGAGGCATTGTTGCTCACCACGCTGGTCAAGGAACTGGATGCAAAGGGTTCGCTCCATGTGCTGCGGCACGGGTTCAAGTTTTATGGCAAGACGTTTCGCCTCGCCGCCTTCAAGCCTGCACACGGTGCGAATTATGAAGTGCTGGAGCAGTTCGGTAAAAACCGGTTGACGGTGACGCGGCAAGTGCCTTGTCATCCTAACGACAACCGGACGCTCGACATGGTGCTGGCGGTGAACGGGCTGCCGGTGTCCACCATCGAGTTAAAAAATCCCGGCACAGGCCAGAGTTGGCGGAACGCCGTGCGCCAATACAAGGAAGACCGCGATTCACGCGCACCGCTATTTGATTTTAAGAAACGAGCGCTGGTGCATTTCGCCGCTGACCCGGATGAAATCCACATGACGACGCGGCTGGCGGGCGAGAAAACATATTTCTTGCCGTTCAATCGTGGCAGCCATCCGGGACAGATCATTTGTGGCGCGGGCAATCCGCAGCATGAGTCTGGCTACCGCACCGGCTATTTCTGGGAAGACGTGCTCCAGTTCGAGAGTTTCCTCGATATTCTCGGCCATTTCATGTTCCTCGAAAAAAAGGAGGAAAAAGTTGATGACGGCCGTGGCGGGCATCGCTGGGTAACCAAGGAAACGATGGTATTCCCGCGCTATCACCAACTCGACGCAGTGCGGAAGCTAGTTGAGAAGTCACGCGACGAAGGGTTGGGGCGCAATTATTTAATCCAACATTCGGCAGGCAGCGGAAAAACCAACAGTATTTCGTGGCTGTCGCACCGCCTCGCCAGTCTGCACAATGATAAAGATGCAAAGGTCTTCGATTGCGTGGTCGTCATCACCGACCGGCAGGTGCTCGACCGGCAGTTGCAAGACGCGATTTATCAGATTGAACACGCGCAGGGTGTGGTGAAAGCGATTGATCAGGATTCCAAGCAATTGGCAGCGGCGCTGATTGACGGCACGAAGATTGTCATCACTACCTTGCAAAAATTTCCATTCGTGCTTCGTGGGTTGCTTCATGCCGCCGGCGCGGAGCGGGCGGATGAAGCCAGCGCGGAAGAAAAGCAGCAGGCCAAAGCATGGGAGGCAGAAATTGCCAAGCGCCGGTATGCGGTGATCGTGGACGAGGCGCACTCCAGTCAGTCCGGCGAAACAGCGCGGGAGCTGAAGGCAATTCTTGGCGTAACGGCACAGCCGGAGAACGGCGAGGAAGAACCGGATTGGGAAGATCGGTTGAACCAGGTGATGCAATCGCGCGGACGGCAGCCCAATCTAAGTTTTTATGCGTTTACCGCCTCGCCCAAAGGCAAGACGCTTGAATTATTTGGTCGCAAGGGAGCGAACGGATTGCCGGAGGCGTTCCATCTTTACTCGATGCGTCAGGCCATCGAAGAAGGATTCATTCTGGACGTGGTAAAAAACTACACCACCTATGCCACCTATTACCGGCTGGTAAAGGCCATCGAGGATGATCCGAATTTGCCAAAGAAAAAAGCGGCGCGGGCGCTGGCCAAGTTCATGAGCCTTCACCCACACAACCTTGAACAGAAGACCGAGGTGATGATGGAACATTTCCGGCAAAAGGTGCGGGGGCATCTCGGCGGACTGGCCAAGGCGATGGTCGTCACCTCGTCGCGTCTCCATGCCGTGCGCTACATGCAGGCATTCGAGCGATACATCGCGGAGAACAAAATCACCGATGTCCGCCCGCTGGTCGCGTTCAGCGGCACAGTAAAAGACCCGGATACCGGCCTCGAATACACCGAGCCAGGGATGAATACAGATTGTGTGAGCGGGAAATCAATCAGCGAAAAACAACTGCCGGAGCGCTTCGCTTCACCAGATTATCAAGTGTTGCTGGTGGCAAATAAATACCAGACCGGATTCGACCAGCCATTGCTCTGCGCCATGTATGTGGACAAGCGGCTCGATGGCGTGCAGGCGGTGCAAACATTGTCGCGTTTGAATCGGAAAATTCCCGGCAAGGAAAACCCGTTCGTTCTGGATTTCGTCAATGAAGCCGAGGACATCTACAAAGCTTTTAAGCCGTATTACGACGCAACGAGCTTGCAGGAAGGTTCAGACCCGCAACAGTTGGAAAAGCTCAAGCATGAGCTGGACGCCGCGCAGGTATATTTCTGGAGTGAGGTCGAAGCGTTCGCGCGCGTTTTTTACAAGCCGGTGGCCCGGCAAAGTGCCCAGGACCACGCCGGTATGCAGTTGCACCTTCAGCCCGCCGTGGACCGATTCAAGGCGATGACCGACGAGCCGAAGCGCAGTGAGTTCCGCGAAAAGTTAAACGGCTACGTCAGCATCTACTCATTTATGAGCCAGATCATGCCGTATGGCGACCCTGCTTTGGAAATGCTATACAGCTTCGGACGTTTTCTCCTGCCACATCTTCCAATTGACCGTGACTCCGAGCGCGTGAAAATCGGCGACGAGGTCGGTTTGCAATACTATCGGCTTCAGCGAATTTATTCTGGCGAAATCTCGCTGCGTGAAGGTGAACCGGAGGGCGTGAAAAGTCCGACTGATGTTGGCACCGGTAAGGCGAAAGAGGAAAAAGCACCGCTGTCCGAAATCATCAAGGTGCTCAACGGCCGGTTTGGGACAAATTTCACCGACGAGGATCGTTTCTTTTTTGAGCAAATCCGCGAGAAGGCAACCAGCAGCGAACAGGTCATCAAACTCCGCCGCGCAAATCCGTTCGACAAGTTCCAGCTAGGTATGCGCCAGTTAATCGAAGACATGATGGTTCAGCGCATGGCCGACAACGACAAAATCGTCACGCGCTACATGGATGACAAGGATTTTGGCAACGCCGCCTTCGATGTGTTGTCCCGGGCAATCTATGAAACCATCCCGAAGACTGAAGAACAGAAAAGCTGAGGAAAGCGAAACGCGGCCCGCTGCCAAGATTGGTGAGCCATGACTATCAACGAATCATTTTTTGAGTTCATCCGCCGGAAGCAGCCACTTGATAGCGAACTTCAGGCTGCCAAGCAACACCTCGCTACCATTCGAACACGTCTCGAAACGGAGTTCGAGGTGTCTAAGGTAATTCCCATTGGCAGCTTTGCTCGTGGAACGTCCATTCGTGGTTTTAGCGATACCGATCTTCTGGCAGTCTTTCGCAAAACCGTCTTCACTTGGGGCGATAATTTGATCAATTCGGAAACCGCCCTGGAAAAGGTGCGGCAAGCTCTTGTTGAGCGTTATCCAAACAGCGAAATTTACAAAGATGGTATCGCAATTGCCGTTTCATTCACCGATGGTCGGCAGGTAGATGTTGTGCCCGGCATATTCAGTTCGATGTTTCGTGAGAAATGGCCAATTTACCTGATTCCTGATTCCGATGGCGGCTGGATGCAAACCTGTCCCAGCCTGTATGACGCATATATATCAGGCGCTAACAAAGAAAGTGGCAGCAAGCTGATATATGTGGCCGAACTGATTAAATTTTGGCGAGAGTGCCGTGAGCCTCGCATTCCACTTTCATCATTTCACATAGAAATGGTGCTGGCTAATGAGGAGGTGTGCAAAGGTGTGAAACCATACTCGTCATGTATTTTGAAGATTCTACAAAGTCTTGCTCGTCGCGAATGCCGCGCGATGCGCGACCCTTACCAGATCGCCGGCAATATTCCCGCCGTCAAATCGTCGAGCCAGCGTGAACGGTCGCTGGCTTCTGTCATCAACTCGCGCAATCATGCGCAAAGCGCGGTTGATGCCGAACAGTCAGGCGACCTGAACGAAGCCAGGCGACAATGGGATATCGTGTTCAACGGAAATTTTCCATGGTAACAAATTGCAACATACCAGCTAAGCAGAATGAAGACGCGCAAATAAATATCCTCGCTGCTGGCAGTCATGTCTATGCGCAGGCCAAGCACCTGATGGGAGTTCAGTTTGTCTTAACCGTTCCCGCCGCGCTTGTGAGTTCAGTGCTCATGGCATGGCAGCCAAGTTGGAAGGTATGGCTCACATCATTTTCCGTCACGGTTGCATTGGTTGATGCTCTGTGGCTCAATCGCGCTCAGATTCAATTGAAAAAACGTGGCGCTACGCTCCAGCAAATGTTTGATTGCGCCCTCTTCGAGTTGCCTTGGCGTGCACTCCGTTGTGGCTCACCCATAGATTCCACGGATGTATTCACTCACGCCAAAACTTTCCTAGCCGAACCTGCCCACAAAGGTGGCCTGATCGATTGGTATCCAAAGTCGGTTGGAAACCTGCCACTGCCGCTGGGCCGCCTGGTCTGCCAGCGGATTAGCCTCTGGTGGGACTTGCGTCAGCGCGACCGGGTTCGTGGTATGCTCACTTTGATATTGAGCGTGTTAGCGGCGACTGTCTTTTTCATTGCGCTTGCACAAGGTGACACGGTGGAGCAGATGATTCTCACGGTCTATGTGCCGCTTGCCCCTGCCGTTTTGTGGATCATCCGGGAGATGCTGGCACAGCGGGATGCTATCCAAGCTGATAAACGAGGTCTTACCCATGTTGAAAATCTATGGAAAATGGCGATGCAACGTCAAATTAGTGATGTCAATTTGTCCGCTGAAAGCACTCTCGTTCAGGACGCGCTATATGACGCTCGCTCACGCAGTCCGATGGTTTTCAATTGGGTTTACAATCTGCTGCGTAAGCGTCATCAAGAACAGATGGAACATAAGGCCGCAGCACTTGTCGAAGAAGCAATCAAAAGCTTTCAAAATCAAAAATGAAACCGCTCTCCCACCTCACCCTCCGAGTTGCCTGGCATGATTCCCAATGGAACGGAACTGTATGCGCCAAACCCGAATTGAATTCATTCTGTGTCGCGCTGGCACGCATTCGCGAGAGCAAGACTGCTGAAGAGGATAAACTGGCGGGACGTGGGTTTGATAAATTGTCACCGGCTGAACTGCCACCCTGCAAGGCGGAGTCTGGATTTTTCATGAGTCCGCACGCTTGGGTTCGTGAATTTGACCATCCCTACCGGCAAAATAAAAATTGTGCAGAATCTCACGGCAACATGGTGAAACGGTTGCTCCCAGTGCCGCCTTATTCCGCCATTGCCGTTCCCTTTAACTGGATGCTTCGCCGGAGCCAGAAAGCGATTGATGCAAAATTGTTGCAACCGTTGCCGACGGATGCCGCGCCGCCATTTCCAACGCCGTGGGTTTTTGGCAGCCAGCGCCAGGAAGCCATTATTGATCTGGCTTTTGGTCGCCTCACGGATGGTAAATCGCTTGTTCTCTTTTACACCAAGGAAGGCCATCCCTTGGGCGATGGTCTCCGCCGCCTCGTCGTCGGTATCGGTTGTATCACCAAGGTCGGCAAACGTGAGCATTACGACACCATAGATCATAAAAAGGGCTATCCTCTTTGGGATCGCGTCATCAGTCATTCCATCCGCCCCGATGGTAACGAAGGCTTTTTATTGCCGTATCACGAATACTTGGCACCCACCGGCAATCAGAAAGAGGATGACCTGCGCGCCGAACAGCTTCGTGAAATCATTGTTACGCCGCCCGCCGCCCATCACGGGGATTTTTCCTATGGTTCGGAAGTCACCGATGCCGATGTCGCCCTCTCGGTTCTTAGCAGGGCACTTGCCGCCGTCCGTAAAATCCGCGACCATGGGTTCGTCAAAGGCCCATGGCAGAAGCGTGAGGAGTGGTTGAACCGACAAATTGATCTGGCGTGGAAAGATCGCGGGGCCTTTCCGGGCGTCGGGCCAATGCTCGAAGCCTTGGGAATGCGTCTCGGCACGGCGTTGGTGCTGGAATTGCGCGGTTCCGGTTTGCTGAATCCGGAATCCGATCCGTGGCCGGTTCTGGATGAAATTTTCCAAGGGAAACGGAAAGCGCCGGATCAAGCCTTCAATGCTGACATTCAATCGGTGGCACCCACTTGGCTTGGGTTGCCGCCAGAGCGGCGTCAGTTGATGCTGCTCCTATCACGGTTTGATCTCACTACTGCCCAGGCAAAACGCGTTTGGGAAGAACCCAAGCGGCGCGCGGCTTTTACTCGGCAAACGTCGGATCAGGAAATCATCGCCAATCCTTATCTTATTGCCGAACGCGACCTTGGCGGTGGCGAGGATTCCGCCGTGTCTTTGGAAATGATTGACCACGGCCTGCTGCCGGATGAATCGCTTGCCGCCGCTCCCAAATTGTCAGAACCCAGCCGGGTGGATTCAGCCGCCGATCGCCGCCGCACTCGTTGCGCCTTGGTGACGGTGTTGCAGGAAGCTGCGGAAGCCGGCGATACCTTGTTAAGTTTGGAAGAAGCACTTGGCCGTCTCCCGGCCCTTAGCGCTGCCCACCCCATTCTCATTCCTACCGATTGGATTGAAGGGAACGTGCAGTTTTTGGAAGGCGTTATCAGCCGCCTGACATTGGAAGTAAATAGTGACCCCCCGAAGCATGTTCCTGCCTTGCAGCTTTCGGAAGTGAAATCGCGGGAAGAAAAACTCGCCAAAATCCTCCGCGCCCGTTGTGCCAAGGAAATCGAACCGCCTAAAGCAGATTGGAAAAAGCTGATCATCGAAGCCATCGAGGCGAACGGTCAAAAAATTGATTTGTCAAATTCCCGCCATTCCCGCGCTTTGGCCGAACAAGCCGATGCCTTGGCAGCCATCTGCTCACGCCGACTCTCTGTTTTAACGGGCGGCGCTGGCACCGGCAAAACTTCCGTCGTGGGTGGCTTGGTTCGCTGCCCCGCGTTGCTAACCGAGGGATTGCTGCTACTCGCACCCACAGGCAAAGCTCGCGTGCGCCTTCAGGGTGCCACCAAAGGCGAAGCCATGACCGTGGCCCAATTCCTCTACAAGTTCAAACGCTACGACGGTGCCCGCCAGCGCCCTTTGTTCGATGGCAAAGATAATTATCGTAGCGCAAAAACGGTGGTAATTGACGAGGCGTCCATGCTCACGATGGATGATCTATATGCCATCATCCAGACCCTTGACCTGACCCATGTGCAACGGATTATTCTCGTCGGCGACCCGAATCAATTGCCGCCAATTGGCATTGGCAGGCCGTTCGCGGATTTGATCACTTGGTTGACCGCCGCAGGCAAATCGGAAAAACCCGAAGACCTTCAAATCAGCAAAGCCCTTGCGCGTCTGAGTGTGGAAGTTCGCTCGGTTCGCCTGGCAGCCGTGGATAATCAGGAACAACCTTCCGACACTTTGCGCTTGGCGTCTTGGTTTACCGATACCCCGCCGGGCGGTTTTGCGGAAAATGTATTGAGCCGGGTGACGCTGGGCGAACCGCTCAACGATCTTGAAGTCGCCTATTGGTCCACCCCGGATGAATTACGTCAGCAGTTGCTCGGACAATTTCAAAAACATCTGGGTTTGAAAGGACCCAACGATGCCGACGGTTTCAACCAATCCTTCGGATTCGCCAAGGAAGGCTGGGTGAAACGCGAAGACCCTGATGGGATTGAGAATTGGCAGCTTCTAGCACCGACGCGGATGCATCCCTACGGCGTGGCGGAATTAAATCGTTGGGTGCAGGGCCAGTTCCGGGCCAAGGAAAAACAGGCCGCCCGACAGTTCCGAGGCATTCAAATCGGCGACGAGGGAATCGTCGTCAATGACAAGGTGATCCAACTCAACAATGGCGAACGCGATTGCTATAACTGGACCACCAAGGAACAAAGCTCTGATTATCTTGCCAACGGAGAAATCGGCGCGGCGGCAAAAGGTTATAGCGGATTCATGAATGTTTTTTTTGCCGGGCGTCCCATGGTCAGCTTTGGCTATCGTTCCAATGATTTCGGTGAGGACGGTGTTCCGCTTGAACTGGCCTACGCCCTGACCATCCACAAAGCCCAAGGTAGTCAGTTTCGCACGCTTTTCATCGTGCTGCCGAAATCATCGCGGCTCCTGTCTCGCGAATTGGTTTATACGGCGTTGACTCGTTCGAGGCAGCGCTTGGTGTTGTTAATTGAAGGTAAAAGTGCTGGCCTGCTCTACGATTTGAGTCGTCCGGAAAAATCCGACGCATGCCGCCGAAACACTAATTTATTCGCCGGCATCATCCGCGAACGCACGGACGAGCCGCCTCATGCGGAAAATCTGATCCATAAGACCGACAAGGGCCACATGGTCCGCAGCAAGTCGGAACTCGTCATCGCCAATCTGCTTTATGATCAGGGCAAGGGTATCAATTACGAGTATGAGCAGATATTGGACGGCACGAAGGTTTTGGGCCGCTTGCATCCCGATTTCAGTTTCGCCGATGCCGCCGGCGACCGCGTCATCTGGGAACACTTGGGCATGATGCACGATGATGAATATGTTCGCGGCTGGAATTGGAAGCTCGCGTGGTATAAAGAAAATGGTTTTGAACTGGGAAAAAATCTGTTCACCAGCGAGGAACGCAAAGGCGAAGGTCTGAAAATGGATGTCCTCCGGGGCATTGCCGCCAAGATCAAAGACCTGGTCGTTTGACCCCAGAAAACACCAATGAACTACCGTCTAACCTATGCCATTTGAAGCCGGTGCCACCGTTTTCGATGTGAACAACCCCGCGCGGGTTGGGCAAATCACCGGCCGTCAGCAGACCCGGGCCGGCGTGGTGTTTCGGGAAGTGGCGTTTGGTCCGAACGAAAAGCGGTATGTTGCAGAAAGCTATCTCCAAGTTTTTGACGAACGGGATTCCAATACGGACGATCTGATTCGGCGTGGGATGTATGGCAAGACGGAAGACCTGCAACGTCTGCTCACGTTCGAAAAACTCAAGGGCACGCTCCACGATTTTATTTACTCGATGGACGTCGCGCGAATCGACTTCCTCGAATACCAGTTCAAGCCGGTGCTGAAGTTCGTCAATTCGCCGACCGAGCGTCTGCTCATCGCCGACGAGGTGGGTTTGGGCAAAACCATTGAGGCGGCTCTGATTTGGTTGGAACTTCAGGCCAGGCGTGATGCCCGCCGCCTGCTCGTCGTCTGTCCTAAGATGTTGGCCCCGAAGTGGCGCATGGAATTACGCCAGAAATTTGGGGTGCAAGCCGAGGTCGGCAACGTCAAGAATTTGCAACAGGCCATTGCAGAAGTTCGCCACGAAGGCGAAGCGGCGTCCTTTGCGTGGATTTGCACTTACTCCGGCCTGCGGCCCGCGCGCCGCGATTTGAGCCGTTTGGATGATCCTGAAGGCGACGAACTTTCCGAGCGCGGTCAATTATGCAGCCTGTTTCAAAACTGGGAGGGAACTTTTCCGTTGTTCGATCTGGCCATTTTTGACGAGGCGCATCACATGCGGAATCCGGCTTCGACCACCTACCGGCTGGGCGCGGCTGTGGGCAATGCCACCAACGCGTTGCTTCTTGTCTCCGCCACGCCGGTCAACAATACCAGCACGGATCTTTTTTCACTGCTGCGCCTTCTCGACCCGGATTTCTTTGCCAACGAAGCCCAGTTCAATTATCTGCTGGAGGAAAATAAGCCAGCCCTCCAGGCGTCGCTTGCTCTCAACGCGGCCAAGCCCAACTTCATGCAGGCTGCGGAGGCCTTGTCGCGGCTTCGTCACAGCCCCTTTGTGGGACAATCGGAACTGCTGCGTCAGGCCATCGAACGGGTGCAGACGCTTAGTCCGGGTGATCATGCTGGCATCCTCGGCATCTTGGAAACGGTGGAAAAGCTGAACATCATCAGCCGGTATATCTCGCGCACGCGTCGCGTTCAGGTGAAGGAACGGCGGGCCATGCGGAAGCCTTTGATTTTAGAGGTGACTTTTAACGAGCCGGAAATGCGCTTCTACAAAACCGTGACGCGGATGGTCAGACGCAAAGTAGAAGCTTCTGGCGGCGGGTTTCTGGCGTTTCACCTGATTCTGCCGCAGCAACGCACCGCCAGTTGTATTCCGGCCATGGTTCGTGCCGTGCGCGAAGGGGACCTGGGTGATCCCGGCGAGTTGCTGAGTGACGCCTTTGACTTGGAACTCGATGCAGACGAGCAAATGGTCGAGGAAACTTTATCCGATGAAGTCCAGGACTGGCTGAAATCCCACGATTTTGAGGCGAATGACACCAAGTTTTCTGGGCTCCGGCAACTGGTCGTCGAACAGTTGCCCGATGAAAAGATTATTATCTTTGCCTACTTCAAGGCGACGCTTCGCTATTTGCAGAAGCGGCTTCAGGCCGAGGGGATAAATTCCGCGCTTCTTCACGGAGAGTTGGATGACGAGGAGCGCGCCGCCCAGTTGGAAGCGTTCCAAATGAACCCGGATGTCCGTGTGCTGCTATCCTCAGAGGTCGGCAGCGAAGGTATTGACCTTCAGTTCTGCCGGGTCGTCGTCAACTATGACCTGCCGTGGAATCCGATGCGGGTTGAGCAACGCATCGGTCGTATTGACCGCGTCGGCCAGAAAGCAGAAAGACTCATCATTGTTCATTTCAAGGTAAAAGGCACCGTTGAGGAACGCCTGTATGACCGGCTCCATAAGAAGCTGCGGGTATTTGAAGAAAGCATCGGCGACATTGAACCCATCCTGGGTGAATCCATCGAGCGCCTTACCATGGAACTATTAAGTAAAGAGCTGACGCCCGCCGAGGAAGAAGAGGTGATCGACCGCACCTGTCTGGCCATTGAGAACAACCGGAGGTTGATTGCCAACCTAGAATCGGAAGGTGAAAGCTTGCTTGCCCACGCCGATTATATCGCCTCAAAGGTGAATCGGGATCGTAGTCTCGGCCGTTACATTACGCCCCGAGAATTACAGGCCTATATTACTGATTTCTTCAATCGCAATTACCGGGGTTGTGTTCTGGCTTGGGATTGGCCAAAACCTCAATGTTTTTCGTTGGAATTTTCCGTGGAAGCCCACGATAACTTCAGGGAGTTCATGCGGGAGCAGCGCTTGAATGCTCCACCGGAATTATATGTTCGCAAGCTGGTCGGAACGCTTTTCCCAGCCGTTGCGTATGCCAACCCAACCATGCCCGCCGGCCAGTCATTGTTGTTGATCACTCATCAGTCGCCGTTAGTTAAATGGATCACTCACGAAAATCTGGGGGCCGATGGCGCGTTTTACCCCTTGGCCGCGCTCCGTTGCCGCAGCGATGTTGTGCCGCCCGGCACCTACGTCTATCGCGTCGAGCGTTGGAAATTTGCCGGTCTTCGCGGTCGTGAATATCTGGCTCATGGGGTTTCCCTCCTGGGATCGGACGAAGTATTTGCGGCCGAAAAATCCGAGCAGTTTTTTCAATCCATTCTTGGCAATTCCGAATCCTGGCACGAGCCGCCGGTTTCCGGCGAAGTTGTGCTCGCTACCTATCAATCGGTTCATTCGGATTTGCTGGAGCGGTTCGACCAGCTACACGATGAATTCGTGGCAGAAAATGCTGACACCCTGGCGATCCACCTCGCCCAGGTGAAAAACCACTTTCAGCGCCGCCTCGCCGCCAACCAGCAACGCAAATTGACCCTCCAATCGCGCGGACGCCGGGAGAGCATGATTGCATTGGTGGAGGCGAACATTGCCAAAGATCAGGCACGTCTCGAAGAAAAAGTGCGTGACCTGAAAGAACAGGCTAAACCCGAAAGCGATTTCAGCGAAGTCGCCAGCGGCATCGTTGAGGTATTCACATGATCAAGGATATATTCAATCGCCTGTCGGCCGCTGTAGGCCGGATGTTCAATCCGGCACCACCGGCACCACCGGCCAAACCGCCAAAGACGCCCGTTGTCGCCAAGCAGCCGGCGCCGTCCCCCATAACCGCACAACAGGTGCCGCCGGTGCGTGAGCCAGAAAAAACCACCCCAGAGCCGGCGGCAATTGTGAAAAAATCCATTCCCCGTCGGCTACCGAGAATGTGGAATATTGGTTTGGACTTTGGCACGGCATTTACTAAGTGCATCGTTAGACGTTCGGACGAAGCGTTTATTGTCCCGCTTCTGGGCGACCAATTTCTTTTGCCGTCTGATGTGTATGTCGGCAAATCCAAGCTTGGCCTGTCTGGTGATTCAATGGATGACGAGCGTCCTGTCCGGGTGCAAAACTTAAAAATGGCGCTGGCTGAATTTGCTGAAGATAACACTGCCGGTTTATGGGCAGCAAATTTTCTCCAATTGCGCGAGGACGAACCACAAATTGATCTTTTCGCGAACCCAACAAGTTTAACGATCTATTTTCTAGCGCGAACAATCCAAAAGGCTAAAGCCTTCATACTAACAAAATCTCCTGATTTCAACGAAGCACACGGGGATCGCTGTTTTATCAATATGGCCGTTCCCGTGGCTCACGCTGAAAAGACACTCATCGCCGATAAATTTGAATATTGTTTACGGCAGGCATGGCTCCTCGCCAGCGAAAGCAATCTGCCAAACTGGGATCAACAACAGATTGGAGTGGCACTCAAAAATCTTAACGGGACAACATTATCGGCGGATGAGCTTCCGTGTTATCTCTACCCAGAGGTCAGTGCGAATGTTCAGTCCTACATTAAATCCCGAGCTGGGGCTGATGGTCTCTATCTTCTCGTAGATGTTGGTGCGGGCACCGTTGATCTCAGCATATTCATATATTACACCCATCCTTCTAATGATCGCCCCATCACCTATATCGAGGCGGGAGTCATTCATTTGGGGTCATCCCAAATTGAGATTCGTGTCGCTCAAAATTTAATTCAGAACACACAAAGAATCTCGACTTATTGCGACGGCATCTCTCCGGCAGACACGGGTCAAATTCTGGTCGAGCTTCAGGAAGTGATTCGTGCCGTTAAAGAGGGGCGAAAAAAAGATGAATTCCTTTTCCAGACGATGCGGGCCACTGAAACACTTCTTGAAGACGAATTACTGATTCAAGCCGCAAAAGTTTTGGGCGTTGCCCGTATTAAGATGATTCAAGATGCCAATGGGCAAAATCTAATTGCAGGAGCGGATCAGTGGAGAAGATTGCAACTTCTCATCGGTGGTGGAGGCGCCGGTAGCGCGCTTTATTCCAACGCCGTAAACGCCTGGTTCGATCTGTGCCGCAATCCCAGGCCAGCTCCAAAACCCATGCCATTGCCTCAAGACTTAAAATGGCCTGCTAGTTTTTCCGCAGAACGACAGGCCAGTGATTTCAGGCGATTCACGGTAGCGTATGGATTATCGTTTTACCGTGCTGACCTTGAAGAACATCGGTATCCAAAGGAAGTTCACAGAGTTGCCGGTGTTTATGAAGAGACTACTGATCGCCCCCATGCACCCTCGAAAGATGAATGCTGAATAAGCGCACTGTTACCAATAATTCGCTTTCGCCGGAATGACCCACCGCACCCCGCCGCGCGGATCAGCAACATCACCGCTATGGCGCGGGATAACATGGAAATGAAACTGCGGCATTGTCTGGCCCGCCGCTTTGCCGTCGTTCACGCCCAGATTAAACGCCTCCGGCGCGGGCGTTAGGGTTTGCTGCAAGCGAGCCTGTGCCCATTCCACCCATTCCAGCAATCTTGATTTTTCCACGGCGGTGAGTTCTTGGAATCGTGTCACCGCACGGCGCGGAATGATCAGTGTATGGCCCGGCGAAACCGGAAACTTATCGCTGACCACCGCAAATAAATCATCCACAGCCAGCACACGCTGCGGCTCAATCAAACCAAATGCAGGCAACGTCAAATCTGCGCCCGCATCAGGATGGGAGTTGGCCTTTGGCATCGTGGTGTCAGTAGGTCGTGACCAGATGTTCCTCACGCCAGCGCAGACTTTCCAGTGCCGGATAAAACTTTTCTTCACCCGGCGGAATCACCGATTTGCCAGCGATGGCCACCAGATCGCGCTGGCCTTCGATACGGTCATCTAGCCGCTCCTCATTCACGCGTCAGATGCCGGCGCGTTTTTTGCCGTCGGGAACTGGGGCAATCAGATGGCGGTCCATCGCCCAATGGTGATTCGGGCACAACGCCATGCCATTCGTAGGCTTGTCATTCCGGCTGACATTGAAGGGAATCAAGTGTGCTGCTTCCACCAGCGAAACTGATTGGTCGAGTAGCACGCGCATACCACACGCCGCACACCGGTAATCGTAAATATCCAGAATCGTCCGGCGGAATGCTCCATCACGGCCTGGCGGCAATTCTTCCCGGAGCGCAGCCACAGGTTCAGCCGCGCGCCCGATGGCGGTGATGGCGGCGAGCTTGTCGCGGTCGTCGGGGAAATAGCGGGCAATCAGCGCTTCACGCAACTGATGGCGCGACATGGGATCATTCAGCAACTGCCACATACCATCGTCGAATTTTCCGTAGGCCACTCGGCGGCGCAATTCCGCCACGCTGGGCGCACCCGCCGTCGCACCTGCTTGGTAAATGTCACGCTCGCCGGCCATGGGCACGAGCCGCCAGAATTTATCACCGCACAGATGGAAGAACGGATTTTGAATCGTCGGCTGGTCGTTTTCCCGGCGCACAGCCGCGAAGTATCGCTTGAAGGCCGCGACCAGTTCCTCGCTCAACGGCACCTCATTGCCGGTAATGACGCCGTGGTCCAAAAGATCAATGATACTGAGCAGCAAGGCGGGCTTGTGCGGCCGCTCATGCGAGCCGCTTTTATCGCGCCGGAGGTTGTAAAGCCGCTCCAGCCAGTTTTCCCAGACAGTATTGCTCGCGGCCATGCTTTATTTTTCCCATAAATGACGCACACATAAAAGCCCATTCACGATTTTGCTGATCACACCGTTTCCGCCGCCGCCATGTTTTGAAATTCCGTGGCGATTTCCGCGTGCTTCGCCTTTAGATACTTGGCCACCCGCGTGTTTTTCAACAGGGCTTTGATATAGGTGGAGGCCGTTTGCAGAGTGAACATATTTTCTTTGTAATTTTCGGCGATTGCTTTCATGCCACTTTCCAGTGTTTCCATTTCCTGCTCCATTTTGGCGATGGATTCGGCGGTCATGCCCTTCTTCTTTTTTGGCTGGTCGGCGGACACCTGTAATTCCTTGTGCGTGACCAAAACCAGCCCCTCGGCATACCCGGCATGATAATTATTCGCGTCAATCATCAGCCGCGCGATTTCAACCTGCCGCTCGGCCGTCACCTTTTTCAGCAGTCGGAGGGATTTTGGCGGAATGGGTTTGTCTTTCAGCAATTCCACGGCCTCATGGCTAATGCCTACCAACAAATTCAACGAGGCTTTCACCCCCTGTGTTGAAATATTCAGCGCCGCCGCGATGCGTTCAAGGCTCGCGCCGTTTTTAACGGCTCGTGAGATCATTTTGTGTTCCTGAATTGCCGGCAGCCGGCTGATGCGCGCGTTGTAGGTAAAACCTTCATCGTCGTTGGCAATGATGCAGTCGGCGGCGGTCATACCCAATTCCTTCATCGCATAGTGGCGCATATGTCCGTTCACCAGCATGTATTTCCCCGGTTGGCCCTTTTGCGGAAACACTACCAGCGGCTCGACCAATCCCACGACCTTGAGGGAGGCCAGGATCGTTTCGTATCGGTTGGCTTTTTTGTGCGCTTCGGTGATTTGCCGCACCGGAAGGATGTTTTCCAGCAGCAGCCGGATTGTTTTCATCGCGAATCCAATTTTTGCGTTGCTCATGTGGTTGGTTTTATTGAGGGTGTTAGTTTGGACCAAAGAAATTTCGGCATTGTCTCCAGTGCTTCCGCCCGCAGCAGCGTCAGGAAATGCTCATCGGCCACCAGCTTGTTGAACGCTGTGACCACGTTCAACAGCCGCGCATCACAAATCCGGGATTTTTTAATCATCAGTTTCTGGCGCTCGGTTTCTTTGCGGAAGTTGGCCACAATCGTTTCGGCGCTGGTTCGACTGCTGCGCGGGCCATCTTTATTTTGTTTGCCCAGCAAACGCCGTTTTTCAATCAAGCGCCTGACCATGCGCAGGGACATATAATTCAGTTGTTTGCCCTCGTAGGCTTTCAGCAGTTCGCGCTGCATCTCCGGCGTGTCCGCTTTGGAAATGCCAATGGCGACCCACAACGGAATTTTTCCAGTAAGCGCGGCCTGGAGCAATCGCCCTTCGCCCGCCTTTTTCAAGGACAGCAGGCCGCTGACCATCGTGTCGGATATATCCAATTTCTCGCTGATATGATGGTTGGTGTAGCCGTCGGCGCGCAGCCGTTCAATCTCGCGAATCAAATCCATCGTCGCGGGATAACGGCGCGCGATGTTCTCCACCAAACTGCGGATCAATCGTTCCTCTTTCGAGATTTCCACCACGATGGCCGGAATTTCCAAATGGCCGAGAGCTATAAACGCTTCCATCCGGCCTTGACCGCAGACCAGGTCATATTTCGGCCCCGCCGGTTCGTTCTCCGCCCGCAGGCTGACGGTAATCGGCATCTTCAAGCCGAGCGTCTTGATGCTGTTGACGATCACCTCGAATTTCTTCTGGTCGCGATGGCGCGGATTCAAAACGTGAATCTCCGCAACCTCCGCGCGGAAAATGCGGCTCTATGCCGGGCGGCGAACTATGCCGGGCCGAATTGGATTTGATTTCAATTTCGATCTGTTTGCAGGCGCCGTGGTTTGCTGGTTGGCCCAATCTTAACCGGCATAGTCTGGGTCCTCCCAAGCGTGCCAATTTAGGCCGCGGGCGCCATTTTGGACGTCGATCCCAGGAACATGGATTCGCCGGCGATGTCGCTCCAAACCAGCATTGTCTTCCGTCAGCACACATGATATGTTTTGGGGAATGAATGGTGCCGCTCAATGAAAAATACATTCCTGAACGATTACCACCGCCAGCGCAGCAAGCGATTGAAGGAACAAGTATCGCAGCAGCCGAAGGCATCGCTCGAAGATGCCATGAAGCAATACGACCGGATCAAGCACGGGAGTTTGCGGCGGAAAAGCGAACCGCAGACCGCCGAGCCGGTTACTTCGCGGTAAACCGGATTGTTCGGCCCCTGGAAGAAACAGCGCTTCGGGAGTGGGCGGAGGCAAACGGCTCGATGCTTGACGGCGGCGATTTTACACGGCGTTGGGAGGAACAGGGTCGGAAGGGAGAAACCGAGCACGCTATTTATTTCGATGAACCTGCTGCCCGCTGGTTC
>Ga0182013_10002118_pt1 | contig 26363 bp, 19 predicted proteins | sample 612S2MmetaG_FD_120487 | JGI IMG/M metagenome (GOLD analysis project Ga0182013, IMG submission 120487) | Permafrost microbial communities from Stordalen Mire, Sweden - 612S2M metaG | ecosystem: Environmental > Terrestrial > Soil > Wetlands > Permafrost | place: Sweden: Stordalen | collected...
TGTTCCGGCACATATTGGGCTATTACTGCTTGCCACCGGCGTTGCAGGTATAGCATTTACAACCACTGTTGTATGGCCCGGATAGCTTGTACAGCCTGCTATATTGGCGATTACCGTATATGTTCCCGCATTAGTCACGGTAACACCCGGTAAAGTTGGATTTTGAACATTTGAGGTAAATCCGTTAGGGCCGCTCCAGCTATAAGTAGCATTGAGGATGCTGTCAGCAGTTAAATTTAAAGTATCACCTACACACAATGGACTGTTGCTTCCTGTAACCGGTGCTGGCGGAACCGGGTTTATAACCACATCAGTACTTATAGGCGCAGTATTATGACAGCCCGCCGCTACAACCCTTACAATGTAAACACCAGTATCGGCTAATACCGCGTTGCTGATTGAAGGGTTTTGCAAGTTAGATAGAAATCCATTAGGGCCATGCCACAAGTAAGTTGCCCCGGGATATGTGCTTGCGGTAAGCTGAATTGTTCCACTATCGCAAACGGGACTGTTGCTACCTATCGTTACAGTTGGATTTGGATTTATTACTACCAGAGTGGTAGCCGTATCGCTGTTAAAGCAGCCTTTTATTACTGCTACAACATAGTAGATTCCTGAGTCCGCATCAATAACATGAGGAATAACAGGGTCCTGAGCTGAAGAACTGAATCCATTAGGCCCCGTCCATAGATAGGCTCCGCCACCGGGTATTGTTGAAGAATTTAATTTAAGTGTATCTCCGGCACATAACGGGCCGTTATTTGAAAGAACCGGTGTTGGGATTGTAGTAATCACTACATCAACAGTTCCGGGTGCATTACTGGGACAACCATTAAGATATGCAACTACTGAATAAACACCTGAATCACTTTGAGTAACATGTGTGATGGTAGGATTTTGTAAAGTTGAAGTAAACCCGTTAGGTCCGGTCCAGCTATAGGTCGCGTTCGTTATTGTAGCCGCATTCAGTTGCATCGTTCCACCCGCACAAATTGGTGTATTGCTGGTAGCAACAGGAACAGGTGTGGTGTTTACTACTACCGTTGTAACACCCCTGCCGCTCTGGCAACCAGCTAAGGTTACTACAACGGTGTAAGTTCCGGATGCTGATGATGTGGCATTAGTTATAGAAGTATCGGCAGCGGATGAGCTAAACCCGTTAGGCCCGGTCCATGAATATGAAGCACCGGCAACAGTATCAACAGATAAGAATATGGTTGAATCACTACAAACAGGGCTGTTGTTGCTGGCCACCGGTAACGCCGGTGTAGGATTAACCACTACATCAGTTGTTCCGGTATCGCTAACACAACCCGATATATTGGCAACCACAGAATAAACTCCTGAATCAGCCAGCGTAACTCCGTTTATAACGGGGTCTTGCAGGTTTGAAGTAAAACCATTGGGACCGGTCCAGCTAAAAGTAGCGCCCGGAATATTTGCCACGGTCAAATTCAAAGAAGAACCCTGACATACCGGGCTATTACTACCAGTTACCGGAGCCGAAGGGGCAGGACTGATACTTACCACAGTTGTGGCAGGGGCACTTACACAGCCTGCAACTGTTGCAATAACCGTATAGGTACCTGCGGCTGAATCATTCACATTATTTATAACAGGGTTTTGCTGGTTTGATGTAAAGCCATTAGGCCCTGTCCATTTGTAAGTAGCGCCGGCAATAGTAGTAGCCGTTAAATTGAGGGTTGTGCCTGCACAAACGGGGCCGTTATTACCAGCCACAGGCGAAGGGGTAATATTAATAACCACTGCTACAGTAGCAGGTGGCGAAATACAGGCTCCGCCGGTAGATTGAGTAACCTGGTAGTTCCCTGCGTTGGCAGAAGTACCATTGGGAATAACGGGGTCTTGTAAAGTTGAAGTAAAACCATTCGGCCCGGTCCAGCTAAATGTATTACCTGCTCCTGCTGCTGATAACTTAACTGTATCGCCTGAACATACCGGGCTATTACTGCCGGCTGTTGGTGCAGGTAGGGGATTGGTAATAGCAACTTCTGCTGAATCCGGATATGACGGACAGCCGTTGGCTGTATTCTTAACAGTCAGGTAATAAGTGCCCACGTTTGCAACGGAAACATTCGGAATAGAATCTACTTGTACTGTAGCACTAAAGCCTGATGGCCCGGTCCATGCATAGGTAAATCCTGCCTGGGCAGGTGTAGATAAATCAAGTGTTTGCCCTGCGCAAAGCGGGCTGTTAGTAGTAATTGCCGGTGGTGCATAAGCGGGTGTTACCGTTACAGTTACTACCGCATTTGTATCGCCGGTTAACGAGCAATAATCTCCGTTTATAGTTCTTCTGAATAAATAGGTACCGGTAAAGGAATCTATGACTGCAGGCGTATAATTCTGCCCGGTGGCACCTGTTATACTCGTCCAGGTTACTCCGTTATTGCTACTATATTGCCACTGATAGGAGGTAATAACCGGCACTCCATTTGGATATGCGCCTGCAGTACCATCTGTTTGGCCAACACCATCACGAATGATGGTAGGTATTAAATAAGCCGGCGTACTGGCGGTAATCAATTGAGGGGCCTGTCCGCAGGCAATGGATTGTGTTCCACCGCTGGTTATGCTATTATTAGACAAATCAGGCGGGTTAGCCATACTAACAATAACAGGGAGGTAAACGCTGCCCTGGCCAGGAGTGTAAACCGAATCAATTGTTCCCCGTGTTAAAGGAAAATCATTGGATTCTGAGGTGATAGCAAGGTAAATACGACAGTTATTAAATTTAATGCCTCTTTCACCTGTAGGATCCTCCTCATTGCTCTTTCCACCTAAAAATGTATAAAATAGTAAGCTATCACCAGTGGCCCCGCTTAACTTAAAGAATAGTGCGTCATAATTATTAGCATCGTATGCATCATTCTGAACAGGATTATAAACTATACCGGGAGTAGCAGCAGGGGTAAATTTACTATTCGTGTACCCTAATATATAAACGTCATTATTCTCATCAATATTCAAACCCATCATATTATCCGTACCGTTGTTACCTGCACCCCCGAAATAAGTGCCCCAGGTTGTTGTATTACCGGCAACTGGCAAAGAAGCTATAAAAAAGTCCTGCCCTCCATTTGGATAAGTTGTTTGGTAAGCTACAGTTGGCAGATTGGTTGTTGCGTTTAACCCGGTTGTCATACCACCAATAACAAATTTCGTCTTCTGTTGATTTACTTCCATACATAGAATGCCGGTCGACTTACCCGTAGCTGAGTTAAAGTAACGCGACCAATTAGCGGTACCGGTAGATGAGTCAATCGACATCAACCAACCATCCTGGCCACCAATTAAGGTAGTTTGAGTAGATGGATTTTGATACGAAATATCAGCGGCCCCATTGGTATGCCCCCCAATCCAGATATTACCTGAGCCATCTACAGCAGTAGTGTAGAACTCATTGGTGTTTCCTGATGAGGTGTATTGTTTAGTCCATCTGATTGTATTCAAATCATTTGAAAGTCGGAAAATATATCCGTTAGTATGTCCACCTCCGGTAGTTACCTGGGTGCCCGAAGGATATTGGGCAATAGGCACATCACCATCGGCAGTAGTTGTGGTTTGCTGGGTTACATAGCCGGTTGCAATCAGGTCAAAAGAATTAGCACCCGTAGGTAACACGCGTAAATCAAATAAAGTAGGATTTAAATTTGCACTTGCGGTGCCTATATCCCTTACTTCAGCCCATGCGCCTGAGGCTGCCACTTTAGCAACAAAAGCCTGCTGGCCACCACCTATAGTAGCCCTTTGGGTCCAGGTATGCGTAGGCGCTCCGGTTCCGTAAGTGGTACTTAAATTATCATCGGTTAACCCGGCAATATATAGGTTGCCATCAGGCCCCACGCTACAGGCATAAGGGTTTGTGGTGTTGGTTCCGCCAAGGTAAGTTTGCCAAACACAAACACCGCTACCACCGGGAGCAGCCGGTTCCTGGTATTTCGAAATCCATAATATTACATCGCCATTATTATTATTAGCTGTATAAGTAGTTTGAAACGCCCCAACAGTAACCAATCCGTTACCACCCCGGCTAACTACATATATATTACCTGCAGCATCCAAATCAACGCCATGGCAGTGTGCTGCAACGTTAGTATTACTGGCTATCCAGGTTGCCCAGCGCATTACAATAGGGTCAATTACCAAAGTCTGGCTTTTATCATATTCAGGAATATCAAATCCAAGTTGATTTTTTCCCTTTAAAACATACTTAACTTTAATTTCTGTGCGCAGTCCGTTAGCATCCCGTAAATAACAAACCGGTGCCGGAATAGTGATATCGCCAACAGTAGTTGGTAATATAAGGCCTCCTTTGCTGTCCATTTTCAACGCTTCAACCCCCTCAATCTGCATATCAATCTTTCCGGCATCGGCTCCCGGGTTCACAATAATATCGTTCTCCAGGCTACCGCCCCCGGCGGTATAATACTTTACCTGAATACCCGGATATACATCTTTATAGGTAATTACATTATAGCTATGGGCTCCGCTTGCTGAAGTTGAAGGGTCGCCGGTTAAATAATTAGATACATCTGCATTTTCACCCTCTTTGGCTATATTTTCAAAACCGGCTTTACTACCGCCAATAAAATTAAGCCTCCATCCAAAACCTTTTAAAGCAGGAGCAGGCCCAAGGTCCTCAACCTTTACACCGGGAAGATGGCCATTTTGAATCTGTTCTACCTTCATGCCATATTCACTCACGGCAGTCATAGCCGAACGGTCAAAAACCCCAATCAGCATACCATCCGGGGTAGCAAGCATTTGGCCGCCGGCAACATCCGCTTTGTAAAGCACGTGCGCCGGCCATTGGCCTTTGTTTTCAACAAAAGGAATGGACTTATTTGCATTGCTGGTTATCTGCGCAACCTGCTCATCGCTAAGTTTTTTACTGGCCTGCGCATTAACGCAGGTACTAACCGGCAATAACAGAGCAAGAAAAGCTGTAACAGCAAATGTCTTAATGCTAATCATAAAAGTTTTTTTTGTTGTTAAATTACGTGTAGTGGTTTCTGCTTTGGAGAGAGAGGGCATGGCCTCCAGACTGGCTGCAACCGGTATTTCTTCCTGTAAGTAGTTTTCTGATGCGGAGTAGAGTTTACCCATAAAATAATGTTTATAGTGCTTTTGTATGCTGATAAAAAACCATACTACAACCAACTACAATACCAAAACCCGGAGGTATTACATAACCTGAATAAAGCTAAATCATTAACTATATATTCAGCCAGCCAATAAAACTAAAATCCGTTTATAGCGTCCATTGTAACCAATGTGTGTCCGGCGCTATTTTGTAAATGTGGAGGTAAGGTTATAAATAATAAAGTGGATATGCAAATTTTTTACGGATACTTTTTTTACGAATTAGTAAAACGCCGCTATTTAATAGCATAGAAGCTAATTATTACCCATGTTAGCACAAACCGGTAATGGAACAGCTTTTAACAAAAAAGTCTACCAACCAATTTCTATAAATCATAGGATTTTTTACTTATTACATAGTCTGCAGCCTCACGCCTTAAATCTTTCGGGTTAATGCTATAGGTTTTAAGCATAAGGCCCACCAGTCTTTTCAAAGCAAATTTCTGCACCCCTCCGGCATAGCTGTCAATGGCATTATGTGCCGCTTTCCGGGCAGTATCCATGGCATCATACAGGTATAGCTGCGCCAGTTTGGTTTTAACCGCAAGCGAGGTCTTATCTGTGCCCGGCCTTTCACTTAACTTTTTAACCCTTAAAAAAGCAGACTCGGCAATAAATGCCATAGCAAGTATATCAGCCAGGTTCATTACTATTTCCTGCTCATCAACCAATTTCTCCTTTAGCTGTGCTCCTGCTGCACCGGTTATAATAAGAAACAAACTTTTCAGGTTATTCACAAACATAAACTCACGGGTAAGGAACCCGCTTTTAAAGGGGTTAAAGTTAGCCGCAATTGAAGCAAGTACCGACTTTGCGCCTTTGCCAATATTCAGTTCCTTAGTAACAAAGGCACGCTTATAAAACTCGCCCAGGCTAAGCATCCGGTTAATTTCGTTTGTTCCTTCATATATTTTGGTAATACGTGCATCGCGATAGGCCATTTCAACACCGGTTTCCATGCTGTAACCCATACCGCCAAAAATCTGTATAGCTTCATCGGCAGTGTTGCAAACCGCTTCTGAACCCACTACTTTTAAAATAGCACATTCAATGGCATATTCCCGCATCGAATTTATTTTGGCATCATTGCCGCTACTTCCAGCCTTTAAAAGTTCATCATGCTTTTTGTCAACCTCGGCACCAATTCTGTAAACTCCGCTTTCAATAGCAAATGTATTTGCAGCAATAATTCCTATCTTCTGCTTCATAGCACCAAAATCGGATATCGGCTTATTAAACTGAATACGCTGGGTGGCATATTCCACCGTCTTTTCAAGTCCATATTTCATACCACCAATAGCCCCTGCTGCAATTTTAATACGGCCACTGTTAAGTATATTAAGTGCCATATTAAAGCCCTTACCACGTTCGCCCAAAAGGTTTTCTTTAGGTACCTTACAATTATTAAAAAATACCTGCACGGTAGAAGACGCCTTAATGCCCATCTTCTTTTCTTCCTTACCTAAAGAGATACCGCCAAAATCCTTTTCAACTATAAAAGCTGATAACTTTTCATCGTTTTCTATTTTGGCAAATACGGTAAACACCTCGGCAAAGCCCCCATTGGTAATCCACATTTTCTGGCCGTTTAGAATATAATGGGTTCCCTCAGCATTTAACACCGCCCGCGATTTGGCGCTATTGGCATCGGACCCCGAACCCGGCTCAGTTAAGCAATATGAACATCCCTTTTCGCCGCTGGCAATGCCCGGCAGGTATTTTGCCTTTTGTTCTTCGGTACCGTACCAGGTAATGGGCAGCGAACCAATAGAAGTTTGACAACCAATAGTTGTAGCAAACGAAAAACCGAGCGCCAGGTTTTCAGTAAACAAAAGCGAGGTATTAAAATCAAGCCCCATGCCGCCATACTTCTCATCCACCGATACGCCACAAAAACCAAGTTCAGAAGCCCGCCTGAATATCTCCATTACCTGGTCTTTATCTTTTTCGGCGTCCATAGCAGCTACTTTGGCAATACCCAGTCCCTGAACTTCCCTTAGCATAAATTCTTTTACACTATGCGATATCATCAACTGTTCCCCGGTAAATTCTTCGGGTATAAACACATCTGCAACATTTGCCTGTTCAAATAAAAAAGAGCCTCCGGTAAGTTTTGATTTTGATGCCATGGGTTATTGTTAGAGTTTTGTGCGCTTAAATATGTGAAACTTATTGCAAACACAACTGTATTTTGAAAAAGATGGTTCACATCGGAATTCAACAGCAATGAAAGAAAAAGAAATGCATTTCATAATTTACTGCAAGTAAGGTAACTCCTGATTAGGAAGCTATTTATAAAACCAGCACAGCATACGGTAATATTTTATCCGGCCATCGTTTAAAAAACCCGTACCGCACGTGCGCAACCGGGGTTATAGGCGCCATCATTTTCCGGGAAACCAAAACCGAAATACCGGCTCCACATCATATCAGCATTATACGCTGTAGAACTCCAATAATAGTTGCTGGTAAAACCGCCAAGCCCGGCTGTATGTAAATTAGTATACATTAAACTCAGTTCATCATTTGAAGGCAGGCGCCAATCTGAATAACCGTTTAGCCGCAGAGATTTACATATGATATCAGCATCGTTCGATTCAATCCTTTCGGCCTGATCATATGGTGCACAAACCAATCCATGCTGGTCGCTCCCCGGGTCTAAATAAAATATTAAGCCGCCGGCGTGGGTATCGCCAATTTTGAGGTTTTTCATTGCTCGTTTGATTTTTCACAAAAATCGCAATTAAAATCAAACAGGTGTAAATGCCGGTGATGTTGCAAGGCAGGCAATTTCCCATTAAGAAATCTATCGTTCCGATTACATAAAGCATTGGTTTCCAATGAGCACTTTTTTCTATATTCCGATAAATCTCTCTAAAAATGGTAGATGCGACAGAGCCGAAAAAAGTTATGCCTTAATGATTACCCGCTGGAATCATTAAAGCTTAATTTTATTATTTTCGGGATTAATTTATTGTTACCTCAAAATAAAACCTTGCACAAAGCTTGACTTTTATAAATTTTGACTTATTTTGTTCTAAATAACATCTTTTCGCCTTTCTATTCTGTCCTGCTTTCCCCCTGATTAACTAAAATACGTTGCATGAAAAAAACGCTACCCTTCATAGCTATTGCCTTATTATTTTGTGTAAACTTATTAAAGGCCCAGGCCCCCCAACAAATAAACTACCAGGCCGTAGTCCGCGATTTTTCAGGCAATCCGGTTCCTGCCAATACCTCCGTTGCACTGCGTTTCAGGATACATGATCTTTCCGATACCGGGGCTATTGTTTACACTGAAGCTGCTACGGCAGTATCAAACCAGTTTGGGCTGGTCAATTACCAGATAGGCAGCGCGGGCAGCTTTACACAGGTTAACTGGGCGCTGGGGGCTAAATTTCTGGAAGTAGACGCAGATATTACCGGCGGCACCAATTATGTCAACATGGGTAGTTCGCAATTGATAAGCGTTCCTTATGCCTTGTTTGCAGGTAATGCAGCTTCAGGCAATAACGGGGCAACAGGCGCCACAGGTGCACCGGGTGCAACAGGCGCAACCGGAAACTATGGCCCGCAGGGTGTAACCGGTGCAACCGGCGCTACGGGAAATGCCGGTACCACCGGCGTTCAGGGTAATTTGGGTGCTTCAGGCGCGGTTGGTGCAACGGGTGCAGCAGGTGCAACGGGCGTACAAGGTATTACCGGTGCGCAGGGTATACAAGGCGTTACAGGTGCTCAGGGCGTGCAGGGTAATGTTGGCGCAACCGGCGCACAGGGAACACAAGGAGTTACAGGTGTTGCCGGAGCAAGTGGTGTTAAGGGATTACAGGGAAATACAGGTGCAACCGGTTTGCAGGGCAATACCGGCGCTACAGGCGTGGGAACAACCGGCGCTACAGGTTCCATGGGTGCAACAGGATCAGGTGACGGTGCCACCGGCCCCAGCGGACCAACGGGAGCAGCAGGTGCCTCCGGAGCGCAGGGTGTTCAGGGGATTACAGGAGCAGTTGGTGCAACCGGTCTGCAAGGCTTACAAGGTAATGTTGGTGCAACAGGTGCACAGGGTATTCAAGGTGTTACCGGCACTCAGGGAGTGCAGGGAAATGCAGGAGCTACTGGTGCAGAAGGTTCAACGGGCCTTCAGGGCATACAAGGAAATGTGGGTGCTACCGGTGTTGGCACAACGGGAGTTACAGGTGCTGTGGGCGTAACAGGATCAGGCGGCGGCGCAACTGGCCCCAGCGGGCCAACAGGGGCTGTGGGTGCAACAGGTTCAGGTGGTGGCGCTACGGGCCCCGGCGGGCCAATAGGTGCTACCGGAAATGCAGGAGCAACCGGTGCAGCAGGTTCAACCGGTCTTCAGGGAACACAAGGTAATGCAGGAGCTACGGGCGCGCAGGGTATTCAAGGATTTACCGGTACTCAGGGAGTGCAGGGAAATGCAGGAGCTACCGGTGCAGCAGGTTCAACGGGCCTTCAGGGAATACAAGGAAATATGGGCGCAACAGGTGCTGTGGGTGCTACCGGTGTTGGCACAACGGGAGCCACAGGTGCTGTGGGTGTAACAGGATCAGGTGGAGGCCCCACTGGCCCCAGCGGACCAACAGGTTCAGTGGGTGCAACCGGATCAGGTGGTGGTGCAACGGGTCCGAGCGGACCAACCGGAGCAGCAGGTTCAACCGGTCTTCAGGGAATACAAGGTAATGTAGGAGTTACGGGCGCGCAGGGTATTCAAGGAGTTACCGGTGCTCAGGGAGGACAGGGAAATACAGGTGTAGCAGGTTCAACCGGTCTTCAGGGAATACAGGGTAATGTTGGTGCAACTGGGACACAGGGTATTCAAGGCGTTACCGGCGTTCAGGGAAATACAGGCGCAGCGGGTGCCACCGGCGGCCAGGGTATACAAGGTAATACCGGTGCAACCGGTGTGGGAACCACAGGTTCAACAGGTGCTGCGGGTGCAACAGGATCAGGTGGCGGTGCAACAGGTCCCAGCGGACCAACAGGTTCAGTGGGTGCAACCGGGTCAGGTGGCGGCGCCACCGGCCCAAGCGGTCCAACAGGGGCAGTTGGTGCAACTGGCGCGCAGGGTATTCAAGGTGTTACCGGCACTCTGGGAGTGCAGGGAAATGCAGGAGTTACCGGCGTAGCAGGTTCAACAGGCCTTCAGGGAATACCGGGTAATACGGGTGCTACAGGTTTCGGTTTGCAAGGTGTAACCGGTGCTGTTGGTGTAACAGGCGTTCAGGGTGTTCAGGGGAATATAGGTGCAACAGGTAGCGCAGGTGCTACTGGTGTACAAGGTATACATGGGGTAACAGGTGCCACGGGTCAGCAAGGCCTTCCAGGTAATATAGGTGCTACAGGTTTTGGTTTACAGGGGGTAACCGGCGCAACAGGTGCAACAGGTATTCAGGGTGTTCAGGGAAATATTGGTATAACCGGTAGCGCAGGTGCTACGGGTGCACAAGGAATACAGGGAGTAACAGGTGCCACGGGCCAGCAAGGCCTTCCCGGTAATATAGGTGCTACTGGTTTCGGTTTACAAGGAGTAACCGGGGCTGCTGGTGCAACAGGCGTTCAGGGTGTTCAGGGAAATATAGGTGTAACCGGTAGCGCAGGTGCTACGGGCGCACAAGGAATACAGGGAGTAACAGGTGCCACCGGCCAGCAAGGCCTTCCAGGTAATATAGGTGCTACTGGTTTCGGTTTGCAAGGTGTAACCGGTGCTGCTGGTACAACAGGCATTCAGGGAACACAAGGTAATGCAGGCGCTACGGGCGCACAGGGTATTCAAGGTGTTACCGGCACTCAGGGTGTGCAAGGGAATGTAGGCACCACCGGTGCGGCAGGTTCCACTGGTCTTCAGGGAACACAAGGTAATATAGGCGCTACGGGTACACAGGGTATTCAAGGTGTTACCGGAGTTCAGGGTGTGCAAGGGAATGTAGGGGCCACTGGCGCAGCAGGTTCAACAGGCATTCAGGGAATACAGGGTAATATAGGTGCAACCGGTATTGGTGTTGCAGGTGCCAATGGAGTTACGGGCCCGACAGGTGTGAATGGCGCAACCGGTGTTGGTTTAGCGGGTGCAACAGGCGTAACCGGGCCCACCGGTGCTGGTGTTGCTGCTGAATTTGTGGACACAGCTCCGTTTGATAATTTTAGTGTACCGCCCGGTAATGCGTTCTCATTAAATAGCGAGATTTTTAACTCCGCGGGCTCGGGCATTAGTGAAAGTTTTGCCAACGGGGGAACTGTAATTAGTATATTAAATACCGGTACTTATATTTTTGATTATGAAATGAGTTTAAACTCTGCCGGGGCAGTTGCTATTTATACAGGGTACAGCCCGTCTGCCATGACTATTGACAATAACAGCGTTGCCGGTTCTTCAACCGCTACTACGTGGATTCACGGAAGGGAGTTGGTTAATGTAACAACCGTACCTTATTATGTTATGATAAGTCCGGTAATTGGAACACAATCGGTTGTAGCCGCCGGAAGTGATGCCGGCTCGTATATGATACGCCTTACAATAGAACAAGCTGGTAGCAATGGTGCTGCAGGAACTCCCGGCGCAGCAGGTTCAACAGGCCTTCAGGGTATACAAGGTAACGTTGGTGCAACTGGCGCACAAGGTGTTACAGGTACTCAGGGAGTGCAAGGGAATGTAGGCACCACCGGTGCAGCAGGTTCAACCGGCCTTCAGGGAACGCAAGGTAATATAGGTGCAACTGGTGCACAAGGCATTCAGGGAGTTATCGGTGATGTCGGTGCAACCGGTTCACAGGGTATACAAGGAGTAGCAGGTGCTGTTGGTGCAACAGGCTCACAAGGTATTCAGGGTGTAGCTGGTGATGTTGGCACAACCGGCACTCAGGGTATTCAGGGTATTACAGGCTCTCAGGGCATACAGGGTGTCACCGGGGCTGTTGGTGCAACCGGTTCACAGGGTATACAAGGAGTAGCAGGCGTGGTTGGTGCAACAGGCTCACAAGGTACTCAGGGTGTAGCTGGTGATGTTGGCGCAACCGGCGCACAGGGCATTCAAGGTGTTATCGGCACTCAGGGAGTGCAGGGAAATGGAGGAACTACCGGCGCAGCAGGTTCAACAGGTCTTCAGGGAATACAGGGTAATGATGGTGCAACCGGCGCACAGGGTATTCAAGGTGCCACCGGCACCCAGGGAGCGCAGGGAAATGCAGGTGCTACAGGCGCAGCAGGTTCAACAGGTCTTCAGGGAATACAAGGTAATGTTGGTGCTACTGGTATACAGGGTATTCAAGGTATTACCGGCACCCAGGGAGTGCAGGGAAATGCAGGAGCCACCGGCGCAGCAGGTTCAACCGGTCTTCAGGGAATACAGGGTAATGATGGTGCAACTGGTGCACAGGGAATTCAAGGCGTTACCGGTACTCAGGGAGTGCAGGGAAATGCAGGAGCTACAGGCGCGGCAGGTTCAACAGGCCTTCAGGGAATACAAGGTAATATTGGTGCAACTGGTGCACAGGGAATTCAAGGCGTTACCGGTACTCAGGGAATGCAGGGAAATGCAGGCGCTACAGGCGCAGCAGGTTCAACAGGCCTTCAGGGTATACAAGGTAATGATGGTGCAACTGGTGCACAGGGTATTCAAGGTGTTACCGGCACTCAGGGAGTGCAAGGGAATGTAGGGGCCACCGGCGCAGCAGGTTCAACCGGCCTTCAGGGAATACAAGGTAATGTTGGTGCACAGGGTGTTCAAGGTGTTACTGGTACTCAGGGTGTGCAAGGGAATGTAGGGGTCACCGGTGCAGCAGGTTCAACAGGCCTTCAGGGGATACAGGGGAATGTTGGTACTACGGGCGCACAGGGCATTCAGGGTGTTACCGGCACTCAGGGAGTACAAGGAAATGCAGGCTCAACAGGCGCAGTGGGCGCAACCGGTATTGGTGTTGCGGGTTCCAACGGACCGACTGGTGCCAATGGCGTTACCGGACCTACAGGAGTTAACGGGGTAACCGGTGCAGTGGGTGCTACAGGAGCTGGTGTTGCGGGCCCAACAGGTGCAGTTGGAGGAACGGGTATCGGAACAACCGGTGCCGTGGGCCCAACTGGTTTACAAGGTGCAACCGGCGCAGTCGGGGCAACGGGCCTGGCAGGCTCACTCAACGCATGGGGTTTAACCGGCACCACCGGCACCACCGTAGGCACCAACTACATTGGCACCGCCAACAACATGGACTTAATGTTTAAAGTAAATGGCACCGAAGCCGGTTTTCTGGAAGATGGCTCATATAATAATAACAGTTCAGCCGCATTCGGCTATCAGGCTTTATTGAATGAAACTGCAAATAACAGTGGCAACAATGCTGCCTTCGGTTATGAGTCGTTAACCACCAATACTACAGGTGTTTCTAATGCCGCCTTCGGTTATCAGTCGCTAACCGCCAATACTACAGGAGTTTCTAATGCCGCTTTCGGTTTCAGCGCGCTTACTGCCAACACATCCGGTTCGCAAAACACCGCTACCGGAAATTTCGCACTTTATCACAATACAACGGGTTTTGGTAACGTAGCCAATGGCAACTTTGCCCTGGTTCATGTTACCAGTGGCTATTATAACACGGGCATTGGTTACTATGCCGGGGAAAATATTAACACCGGCTACAGCAATGTGGCCATTGGCGATTTCGCGCTTAACAGCACTTTTACCGGGGCTAACCTGGTTGCTGTAGGTGACTCAGCTTTATATAATAACACCACCGGCGCGCAAAATACAGGGCTGGGCAGTAAGGCCTTGTATACTAATGCTACTGGAACCGTTAATACGGCCATCGGTTACCAGGCCCTTTATTTAAACACCGGTTCAAGCAACACCGCCACCGGTACCCAGGCGCTTTATAGTAATAGCAGCGGTACAGGAAATACAGGTATCGGTACCCAGGCGCTTTATACTAACGCATCTGGTAATTATAATGCGGCTATGGGCCAGGGAGCGCTTTATGCTAACACCGGCAGTGATAATACGGCGTTGGGCTACCAGGCGCTTTATGACAATACCACCGGTCATGATAATACCGGTATAGGTTACCAGGCAAATCGTTTTATTACCACCGGCGCCTATAATATAGCCATTGGCAACAACGCGTTGGACCATAACACCGGCGGTACATATTGCATTGGCATTGGCTACCAGAGCGATGTAGGCGGAGCCAGTTTAACCAATGCTATCGCCATTGGCTATGGGGCTCAAGCCAGAAATAGTAATACAATGGTATTGGGTAACGGTACAATAAACGTGGGCATAGGTACCACTACGCCTTCTCAGACTCTGGATGTATTTTCAAACGGATTCAGCGTAGCTTTAGTTGAGGGCTCGTCAACTAACGGCACCTGGTTAACGCTTACTAACAGCAGCTATGCGCATGGCTTTAACATTATAGCAACGGGTTCTACTAATACAGAAGGCCCCGGTGCGTTGTTATTCCGCGATAATGCCAATGGTACCCGCATGATGATTGACTCTACAGGAGCAGTAGCAATAGGCACCACCACCAGCAGCAGTTATACACTGGTGGTAAATGGTAAAATGAAAAGCACCGGTGTAAACGAAACCAGCGATGAACGCTTTAAATCGGGTATTACCACTATAAGCGACGCCATGGACAAGGTTTTGAAACTGCGCGGAACAGAATTTTACTGGAAAAGGGCTGATTTTCCTGATTACAATTTCGAGGCGCATAAACAGATGGGTTTAATTGCACAGGAAGTAGAAAAAGTGCTGCCTGAGGTAGTTGATACCGATGAGAAAGGTTATAAAGCGGTTGAATACACCAAAATTATTGCCCTGCTGATTGAAGCCATGAAGGAGCAGGAAAAGAAAATTGATGGCCAACAGAAGCAAATTGATTTATTAATGCACAATAAACAGAAATAAGTATGTCAGTGATTTCGGTTTCAACAACTGCTCAAACTAAAACTGCTGCACATAAATTGGGCGCAAGCCAAATTGCCGTTCTACATACAAGTGGTTGGCGGGGACGCCAAACCACTAAGGCTCCCGATTCGGCGTCCCTGCCAACCGGTTTCTGCAGGGTGGCGACAATTTGTTTTGATACCCATAAATTCACTACGGTATGAAGGTAAAACACAACTTTATTACGGTAATGCTGCTGGCCTTGTATTTCTACGGAAATGCAAGTACCATTAGTGTAAGCAATGCCCAAACCGTAGCGGTTAACTTTTACAAGCTCACCTATAATACAGGCCACACAGCTATAACTGCCGCTTTAAACTACACTAAAACCGAAACTGATGGCACTGTTGATTTTTATGTTTTCAATATTACCCCGGGGCATGCGTTTGTTATTGTTGCAGCGCAAAGCAATGTATCGCCAATTCTCGGATACTCTGCCGAGTCTTCGTTTAGCAGCAGCAATATACAGGGTATAGGTTTGGTAAACTGGATGCAGCATACCGCTAACCAGGTTCATGTAATGGTTTTGAATAATATTTCCGCCGACCCACGAACACCAACTTTATGGTCGGCTTACCAGGTGGGCACTAATCCGGGCTCATTAAAAGGTACCGGTGTGGGCCCTTTAACCACAACCACCTGGAACCAGGACCCTTATTACAACCAATATTGCCCCTATGACGCTACCAATGGTGGTACCAGCGTTACCGGCTGCGTAGCCACTGCCATGGCCCAGATTATGAAGTATTGGGCGTGGCCGCCCCAGGGCAAAGGCAGTTATACTTACACAGATGATATCGCTAATGGTGATACCTATAACATTGGCACATTAAGCGCCAATTTTGGCACCACCACCTATCCCTGGGCCTCTATGCCCCTCAATCTTACAGGTTATAATGTTTTTGTAGATACATTAATGTATCAGTGCGGAGTGGCTGTTGCTATGGATTACAGTGCCCTCGAAAGTTCAAGCTATGCCTGGTATCCGGGAACCCATGCCTGCGCATTTAACGCCTTTAAATGGTATTTCGGATACGATTCGCTTTCCATTCAGAATGTTGAAGAGTCGCAATACCCCCTTGCCAACTGGACTGCCTTAATCGAAAATGAATTAAATGAAAGCCGGGTTGTTTTATATTCAGGAACAGACACACTCAATCCTGCTGAGGGTGGCCATTGCTGGGTTTGTGATGGTTATGACGTAAATAATAATTTGCACATGAACTGGGGCTGGGGCGGATATGATAATGGCTACTTTGCAATCCCTAACCTTGACCCTGCCAGTACCGGTTACAATTTTAGCGGCGAAGAAAGTGCTGTGATAGGTATACAGCCGCCAACCTCGCCGGTTGCGGCTATGGCTATAACTTCTACTTTTGCATGCAGCGGCAGTTTTCAATTCGCCGACCAATCAACCGGCGCCCCTACATCGTGGTTATGGAATTTTGGCGATGGCACTACCTCTACCTTGCAAAACCCCACGCATATTTATGGTGCTAACGGCACTTATACGGTATCGCTTAAAGCTACAAACGTGTACGGCACTAATACCGTAACCAATACCAATTACGTAACGGTTAGCGGTAAAGCGGCAGGGCCAACAGCGCCCAATGTAACCCAATGTTCTGCCGGTACCTTTTCGCTTTCAGCCTCAACCACCAACCCCGTTTTTTGGTACGATTCAAACAGTAATTTGCTATCCATGAGCAATCCTTTCACCACGCCCTCATTAACCAAAACCACTACTTACTGGGTTGATGATTGGGTGTATAATTCATCTTTAACAAACACTCAATCGCTCGGCGCGCTGAGCGATAATATTGGTAATGGCACTTTATATGCCAACGCATCCCCCACTCTTACTTTAAAATTTAGTGTTGTAATGCCTGTAGTGTTACAAACCGTAACTGTTTATTCAGGTGTTGCGGGTAGTAATGCTGTGCAATATGCCAATGCAGGAGGCACCGTGCTGGCTTCGCAGGCTGTTACCCTGGTAGTGGGTATTAATGTGCTTACCCTTAACTGGACCCTGCCCGCCGGAGGGCCTTATTACATGAGCCTTACCAACATTACTAACATATATTTTACTATCGGAAATACCGCTTTCCCTTATAACGATGGCTATGGCCTGATAAGCATAACCGGCAGCGACTACATTGATAATTACGGCTCGGCTTATAGTACTTATTACCCCTATTTTTACGATTGGGTTGTTAACGAGCCATATTGCGTAAGTGCCAAAACCCCGGTAAGCGCCATTATATTATCCGGCGATACCACCCTCGGCGGTGCAGGCACCTGGACCTGGACCGGCACTACAAATACAGACTGGTTTACCCCGTGCAACTGGGACCAGGGCTCGTTACCGGGGCCCACAAGCGATGTTGTAATACCCGGCAGCACTACTAACCAGCCCACTATATCCGGCCGTACCGGTTACTGCAATACCCTTACCGTTAATACCGCTAATGGCGGCTTGTTAACAATTGCCACTTCAAGCAGCGGTTTGTTGAGCGTGGCGCAATAGCTGGGGTCCAAATACAATTTACGTCCCCTCAGCGCAATGTCATTAAGTTAAGGTGTCCGGTACTACCTGATCAAATTCAGGCTATCTGCTATCTATCCGATAGAAAGAGATCTACCCTCCTGCGAAAGTGGATTAAGGATGGGGTGAATAAGTATTACGCTCAACTTAAACGGTAAGGTAAAGGCACAAGTTGCTTTCCATCTAATATCATCACACCATCGCAGATGTGTGAATCATGTAACTTATTTCAAAAATAGTGCAACACTTACCTGCTTATGCTTTCCAACTTTGTCCTGGCTCAAAAAATGCATTCTACATTTAGTTATTGACTAATCTCAAATTAAAATTATGCCCCTCACACACGCTTTATTTGTAACAACTTCGGCTTCAGCCGTGCAGGAAATTGCCGTTAAAAGCCCGGTGTTCACTAACATGGGTAAAATTCCTGTAAAATACACTGCCGATGGAGCAAATATTAACCCACCGCTAACTCTCAGTAAGATTCCCGATTTGACCCGAAGCATCGTTATAATTGTTGAAGACCCGAATGCCCCGGTCGACACCTGGGTACATTGGTTAGTTTGGGATATTCTGCCCACAACAAAAATAAGCGAGGGCATGATACCGGGAATTGAAGGGGTAAATGCTTTTAACGAGCATCGTTACAAAGGCCCATGTCCCCCGGCTGACACACGGAATTATTTTTTCAAGGTATATGCGCTTGATAAACTATTACAATTGCATTGTCGTTCGGTAAAATATGATGTAATGAAGGCAATGAAAGACCATGTGGTTGGATATGGCGAATTGATAGGTACTTATAAGCGTAGCAATATTATTCAGGTGTCAAGCCATGCCACCCCGGATATTTATATTTAAGACCGGTTAGAAGGTCGTTGGGGGCCATTATAGCCTATGTTGTACTGGAGCTTTTGATCCTTCAGGCTTACTCAAATCGCCTACTATTTTATTATTGCAGGTTAAGCGGTATAAATAAACACCATTTTCCCATGACGAAGTATTAACGGTGGTTATATTGGCACCACTACTAACTACACTTCTATACATGCTGCGGCCTGTCATATCTGCAACCACCAGCAGCCCGTCCGCCTCACCGGTGCATGGTAGGTTATACGAAAAATTCTCGGTCCCACTGGTTGGGTTAGGATATACTAAAATGTAGTCGGATACATTGCTGACCTTTGCGCTGGTGTCCTGGGGTTTATCCAATGCCCGAAGCATTCTTGTCGAATCCATTACAACGGGAGTGCATAACACTAAATCATCGAAAAATATGGTGTTATCATACTCCGCAGATGTATCAATGCTGTACCACTAACTTTCGAGTAGCGACTTTCTGAGAGGATGTTTCATCAATAACAGTTAGCAAATAAAAACCGTTGGCTAATGCGTGTATATCAAAATTATCTACCTGTCGTGTTTCTTTCTTATCTATCACTTGCCCCACATCATTTATCAAATCAAACTCATACTTCCCCTGCAACCCCATCTCAACATAAACATATTTATCTGCAGGATTTGGCATTATCCGCAGCAAATTATTTTCTGTTGAGACAGAAGTACCTATACCCGTATAAATTGTATCGCAACCACTTCCATACAATGGCCCTAAATTGTAATTAATCATATTAGGAAAATTAGCTGAATTTGCAGTCAATGTTGTAAACGCGGTATCAACATAGTCAGCACTATCGCCTTTTAAATCGGGGTAATTAACTGCATGAATAAAATAATAACCGCCGTTAAAACAACTGGCGTATAATTTTCCATTGGGGGCAATCTGCAAAAAGCTCATTCGCGCTGCGTCAGTGCTATCAGCTTGATAAAGTGTTACTGAATCATGTTGCGGGTTTGACAATGATAAATCAAACTGGGTTAAATTAATTGCATTTGTTGCATAAACAAACCTACCATTGGGTGAAAATTCAATAATAGCACCGCTATCCTGGTTGTACATAATAATTGGTTGCTAAACTCGCCGCTGCACCGGTCGAAGTCCATCACCGTAATAGGACCGGTCGCGGAACTCGTCACATATTTGCTACCATCCTGCGAAAATTTGCTGTATGGTAAATCAAAGGGTGGTATATACTCGGGCCCTATACTTTGAATAAAAGGCCCGAGTATAGTATCAGGTGCAATCAAATACTCGAAATAATTATTACTGTTATAGCCGCCCACTACCACCCACCAATCTCGCCCATTTGCATGTTTGCAAGCCGTCATTCCACCTTCGCCAAAAATCCCCTTACCAAAAACAACATTTTTTTTCTCAATAATACCGGAAGCGGAGTCATGAATTTCAGTATAGTAAAGAGTTCCTGGTAAGTCGCCGTTAAAAGTATCATTTGAAAAATGCAGCAGATAAAATCTTGAAGTATCTCCTGGTTTCGGTAAAAAAAGGGCTGCTTGAGGTATATTCAGTCCGCAGCATCTCAATTGGTCGCTATAATCACAAGGGCTTAAACTATCGCCATTTGCCAAAGCATCCCCATTTTTACCTGCAATATAGATGCCGTTTGTGTAATACAATAGGTTACCCGAAGAATCACAAATATTAGCCTCTGTTAAGAACATAGGCATATCGGGCCCAATAGAATAATTAGCTAAGGTATCATTCCTGAAATCCAATACTGATTCCCGATCGCCTAAAACCCATTGAATCCCATATTCCTGGGCGGTCATCATTTTGAAACACAATAAAAAAAATACGCCAATGGTTATTCTCATCTCTGAATACTTACTTTTCCGGTCTGTATCGGCACAGTGCCGTTCCGTCCTTTCCAAAGATACAAACCATCGGCCATATTCGACACATCTATTTCAACGGTCCCTAAATTTGCTACCGGAACGCTTACAATTTTTTGGCCCATCATACCCCACTGGTCCTCGTTTATCTAACGAGGATCATGTGGCATCCGCATTTGTAATGCGTGTATTTGAACTGCATTTGTTTCTGCAAAACTGCCAATACAGACGCATTACGCGTAGCATGTGCCTTGAGCAAAGCATCTTGCTTCGCTCTGCTATGTTTGTAGCTTCCAGCTACAGTATTTTTGCATTTCGAACTACATTCACAAAGATTCACTAAATTCGTAGAAATAATTTTCCATGGCGCTTGTAATAAGTGATGAAGAAATAAAGAGGACCGGCCTTAGCGAACAAAACCTTCGCATTGAAATTGCATGCCGATTATTTCAATTAAATGCTTTAACAGGCAGGCAAGCTGCAACATTTGCAGGTATCCACTACCTGCAAATGCTGGACGAACTTTGGAAAAGAAAAATTTCTTTGAATGACAGCGAAGAAAGTTTGATACATGATATAGAAACCCTCCGCGCACTCAGAAATGCTGGTAATAAGTGATACCTCACCTTTAAGTTGCCTGATTAAAACCGGCAAACTGGATTTGCTTCGGCAGTTATACAAGCAGCTTGTTATTCCGTTTAGCGTGTACCGCGAAACACTGGACATGAAATCATTTGGGTATGATGTGTCAGGTTTTGAGAAAGCACCCTGGATTGAAGTTATGCAGGCCCATCATTACGAACGCTATAAAAACCAACTGTCAAATTTAGATGCAGGCGAAGCCGAAGCAATTGCCCTCGCTTTAGAAATAAAGGCTGATTTGATTTTAATAGATGAACGGCTGGGTGCCGCTACAGCTATAAAAATGGGATTAAATGTTACAGGCACATTGGGCATTGTGGTAGATGCTAAAGAAAGGGGGATTATAAAAAGCGGCAAAGAGTTAATTGACGAGTTGCGCACCAAAGGTGGGCTTTGGATTAGCGCCCATCTATACAATTCCGTTTTAGATTTGTTAAATGAAAAATGACCTTACAATATGAAGAATTTCATAAAAACAGATGGGGCAAAAACTGTGGGGGTTAACCTGGCAGTTTATATTATTAAGCAGGGAGATTATTATGTTTCTTTTTGCCCTGCACTGAATTTATCTTCTTTTGGAGATACTGAAACTACAGCAAAAGAGGGTTTTGAGGAGGCCTTAAATATCTTCTTCAAAGAAACCCAGAAAAGAGCCCTTGCTTAAAATAACAATGCCCAACTAATAAATAGCCGGGCACTGTATTAGAGGTCGGGAGCGGACACCTTTTAACCATTTTAAAGCGTTAACCCTTTTTATTAGTTTTCGCTTGTTTCATTGGTAAAAAAGCACTTTCAGCGAATCGGTTAATACTACTTATGTTAATAACTATTCGCTTTTTGTGTCCCCCCTTGTGTCCCCCCGAAGTATATTTGCACAAAACAAAAGATATGCAAAGCTTCATTCTGAAAAACCCAAAGGCAGAGCAAGAAACCGCAATTCGATTAGACGCACATCACCCAAACTTTCCCGGCAGACGGTTCCGGTACGGTACGGGCAAATCAATACTCCCGGCGCTATGGGATGAAAATACAAAACTACCTACCAAAGAAAAGAAGCTGATAAAGGAATATGAAAAGCATATACCAACTATTGCGAATGATTTAGAAAACATCACCCGGAAACTGAATGATATTTCTTTGGCGGTTGAAAATTTTTTTACCGTTGCAGAAATTGAAAAAACAAAAATCACAACTGATACGCTCAAAAATTATTTAGATGAACAATTCAGAAAGAAGGTAACGCCTGTAATTCAATTAAAAAAAGAAAACCTGAATGAGTATTTAAGTAGGTATATAAAAGAATTGGAGGCCGGAATCAGGTTGAATAATGGCAACCATTTTGTAGAAGGTTCTATAAAGAATTACAAAACCTTTCAGGCGCAATTTGACCTATACCAAAAGGATAACGGCAAAATGAGCTTTGAAGATATTACAATAGATTTTTACAATAGCTTTATCAGGTTCCTTAATGGAAAGAAATACCGGACAAACACTGTAGGAAAACACATTGCAAGGGCAAAGGCAATAATGAGAGCCGCTTTATCAGAGGGTTTACACACCAACACTGATTTTGAGCGCAAAGAGTTTAAAATATTTCAGGTGGCCACCGATGAAATTTATTTAGATGAAAAGGAGTTAAAGACTATTGAGAAAGTTAACCTATCCGAAAAACCACACCTTGAATTATACCGGGATATTTTTCTAATAGGCTGCTACACGGCGCAAAGAATAAGCGATTACAACAAGATAAGCCCACACAATATAATAACGCTTAAAACAGGCGGTAAGGCTATTTCATTGCACCAAAAAAAGCAAAAAGAAATAGTAATCATTCCTATTAAAAAGGAGTTAGAAGCTATCCTGAAAAAATACGATTACTCCCCTCCCCGAGTACAAGACCAAAAATTAAACGAGAACATTAAAACTATCTGCAAAATAGCCAAGATAAATACCCCCACAGAAATAGAGGAAATAATAGGCGGCAAAAAAGTAAAAACAGTTATGCCAAAATATGCAATGGTTGCAAGCCACACAGCGCGTAGAACAGGCGCAACGCTTATGTATAACGCAGGAATACCCACCATTGCGATTATGAAAATTACCGGGCATAAAAAAGAAAGCACATTTTTAAAATATATCAAGGTAACTAAAGAAGAAACGGCCGAAAAATTATCAGCGCACGAATATTTCAACTAAGCCAATACACCAATTACATAAGCCAACGAAATAATATAAATAATGGCAGTGAACGAAGAAAAGTACAAGGCGTTTCAGGAACTCATTGCAAGAGATATAAAATTCAATGAGTTAACAGATGATTACTATGAGGAACTTGATTCAGCGTACCACCAACTTACGGGCGAAATTAAATGCAACACATATCAATTTGAAAACAGAGATTTATATAAGAAATACTTAGACGACCGTTTATTCACTGTTATATTTTCCATGTACCTTCAAAGGCAATTTTATGAAAGAAATTGCCATGAAATTGTATTAGCAATTGGCATTGATAATTATAAGAAAAGGTTCAAAAGACTTGAAGAAATTAGAACAAGTGCAATTCAATATAAAAAGGATTTGTTGCGGATTGAAAACAAAGCCGTTGAGGCTAATGTAAAACCTGCACCCAAAACAGAACAAAAAGGTAAAAAAAGCTACTCACTCAGGCAGGTATGTATATCGTATCACTTCATGGGAGGAATAACAGAAAAAAATGGAGCCAAACTTCTAAAGCTACACACGCGATTTAAAAGTGTGCCTAAGCTTTTGCAAAAGGTAATCACTAAGGCAAGCGATTTAACCACACTATCAGAGAATAAAACTACTGATACCAAGCATTTAAACGACTTAAAAGCCGCCAAGCGGTTAATAAGCGGTAAAAGAAATAGAGAAGCATTAAAACGTATAACCCACACTATCACACAGTTTCAGACTGCCTACGGTAATCACTATTAAGATTTTTACCACTCGTTTACCACTTGCAAGCGGTTCCTGAACACGCCTGAAAGTAGCTTTACGCCATACAAAAGCAATACGATATGGCACCCAATCCTTTTGAACTGATAGACCAGCGATTAACAAACATTGAAAAGTTACTTATTGACATGCCGGACATGCTCAGTCCACAAAAAAAAGAAGCGCAACAAGCCGACCTACTCGACAACCTACCTGACCGCCTTAAAAGTCGGGATATAAAAAAGCTATTCAATATTAGCAGTGTAACAATTTGGCAGTGGGAAAAGAAATCCATCCTAAAACCGCAGAAAATTAACCGGCGCAAATTTTACTCAAAGAAAGACGTGTTGAAATTGCTAAACGAAAAAGGTAAGAAGTAAAATATTTCGGGGGCAAACTGCCAAGTGATACCCCCGAAAAAATAAAATACGATGGACAAATTTACGCAAAAAGACGCGCTATCCATACTACGGGAATTAAAGCAAGCTGAAAATCGGAAACTTTACCCAAACGTGCCAGAACACGCTTTACCACGCCCCAAATACAGCGATAAGACCGCGAATGAGTTAACCCGCGCTATAACTGACTACATACGCTTAAATGGCGGGTATTGCACCCGTATTAATACAACAGGACAATTCAGGGGCGGCAAATGGGTAAAGGGAACCACCTCCAAAGGTACAGCTGACCTACACGCGGCTATATCAGGCAGGCACGTATCAATCGAGGTGAAGATAGGCCGGGACAAACTTTCGCCCGCTCAAATAAAGCAGGCCGGTATAATTGAACGAGCCGGGGGATTGTATTACGTAGCACGCAACTTTTCCGATTTTTTTGACTGGCTTAATACTCTTAACAATGGAAGAGAATGAAACGAAGTATATACAGTTTCCCCTATTCCTTATCAGGGGAATTTTTACCGATAAGAAAGCCGTAATTAATAAAATATTGGATTATGGTATTTATCGCTATTCTAGCCGGTTTGACTGTACACTTTACAATGTTGCAAGGCAGTTGATTTACGACCATTATAACGACAAATTAGCGATGGAGTTAAAGAAGTGCATCAAGGCATTAAACAGCGACATAATAGGCCGTAATGACGATTACAGGGGCTTTGATGCTGAAGGTCAATTTACTCCTATGGATGAAATTTCTGAGTTATGTACAGCGCTTAATGATAAACACAACTTTAACTTTGAGCGGTTGGCAATTGAACATTATCAGATGCACCTGGCTTTGAAATCTTTGGGTATAACTGCAAGCAGTGAATATATCTTAAAACAAGGTAAGCAAATTGAAAAGGAAATACCAGCCAAAGAACCAATGCCAATGCTGAGCGTTAAACTATTATTTGAGTTTCGGGATAATGAAAAGAGCGAATTTGATATTGCACAATTATTGGCTTACATGGCTATAAGAAGCATTTTAGGTACAAAGCCATACGTTAAAACAAATACTAAACACATAACAGCCCGCATGTTTGGTTATTCAAGTCATAAAGCAAAACCGGATGAACTAAACCCCGCCATTAAAGATTTGATTAGCAAATACAATAGTCGCCATCACATGAGCAAGCTATTATTACAACTCAAATTGAATTGGCATGTGGTCATTTATTCTCGCCATACACGCGGTTTATATGTTGGTATCAATGTAAGCCTTGATACTTTGGCTATGGCTGCCGAAAAGAAAAAGCAAAAATTCAAAATTGAACTTTTAAAAAAAGCTGAAATTGAAGCACAGCAAAAAGCACAGAATTTTCTTAAACAACACCTTAATATAGGGAGGCAGCTTAATAAAGATGGGGAATAGAGCAAGCAATTTTTTTTATTGCCTGAAATAGATTTTACCATGCAATGTGTAATCTTTCTTGAAATCTTAATTCAAATTTTTATTACAAACCTTTATTAGAATCTTAATTGAGAACCTTTATTAGATACATTATTTAAGGTGTTGTAGTTGCTGTTGTGTTTCTGTTGAAGTTTTGTTACTCAATTTCACACCTTTTTGAAACATGCTGCTGACTGCAATAACCTATACAGCAATATTTACTAAGCAATGCCCAATTTTATAACATACCAAGTTTAAACTACTATGAACATGCAATTATTAGCCGGGGAAGCTATACGGCAAACAATGCGTTATTTGAGCAGGCAGGCAAAAGGCAAGCGATACACCGGCAGCGCAATAAACTTTGTAATGACCGCCGGACACGTTGAAACAGCACATGGCAAAGTTACAATAAGGCTGTTAAGTGGGTATGCTTTAGGCAGTTTTGCGATGTGGCAAAGGTTGCTAAATACAAGCGTTGGATTGGGGCTAGTAGAACGAATCGAA
>Ga0182013_10002121_pt1 | contig 26357 bp, 24 predicted proteins | sample 612S2MmetaG_FD_120487 | JGI IMG/M metagenome (GOLD analysis project Ga0182013, IMG submission 120487) | Permafrost microbial communities from Stordalen Mire, Sweden - 612S2M metaG | ecosystem: Environmental > Terrestrial > Soil > Wetlands > Permafrost | place: Sweden: Stordalen | collected...
CGGGTACGGCGACCGGCATACTCGGGCGGCCACATCTTTTCGAGGTAGTCGTTGGCGAACGCGGCGGTCGACCAGTTGTGCCCATCGGCGCTCACGTGCGCGTTGTCGAAGAAGCGGTCGAAAATGCCGAAACGCTCCGCGAGCGCGTGCTCGTTGGGCGTTACGGGCCGGCCGAACATCACTAGTGCCGAATCGCCGTCGGCTTGCGGCAGATCGCCCAGAACTTGGTCGTACGTCCGGTTTTCCTTGATGACGTAAATGATGTGTTTGATCGGGCCGTCGGCGCGCACGATCGCGCTGCGTTCCGGCTGCGCGTGGGCGAACGGCGCACCGAGCGCCGCGACGCCGGTTCGGCCGTTGGCGAGTTGTTCGTCGGTCGGAATCGGCAGCCGGCGCAGCGAGCCGATCAGGTTCCCGGCGATGTAGCCGGGCCGCGCGTCGCCGGCGTGAACGCGCGCCAGCGGTGCGTAGCCGGGGTTGGCGTGGCCGCCTTCACCCTTTCCGTCCGTCACGTAGAGCATGCCGGCCGCGCGGTCGACGGCGACGGCAGTGGGATACCAGCCGGTCGGGATCGCGCCCAGCGGGGTCACGCTGCCCGCATCGACGCGCATGACGACGATCGCGTTGGCCGCGCCGCAGCTCACGTAAAGCCGGTCGCCGTCGAGCGTCAACGCGTTGGGCGACGCGCCGACGAGCGCGTTCAAGCCCAGCGGGACGCGCGCGGTCGCGCGCTTGGTCGCGATGTCGACGACGGTGATGTCGTCGTCGTCGGCATCCGCGACGTAGAGGCGCCGCGCGTCGGCGGCGACGGCGCTGGGGTGCAGGCCGACGGCGATGGAATCGACGGCGCCTTTGCGCGGGTCGACGACGTCGAGCGTTCGGCCGTCCCAATCGGCGACGAACGCCAGCGCTCCGTCGGACGAGAACGCCGTTGCCTTGGGATGCGCGCCCGTTCCCCACACCGCGCTCACGCGTCCCGAGCCGACGTCGACGAACGCGACTCGGTCGGCGATGTCGCCGGTCACCGCGAGCGTCGCACCGTCGGGCGAACGCGCGATCGACGTCGGGTAGAAGTCGTTGCCGAGCGACACGCTGCGGTCGATGCGTCCGGCGGTCGTATCGACGTGCACGATCGTGTTCGAACTCGCGCCCGCGACCCACACGTCGTCGCTGGCGGCATCGCGCAGCGCACTGCCGAACGCGTCACGCAGCGGAATGCGCGCTAGCAGCGCGAGCGTCTTCGTATCGATGATGCGTAAGCCGGGCGGCGCGTATCCCGCGTCGACAACGAAAGCGCGGCTGCCGTCGCGGGACAGCGTCACCCCTTGGGGCAACGTTCCCGTCGCCGTCACCACTCCGCTCGGCGGTGCGATCGTCCAGTCGTTCGGCAAACGAATCGCAGACGGCGCGGCCCGCGCGGTCGCGCCGCCGATCGACACGGCGAGACCCAGCCCGATGAGCGCGGCTGCGCGCCGGCGCATCGTTATGAAGCGCGCATCATGAAGCGCGCATCGGCTGCGACGGCCGCGCTTCGCGGCGCCCGCGCAGGGCGAGATAAACGACGCGCGGTCCAAACCCGAACACCAGCGTGAGCGTGATGAACGCATACGTCGAATGCACGTATTCCAAAGAACCATGCGGAATGAAGCGGCACAGCGAATTCGTGACGAACATTCCCATCGCGAGCAAACCGTACGCCAACTGCAAACGGTACGTCGGATCGATGGCCGTGCCGAAGACCGAACGCCGGTGTTGGGGCAGCGACCAGCGCAGCAGCGGGACCGCGAGCGCGAGCGAGATCATCCCGCTAGCCGCGCCCCACACAAGGTCGAATGTCCGATCGTTTTCGAGAAACACGCGAGTTGCGTTCGCGTGCGCGGCGTTGGGCTCCCGGTGAGATGTCGGTCGGCAAATCGCTCAGCGGGCGGCAGGCCAACCCGCGGCGGCGGCCGCCGCCCCTCCGGCTGCTGCAAGCACGACGGCAATCCACGGCGGCGATTTCCAAACCGTCACCAGCGTGAACGCGCCGACCGCGATTGCGACGCGCACGAACGACGTACCGAGCGTCAGCAGCAGCGGCGAGTACAACAGTGCCGCCAGCAGTCCGACGACGCCAGCGTTCGCGCCGCTGAGCGCACCGGCCGCCGCCGGATTCGCGCGCAGCCGGTCGAGCACCGGCAAGAAAGCGAAAATCAGCAAGAACGACGGTACGAAGATCAAGACCGTCGCGACGAGCGCGCCGAGCGGGCCGTGAAGTTCCGAGTGGTTGGCGGCGCCCAAAAATGCCGCGAACGTGAACAGGGGACCGGGCACGGCTTGCGCGGCGCCGTATCCGGCGTAAAAGTCACGTCCCGCGATGAGCCCCGCGGGGACCAGCGATTGCAGAAGCGGTAAGACGACGTGTCCGCCGCCGAACACGAGCGCGCCGGCGCGCACGATCGTCGCGAGGAAGAATCCTGTGGCCGAGGCGTTGGCGCCGAGCGTCGCGGTCAGCGCGAGAGCGACGAACAAGAGACCCGCCGCGCGCGAAGCCGCGCGCGGCAACGCGATCGGCAGCGTCGTCTCAGGGGCCGCGCTCCCGGCGGCGGGCGAGCAAAACAGCGTTCCGGCCAACGCTCCGGCGACGATCGGCACCCATTGCCAGCCGGGTGCGGCAGCGAGGGCCAGCGCCAAGACGGCCGCACCGGCCGCGATAGTGCGTGTCGCACGGTCGGAACACTGCGTTTTTGCCATCGCGAGGACCGCCTGCGCGACGATCGCGGTCGCGGCCGCGCTCAGACCGGCAAGCATTCCGCCGAGCGCGGGTGCCGTCGGCCCGGCGCGGTCCTCGAGCGTCGTCAACACCGCGGCGAAAACCGTCAGAGCCAGCGCGGACGGCAGCGTGAATCCCAGCCAAGCCGCCAGCGCGCCGCCCGGCCCGGCGCGTAGGAGGCCGACGATCATTCCGACCTGGCTCGAGGTCGGACCCGGCAAGACCGAGCAGAACCCGACGATATGCGCGAAGAGCCGCTCGTCGATCCAGCCGCGGCGTTCGACGAATTCGCGCCGAAAGTAGCCGATGTGCGCGATCGGGCCGCCGAACGACGTCAATCCCAAACGCAAGAAAGTCAGGAAGACGTTACGCATTACCGGCGGCGTTCGGCGAGGTTCCTCGGTTCCGCTCCGTGAACTTCGGTCGGGATAACGGCCTTCGTGCGCGCGCGGCGTCTCGAGATAGGATGGACATGCTTTCGGAATTGACGGTTTATGCCGACGGGCGCTTCGCCCGGTATGAAGACACGAAGGTCGGGCTGCTCACGCACGGTCTGCACTACGGCACGGGCTGCTTCGAGGGCGTCCGCGGTTTCTGGTCCGAGAAAGACGACGAACTGTACCTGCTGCACGTCCGCGATCACTACGAACGGCTCGCGCAGTCGGCGAAGCTCTTGATGATAAAACTGCCGCATTCGGTCGACGAACTCACCGAACTCACCGTCGACCTCGTTGCGCGCAACAATTTCCGCACCGATATCTACATCCGGCCGCTGGCCTATAAATCGGCGGAAGAGATCGGCGTGCGCCTGCACGACGTCAAGGACAGCTTCGCGATCATCGCGGTTCCGTTCACGAAGTATTTCGACGCGACCGCGGGGCTCAAGTGCGGCTTGAGCTCGTGGCGGCGGGTCGACGACACGTGTACGCCGGCGCGTGGAAAGATCACCGGCGCCTACGTGAATTCGGCGCTCGCGAAGAGCGAAGCGATCCTCAACGGGTTCGACGAGGCGATCATGCTCTCGCACGACGGACACGTGAGCGAAGGCAGCGCGGAGAACATCTTCATCGTCCGCGGCGGCGTGCTCTATACGCCCGACCCGTCGGAAAACATCCTTGAAGGCATCACCCGGCGCACGATCATGCACCTCGCGCGGCATGAGCTCGGTTTAACCGTCGTCGAGCGTTCGATCGACCGCAGCGAACTCTACTGCGCCGAAGAAGTGCTGCTCAGCGGCAGCGCGGCCGGCGTACAGTATGTTGCGTGGATCGATCACCGGCCGGTCGGCGACGGCACCCAAGGACCGATCGCCAAGAAGCTCGCCGAGATCTACAACGCGATTACCCGCGGCGAACTGCCGAAGTACGCCGGCTGGCTGCTCAAAACGTACGCTTCGCGAACGGTCCGCGCCTAACGCCACGGGTTCGGCGCTGCGCGCCGAGCGGCGGGCTGCAGGATGTCTAGCTAAGCTGCCGGAGTAAGCTGCGAACCGGCTTAAGGCGTGCTGTCGGCGTTGGGTAGCGGCGGGTTTTGCGGCGGTGCCGCCGGCACGGATAAGGCGGCGGCGTTCTCGGCCGCCGCGGGCGTCCACATCTTCAGGTCGGGCGAACGATCCCCGCCGCGCAGCGCGGATTCGGCCAAGCCGGGCAACGGATTCGCTTCGCGCCACAGCGCGAACTTCGTGAACGAATCGTAAGCGATGCGCGAAACGCCGCGAATGAATTGGCGCCCCGCGTCGAGCGTCGGCAAATGCGTCGTCAGTACGGCGATGATGTACGGGCAGTTGTTGAGGTAGACGATACCCACGTCGTTGAGCGTGTCGTGAAGCGTCCCGGTCTTGTGCGCGATCTGCGTGCCGGGAGGCAACGGTTCCGGGAGCAATCCATTGTGGCGTTGGCCGGTGAGGATCGCGATCATCGCGCGCGACGACCACTCGTCGATGAGCTCGTCGTGTGCCATCCGCTCGAGCAGACGGCTCATATCGAGCGGGCTGGTGCGCAAACTGCGGATGTCGCCGTCGGAACGAATGTAGTCGGCGAGTCGCGTTTGTCGCAGGCCGAGGCGCGCCATCGTCTGGTTGATATGCACTCGGCCGACGAGCCGGATCAGCATGTTCGTCGCGGTGTTGTCGCTCTCGGTGATCATCAAGCGCAGCAAGTTCGCGACGCTGTACCGATTGCCGGGATGCGAGTAAACGAGATCGCCCCAGCCGTCGTCACGGTCGGGGCGTTCGAGTGTCACTTGCCGGTTGAGATCGAAATTACCGGCGGCCATCTGGCGGAAGACTTCGACCATCACCGGGATCTTGATGGTCGAAGCGGCGGGCATGTTCGCCGACTCGTTCACGCCGGTGCTCAAGCCCGTCGTGAGGTCCTTGACGATCACGCCGACATGGCCCGGCGCATGCGTCGAAAGCACGTTGAGCTCGCTCTGCAACTGCACGAGCGGGCCCGGAATCGCACTGGCGTCCGCAGCCGTGCGCACACCGCAAGCGAGCGGCAAGACGAATGCGATGATGACGAGAGCCCGCCGCAGCGCGTGCAGATGCATCTGCACTCATCATCAGTTGCCGCCGGCGCGATGTCAAGGTTCGCCGGCCGTGCACATGTTCAGCGTTTGTTCGCCCGGACGGGCCCACTGCACTGCGGGCAGTAGATCCCCTGGTCGTTGCGGATGACGTGCAAACCGCAGGCTTTATGTCCGCAGTGCTCGTTTTTGCACGCGTAGCGGCCATAGGCCAGGCAAAAGCGGTCCCGGCTCTTGCTGAAACTCGTGCACCGCGAATCGGTCTCGGTCAGTTGTACGACGGTCATTGCGCTCTCCTCAAGACTGAGAATACGCAGACGCCGTACCGAACGCGTCCGTAGTCACTACCGAATTTTCGCCTCTCAGTACTGAGAGCAGGCGGTCCAAGAGGCGGCTCGGCCGTAGGCCGAACGCAACGGGTTCGTCGAGCGAAGCCGAGACGAACCCATCAGATTCGACGAAGTCGAATCCCTAGGAGCGCTCGAAGGGGACGCCGTTGGCGGCCGGAGCACGGACCCGGCCGGCGAATCCGGCCAGCGCCACGAGCGCGGCGAGATAGGGCAAGGCTTGCATGAGTTCGCTCGGAATGCCCGAGCGCTGCAGCGAGTACTGCAGCGCGGCGAAGAAACCGAAGAACAGGGCCGCTCCCAGCGCCCCCCACGGATTCCAGCGGCCGAAGATGACCGCGGCCAGCGCGATATACCCGCGGCCCGCGGTCATTCCATCGGAATAGAGGTCGAGTTCGGCCAGCGAAAGGTACACCCCGCCCAGCGCCGCGATCGCGCCGCCGATGACGACCGCCCAAAAGCGGGTCTGCAGCGCGTCGATCCCCGCGATCTCCGCCGCGCGCGGGTTTTCGCCGCACGAGCGCACCCGCAGGCCCCACGGCGTCCGGAACAGCGCAAACCACAGCGCCGCCGCCAACCCGAAGGCCAGCGCGATGAGCACCGCTTCACCCGCCCGGCCCAGACTGGGAACTTCCGGCGAGGCGCCGGGCTGACCGAAAATGAGGACCAGCCCGTAGGCGGCCCCGCCCAGCGCGACGATGTTGAGCCCGGTACCCGCCACGATTTGATCGACCCCGAGCCGCGTGGCGGCAAACGCCAAGACGGCGGCGAGCAGCGCACCTGCGACGACGCCCGCGAACGCGCCAACGAGCGGATTGCCGGTCGCGGCGCTCGCGACGACGGAGCCGAACGCGCCCGCGACGAGGATCCCTTCCAACCCGATGTTCACCACCCCGGAGCGCTCCGAGAGCACGCCGCCCAACGCCGCATAAATCAGCGGCGTCGCTTTGACCAATGTCAGCGCCAGCAGCGCGACGAGCCCCGCGCCCAAAGCGCTCATGCGGCGCGCCGTTCGGCGGCGAAACGCCGGCCCGCAAGCGCCACGATGACCAAACCTTCGATGAGCGTGACGACGTCGCGCGGCACGTTCGCCTCGGCCTGCATGGCGATCGCGCCGCTCTGCAAGATGCCGAATCCAAAGGCGGCGATGATGATGAAGGGCGGCTCGAGGTTCCCCACGAGCGCGACGGCGATCGCGATGAAACCGTAACCGGGCGAAAGTCCGGTATTGAAGCGGTGCAGCACGCCCATCACGATCGTCGCTCCGCCCAGGCCCGCGATCGCTCCGGAGAGCGCCATCGTCGTGAACGCGGTGCGGCCAAGGTCGATCCCCGCTCGGCGGGCGGCCTCGGGCGCTTCGCCCGCCGCGCGCAGTTCGTAGCCGAACACGGTTTGGCGAAACACGTACCAGATCGCGGCGCCCAACGCCAGCGCGATCGGGAAGCTGACCGAGAGCCGGGTTCCGGGAACGAGCACCGGGAGCCACGCGGCCGGCGGAAGTTGCGGTGTTTCCGCCGCGCCCGCGCCGGGCTGTTTGAACGGGCCGCCGATGAGATACGTTGCGAACAGCACGGCGATCGTGTTGAGCATGAGCGTCGCGATCACTTCGTTGGCGCCGAAGCGCGCTTTGAGGAACCCGGCCAATCCGCCCCATGCGCCGCCCGCGGCCGCCGCGGCGATCAGCACCGTCGGAACGAGCAGCGGGCCGGGCAGCGGCAGCGCGACGCCCAAGACCCCGGCGGTCATGCCGCCCAGCACGATCTGTCCCTCGGCTCCGATATTGAACAGACCGGCCCGAAACGCGAGCGCGACACCCAGTGCGGGGAACAACAGCGCCGTCGTTTGCAGGAGGGTCTCGGCGAGCTCGGATTGATTGCCCAGCGCGCCGTCGAAAAGCGCCGCGAAGCCGACGACGGGGCTGACGTGTCCGAGCAGCATCGCGATGCTGCCGACGCCGAACACGACGGCCAAGGCGATGAGCGCATCGCGGAGGGTGCGCCGCATCAGGTTCCGGCCATGAGCGCGCCGATCCGCCCGCGATCGATGTCCGCGCGCGCGAACTCGCCCACGATCGCGCCGCCGAACATCACGTACACCCGGTCGGCCAGCGCGAAGATCTCGTCGAGTTCGAACGAGATCAGCAGCACCGCGGCGCCGGCGTTGCGCGCCTCGATGAGGCGCGAGCCGACCAGCGTCGCGGCCCCGACGTCGATGCCGCGCGTCGGTTGATAGGCTACGACGAGCGCGGGGCTTCCTGCCAGCGCTCGGCCGACGACGACTTTCTGCTGGTTGCCGCCCGAAAGGGCGCCCACGATCGCTTTCGGATTGGGCGGACGCACGTCGAAGCGTTCGATGACGTCGGCCGCGAAGCGCCCGGCCACGGCACGGTCGATCACCGCGCCGCGGCGGAGCGGCGGCTCGCGCTGTCTGCCGAGCGCGACGTTGTCGATGATATTCCAATCCAAGACCAGCGCTTCGCGGCGCCGGTCCTGCGGAATGATGCGGATCCCGCGCGCGATCCGCTGCGCGGGGCTTTGTCCGGCCGGCAGCGATTCGCCGTCGAGTGCGAGCTCGCCGGTGTATGGCACGACGCCCCCGATGGCGTCGGCGAGCAGGGTTTGGCCATTGCCTTCGATTCCGGCGATGCCGACGATCTCGCCGGCCTCGACGTGCAGGCTCGCGCCGGCGATGGCGCCCGCGCCGGTCCCCGCCCGCAAGTCGCGCACGACGAGCCGGGGCGACGGCTGCGTCGCGGCGCGTGCCGTCAGCGCCGGTATCTCGCCGCCGACCATCGCCCGGGCGATCTCGGCCGCGCTCGTCTCGGCGGTGCGAAAACGGGCGACGATCTTTCCGCGGCGCATCACCGTCACGCGCCCGCTGTAGCCCATCACTTCGGCTAACTTGTGGGTGACGATGAGGATCGCGGTGCCGCGCTGCGCGAGCGCGCGCACCGTCACGAAAAACGCGTCGATCTCGCTGGGCGCCAGCGCCGCCGTCGGTTCGTCCAGCAGCAGGACCGCCGGTTCGCGCGCGAGCTCACGCAGCAATTCGACGCGCTGCTTGATCCCGACCGGCAAGGTCTCGACCACGGCGTCCGGATCGACGGCGAGCCCGTGGCGGCGCGCGAGGTCGCCCACGACGGCGCGCGCACGGGATCGATCGATCCGCAGCCCGGCGCGCGGTTCGCGGCCGAGCAAGATGTTCTCCCAGACGCGCAGCCGCTCGATGAGCGCGAAGTGCTGATGGACCAGACCGACCGTGCCGCGGGCCTCGATCGACCCGGCGTCGGGCTTCACCGCCCCGTAGGCGATCGCGGCCAGGGTCGATTTGCCCGCGCCGTTTTCACCGACGAGCGCATGGATCTCGCCCGGTGCCACGTCGATGTCGACGCCGTCGACCGCGACGATCGAACCGAAGCGCTTGCTGATCCCGCGCAGCGTTAGCGCCGCCGGCTCAGCCACGCCGGGTGCCCGTCATCGTGCGAGCGGGACGGGTTTGAATTGGGCTAATTCCTCGCGCGTGGCCGGCGGTTTGATCGTCCCGGCGATGATCGCGTCGCGGATGCGCTTGATCCGCGCGATGCGATCGGGGGTCATCACGTTCTTGGTGTAGGCGAAGGAAGTAAGCCCCACACCGTTCTCTCTCAAGCCCAAAACGAGATGACCGGCCGGCGGCTTTTGGTCCACGGTTTCTCGCGAGAGCCGGAACACGCCGACGTCGACCCGCTTGATCATGCTGGTGAGCACTTTGCCCGGCGCGAGCGCGTCTTGGTCGGAGTCGACCCCGATCACGTAATCTGTGGGCCGCGACTTGACCTGATCGATCGCGCCGATACCGGCTTTGCCGGCGGCGACGAAAACCACGTCGGCGCCCTGATCGAAGAGCACGCCGCTGAGTTCCTTGCCGGCCGCGGCGTCGTCGAAGCTCCCGACGTACTTCACGGCGACTTTGACGTTGGGGTCGATCTCGCGCGCACCGGCGGTAAAGCCGGCCTCGAATTTGCGCAGCAGCGGGATGTCGATCCCGCCCAGAAAAGCGACTTGATGGGTCTTGCTCGCCATCGCGGCGGCCGCGCCGGCCAGAAACGAGCCGTCCTCTTCTTTGAACGTCACCGACGCGACGTTGGGCTGATCGACGACCGCGTCGACGATCGCAAAGTGGCGCTGCGGAAAACGCGCGGCGACCTCGCTGACGTCCTTGGCCATCAGAAAGCCGATCGCAAAAATTAGATCGTACTCTTTATTTGCCAGCACGGTCAGATTGGGCTGATAGTCCGACGCCGACTTCGATTGGAGGACCGAGATGTCGGCGTGCAGCTGCTTTTGCGCGGCGACGAGGCCGCGATCGGCGGAATCGTTGAACGACCGGTCGCCGAGGCCGCCCGTGTCGGTCACCATGCCGATCCGTGCCGGACCGCCCTCGGCGATCGTTTTGGCATGCGAACATCCCGCGAGGAGTGCGATACTGCCGGCGGCGAGCAACGCGACGGAGACCGCACGTAAACCGTGCAACATCGCAGCAGGACTACGCCTTTGATGCGGGTTGGCCTTTCGACCGTCGCGAAGCGCGCCGAAATGAACGCACCCGCAGCGCGCAAGGGACCGACCCCGCGCCGGCCGATCACCCGCGGCGAGCGACGCGTCACCTACGCGCTCAAGGCGCTCGTCGTCATCGCACTTGCAATCTATCTGCTCGTCGGCGCGCTCAACTTCTTCGCCGCGATTCGGACCACGGGACTGCTCGTGGTCGGCGCGGTGTTCTTCGCGTACCTCATCTACCCGCTGGTGCGCCGGCTCAACGAGCGGGTTTCGCTCGTCTGGTCGATCCTCATCGTCTACATCATCATCGCGCTCTTCTTGGCCTTCGCCGTGCTGCTGATCGTCCCGCCGCTCATCGACCAATCGCAAAAACTCGTGCAGCAATTTCCCGCCTTCGTCAGCAAAGCGCAAAGCGAGCTGGCGAACCCCACCAACCCGCTGCTGCTGCGCATCCCGGTCGCCTCGCGCAATTACCTTGCGAGTTTGCCGGGCCAGCTCGGAACGATCGTGCAGACCTACGGCATCGACGCCGCGCAGAAGACGTTTACGATCGTGCTCTCGGCGGTCTCCGTCGTGGCGACGATCATCATCGTGCCGGTCCTCGCGGCTTATATGCTCATCGACGCCGGCGACGTTCAGCGCAACGTCTTGGGACTGTTTCCGCCCAAGCACCGGCCCAAGGCCGAGGCGATCATCGACGACCTCGACAAAGTCGTCGGCGGCTTCATCCGCGGTCAGCTCATCGACGGCGCGATCGTCGGCACGATGATCGGCGTCATGCTCGCGATCATGCACGTCCCGTACGCGCTGCTCATCGGCGTCGCCGCCGCCATCCTGAACTTCATTCCCTACGCGGGCGCGGTCGTCGGCTTCGTTCCCTCCGTCGTCATCGCGCTGCTCGTCAACGGCCCCACCAACGCGCTCATCGTCGCCGGTCTGTTCGCGGTCATCCAACAGATCGACGGCAACCTCGTCGCGCCGCGTGTCCTCAAGGACAACGTCGGGCTCTCGCCGCTTTACATCATCTTGGCGATCCTGGTCGGCTCCGAACTTTTCGGTCTGGCGGGAACGTTCTTGTCGGTGCCGGCTGCCGCGATGCTGCGCGTTTTGCGCGAACACCTCATTCCGCACGCCGTGTCCGAAGCCGAAGCGCCGCCGCCGCTCTCGCGCAAGCCGCTGCGCTCGTCGCGGTCCGAGAACGTCGCCCGGTGAACGTCACCGGCGTCGACGTCGTCGGGGTGCCGATGGATCTGGGCGCGGACCGCCGCGGCGTCGACATGGGGCCGTCCGCGATCCGCTACGCCAAACTCAAGGAGTCGCTCGAGCGCGTCGGGATCAGCGTGAACGATCACGGCAATCTCGCGGTGCCGCAGCCGGAGTCGGCCTCGACGGCGATGCAGAACGCGAAGTATCTGCCGATCATCCAAGACGTTTGCCGCGAACTCGCCGGCGTCGTCGAGACGATCGTCCGCAACGGCAGTTTTCCGCTCGTGCTGGGCGGGGATCACTCGATCGCGATCGGCACGCTGGCGGGGGTGCGGCGCGGGCGCGGCGCGACGCCCGGCGTGATCTGGGTCGACGCGCACGGCGACATCAACACGCCGCGCAGTTCGCCGAGCGGAAACGTCCACGGAATGCCGGTCCACTTCGCGCTCGAAGAACAGAGCGTCGCGCCCGAGCGCATGGTCTTCATCGGCTTGCGCGACGTCGACGCCGGCGAACGACGCATCATCAAGGAACTCGGCGTTCGCGCCTTCACGATGTCCGATATCGACCGCTTGGGCATGAGCCGCGTCATCGACGAAGCCCTGGCGATCGCCGGACGCGGAGCGAACTCGCTGCACGTGAGTTTCGACATGGACGGCATCGACCCCAGCGAAGCGCCGGGCGTCGGCACGGCCGTGCGCGGCGGCATCAGCTATCGCGAAGCGCATTTTCTCATGGAAGCCGTTGCCGCGTCGCAAACGCTGGGCTCGCTAGAGATCACCGAGATCAACCCGATCCTCGACCGCCAGAACCAAACCGCGATCCTAGCGGTCGAGCTGATCTTGAGCGCGCTGGGCAAGACGACGCTCTAGGCCGTGCACGTTGCGCGACCCGGGCGGGCTCCGGTCTGCGCGGCTACGCGATCGCGAGGACGAGTTGACGTGCCTGCGCGGCGGATTGAGCCGGATCGTCGTTTGCGGTGACGTGGGTTTGTTCACCGTCGACGTGTTCTTCGGCCGAATCGTACGGCGTCGGGCGGACGGCGAAGACGGCGCGCTCGTCGTTGAGCCAGCGCAGGAGAACGCCGCGCCCGCCAATGGTGCCGGCCATCTCCAGAACGCTCTTTCCACTCTCGAACATATCGTAGCGGAGCGTGGAGTTCCCGGCATCCGGGTTGAGCGCCGTCCAAAATTTCCGGGTCCAGGCTTTGTATTCCATGATGATCCTTCAAGCGTAACGCGCGGTCGCAGCGAATCCGGCGGGTAGTTTCGCCGCATTCGTTCCACAAAGCGCGTATTTGGTGAGTTTATGCAGCATAACGTGCTGCGAGCTTCTCGATGCGCAAATGAAGTGCTGAGTAAAGCCGAAATAACGAACCAGTAGCGGCGCTGATTTGAGAAACGCCGCCAAGCGACGCTTCGATGATCGAGATTCGGAAGGCCGACGACGCAACGGGTAAGCTCGCCAATGCGTCAATTCCCGCATTCGACATTCCTAAACGTACTTTCGAGGTTCGGGCTCCGGGAAGTTTCGTGCATTTGTAACGGCGACTTGCGGAGAGGCGAATCCGAGCGACCTGCGGGTTTGGTCCAGCAGACTACTACCTCCATCCTTAGCCTTATGCGGCAATGGCTTACCAAATAAAGATAACATAAGCGGTGATACGGAAAAGCTTTACAACTCCCAAAACCATTAATGGTACGACGGTTAGCCGTTAACGCGCTAAGTATGCCTCACGCCTTTTGTCGGACCATTGTTCTATCAGCGCATAGGCATTTCGCCAATGCCCGCGGTTCGGCCGGCAGTGCTAAGTTAAAGGGCTAGTGTCCCCAGTCGGAAGTTCGCTTACGAAATCTCACTCGTCTTTTCGCCCGGCTCTTCGTCGCTCTTCGGTCACAACGCTACGGCGTTGCTCGGGTGCACAGAGCGAAGCCGAGGGCACCCATCTCATAGCTCCTCGATCCGAACGAAAGTACTTCGCGATCTTCCGCAAGGAGATTTCGACTCAGGGCACTCGGTGCGCCTTACGCTTTCTTGTCTGAAGGTTCTTTGAGCAGCGCCGTTTGGATGTGCGACTCTACGCTTTTTGTCTGACCCGCCGCGAAGCGCCGTTTGAACCCTTTAGGCGAACAACCGCAGCAAGCTGTCGCGCGGAAACCGATCGATGAGCCACGCGTCGATCCCGAACTTGCGGCCGGCGGCGGTGGCGATGCAGATCGCGGCGGCGACGACGAGCATGAGGTTGTAGCCGATCGTGTCGGTGCCGGCGCGCCCGGCGACCGCGATGTTCACCAAGGCTCGCACGATCGCGACCGCGGCGCCCAGCCGCACGAACGCGCCCAGCGAAAGCGAGACGCCCGCCGCAGCGTCGGCCGCCGCGATGAGCAGCGCGAAGAGCGCGGCGTGCGGCACGACATACGAGTCCAGGAGTTGGACGACGCGTGAGTCGATCGCCGTGTGCGCGAATGTCGTGTGCACGCGCGACACCAAACCTCCGCCGTGCCAGAACGCCGGCGCGAACTTCGCGTCTTTGCCGACGAATGCACTGTCGAGCCACGCGAAACTCGAGCAGATGCGCAGCCAAACGATAGCTGCCTTGGTGTTTTTGATCGTCGTGGGGCGAACGCCGAAGAGCATGCTCGCCTTATACCGCAACCATGCGCGGAGTGCAACCGCCCGCGTTCGGGAGGGTGCGGTTACAAACGAAATGCTTCGATGCCGCCGGGATCGGGAAAAATCTTGCCCGGGTTCATGATGCCGTTCGGATCGACGGCGTCTTTGATGCGGCGCATGAGTGCGATCACGTCGGGGCCGAGATCGAGTTCGAGGAATTGCTTCTTGAGCAATCCGATGCCGTGCTCGCCCGACAGCGTTCCGCCTAACGCGACCGCGGCCTCGAAGATTTCCCGCGCGGCTGCCGTGACGCGAGCCATCTCTTGCGGATCGGTCTTGTCGCACAAAATGTTGGGGTGCAAATTGCCGTCGCCGATGTGGCCGAAGAGCGGTATTTCGAGCTGGTACTTGGCCGCGATCTCGCGCACCCGGCGGACGATTTCCGGAATCGCCCGGCGCGGCACGGCGATATCCTCGCCGAGTTTGTTCGGCCGCCGGCGCGCGAGCGAGGGCGAAATAGCCCGGCGCGCGGCCCACAGCCGCTCGGCTTCGACCGCGTCGCGCGCGACCGTCACCCCCCGCGCTTGATGGGCGCGCGCGATGTCGGCGATCGCCGCCGTTTCCGCGCTCACGATTTCTTCATGATTCCCGTCGGTGCCGAAGAGCAAGATCGCATCGGCATCCAGCGGCAGGCCGAGCGGCGCGTGTTCCTCGATGCAGCGCAGCGTGAAATTGTCCAACAGTTCGGCCGACGTCGGCAACAGACCGGATTGCATGACCGCGTTGACGGTTTGCGCGGCGTCGTCGATGCGGTCGAAAACGGCCAGCGCCGTGCGTGCGAACTTCGGTTTGCCCAGCAGCTTGAGCGTGATCTCGGTAATCGTTCCAAGCGTCCCCTCGGCGCCGGTGAACAGCGCCCGCAAGTTGTACCCCGTCACGTTCTTCATCGAGCGGCCGCCGAAGCGAACGATCGTCCCGTCCGGCAGCACCACTTGCAGCGCGAGGACGTAATCGCCGGTCACGCCGTACTTGAGGCCGCGCGCGCCGCCCGCGTTCTCCGCGACGTTGCCCCCGATCGCGCTCTGCCGGATGCTCGACGGATCGGGCGGATAGAAGAGGTTCTGCCGTTCGACGAGCGCCTGAAGTTGCGCGGTGATCACGCCCGGTTCGACGACCGCGACGCGGTCGATCGGATCGATCGCGATCACCCGGTTCATGCGCGCGATGCCCAACACGATGCTGCCGTCGAGGGGAACCGAGCCGCCCGAGAGGCCGCTGCCCATCGCGCGCGGCGTGATCGGCACTCGCCGCCGGGACGCAACCCGGTGAATGGCGGCGACTTGCTCGACGGTGTTCGGCAGGACGACCAGCGGCGGCGCGCTATCAAAGAACGTGCCGTCGAAGCCGTACGCGATGAGATCGACCCGGTCGGTCAAGAGAGCGCCGACTCCGACGATCGCTTCGAGTTCGGCGTGCAATTCGGTCATCGCTTGAGCTTCGGCGATCCCGGCGAATATCGTGCGCTCGTCTGCGCCGTTTCTTGCTCGGGCGTCGAAATCGGGCCATCACCTTCCAGGGAGCACAGCGCATGTCGACGGCCGCAGCCGAATATCGTCTTTCGACGCCCGAGCGGCTTGCGAATTTCATCCGCGTGGTCCTGGGCAAGGTCGATATCGATCCGGCCGATGCGGCGATCGTAGCGGACGTCCTGGTTGCCTCGGACGTGCGCGGCATCGAGTCGCACGGCGTGGCGCGGCTCGAATCCTATTACGTTAACCGGTTGCGCAACCGCGAGATCGAAGCGCGGCCCAAGGTCGCGACGGTCCGCGAAACCGACACCTCGATCCTCGTCGACGCCGGAAACGGGCTTGGCCATCCGGTCGCCAAGCGCACGATGGAGAAGGTCATCGCCAAGGCGCGCGAACACGGCGCGGCCTTCGGCACGGTCCGCAACTCCAACCACTACGGCATCGCCGGCTATTACGCGATGCTGGGGCTGGAGCACGACCTCGTCGGGATGTCGTCCACCAACACCGTACGCTTGGCGGCCCCGACGTTCGGCCGCGAGAGCATGCTGGGGACGAACCCGTTCGCCTACGCGATTCCGGCCGGCGAGGAGCCGCCCTTCGTGCTCGACTTCGCCACCACGACGGTGCCGCGCGGGAAACTTGAAGTGTACGCCCGCAAGAACGAGTCGCTCGCCCCGGGCTGGGCCATCGACGCTCAAGGGATCGAAACGCTCGACCCGCAGATCGCGCTCAACGGCGCGCTGCTGCCCTTGGGCGGAGCCGCGGTCGACGACGGCGGCCACAAAGGGTACGGGCTTGGCCTGCTCGCGGACATCCTGTGCGGCGTGCTGTCGGCCGGAAAGTTCGGCGCGGCGCTGCCGCTGGCCGGCGCCGCGCCCGTTGCCGGACCGGTTTCCCACTGGTTCGCCGCCTTCCGCATCGACGGTTTTCGCGACGTCGCCGAGTTCAAGCGAGATATGGACGTCGAGCTGCGCGGCTTCAAAAACTCCGCCAAAGCGCCGGGGCACGAGCGGATCTACGTCGCCGGCGAGATCGAACACGAGAACACGCTGCGGCATCGCGCGGAGGGCGTCCCCGTTCACGTGAGCATCTGGGCCGGGCTCGAAAAGCTTGCCGCCGAGTTGGGCGTTCCCTTCGATATCGCCCGCGTCTAGGAGCGGATGGGTGCCCGCGGCTTCGCTCGGTACACTCTCCGGCTTGCGGCGTGGCCGATGCCCGCTCCGGCCGCGACGATCGGCGGTCGAGGCCGGGGACAACGCTCAGAACCGCAATTCGAGCGTTCCGTCGCAATGCAGTCCGTTGCAATCGGCCGGGACGTAATGGAGCGAAAGCAGCTTGTCGCGCACGGCCGCTACGATCTGCGAGTCGGGGACGGGCGAGACGAAGCGCACGTCGGTAGCCTGGCCGGTCTCATCGATGTCGACGCGGATACGCGCGGGGCCGCCCAGCAGCGCCCGAACTTCGGCCGCGTCGGACGGCGTGGCGAGTGCGGGGGGATAGTCCGCCGAAAACAGTCCGCCGAAGCTGGCCGCGACGACCGCCGCCGGCGACCGGGTCGCTCGAGGAAGCGGTGACGGCGTCACGGCGAGGATCGGCTTAGCCCTCGGGGGCGTGGTGGGGAGAGCCGTGGGGACCACCGTCGGCGCCTCGGTCGGCTCCACCAGGGCCAGCGTCGGACGTGCCCGCGCGTGTCCAGGACGGCCGGACGGGCGGACCAAGGGGTGCGCTGCGACGGTCGCCGTAGCCGGCGGGAGCAGCGTCGCTGCACTCGTCAGACGCGCCGCCGGCGGAACCGGCGATGGAGGTCGAAGCGGCCCAACGGGTTGGGCCGCGGGCGCGGGCGGTGAGACACGTTTGCGCCGCGGGTTCGTCGGCTCGTTGCGCAAGCGGTGCTCGATCGTCGTGATGAAGCTTGCCGTGCCCGAGTCCATATCGCTCGAGAGAGCGATGAAACGGTCGTCCAGCAGCACCGCCAGAAGCCAGAGTCCGCACGCGTGCACCGCGATCGAGAGCACGATCGCCAGGCGGAATCGAGCCGGCGGTTCGTCGGAAGCGTTCATCGCACGTCGTGTGGGGAGAACATGCCCTAGGCGGGGCTCCGCAACCTTTTCGTCCACGCGGCCTTCTTGTATTTCCGACAACTCGCCGCGAGTCCGAGGCGGGAACAGAAGGATGACGCATGGGAAAACCGACCGACATGGTGCTGTATCAAGCCGAATGGTGTCCGTATTGCGCGCGCGTGCGCAAGAAGCTGACGGACTTGCTGCTCGACTACAAAACCGTCAACGTTCCCCACGCGCATTCCGAACGCGACGAAGTAAAACGCGTCTCGGGTCAGACGAGCATCCCCGTGCTCGTCGACGGCGACGTCGTGCTCGACGACGACGACGACATCATCCCCTATCTCGAGAAGAAGTTCGGAGCGTCGGCCGCTTAACCACCCGCAACACGTTTGCGGCTTGCGACGCAGCCGCAAACGCCACAGGTTCAGCGAAGCTGAACCCTGTTATTCGGCTGGGATCTCGATGTGCGCGGTGCCGGCGCGGCGCTTGGGCATTAGCAGGATCAACGGCATGAGCGCGAACGCGAGCGCTCCCAAGGCAAGTTGCGCGTCGGCATAGGACATCGCCCCGGCTTGCGCCACGAGCGTCGCGTAGAGCTCGCCGATCGAGCCGTGATGGGCGAGCAGCGACTGCACCGCGACGCTGGAACGCACCGCGTGCGCGGCGAGGACCTCTTGGTGGAAGCTGTTGCGGCGGGCCAAGAGCGTAACGAGGGCCGCGGTCGAGAACGAGCCGCCGAGCTGAAGCGCGAGACTATTGAAGGCCGCCGCCTTGGGCACGACGTTGAGCGGCAACGCGCTCAGGACGGCGATCGATAGCGGCGTGAAGACGCAGGAAAGTCCGATGCCGCTCATGATCGCGGGACCGGTGAGCGCCTCGAAGCTGGTGCCGGTCGTGGTGATGAGTCCGAGCCAAATTTGCGCGCACCCGATCAGCCCGAAACCGATGAAGAGCAGAATCCGCGCGTCGACCTTTCCACCGCCCACAAAACGCGCGATGAACGGCGTCAAGGCGGCGATGAAGAACGCACGCACGAAGATCAGTTCGCCGCTGAGCGTCGCGGTAAAGCCCAGCAGGCTCTGCACGTACTGCGGTAAGATGACGGTCGCGCCGAATAGCACGCTGCCGATCGCGAAGCCGAGCGCGGTTCCCGCCGTTACCGCGCGATACCGGAAGGCGCGCAGATCGACGATCGGCCGTTGCGTGCCCCACATCTCCCAAATGATGAAGGCGATCACTCCGAACGCGGCGAGCAGGCCGAACGTCGTGATGACCGGATCGTTCCACCAGTCGTTGCGCTGGCCTTCGTCGAGAATGTACTGCAGCGAGCCCAGCCCCAGCGCGAGCAGACCCAGGCCGACGAAGTCGAGCGGCAACGGATGCGGTTCGGTCGGGTTCTTGAGCCGCGTGAGCATGATGGCGGCCGCGAGCAGACCCGGAACGACGTTGATGAAGAAGACGTAATTCCAGGAAAAGTTATCGGTGAGCCAGCCGCCCAGCGTGGGTCCGATCGACGGTCCGACGATGGCCCCCATCGCGAAGAGCGCCTGACTGGCGCCGAGCTTGTCGGGTGGAAACGTATCGCGCAGCGCGGATTGCGCCGTCGCGACCAGACCGCCGCCGAAGAGCCCTTGGATGATGCGCCAGAAGATCAGCGATGTAATAGAATCCGACAGACCGCAGAACACCGAAGCGACCGTGAAGCCGATGATCGCCGCCGAATAGTATTGCCGGCGGCCGAAGCGGATCTGCAGCCAGGGAGTGAGCGGGATGACGATGACGGCCGAGACGATGTAGCCCGTGACAACCCATGCGCCCTCGTCGATCGTCGCGCCGAGATTGCCTTGAATCACCGGCAGCGCGACGTTGACGATCGTCGTATCGAGCGTTTGCATCAGCGTCGCGAGCATGATGCCGATCGTGATGACGACCAGCGCCGGACCCTTTTCGACGACGTTGGCGGCGGGTGACGCGGGACGAACTGTTGACTTTGCGTTAACCCGCGGCACTGCGATAGCCACGGTTCTCTCATCCGATCTGAGCCCGGCGGCTCCTCTATTGTGTGTTTCTTCGGCGCCCGACGGTCGAACCTGAGTGGCCGAGGGTCGACTTCGTCGCGGTTGCGTTTGCGGCTTCGCCCGCAAGCCGCCTAACGTTTCCCCGCCGTGATAGCGGCCAAGGCAGCGCCCGCACCGGCCACTGTCGCCGCAAAGTTCACCAAGTCGTTCGAGAAGCCGCGAATCCCGCGCACCAGCGTCGTCGGCGTTCCGCAGACGTGCGGATCCGTTTCGCAGGTCCGCGCGCAAGCGGGACATGCGCGCAATTCCTGAACCGTCGCACCCAGCAGCGAGTCGGCGAACGCGCCGATCACGCCGCCCGCGACGACCGGCCAGAAAGCCGCCGCCGGCCCCAGTGCCGCGAGCGCGCAGACACCGATCCACGAAGCGCCGACAATCTCGGCGAGCGTGCCCCAGCCCGTGATCCCGCCCGACAGGCCGGTCGGGATCGGCCGGCCCGTCAAGATCGAGCGCGGCGCGCCGCGGGCGAGCGTGCCGATCTCCGTTCCCCACGTGTCGGCCGTCGCCGCCGCGTACGCACCCGCGAAGCCGGCGATCCAGAGCCGCGCGGTCGCCGGACGCCGCGCGCTTTGGGCAAACCCCGCGCCGAGGGCGCACAGTGTCGCGACCCCCCCGTTGGCGAATACTTGCCAAGCGTCGCGGGCGCCGCCTTTCCCGATGTCGATGAACTGCTTCTTGCGCCGCCGCCCGAAGCGGCTCAGGCCGACCGACGGCACGAAGAACGCCAGCAGCACCGCCGTGAACCTCCAGCCGCCGGCGCCGAAGGTGAGCGTTCCGACCCCAAGCGCCGCGATCGCGCCGCCGCGGTCGAGCGCACGAGTACGCCACGCAGCCGCGGCGATCGGCGCGGCACATGCCGCGCCGGTGAGGAGCGCCCGGGCGTTCAGACGGGGACGGCGGCGTCGAGCGCGTGCATGAGGCCGTCGATGGTGAAATCGGCGGCGACGACGCCGACGTTCAGCCCGGCTTGGCGCGCCGCCGCCGCCGTTACCGGTCCGATGCAGGCGACGACTTTGCCCGCGCAAACCTCCACCGCATCCGGGACGTTCGCGATGAAGCCCGTCACGGTGCTTGCGCTGGTGAAGGTGAGAATGTCCGCGCGTGCGGCCTTGGCGGCCAGATCGGCATCGATGACCGGGTGCGTCTTGTAGGCCGCGACGTCGGCGACGGTGCGTCCGGCGGCGCGCAGCGCTTCGCGCACCACGTCGCGCGCTTCTTGGGCGCGAAAGAGCAGGACGCGGTCGCCGGCCCGGGTTCGCTCGAGCATACCGTCCGCGACCGCCTCGTTGACGAACCGCGCTGGGACGAAGTCGGGGCGCACGCCGTGCGCGGCGAGCGCGTCGGCGGTCTTGGGGCCGATGGCCGCGATCTTGACGTCGCCGAACGCGCGGGCGTCACGTCCCCGTGCGTTCAAGCGCTGGAAAAATGCATCGACGCCGTTGCGGCTGGTAAAGACGACCCAGGCAAAAGCGCGCACCGCATCGACCGCTTCCGCGGCGGCAGCCGGATCGTCGGGCGGACCGATCGCAATGGTCGGCGCGACGATCGGTTCGGCGCCCTGTTCCACGAGCCGGGCGCAGAAATCGTCGGCTTGCGCGGCGGCGCGCGTGACCAGGACGCGTTTACCGAAGAGCGGGGTGTTGTCGAACCAGCGGATCGACTCGCGTTCGTTGACGACATCGCCGACGACGACGACGGCGGGCGCGGCGAAGCGCGTGCGCTCGACTTCGGCGACGATCGTATCGAGCGTCGCGACCAGCGTCTGTTGGGTGGGCTTCGAGCCCTCGCGCACGATCGCGACCGGCTTATCGCCGGGGATGCCGTGGCTGCGCAATTCGCCGACGATCGCGGCGAGATTCGCCATCGCCATCAAGAACACGATCGTTTGCGCGGGATTCGCGAGCTTCGCGAAATCGAGCGACGACGCGCCGCCCAGCGGGTTCTCGTGTCCGGTCGAAACGGAAAACGAGGTGTTCCGGCCGCGATAGGTGATCGGGATGCCGGCATAGGCCGGGGCCGCCAGCGCCGACGTGATGCCGGGGACGATCTCGAAGGGAACGCCGGCCGCCTGCAGCGCCTGCGCTTCCTCCCCGCCGCGGGCAAACACGAATACGTCGCCGCCCTTGAGCCGCACGACCCGGCGCCCCGCTCGCCCAAGCTCGACGATGAGTTCGGTGAGCTCGATTTGGGCCAGCGTATGCTCGCCGGCTTTCTTGCCGACGTAAATCTTCTCGCAGCCCGGCGGGGCCAATCCGACGATCGCGTCGGAGGCCAAGTTATCATACACCAGGGCGTCGCACTGGGCGATCGCGCGCGCGCCCTTGAGCGTTAGAAGGCCCGGGTCACCGGGTCCGGCACCGACCAGCCAAACTTTGCCAACAGCCAAACTTACTCCGCATGATCGGCGTCGATGGCGAGCACCGCCACTCCGGCCTCTTCGAGTTCGGCCCGCAGGTCGAAGAGCTCGTTGAGGATCAGCGCGTGGTTCATCGCTTCGGCGTGATTCTCCGCGGCCTTGTCGCGAATCTTCACGACGGCCGTGTGCAGCAGCTTCGAAATGATGGTGAGCGACATCCCCGTTACGAGCATGCGTTCGCGCGCCGTCAGTTCCGGACAGCGCGAGAACAGCCGCTCGACTTCAGCGTCGCGAATGGCTTCTGCTTTTTGGGTCAGCGAGCTGATCACGGGAACCGCGACGCGCGACTGGTACCAGGTATGGAAGCGCTCGGTATGTTCGGAGATGATCTCTTCGACGAGCGGGATCGCTTCGCGCCGGTGATCGAGGTTGTCGTCGACGACGTGCTGGAGGGCGTCGATGTCGACCAGATGGACACCCGGAATGCGCGCCACTTCGGGATCGACGTCGCGCGGTACCGCGATGTCGATGATCGTGAGCGGCCGCGAGAGGCGGCTGAGCATCGCCTCGGCGACGTTGCCGGGCGTGAGGATGAAGTGCGATGCGCCCGTCGAGGTGATCACGATGTCCGCCGCCTGCAGCGCGTCGACGAGGCCGGGCATCTCGAGCGCCCGGCCGAGGCCGATGTTCGCCACGATGCTGTTCGCGCGCTCGCGCGAACGGTTCATCACGCCGATCTCGGTCGCGCCTTCGAGTTTGAGCCGCTTCGCCGCGAGCGATCCCATCTTGCCCGCGCCGATGACCAGGACCGACTTCGAGGTGAGCGAGCCGGCGTGCGACTTGGCGAATTCGACGGCCGCGGTGGCGATCGAGGTCGAGTCGTTGCCGATCTTGGTCTGCGAACGCGCGGCCTTGCCGGCGTTGAGCGCTTCGCGGAACAGCGTGTGGAGGGTCTTGCCCAGCGAGCGGGCGCGCTGCGCCTGGATGTAGGCGTCCTTGACCTGGCCCAGGATCTCGGCTTCGCCGATGAGCATCGAGTCGAGTCCGGTACTCACCCGGAAGAGATGATCGATGGCCTGACTGCCCAGCAGCGTGTACATGTACGAATCCATGTCGCTGACGTCGCCGTGGCGGAAATTGGTGAGGAACTGCTTGAGCTGGCTGACGCCGAACTCATAGTCTTCGAGCTCGGCATAGATCTCGAGCCGATTGCAGGTGGCGACCATCACCGCTTCGCGCACGGCTTCGTAATCGCGCAGCGCGATGAGCGCTTCGCCCATGCGATGGGTCGGGAAGGCATGACGCTCGCGAACCTCGACGGGCGCCGTATGATGGCTGAGACCTAAACAAACGAGCGGCAAGACGACCCTCCACCCCAATTAGCGCCGTGCTTCATGCCCGCGCTCCGGCGAACAGAACTGCCAAGGTATCATCGGCCGCGGCGATGGTCCGATCAATGTGCCATTCGGAGTGAGCGGTCGAGAGAAACCCGGCCTCAAATTGCGAAGGCGCCATATATATTCCGCGTGCTAGCATGCCATGGAAGAACTTCCCAAAGAATGCCACATCCGAGAGCTTGGCTGACGTGAGGTTAGTCACCGGACCGGGTGTGAAGAAGATTCCGAACATGCTGCCTGCGCGGGCCGCCGTGTGCGGCACGCCGTGCTTGAGGAAGACGTTTGTTAGACCGTCGATGAGGCGCGAACCGATGCGCTCGAAGTGCTCGTAAACCGCGTCGTCGCGGAGCGCGCGGAGCGTGGCCAACCCGGCGGCCATCGCGAGCGGATTCCCCGACAGCGTGCCGGCTTGATAGACCGGCCCCTCGGGCGACAGCGCCGACATGATCTCGGCCCGGCCGCCGAAGGCGCCCACCGGGAGGCCCCCGCCGATCACCTTTCCTAGTGTCGTCAAATCGGGAAGGATTCCGTCGCGCCCCTGGACCCCGCCCCGGCTGACTCGGAAGCCGGTCATCACCTCATCGAAGATCAGCAAAGCGCCGTCCCCGCGGGTCAGTTCGCGCAAACCGGCCAGGAAGCCCGGCTGCGGCAGCACCAGCCCCATGTTGCCGACGACCGGCTCGACGATCACGGCGGCGATCTCGCCCCGATGGGCCGCGAACGCGGCGGCGACCGCGTCGAGATCGTTGAACTCCACGACGATGGTGTCGGCGCTGACGCCGGCGGTGATTCCCGGCGAGTCCGGCACGCCGTTGGTAAGCGCGCCGCTGCCGGCCGAGATGAGGAACGCGTCGCCGTGACCGTGGTAGCAGCCGGCGAATTTCACCAGCTTCGCGCGGCCGGTGAAGCCGCGGGCCAGCCGCAGCGCGCTCATCGTCGCTTCGGTGCCGCTCGAGCAGAACCGGACCTTTTCCACCGACGGCACCATCTCGATGACCAGCTCGGCCAAGTCGCTCTCGGCAACGGTGGGCGCGCCGAAGCTGGTTCCCAGCGTTGCGGCGCTCTGGACCGCGTCGACGACCGTGGGATGGGCATGGCCGAGGATCAGCGGCCCCCACGACAAGACGTAGTCGATGTAGGTGTTGCCGTCGATGTCGGTGATCGACGGACCGCTGCCCGAGGCGATGAACACCGGACTGCCGCCGACGGATCGGAAGGCGCGCACGGGCGAGTTGACGCCGCCCGGGATGACGCGCTTGGAGCGCGCGAAGGCGGCGGCGGAACGCTCGTGGTTCATGTCAAGACCTCGTGGACGGCGGCATAATCGGCAGGGGTGTTCACGTTGGCGAAGAGGCGCTCGTCTTCTTCCATTTCAACGTAGTTCGTGTGCAGGGCATCGAGGACGAGCCGCAGCGCGCCTTTGCCGCCCATGAGCGTCGGGATCCCGGCTTGCAGGTAGGCTTGCCGGTCGTAGAGGGCCGCCAGCGGTTCGATCTGCCCGCCGTGACGGGGGACGACCGCTTCGTCTCCCGGCCGCAGCCGTCGGACCAGGCGGTCGATCAACGACGTCGTGATGAACGGGGCGTCGCCGGCGACGGCAAACACATACGGGCTGCGCATCTCTGCCATCGTCGAGAGTATACCCGCGAGCGGACCGCGCAGCGGCCAGCGGTCGACCACCATCGGGCAAGGCAAGAGGGCGTCGATCTCCGCGGGGAACGTGCCCTTGCACGAGACGAACGTCTCGCGACCCGCACTGACGTTCCGATAAACGCGCGCGATCATCGGCAGCGCTCCCGCGGCGAGTTCGAGTTTGTTGGGCAGCCGGCTGGCCTGCCCGCCGGCCAAAATCAGGACGCCGATCTCCGGCGGCACGGTCAACTCCGGCGCTTGAGGTAGTCTTTGGCGAAGTAGGTGATGATGATGTCGGCTCCGGCGCGGGCGAAACCGGTGAGCAACTCGTCGACCGCGCGTTCTTCGTCGATCCAGCCGCGCTCGGCGGCCGCCTTGAGCATGGAGTATTCGCCGCTGACGTTGTAACAGGCGACCGGCAAGTCGATCTGCTCGCGCGTCTGGCGGATGAGGTCCATGTAGGCCAGGGCCGGCTTGACCATCAGGATGTCGGCGCCTTCCGCGACGTCGAGCCGCACTTCGCGCGCCGCCTCGCGGCCGTTGGCGGGATCCATCTGATACGTGCGCCGGTCGCCGAAGGCCGGCGTCGAGTCCGCGGCTTCGCGGAACGGCCCGTAGAACGCCGACGCGTATTTGGCCGCGTACGACATGATCGTCACGCCGCTGAAGCCGTCGCCGTCGAGCGCCGTGCGGATCGCGCCGATCCGTCCGTCCATCATGTCGGACGGCGCCACGATGTCGACTCCGGCTTCGGCGTAGGTGACCGCGGTGCGGGCGAGCAGTTCGAGCGTGCGGTCGTTGTCGACGTCCCCGCGCTCGTCGATGATCCCGCAGTGGCCGTGGTCGGTGTATTCGCAGTTGCACAGATCGGCGATGACCAGCAGCTGCGGCAAGGCGTGCTTGATGGCGCGGGCCGCCGATTGCACGAGGCCGTTGGGATCGTAGTTGCCGCTGGCGACGGCGTCTTTCTCGTCCGGGACGCCGAAGAGCAGCACCGCGCGCACGCCGACCGCCGCGAGTTCGCGGCACTCGCGCACCGCGGCGTCGACCGAATGGCGCGACACGCCCGGCATCGACCCGATCGGCAGGCTCAGGTCGCGGCCCGGCACGATGAAGAGGGGCTGCACCAAGCCGTCGCGATTCACCCGCGTCTCGCGCACGAGCGCGCGCATCGCCGGGCTGGAGCGCAGCCGCCGCGGCCGTTCGACGAGGGCAAAGCGTTCGGCGATGTTCATGATCCGTTCTCCAAGAGATAGCGCGTGACGGTTTGCACGAAGGCCCCGACTTCGGCGTTGGGCGCGACGACGTCGGGCGGAAAAC
>Ga0182013_10002123_pt1 | contig 26351 bp, 20 predicted proteins | sample 612S2MmetaG_FD_120487 | JGI IMG/M metagenome (GOLD analysis project Ga0182013, IMG submission 120487) | Permafrost microbial communities from Stordalen Mire, Sweden - 612S2M metaG | ecosystem: Environmental > Terrestrial > Soil > Wetlands > Permafrost | place: Sweden: Stordalen | collected...
CGTCTCTTTCGATGCTACAATCGATAGGGTATATGGCGGCTATAGTTCAGCGGCAGAACGCCTGACTGTGGCTCAGGATGTCGTGGGTTCGATCCCCACTAGCCGCCCCAATAGAAAATAAAAGACTTATACAAACCTCGCCACCTCAGCGGTCTAAAAGCGGGCAATGGCGCTGTACTTCCTCCTACCTTCCAAAGAGGGATAGTCACGGGGCTGCAGCTCTACCGCCGCCATTCCAAAGCATGCAAAGCCGAGCGTCCCGGAAGACTCCAGAACAGGTAAATTCGAAGAAGGCCGACGTAACTGGAAGAAGTGCTCCTGCCAGATATTTGCCTCGGGCACGCTCGGCGGGAAATTCAAAAGGCAATGTACGGAGAAGTGGGAATGGGACAAAGCTGAGGAGCTAGCAGATGGATGGCAAAAAGCCGGAAGCTGGCACAGCGGACCAAAACCGCCCGTCTCAGTAGTGCGACCTGAAGCTAAATCGTCTGAGGTTGCCGCTCCTCAACAAGCGCGAAAGGTGATGCGCGAGGCAGTGGGCGTACCTCTGCATACAGCCACTTTCTCCCGCGAAAGATCTTTGAAAAACACTTGTCCGCGGCTCCCGGACGGATGCTTCCATCCGCCGATGAGGAGCCTGTAATCGAACTGGAGTTCCTTGGGCTAAACGAAATCTTTCTTGTGCGCCTGGACGAAGAACGTAACCGCAATCATCAGTGCGATTGCAGCGACCTCGCTCCTCAACAGGCCCGTGGCCTGGCTCCTCCAACGCATCGTCGTGCTCGTCATGGAGCCGCCTATTTCTGGAAACCGCACGATCCACCAGCCGATTCCATTGACTCCAAGCACGCCCATCTGCGTAGAAGCCACTGTCAATCCCTGCGACTCTGGAGTGACAGAAACAGCCGTAACCAAGCACGGAACAGGCCACGCATTCACCTGTCCGATGAGCCGGTTTTGCAGACACTTGGAGATTCCCAGTAGACCTCTGCTTTGCGGCGGCAGCGTCCCATGTGAATGCAATAGCTGACATGGACCAAAGTTCGACCCGCACGCACGCGGAGTCCAACGGGCCAGCGGTGGCAGCTCTCGTTTAAGCTCTTCGTCACCCGTTTCAGACGTTTCGATTGTCGCGTCGCAGGTACGCAGACAAAGTAAGGCCATTCCGAAAGGCCGGAAGCAGGTCGAAGCTACACCGTTGTTGAATGAATCCGTTATAGGGAGGTAACACTCAGATTTCTGACCGCGAGCGAGGTTCAGCACGTGCACTGAAGCCTATCGTGTTGTCGAAGCCACCTTCATAGGGACTCCGTAATCGTTGACAATGGTTTAGGTGGGTGCAATTGAGGGTTGATCACAGCGGGCGGTGGCTCGGCAAACTGCATCTCCGCAAAAAAATGTTATATATCCGTGCACGGATGAGCACCGGAACGAGCCTTACCGGTATCCTAACCAGAATATTTGCAAACAACTCGAAGAGAGTCAGAAATCCCATCTTCCGGAAAGACTGAAGTAGCTGGACTTCACGGCATACATAGGCAACACCACCCCGTTTCTTCTGCATGCCATTTCCGACCCGCACGAATACCAGCGGTTCCTCAAGATTATGGAACTGGGCGCCATTCATCAGCATACGGGCCCAAAGCAAGTAATCTTCAAAACCAGTCGCCGCCCGGTAATTACCAGCCGCAATTACTGCTTTCTTACGGAACATGACTGCCACATGGTTTACCGGGTTACGCCGTTTAGCCATTGAAGCGATTGAATCATGGCTGACTGGCACGCAGCGCTCTGAAACAGGTCGGGACGGCTCCGAATCAAATTCGTAGATGGCTGCGCTGAGAACATCAACGCCCGGGTGGTCATTCAAAAAGATCATTTGCCGTTCAAAGCGGTTCGGCACACTGATATCATCTGCGTCCATCCTGGCAATCAGGTCGAAGCTGCACCGCTCAACACCTATGCGCAGGGCGACACCGAGGCCGACATGCCGAGGCAGTTCTACGACCACGATCGGCAGCTTGGCGCTGTATTCGGTAATTTCATTTCTCAAGTCAGCGCCTATGGGTCCATCCTCGACAATGACGACCTCGTCGGCGGGAAGCGTCTGCCAAGCGAGGCTTTCTAGAGACTCCCGCAAAAAGGCTGGGGATTCATTCTTGTACACGGGCATTAAAACCGACAACTCAGGTTGCATCGGTGCTGTCTCCTTTGAGCAATCTCTGATAAATCGTTCCATATGCTTCGGCCATTGTGCGATCGGAGATAGCAGATAGCCCCTCCTCAATGGGTGAGAGTTGCATTCGTCGACTTCCTGAAATGCTCGACAGTGCTGCCGCAAGAGACTGTTTGTCGCCCTCTTCGAAAAGCTTGCATTGCTCTGGGAACAATTCCTGGAGCTTTCTGTGTGCCGGAATATCGGAGGCGAGCACCTGAATTCCGCTCGCGCAGCCTTCCAGCAACGCCAAGGGAAAACCTTCCGATTCGGAGTTCGATACAAGAACATCTGCTGCTTTCAGAAGGTCCGCAACATCTCCTCTTCGGCCGAGGAATATGATCTGTTTCGAATGATTCGCGGCCTGAATACAGCGCGATTTCAAGGGGCCGTCCCCGGCAAGTACCAACGTGCAACGTTCCGGCACATAGGCGCTCAAGAAGCCCTCGATAATTTCAATGGGGCGCTTTCTGTCGATGAGGACCCCCGTGTGCAAGATGATGATCGACTCAATCGGCCATTCGAGACGCCTTCGGATCTCTGCAGTCTCCGCTGGATTTCGAGGAGGGCAATATTTCTCAAGGTCGATTCCGTTTCTGATCACTGCCGCATGAACCCCATGATTGCGCGCTGCCTCTGAAACATTGTCTGACACCGCGATTACGGCTGTGCATTTTTTCAACGCCGGATATTCAAGATTCCGCATCACCGCTCCGGGTAACCGTCCATACGCAGACCGGTAGTCCTGGTCAAGGTCGCAGTGAAGGGTGGCGATTACGCGGCATTCCGACGTTGTTCCGGCGCCAAGCAGCGTCGCTCGAATTCCGTGGCAATGAAGAATGCCGGCACCTGTCTCTGCGATTAGGGTTCTGACCTTCTTCCTGCCGAGTAGCAGAGATTCAGGTCTGGACAGATTCATCGGGCGAATCTCGATTCCATTGGCCCGAAATCTTTGAATTGAACTTTCGCTTGGCTCTTGTGAAAGAGTCGCAATGACAGGGCGATACTTCTGCCGATCCAAATAGCGCACGATGCCCCACAGGACGTTAACCGGGCCGCAGTCCGCAAGCGATGAGACCAAGTACAGGATGGTTATCGCCATCTTATGTTTCCTGGTTCACCGCACTTCGACGTAGAAGTCTCGTTGCAGATGCGATCAAGCGTCCCCGACGGCCCACTGCAGGCAAGTTCGCGGTCCCGGATTCCACCGGCAATGCCCAGAATGACCATAAGCAACACGCCAGTCCTGCTGTTATCCAATGCGCCGAGTGTAATTCCGGCCAGAAAAGTTGTGACCAGCGATATGACGGTGAGTTGATAGATATCGCGATGAGTTCCGGCAATGTGCCGGGCAAGTCTGAACCCAAGTGGATAAATCAACAGCAGCGCGGCCAGCCCGCAAAGCCCGTATCGGTGAAACGTGAGAATCAGCTCACTGTCAACGTAATCGGGAAGCAACGCGCGCGTACCGACGCCCAATGCTGGCGCGCGCTCCCATGTGTAATCAACGAGGGAGAGGTTAGCCAGCCGGGTGGTAATGCTGTACTCGTCTCCGGTGTCGCCAGTGGCAACCGCTGTAATCATACTCTTGGTAAACTCCGCAGCATGCGGGCTGATCAAAGGAAGCAGCACGATCGACGAAGTGGCGGCCGCCAGGATCAAAATCATACTGAGGCGCAGCCGTTTCAGTGCCTCCCCAACCGATCTGGCCCGGAGTGCCGCCTGCAACAGAATAAGAAGCGGCAGGCTGAAGAGAAACATCCTGGAAGCGGTGATCAGGAGAATCAGAAAGAAGGCGGCAACCACGATCTTTCTGCGACGCGCGGGAGCCATCAGCGGGCCCGCAAAGAGGCATACGCAGGCAACGTAACCTAGGTCAGGCGGTGTGTTGAACGTTGCGAAAGGCCGCGTTGCCATCATGTCCAGGAGCAAGTCTGGCGACTTCTCGGTGAAAAGCGAGAAGAAACGCACCAGCAGGCCTCCCGGCGCTACCCGGGCAAAAAACATCTCCGCGCAGGCCATCGGCAGCAGGATGAAAGCCAAATTTGACATCACCCGGATGAATGTACGCATCGACTGCGCGGGATCTGAGTCCTTGACCAGCATGTAGACCAAAAAAAACTTGATCGGCCGCAGGCAGTCCAAATAGTCCTTGGCCGTTACGCCAAAGCCTGCTGGAGCAAGGAAGGTCGATAGCAGAATGGTTCCAACTACCAGCAGCGTGTAGCAGAATACCTGGTCGAGGCGAGGAACTCGCAGTCCGAACAGAAACCTCGCCGCCAGTACGGTTGCTGCACCGAAGACTAGAAGGTCGTCGAGGCGGGCGGGAATGGCACCGGGAAGCCTCACGGCGGGGGTAAGGACAACGCACAAAAGAAGGGAAGGGAACCAAACGTGCCATCTACCAGCCTGGTGCGCTTCAATTGCCTCACGCGACGTCGAAAAGACTGAACCCATCGAATTCTCGTCGCGGTTCATCGGGCGAAATAGCAATTCCGTTGCATAGCGAAGGGGGCTGTTTTGAGATGTAAACAGAATGTCGTGGAACCTAAACTTGTCGAGCTCGACTTCAGTTGCAAGGCGGGCTGTCGGCATAAGCAAGCCTCCTTGCATTTCGGCTCTGCTGGAGAATCCAGGTTGCCAGAAGAGAGCCTACGATTCCGGTAGAGATAAAGTAGATGAGGATCGCGCCTTCAATTCCCCACCGCGGGATGATCAGAAGCACTCCAGCCATTGTTAAGAGTGAGACGACGATGCCCTGTAGAAGAAACGGTTCTTTCTTGTGGGCCCGGAGATAGATGGCCTCACTCTGAACGACAAAGACACCAAGGGCGGTGAGTAGCAACCAGACAAAATTCCAAGACGACACCATGCGCCCAGCAATTCCGGGTAACATACGTTGCGCCACCACGACGCCGACCATGCAAAGCGTAACCATGCACACCAAAATCGCGAGGGATTGCTTCAGCGTCCGAAAAAAGAGATGGTCGAGCTCCTCGAATCTCTGTCGAGCAATGAGCGCTCCGAACGGCGTGGCCTTTGTCGACATCCAGGCCATGACGAGAGCCCACATATATCCTGCGATACTCAACGACATACCCATCCGGCCAGCCTCGACTGGGCCACGGAACGCGAAAAGAGCCGGCGTCAACACCTGGACAGAGAAGTAAGCGCACAGGAAGCTGATCGCCAGGCGCCATTGAAATGGCCAAATCTCCCTGCGCCAAGAAACGGGGTTCTCCTTTGCAGACCGGCGCAACAGCGGCAGCAAGAGTGCGCGCCGGGAGTAAAGGAAGACCAGTGCCACCAGGGCATAGCCCCCGTTCACCGCGCCGGGCGCGTAAAGTCCGTGATGAGCAATCAGGACGCTCCACGGAATGATGATTGCAGTGATTCCCTGCGCGAAACGCATTCCTGCTACCTGCCGCACCTGTCCGCAACCTTCTAGAAAGGAGAGCACGGGATTCAGCAGGAAGAGGGCCACAGTCGCGATGACGGCGAAGGCCCACGGCCCATGCCACTGCACAGCATCCGCAGCTCGGGCATGCCGGGAGAAGAAAACAGAACCCAGAGGCAACAGAAGGGCGATCATTGCGACACTCGCAAACAGATACCATCGCGCCGTCTTTTGCAGCACCGATGCCAGCCGGCAATGGGCCACCGCGTCTCCCTCGATGCGGCCATCGGAATGGAGCGTGAGGCACACGGCCTCATGTGCTGCGAACTGTAGAATCACGAACGAGAACCCGAGTTCGAAGATCATTTGCAGCGCGACGAGGCTGAGCAGGGTGTAGTAGTAACCCTGCTCAACAGGGGATAGAAAACGAACGATCAGCAGGACCGTACCTGTGCTCCCGATAATCTGAAAGCCTCTGGCAAGCACCGTGTACGCGATGGCCCGATCTGCGCCTGTGATCCGCTTCAGTGAGGCGAACCAACTGTATGCCAGATTCGAGTTATTTTCGCCAAGAGCGGTGGTCGCCATCATCCCGCCGGCTTTCGCGCTTCCGATATGGGCTCCTGCTGAAGATTTGCCCCCTTCTCGACTCCCCTGGCCTGCCCGACGCGAATGAGCACCGCAAATGTCCTAAGCAGTATGTTTATGTCTTTAAAGAGGGAGTAATCATTGACGTACATCAGGTCAAAGCGGAGCTTCCGTTCAGCCGTCGTCGAATAACTTCCGCAGACCTGCGCAGGGCCCGTGACACCCGGCTTTACCGAAAGACGGAACTCGTAGCCTGGAATTCGTTCGCGAAACTCCCGGATGAAGTGGCCCCGCTCCGGGCGTGGCCCAACCAGGCTCATCTCTCCACGGAGCACGTTGAAGAGCTGCGGGAACTCGTCCAGGCGAGTCGCGCGGAGGAAAGCACCAACCTTCGTGATCCTCGGATCGTCTGCCGTTGCCAGGACCGGCCCGGTGTGACGCTCGGCATCGGAAATCATCGTCCGGAATTTATACAGGTGGAATTCGATCCCGTCCCTTCCTACTCGCTTCTGAGAAAAGATCGCTTTCCCCGGAGAAGTTAGCCGGATCAAGAGCGCAACCGCCGCCATCACCGGAGCAGAAATCACGAGCAGGATTAGAGAACCGGCAATGTCCATCGCCCGCTTCTCTATTCTCTGTCCCAAATTCAGGCCGGGCGGCGTGAGTGAGGCCACCAGTACGTCGTCCACATTCAACAGGCGCGCTCCGAGCATGAAAAGTTCAATCGTTCCTGGGACGAGCAGGATATTTTTTCGCAGCCTTGATCCTCGGCGCACGATTGAACCCTTCTGCTCGATTTCCGACGTCAAAAAGACAGTATCCCAGTCGATTTCGTTATCCGGGAGGGCATCGAATTCCTTCACAGTCAGGCACGCGCCTATGGAGAACCAGGCTGGAGAGGAAGCCAGGAGCTTTTCCTTTACGCGCTCTGCACTTGCTCTATCACTGGCAACAATGACTGCGGTCTGGGCCGTGGGCGCCCCGTGCACAATCGAACGAATTGTCGTCCGCGCAATAATCAATGCTAGGGTCTGTGCCTGGACGATCTGGGCGATTACATACCACGGAACCTCACACTGCTGCTCCCAGCGGCAAAGCAGCACCCATGCTACGGCCAACAGTGCGATCGCAACGGAGAGAAAGATAGCCAGGTCAGCAAGAGGACGGCGCGCCCAGTCCCGATAAAGTCCGCAACCAAACAAGATGATCAGCGCGCAGATCGAATGCGCCGAAGAGAGATGCCACCAGAAAATCCCATAGTTTAAGTCTACTGCCGGCAGCCTGCTGGCATTCAGTGAAAGGACAAACCACGAACAGCTGTTCAGCACCAGCAAGTCGATAGTTGCAACGAGAGGCGAATATTCGATCAGGGGGTATTTGTTCGTCACCATCGGACTTTCCCTCGAAAGACGAGCAGACTTCGCAGCGAAACCGTGATTGCAAACTAAACGCGAAACTCTCCGAACACGCTCAAGCAGGCTGCGCTAGTTCAGGGTGTCATTGCAACCCTCTTCCCATTTTCTCGGTCACCGCTTTCTTAAGCTCCTGAACTTGTCTGGATCGGGAGTGGTCGGAATGAACAAATTCCAGCCACAAGGGTAAGAGAGCGAGAAAACTTCCAACGAACAATCCTCCTGCCACCGCGATGAGCAGAATCGGAAGGAGTTTTGGAAACGACCTGCGGTCCGGCTCGATAGCAGGCTCCACAACCTGAATGATGGATGCCTGTTTGGATTCATCCAATTTGGCAGCATCATATTGCTTCATCAAAAGGTCAAACATGGCCTGGCGATACCGTACTTCGTGATCGGCACGGAGATAATCCACTCCGGCGCTCGGAACATCTCCAAGCTCAAGATCGCTGACTCCGGACGAGTGGCTGCGCTGCTCCAATCGGGATACCTCTCCCTGCATCGACGAAAGTTCGCGCTCCGCCAACTGCACGTCCGGATTGCGTTCCGTAGACCATGAGCGCAGCGCCTGCAGTTCCACCTCCTTGGCCGCGACCTGGGCGCGAAGGGTGGCGAGTCCCTCGATCAAGACCTTGGCTTGCGCATCAAGCTGAACCATGCCCTTCTGCTGCTGAACCTGCTGAAACGCAAGCTCTGCTGACACAAGGGCCTCCCGAGCATGCAGTAACTGGTCTTCATAGAAGAGCCGCCTCTGCGACGCTTCCGTCGCAGCTAGAGTCTTCGTCAGGACCCGGAGTTGGTCAGTATAAGCATTGGCAATCGCAGCAGACCGCCAGCGAGTACTGTCAGAAATAGAGATCGTGATGAATCCGCTCTTCGTGTCGGAGACAATTTCGGTCTTGGCGGCAAGGGCCCTGCGAGCCGCCGTCATGTCCCGCGCATGATAGACCTTGTTCAAGTCGAATTGCTTCAAAATGGCGTCTGCAACGGGTCGCGACTTCAGAAGACCGATGTAAGTGTCGTTCGGGTTCTTAATGCCCAAACCACCTCCAGCCACGGCGGCAGCCAATGAACTCGTACCGCTATTCGCAATCTGGTTCATCAAAAGCGTCGAAGCGGACTGAGTCTGCTGCGGCGACATGATCGTCGTTTCAGCCTTATACCGGGCCGGCAATACCAAAAAAAGAACTCCCCCGATGAGAACTAAGGTAACCGTAACCTTGGCCACCAACCACTTGCCATGGGCAAGTTGTGTCAGGAGACCGATCACGCTCACATCCACGGTCGCACTCCGAGCATCGGCAAGATCGGTTTCCGTTGCTAAAGTCTCCGGTTTTGTCGTAACAAAATCCTGCGCGATCATCGATTCCACTTTCACGGATGTAGGACGCTAAGAGAAGCGGCAGTCAAAGCCGTTTGAGAGAGGGTCTGTGTCAACCCCTGAATCTCGGCGAACCCGCCCGGGACTTTCGTTTTTTGAGGAACGATGATGGCGTCGCCAGGCAACAGCCTCATTGCGCCGAAGTCGTTGCGCCAGAGGAGGTGGTTTCCGCCTTGGTGGCTCACCACGGAGCCGTCAGCCCTGATCAGGAAGATCCGCTTTATGTCCGCTCCCCGCGTGGCGCCGCCGGCATCGTTTAAATAGGCGGTGAGTACTCTTCCTTTTCGGTAGCGAAAAGCATTCTGGTTGTAAACAGCCCCAGCCACTTGAATCGTGTCCTCACGAGGCGGAATGTAGAAGCTGTCCCCATCTTCGAGGGCGAAGTCAGGAATGTCCGCTTCGACGGAAGCATCCGGCCTCATCTCCAGCACCACCCTGCCGGTAGGCCGAACGGCTGATATCCTCGCGATGGTAGCCTGTTGCATTGCGAACTGAGCCTGCTGTTCAGCTGGCTGTCCGGCGCTTGAAGTTGGGGCCATGGAATAGCGTGATGCGAGATCGCGCTGCATCTGCTCTGCGGATTGGCGAAGCTCCTCCTCCTGAGCGCGGCGCGTAGAGACGCGGGTCAACTGTGAGGCATAGAGATAGGACCAGTGGGTAAGCCCCCCTGCTCGCTGCACGAGAGTCCTCAACGTCTCTCCCGGGCTCAAGCGATAGACACCAGGCGCATTGACTTCTCCGCTGACTTGGACCAGCATCTCGTGTTGTTCAACCGGCAGGGGAAGGTCGTTCCGCGAGAAAATGGTGATTACATCTCCCGCTTCTAACATCTGGTTGTCAGAAGACGCAGGATCGTCGAGAACCTTACCCAAATTGAAGGTGACCAGACGGGTGCTCAGATCGTGCCCATCCAGGCGTTCGATCACTGCGTATTCCCAATTGATTTCGGTGTTGTCGCGAGCAATGTCGTCCGCGCGCGCTTGAGATGCATCTGTTTCACCTTGTGGCGCAACCGCAAAACTACCGTCCGGCAATTTCCCGGCCCGATCTGTCTCTGCATTGCCGCGCGCAAAATCGGCACCACGCATTTGAGTTGCAGCCGTGTCACCGCGTGGCTCAACCGGAAAGCGATGGTCTGGCACTTGCTTAACTCGAAGGTTCTGCCTGTTCCAGAAATCCGGTGTAACAACCGATTCCCGGTTCGGAATCAGATCAGACACACGCATCCCCTCGCGCCACGCGAAGCGGCCGGGGTGAGCGACATTTCCGCGCAGCATGACAGACTTCTTGAACTCTGGTGACACCGGGAAAATCCGCAGAACGTCTCCGTCTTTGAGTTCGCGCTGTTGTCCAGTCGCATCGAGCGCAAATTGCTCGGCGGTCCGTCCGCCGTGATCCACGATACGTTCAAGAAGAAGATGCTCTGTCGCTGCAATGGAACTCAGGCCACCGGCGCCATCAAGCGCGGCGGCAACATTCGTCTCGCCCTTCAATTCATAAATTCCGGGGTCGTTCACGTCGCCGACGATTGCGACCTGCGGACCGGCCGGTGGAATATAGATCACGTCCCCCGCAAGCAACCGGGCATCATGAGCCTTGGTGCCTTTTTGCAGCAGCTCGTAAATATCGAAGTCAGTCACCAGCTTGTCATCGCGTCGTAACTCGATGCGGCGCATGGATCCCGTTTCCGAAGGACCTCCAGACGCAAGTAGCGCATCTATAAGTGTGCTCAGCGCGCTCACCGTATAAGAGCCTGGCTTCCGAGCTTTGCCGAGAACAAAAATTTGGATCGATCGAAGCTGGCCCAGCGTGACATTCAGATCGAAGTCCTTATACAGGTTGCCAACGGCTGTGTGGAGGTAGCCTTCGAGCTGCTCGTATTTCAATCCCGCAACGTTTATGGTTCCAATCCTGGGAAGAAAAATCTGCCCGTTCCGATCGACGTTGACGCGCGAATCGAGTTCGACCTTTCCCCACACCCTGATGAGCAACTCATCACCGGGCCCTATCACGTATCCGGCGGGAACCGCGATATGATCCAGGGGTGCAAATGTCGAAGGAACTTGGTCAAACAACTGCCTGCCAAAAACTGTGAGCGGATAACCAATTCCATCTGATACAAATTGTTCAAAATCTGATCGCGAAGCAGATGGTTGCGCCGCGGTTGGGTTGGCCAGGGGTGCCTTGGAGTCAGTGTTTGGTTCTACAGAAGTTGCCTCTTCGGTGGAAACGACCACCTTCTGCACCGGTCCCATCTGAGATCTCTCATTCTGAGGCTTCGTTTGAGATGGAGTATTGGCCTCGGGCTGAGCCGGTGAACCGGGTGTCGTCAGCACGGATTGTCCCAGGCATACGGAGCAGGGCAACGCCAACAACAGCAACTTCCTGATCATTAACAACCGATTCTCTCCATGTCTGATCAACCGATCACGAACAAGTTTCCAGCCGAATTCCAATTTGCTCAGTATTCAAAACTTAGTATCGCAAGTTCGATCTCCGTTGATCTCGCATGGGCGTCCTGCCAAATGAGGTCGAATCCGCTCAATCCCTGAAGATCCTGCGGTGCCGCTGGCGCTCGGAAGAGCATCCATCAACCGTGAAACTCAGTAATCCGTGAAATCGTTCCGAGATACAAAGCAGACGATTACAAATCCCCATGTGCTTCGATCCGCTCTGAGAGAGTCGGATACAGAGACTGGCTTTTGTCAAGAAAATGTCCTGAGATGGCTTATGTTATAAGCGGGCGTGCGCATCGTCTGTGAGGAACATCACAAAGTTTCCACTCGCCAACTGCGGCTACGCAAAACATGAGATCGACGCACGCGCTTAGAGATGGCCTTCAGGCCCGCCGCGCCGACCCTCGGCCAGGAAGACGACATCGGTGTGCTCGCTCTCGCCTTGGCCCCCGCCGGAGTGCTGCATGCGAAGGAGGGTACTCGCGTGATTGTTTTGCTGGTGTGGTTCGCGGCGCCCTGCACAGGCTGCGCAGTTGAGATGCGACTTCATCTCGGTGACGAATCTGCGCTGGGCCGATCCAGCCTTTTAACGATGGCGGCTGGCGTCGGCTCAGTTTGCTTCTCGGACAATGCCTCAGGCCATAAGCTCATTGAGCCATTCAGAGCAATTTATCTCTTTGGCAAGTGGCCGAGAAACGTCAGGACACTATCGGAGCTGCTCTGCGCGATCAGGCGTAAGGAGTAGAAGGAGCGGGCGCGGAGCAGGTAGTGACGAACGGATAGGGCCCATAGAAAAGAAGCTTTTCTTTGCCATCGAACTCGAATGACCACCGCTGCAGCTTTTTCCCGCTGGTCTTGACGACAAGGTAGAGTCCGCCCCCGTCGCTCATTCGGTAGTCTCTTTCCCTTGGTTTGGCGTTCTCGATCTCGCGGTGGTTTAGCTTGTAAAGGATCTCCATTTACCGCCAAATGGCGGCGATACTCCCACTCGGACAGCCATGAAGAAGGTCTGGCTGAGAGAGGGGGATTCTTCCGCGTAGGCATCAATAACCAAGAAAAACGATACTTAGTCGTGCGTAGCGCTCATATTGTCGTGCTTTTCAGCACAATTCCCGTGATGGGCACCAAAGCAATCGCCATCATGATTCGTTACAAAGATGCGGACGGCAGGTGGAAGCGCTCAGTTGCAGCCAGAGGCGATAACGGAAGGATCAAACCGACCTTGCCATCGATGATACGCTGTACCGCCATGGCAACTGGATCTTCCTGTGGCCGTGCTGCCGAAATTCTGGACTTCCCTTAAATCAAGACTTGTTCAGGCTGGTGGCGCTCTTGTCCTCGCTGGAAACTAGGAATCCAGCGTCCTCGTTTTCCGCGCTGAACCGACGGCCGCCCACTTCCAGAATTGCCGCGTCGGGGACTTTGGCGAGAGGTGTGTAGCGGGGATGGTGCGACTCCTTGTAGGGGTTGTTCCTGGCGGCGTTGTAGCAAACAATCATCGACCAGCGCGGATGGTCGGAATGGTTCTGGTCGGAGCGGTGCAACAAGTTAGCATGGAAAAAGAGGGTATCGCCCGGATCCATCTCGACATAAACGCGCTCCTGACGCTCGAGAAGCTTTTCCACGCGCTCCATGTCGGCGCCGGCCTGGTCGCCGGTGAGCACATGCTCGATGCGCCCGGCGTGATGCGAGCCACGAAGGACCTGCAAGCATCCATTCTCCCTGGTGGCAGGATCAACGGCGATGAAAGCGCTGGTGAGCAGCGGAAAAAGGACGCCATTCTGATACCAGTAGCCGTAATCCTGGTGCCACGCCCAGGCGCCGCCCACCTTGGCGTCTTTCATGATCATCTTGGAGTGATAGTGGTAGACCTCTCCCTCGAGTAGCTGTTCGGCGCACGAGACCAGCGACTGCGAGCGGGCAATGACCCCATAGATCGTGTCCGTGGGGTGGTTCCACAGCGAAAGGCGAACCGTTCCCCCCTCGCCGTCGGCGCGGTCCGATGCGTGTTCGTCGAGAATGCGATCGTGGCGCGCGGTGCGGCCGAGCAATTCGACTTCTTCCTTGCCCAGCATTCCGCGAATCAAAAGGTATCCGTCTTCCTGGTACCGCTTCAAATCGTCTTGCGTAAGGGGCGATGATTTCATTGAGCGTCTCCGGGATTGGTAGCGATAATCACTGTCTTACCATGCTCGATGGATGTAATTACAATTTTATAGAATAAGAACGAGGTGACCGGACGCGCAACCGCAAAAACGCGAGTTGGCTAAATTGCGCAAGTGGCAAGAACTGCGCGCATGCAGGTTGCCCAAAAGACTCGAGGATGACAGGCAGACCTTGAGCCTCATCGAGACCATGAACCTCACCGGCATCACCCCACAAAACATTGACAGTTCCATCCCCAGGAAATCTTCGAGAGTCGGACACGACCTTGTTGACCGGGGATTGGTCAAGGCAGATCGTCGGTCTGCAGCTCAATTACTGTTGCACGCCAAGGGGCATCGAGGTCAACCGAGATCCCATCCTCCATCGCGGTTCGCCCGGTCATTGTACCCAAGTCTTTGTTGTCACTTGTGATTCGGAATTTGGCCGAAGGGTCGAGCCCATGCAGTTTAAAGGTTTGCGACGACAGGCTATCCTCCAACCGGTACGCCATCACAACGCATTTACGTCTATCTGGCGCGACGTATTGAATTGCCATCCACCCTCTAGGGAAGTTATGGGCGGGTTGCTCGGTGAGGTGATAAGCGTCAGCCCGCGCAATGGTGCTTCGTATTCTCTTGTAGAGCTCCACATTGGCGGTGGCGTGCGCCAGTAAGTCAGGCGGCCATTCAAAAACCTTGCTGGAAATGCCTAGCTGTCCGTTCATTGGAACGCGGAACATGAAGTCCCACCAATCCGGCGAATCTTCCGAGAGGACATCGCCAAAGATGGTGTCTCCGACCATCCAATGGTTGCAAACCTCCGGAGTAAACTGCAGTGTACAGCCGTATGCCAGCTGCAACGAGGGCTTTGGCCTGACCTCATCGGAGAGCCATGTAGTGTCAGCGTGAGCCATGATTCCGAGGTCGAAACGAAGACCTCCGCTGGCGCAGTTTTCAATGACCAAGTTTGGATGTGCGGCGCGGACCTCGTCGAGCCAGGCGTAGTAGTTCACGACCTGGCTGTGGAGAACGTCGCCACGCCGCGAGTCAGTCGCAGGTGGATCGAAACGGTCGCCGATCTCAATGTTGTAGTCGATCTTCAGCCACTGAATCCCATAGTCATGAGCCAGCCTGTCAATAACAGCGCGCGCCCATTGCCGAACTTCCGGCTTTGAAAAATCAAGCTGCAGACGGTCGAATTGCACAATCGGTTGACCGTTGTATTTCAAGCACCAGTCAGGATGTGCGCGGTACATCTCGGAATTTACGCCAATGTTTTCAATCTCCACCCAGATGCCGAATTTCATCCCCAGTTGCCTGACATAAGTGGCCAGTTCTTCAATTCCATTCGGGAATGCAACGGGGTCCGCTCGATAATCGCCGAGTTCCTTGCTCCAGTCCTTCTTGTTGTACCAACCTGCGTCCAGAACAAAAACTTCCGCACCCAGCTTTGCTGCCAGATCGGCGCACCGCTTCATCTCCGCGATCGTCATCTTCCCGGGGAATGGGTACCACGAGTTGAATTGGACCAGAGGGGGATCGTTCACCGGGTTATGAGCAAATGCATATTCCCTTTGGTAGCGGTGCATCTGGTTGGCTGTGTCGTCCAGGCTACCCGAGGAACTGGTAAACGCAACTTGAGGTAGCGCGAAAGATTGGCTGGGATCGAGCGTCAACGAACCTCCAAAGTCAAAACGCATGCCAAGATCGACGGCCAGGCTTGCTTCAGCGTATGGATGCGCCTCGATAAGCGGAGAGCGTCCAAATCCCATCTCCCAGTTTCCTGAATAGGCTAGTTGCGCCAGATATCGAGCTCCGTTGCTTTGATTGTGCAGGCAAAACCAGGGCGAATAGTTGTTTGTCGATCGTCCGCTGGTCGAGGTGAATCTTCGTTCACCCGGCCCAAGCGTCTCGGTGCCGATCTGCCTCTCCTGGCTCCATCCTCCCCACAGATAGGTTAGTTCGTAGTCTCCCGCGGGCAGGCTCCAAGTGAGCGACGGAAGGCGCTGCACACGAAGAATGCGGGAGCCGGAATTCTCCAGGACAAGTAATCGGGTAATGACTCCAGTCTCACCCCAAGTCGTGTAATTTACTCGAATGCGCAACGGCAGGCGCCGATGCTCGAAGACCAGGCGCAACTCATCCACCCCTTTTCTGACAGGTACGGTTTCTTCAGAAACCAGCTTGAGTTCTGAAGGAGTGATTTGCTGACCTTCGGCCTCGCCATCGATATCATATCGAGCAGCCGCTGGGCTCATCGTTGGACCGGCCGCCGGCCATGCGTGGTGTGCGACGGGGCCAAAGTATTCGAAACGCACCGTGTCTTTGTCCTTATGCAGAACATACTCAACATTCCCACTCACCAGGTTCCAATTATTGTCAACTTTGCTGTAGTTGATTTCGGCCCGGGACGGAACATTTGCCGAACAAACGATAAACAACAAAATCGATTCACGAATCCGAGACATAATTACTCTCCACGTTCACGTTATCGTTTCCTACTTACGATAAAACAACTACTGCCACTTCAAACGCGTCACATGGTAGCCGGAACAATGATTTCACCAGTCGCTCGCCGACGCGACTACACAGACCAAGCGGCCAAGCTTGCAAGACCATCGTTTTTCTGGTGCTCCCATGCATGCCTGTTCAATTCGTCAGACCGTAAATGGGAACGCGCCCCGGCCCATGCACCAGTCGTAGTGAAGCTCGCGGCGAGACTTCGGGCCGCTCACACTCTGCCGTGACTCGTTGGCCTCCCAGCCATCGGCGCACGCGCGCGACCATCTGGGTTGTCTTGGCCGGAGAGAGCCGCAACTCGACATCCGGCTTCGCGGAGGTCAGGTGCATCATTGGTGCAAGGCAGATTATCCGAACCGCATTCACCACAGCAATCCAAATCCTACCGACTGATGCAGTCGCTCAAATAGCGAGATTGTTCAGACAGATAGCCTGTCACAATCGGAGTCAGAATTCGGTGCGGGATTTGTTCTCTACGGGCAACCGCGCCATTGTACCACCGCGCAACTTGCCTAAGCTGGGAGCAGCCCTTGATAGTTTTTGCCATTTGCGCAATTTTGGGCAAAGCGCGTCTTTTGCAGTCGCACGCCCGCTTACGATAGTCTCAACTGGCGATCGCAATCCGATTCTCCAAGCAAGAAGACATGAGAATCGCGCGCTCTCCACGATTATTGGCGAGGAAGGCATTGATATCATCACGCAATTGTCAACGGAGAACCAAAACTGGCGCACGCGGCTGGCCGCAAAAGCCATGGCGGTGCTTCTTTCCTGAGTGAGTGGTCCTGTCAAAATGATCGTGAAGAATGCAGCGTCGGTGGCAAGCGTTGATCTCAGCATCCGTCTCAACTACGGATTCATATGGACTATCTCCCTCGTCGCCGCAATGGGCGGGCTCCTCTTTGGGTATGACTGGGTCGTGATTGGAGGAGCGAAGCCATTCTTTGAAAAATACTTCCAGCTCAGCAGCGGCGGAACGACGGGTTGGGCAAATAGCTGCGCGCTGCTCGGGTGCTTACTTGGATCCATGCTTTCCGGGGTGCTCAGCGACAGGTTCGGACGCAAGAATCTGCTGATTCTTTCAGCTATCCTCTTTGCGGTTTCATCTCTTCTAACGGGCTGGTCTTTCAGCTTTAACGAGTTTGTATTCTGGCGGATCGCCGGAGGTTTGGCGATTGGTGCGGCGTCGAATCTCTCGCCGATGTATATTGCTGAAGTTGCTCCGGCCAGCATGCGCGGCCGGCTGGTTGCGATTAATCAATTCACCATCGTGATCGGCATACTGCTCGCGCAGGTCGTCAATCTATTCATTGCTGAGAAGGTCCCGGACAATGCGACCGCGGAAATGATTCGCCTCTCCTGGAATGGTCAGTTCGGCTGGAGGTGGATGTTTTCAGCGGTTGCAATTCCTGCCTTAGTGTTTCTCGTCGGGGCGATCTTCATCCCCGAGAGCCCGCGATGGCTGATCAAGAATGGGATGACCGAAAAGGCCCGCTCAATCCTTTCCAGGATTGGAGGGGAGAGTTACGCGAACCAGGAAACGGAGGGAACATCCGCTACGCTGAGTAATGACGAGATCAAACACGTCCGCTTCCGCGACCTGCTGGAGCCCAAACTCCTCAAAATTCTCTCCATTGGCTGCGCTCTTGCCGTGCTCCAGCAATGGAGCGGTATCAATGTGATCTTCAATTATGCGGAAGAAGTCTTTCGTGCGGCGGGATATGGCGTCAGTTCCATCCTCTTTAATATCGTCATCACCGGTATCGTGATGTTGTTGTTTACACTTGTGGCTATCAAGACAGTGGATCGCTTTGGCAGACGCCTCCTTATGTTAGTCGGCTGTGCCGGCATCAGCATCTTCCATTTTCTTATCGGAGGCGCTTACAACTTGCATCTCCATGGCCTCATCGTCGTCATCCCTTTACTTGGGACCATCGCCTGCTATTCCTTCTCTCTCGCTCCCGTCACTTGGGTCCTGATTTCAGAGATATTCCCCAACCGCATCCGCGGCGCGGCAGTCTCGGTAGCGGTCTCCGCGCTGTGGATCGCATGCTTCATCCTGACCTACACTTTCCCAGTTCTCAATCAAAAGCTTGGGCCAGCTGTTACATTCTGGCTCTACTCTGCGATTTGTGCGGCAGGCTTTGTCTTTATCCTTTTCCGTGTCCCTGAAACCAAAGGGAAGACGCTCGAACAAATCGAAATGGAATTCGTCCATTAGTCATTGCCTTCCCTGAGATCCGCAGCCTACGCGGCTCTGCGTCGGCGCGTTGATGATCTAAATCTCACGTGTTCTGATGTTTATGTTCGGATCCAGGTAGATACAGGAAGGTATGGCGGAGAGAGGGGGATTCGAACCCCCGGTACAGCTTTTGACCGTACAACGGTTTAGCAAACCGCCGCCTTCAGCCACTCGGCCATCTCTCCGGTCTTGATCGGATTATACCCGAGTTCGGCTTGCGGCGGTTTTTCACACCCGTCGGCCATCATTTTCTTCTTTCTGCGGAAAGCCACTGTTGTTAGATTTCCAATAGTGTTCCTTCAACTGAATCCGGCGCGGCGAAAGATGCGGTTGCTGCCTCTGGTCGCCGCCACCTACTTCATGGTTTCGGGCGGCCCTTACGGCATCGAAGACATCCTGGGCGGAGCCGGCTTTCTTCACGCCATCCTCATCCTTCTCATCCTTCCCCTGATCTGGAGTCTGCCCACCGCCCTTATGATTGGCGAGTTGGCCAGCGCCATCCCCGCCGAGGGGGGCTTCTATATCTGGGTACGCCGCGCCCTGGGGCCATTCTGGGGTTTCCAGGAAAGCTGGCTGTCGCTTTCCGCCAGCATCTTCGATATGGCTCTTTACCCGGCGATCTTCGTTCTCTACCTGGGCAAATTCAATCCGATGCTTGTGACGGGCTGGAAGGGCTACGCGTGGCCTCTTGCGGTGGTTGCGCTATGCTGCCTGTGGAACCTGCGCGGCGCTCCCGAAGTGGGGGAAGACTCCATGGGCCTGTTCGCGCTTCTTCTTGCGCCCTTCATGGTCTTCGTGGTCCTCGGTCTGTGGCGCGGTATCAGGCTTCATCCTGCCGTGGTCTGGGGTCGTCCCTCTTCAAGCACAGGTCTCTCGACGGCCGTCCTGGTGGCCATGTGGAACTACATGGGCTGGGACAACGCGTCCACGGTCGCCCAGGAAGTGGAAAATCCGCAGCGCACCTACCCCCGCGCCATGATCGCCGCCACCCTGATCACGGCCTTCACCTACATACTACCGCTGGCGGCAATGGCTTTCTCCGGTCTGTCGCCCGCGAGCTTTTCCACCGGCGACTGGACCACCGCCGCGCGCGATCTTGGCGGACCACTGCTGGCCATGGCCATCGTTGCCGGCGGTTGCATCACTGGCATCGGCATGTTCAATGCCCTGGTGATGAGCTATTCCCGCCTGCCCATGGTGATGGCGGAGGATGGTATGCTGCCGCGCATTCTGGCTAAGCAGAACAAGCTGGGAGTGCCCTGGGTCAGCGTCCTGTTCTGCGGGGCGGCATGGGCCATGGCGCTCAATCTGCCCTTTGAGCGGCTGATCTCCATCGATCTGATTCTCTATGGCACCAGCCTGCTGCTGGAGTTCGTGGCGCTCGCCGTTCTCCGCGTGCGCGAGCCTGGCCTGCCGCGGCCCTTCAAGGCGGGAAACCTAACCTTCGCGTGCCTGCTCGGCGCTGGTCCCGCGGCCCTTATCGGCTACGCCCTCTATGTCTCTCGCGGAGAGAAGGTGATCGGTTCGCTGTCAGCCTTGGTGCTGGCCTCCGCCGTTGGACTGGCCGGTCCGTTGCTCTTCTGGCTGACTGCCGTGCTCCCCAACCGACGCCGCCCCGCCGAATCCCGCGCCGCGGATTAGCGATCCCGTTCGCAGTCGGCGCATCTTACGCCTTGGATTTCTTTTGCGACTCAGGGCGCTTGGTAGTCTTCCCGTCCTCAAACAACTTGATGGCCCGCGCCACGCGGTCCCTTGCATACGCTGCGTCGTGCCATCCCTTCACCTCTACCCGCTTTCCCTCCAGATCCTTGTAAATCGAAAAAAAGTGTGTAATTTCCTTGAGCATGTGCGGATAGGTGTCGGTGTAGTTCCATACATTGGTATAGCGCGGGTTGTTCTTGCCCACCGCCAGAACCTTCTCGTCCAGAACCCCCTGGTCCAGCATCTCCAGCAGTCCGATCGGCCTCACTTCCTGCACGCAACCTGGGAAACTGGGGCTCGGAACCAGCACCAGCACGTCCAGCGGATCGCCGTCGTCGCTCAGTGTGGAAGGAATGAATCCGTAGTCGCCCGGGTAGTGCACCGGCGAGTGCAGGTTGCGGTCGAGTTTAAAAACATGCAGCTGCTTGTCGTACTCAAACTTCTGAGTTCCGTCCCGGGGAATCTCGATGACCGCCCTGAAGACTTCAGGGGCGCGATCGCCCACCGGCAGTTCCAGATAGTTAACCATTATCCTGTCCTTTTCATTGGGGTTGGGGAATGGATCCGGCAAAGGAATCTCGCCGGTGGATAAAAATGAAGTTGGCGCACACAAAAGATGACCCGCGCTGTGCTAGTCCCCGGCACTGTGCCGGAAATACTATAATCACGGATAATGAAGGCGCATGTCTATGTCACGCTGAAGACATCGGTTCTGGACCCCCAGGGCCAAACCATCCATAACGCCCTGCGCAAGATCGGATTCGCCGAGGTTGACGCCGTCCGGCAGGGCAAGTATTTCGAGCTTTCGCTCGCCGAAGGGCTCACGCCCGAGGCCGCTGCCGCCAGGGTAGAAACTATCGCCCGCGATGTCCTCACCAATCCGGTCATCGAAGAATTCACATACCGCATAGAGGAATAGATGCGGAATTGACGGGACGAACCCGGGGCGCGCGACGCAGTTGCTTTTGTCGTAAGGCTCGAGGAAAGTGGACCTGCGCCCGGCGCCGCTTCCCGATCGGGTGTGGACATCGGTTCACGCGTCGCCGCGAACGCTCGTTACCCAAGCCGCCGTTCTTCGGGGGCCTGGAAATCCACCCCCCCCGAAGCGCAGTCGAACCTCAGAACGTCAGCTTCAACGCCAGTTGGATCAGCCGTGGATTGTTGACGGTTGAATTCACCTTGCCGAAGAGCGACGTCCCCTCGTTGATATCGTTGATCGGCATGCCGTACTGGGGATGGTTGAAGAGGTTGAAAAACTCGGCGCGGAAGTTGAGGCCGGTCTCGTGCCAGGGCAGGGCAAATTGTTTAATCACCGAGAAGTCGGAGTTCACAAAATCGGGTCCTGTCACAGGGACGCGTGAGGCGTTGCCGAGCTCGCCGAATGTGGTCCCATCCGGCAGCGTGATCACCTTCGCCGGGACGAAGCACGTCGGGTTGATCCACCGGTACTGGCTGTGATCGGCAGAGTAGGGGTTGCAGCCAGCCACCTTGTCGGGCCGGTTGAAATTGAAGCTATCGCCGCCGGTATTGAAGGCAGTTCCCGACGTGTTGTCGCTGTCGATCAGCGGAACCGGGAATCCGGAGAGGACCCTCTCAATCAGCGTCACCTGCCAGTCGCCAAGAAGCGAGTTCGTTGTCTGGTTCCAGTTGCCTCCGAATGACCGCCCCTTTCCAAAAGGCAGATCGTAGATGAAGCTCGCGGTGAAGCTGTGATTGAGATTGATCTGTGACAGAGACCAATCAAGCTTTTGCCAGTTAGGCAGCGGGAAATAGGGAGCGCTCAATTCCGAACCCAAGCCGTCGGACAGGCCATTGTCGTATGTGTGGGAATAGGTATAGGCAACCAGAGCGTAAAGGCCGTACTTCGGCGTCTTGGTCTCTGCCTTCACCTGCAGAGAGTTGTAGGTTGTCTGGCCCGGGTCACCATAGAGAAGGATCGCGTTGAAGTTCGGAGGGGTGTACGGATAGATGTAGGGAGCGCCGCCAGGCAGGCAGCCGATCGTATAGCCGGGGATGTTTCCGCAGCCCGTGGGGCTGCTGGTGTTGAGGTCGTTGCCGATTACCAGCAGATGACCGCCGGTCGAACCGGCGTAGCCGGCGGTGAGCAAAACATTGCCGGGCAACTCGCGTTCGACGTTCGCGTTAAATTGGTGAACTCTTCCCGGCTGGAAGTTCCGCGGCTCATAGCTGTATGTGCCAACGTAAGTGGCCACATCTTGCGGTGTGGGAAGGGCTGGAAAGCCGCCGGAGGCAGTAGGGGGATTTTCGACCGTCGCGTTGGGCAGCGTGGCGCAGTATGAAGTCGAAAATGCGCAGCCCGACGAAAAAGTCGCTGGGAATACATCGGACTCGCCGAGGTTGGGCGGATTTTGCCACAGCCCCTGCGCGCCCTGGTTCCACGATGAATCGTGATAGATGCCAAAGCCGAGGCGAAGCACCGTCTTGTCGCTGCCCAGAACCTTCCAGGTGAGGCCGACGCGCGGTTCGTAGGCGCCCCAGAACATGTTGATGCCCGCCGATTTGCTCACTCCGTCCTGGCCGGCAATCAGAAGCTGTCCTCCCGTTGCCGAGGGGATGTAGTCCGCCATGCGGTTATGGATTTCCGTGATCGGGGTGGTCATATCCCACGCCAGGCCCAGGTTGAAGGTCAGCGACGGCAGGATGCGCCAATCATCCTCGACGAAGGGCCGGTAGATCTTCCAGCGGCGGCCGGTGACAGCGCCGTCGTACGTCTGGTCGTGAATGGCTCCTCCGACAATTCCCATCAGCAGGTCAGCCTCGGGATTGCCGGGCGCAACCCCCGCGCCGCTGAAGTTTCCGAAAGTGCCGACCAGCCAGAAGCCGTCTTGAAACTCCTCCGTTCCCACATTCATCTGGTTGTCGCGGAAATCGATGCCGGCGTGAATTTCATGCTTGCCACGGATCAGGTCCAGATCGTCCTTGAACGAGAAGATATCGGTTCCACCCTGAAATGGAGAATAGCCGCGATCGCCGAGCGACCAATAGCCGCCCTGGACTTGAGCGGAAACCAACCCTTGGCTATAGGCGCCGCCCGCCATCGGGGCACCGCTGGAAGAGCAGCCCAGATCGGCATTGGGAATTCCGAAGGTGGCCGATTGGCAGGTGAAGTTGCCCAGCGAGTCAATGTAGTCGAAGATGCGGTCGTAGCCCACGGTAGCCATATTGACCGTGCGCGGCGAGAACACGTGGCTCCAGCCGATGCCGATGTTGCGTCCGTGGTTGATCAGGTTCTCGTTGCTGCCGAAGGCGTTCGACTCGGCAAGGCCCGGCGCGCCACCCGGGACAAAAGAGAATGCCTGGTCGTAGCTGAAGCGAGCGAAGAGGTTATCCGACGCGCCGATCGTCTGATCCAGCCGGACATCAAATTTAGTTTCGTTCAGTCTTCGGACAGGCTCGTTGACGTAGTTATAACTTGCATTGGCATTGCCTGCGTTGACGTTGGGCTCGGGATAGATGTTAACCATCGACTGCCCGACTTTGTCGATCAGATTGGAGGGAATCTTGGCGCAGTCGGTTCCCTTCGGCTGGCTTCCATCGGCAGCCGCGGCAATGGGATTTCCTAATGAATCGCACTGGAAGTAGGCATCTGCCGCGCCGACCATGTTCGGGTTGGCAATGGGAATCGGCACAACATTGCCATTGGAATCCAGCACCGGAGTGCCGAAGGCATTGTCGGTGAAATCGCCGCCGCGCATGCCAGTTCCCGGAGACGTGCCGGAAGGCGATGTGCCGGATGGTACCAGTCCCGTAAATGTGATTCCCTCGCGCTGATACTTCTGCTCGGCATCGACAAAGAAGAACGTCTTGTTGTGGCGGATGGGCCCTCCCACCGAGCCGCCAAACTGGTTCAGATTGAACTTGGGGGTAGTCGTATCGAAGTCGGCTTTCGCATCAAGGTCGGTGTTGCGGACGAACTCGAAGAGCGATCCGTGAAAGTCGTTCGTGCCCGATTTGGTGGTCACCAGAACGGTCGGTCCGGCGCGTGTGCCAAACTCGGCGGAGTAAGTGTAGGTGAGCACCTTGAACTCCGCAATGTCATCGATGGAAGAAAAGACGCCGATGCCGCCTGCGGTGAGCTCGTTGTTGTCGACACCGTCAAGCAGCCAATCTGTGGCGTTGGGCCGCGAGCCGCCCACCGATAAAGAATACGATCCGCGCGCTGCCACCTCGCTGTCGCTGCCAGAGGTAAAGAAGCTGCCTGGGTTCGTCTCGGAAGTGGCTCCGGCGGTGAGCGTGGCGAGTTGCACGAAGTCGCGGCCATTCAGAGGCAGTTGCGTTACCTGCTGCGAGGTGATTACCTGGCCCAGCGATGTGTTGGCCGTCTCAATCGCCACCGCCTCGCCCGAAACGGTCACCGTGGTCGTTACGGCCGCCGGCACCAGCGTAAAATCCAACTCGCGCGCCTCCGCAACCTGCAGCCGGAGATCCTTTGACTCGGTGGTTTGAAATCCTGAAGACTCAACGCGAACTGTAAATGTCCCTACCGGGAGCAACGGCACAAGATAATGCCCGGCTTCGTCCGTCTTCGCTGTGCGCGTCAATCCGGTTTCCTGCGAGATGACGCTCACCGTGGCTCCTGCAACACCCGAGCCGGATTTATCGAGCACGTTGCCCGAGAAACTTCCCGCGGCCTGCCCGTAAAGAAGGGGGGAGACGACAACAGCTAGTGCGCAGACCATGATTTGAAGCAAGAGTTTGTGCGGTATGACTTCGATCTTTGAAAGTTTCTTCGTCCACTCACGACACTGGGTCCTCAAAGCATTGCAATTCATCGGCAAGCCCCTTTCAAATCAATTGGGTTATTCCGTACGCGATGGCTCATTCTAGGAATTGAAGAGTTGAATGTCAACGCGCGGTTAAGAGGAAAAACAGGCTGTAATTCGAAGAGAATCAGTCTCAGCGCGCGTCCTGAAACCTTAAATCTAAAGCAGCTTGCCGGCAGCGAGGTCGCGAATGAGTCCGCGGTCGGCGGCGAGGAATTCGTATTCGGGCAGATCTTCAAGCCTGACCCATTTGACCTGCTGGTAGATCTGGTTCTGAATTTCTCCTGTGAACTGGTGGACGGAGAAGAACTGCAGGTCGACGGCTCCGCCGTGGCGATAGTTGTGTCGGATGCGGGTGACGGGAGGCCCGATGCTGGCGCTGATGCCCAGCTCTTCAGAAAGTTCGCGGGCCAGGGCCTGCTGAGCGCTTTCGCCAGCCTCGATCTTACCGCCGGGAAACTCCCAGAGCGAGGCCATGGGCTGGTCAGGGCGCCGCTGCCCGATGAGGACTTCGCCGGCGCGCACAATCAGCGCGGCGGCTACAAAGCGGAGGGCTGGGCCAGCCGGGCGAGGATTCGCTTTGGGCGAGCTTTCCTCCATGGCGTCTATTGTATACGAAACAAAAGAGATGAAACACCCGGCTGGTCTTATTCGCCGGCGACGCCGGCATCAATTCCCTCGGCCAGCTTCGGCCTGAAGTAGCCCCAGCCGCGTTTTGCCGCTGCTTCAAGCAGTGTGGGCGACGGGTTGACCGGAAAAGGACAGCGCGCCAACTCAAGCATGGCCAGATCATGTATCGAGTTGCCGAAGACGGCGTCGGGGTTGGGAAGGCCGGCTCGCTTCAGCGCCGCGGCTTTGGCCGGTCCCGTGGGCACATCCACAATCTCGTTGGCAATCATGCCTTCCACAACGCGAACCTCAGCGGCGAGAATGTGGGCTTCGGGGATTCCAAAATCCCGCACGCCCTCAACGATAACCCAGCGGTTCGTGGAGCTGACGGCCCAGAGTTCGGTGCCCGCCTGGCGCAGCTTGCTGACCAGCTCTTCCATTTCGACGAAGATGTTGGGGCGGACGAACTGGTTGAAGTATTGGGCCGCCGCGGCCTTCAGTTCCAGGTCTCTGAGACCGGCGTAGATCTGGACCATCTCGCCGCAGATGTCTTCCTCGGTCACCTGCCCGGCGCGATAGGCGCGATGGCGGGTATCGATCCAGTCGCTGGTCGAGCGGGAGACAAGTCCCTGCTCGAGAGACCAGGCCAAGAATCCGTAACCGGAGTCCCCTCCCCAGAGCGTTCCATCGCAATCGAATACGGCAACCCTAGGCTTCGAATCCAGAACCAGCCGGTCAAACTCTTCGGCGGTCCATCTATGAATTTCCAATTCCGTGCGCGTCAAGCGTTCCCCTCAATCCTGCTCGCAATTGATTTATCCAACTCTATTCTCTTCCAAGAGGGCCTGCTTCTGCACGTCAAGGTTCGATGAAGAGACTAAAGAGGCAAAAGAGTGCAGCACCGC